>Ga0265301_10000971_pt1 | contig 39326 bp, 32 predicted proteins | sample AusTroGonzalo_MG_2_FD_193488 | JGI IMG/M metagenome (GOLD analysis project Ga0265301, IMG submission 193488) | Bovine rumen microbial communities from tropical cattle in Woodstock, Queensland, Australia - Gonzalo_04 | ecosystem: Host-associated > Mammals > Digestive system > Stomach > Rumen ...
ATTCCTTCCCGACATCAGGAACAGGCATACCACAAAGGCAAAAGGCTTGCTTTGATTTCTGATAAGCGAACTTATGCATTTGATAACGAAAACATATTCTTGGCATATATCAGTGATGATGCAAAAGTTGAAATCGTCTATGACAAAAAAGTCCGAGGTATTTCCTATGAGCCTGCACTGAATGAAAAATGGGCGTTCGTCAATCTTGTTGAAGCCGGTAGCAAACGAATGATGTATGCCAAAGTTGGAGAATGGAAGTGGACTTCACTTGGTGACGGATTGGGGTGGTTCCCTTCGCTTGTAGGAAATACACTTTCTTTTGTCGATGACAATATAAACGGCTGGATATGCGATTTGTCAAAAAGACCGCAAAAACTTGAAGAGTGTCTGAAATTCAATCAGGAAGGAGAACAGACTGAATACCTTTATTTTGATAAAGAAAATGAAAACAGATTTGTTTATTATGACACATTCAAAGGAAAAATCGTTCTTGTTGAAAGAAACGGAGATAAGTTTGAAAGAAAGGATCTGATAACAGAATTTACAGAAGAGTCTGTTCCCCAAGCCTCTTCAATTCCGCCGAGAATGCTTCGCAGGAATCTTCTTTTGTATGAGGAAATAACTTATAAAGATGGTGTCGGTTCAGGCGGCAGACTTTGTTATTACAGACTCGATAAAAACAAGAAATACTGCATGAAGAAGATGGAAGACGATAAGAGCTATTCTGATGGCTCAACAATTTTTCCATACGGTTATGCAGAATTTGAAGGAAAATGGCTGCTTTACCAAAAGAGAAACTCAACACCACTGATACTTCGAGATATGGATTGCTATTGTAAAGAAGAAAATGTTTGTCCGTTTGAATGACATAATTGATGGAGAGAGAAATGAAAAAGATTGTCTTCTTAATTGTAGTTTGTTTTGCGTTTACAGTTTTTGCGGACGGAATTATTGAAATAGTTCCAGAACCTGTAAGCGGCGTGGTGAATACAGACAACATTGCTGTCCGCGGGGTTTACAATTCTGATGTAAAAAAACTAAGAATACGTGTTGAACCGAAGAGAGATGAAGAAGAATATTTTCCTGTTATTTTGGAGAACATAAATGAAGTTGTAGACGGTCTCAACGGAACTTATCAAGGTTTTTATCGGCAGGGCATCAAACTTTCTCCGGGCAGCAACAAGATCATACTCGAAGAATTGATCAACGGCAGATGGAAGCAAATAAAAAACGTAAATGTCAAATACGATCCAAATAATTCTGATAGCAAGAAAACTCTTTGGGGCAGGATAGCAAACGGGGAGCACCGGGGAGAAGAGCAGAGAGCAATATATTTTTATCCGGGAACAAGATTTCCGATGAAAAAAGCAGAAAATGACGAAAACAATCTTTCTAAAACAATTGTAAGCCCCAAATTCATTGAATACCTTAAGGATATTAATAAGAGAGATTCAAGCTATAGCAGGGAAGTAGATTGGCAGAATATTGCAGAACGTCTTAGCAGAAAAGACCTTACAGATACTAAAGGTCAAGGAGATAATGAACAGAAGTGTTGGTCAAACGAAGATACGATCAACAAAATGATGAATGAAATCAGTGATGCAAACGCAAATATAGTCATGTTTGTGTATTGGGGAGACCATGATGCGACCTTAAAAGATGATCCTGAATTGGAAATAGGTGCAAGTATTTCAGAAATTTCAGATCAGAATGAAGCCTGGAATCTGGCAGATAATTTTGAAAAAGTAAATTACGCACCTACATTTCCCAAAACATGTAATTTTAATTTCAAATTCAGTGAAAAATACTGCAAGCACCAATACTTAGAGAAAATTGATGCGACAAACTCAAAAAAAGTTAAGAAATTAGAAAAGTGCCAATGTACAGATCCTGAATTTATTGATGATCCGAAAGAGTATATGTTATGTGATCCTGAACAAACATGCACTGGCGGCATGTGTTATAAGGCATGTGAAAACAACAGCGATTGCAAAGATTCTGAAATATGTAGCGAAAGCAAATGTTACAAAACCTGTGTTAACGACAATGATTGTGAAAGACCGGCAATATGCGATACAGACGTTAATAGTAACAAAATATGCAGGATTCAAGAAGAGACATGGTTTTATCATTACTACTTCGACACAGACAATTGTGAAGAAATCTATATTCATAGCGAGTATGAAAATTCAGGGATAGATGCCCAAGACAGGCAGTTTGATGCGATAGATCAGCTTTTCAAGGCTGCGTCAGACAGGGGGCTTCTTGTTGTTCCGACTTTGGAACCGTCAGTAGGTGATATGCAGAATTTTGAAATAAATCCAAGGTTGCTGAAACAGCGGCTTTTGAAATTGCTTAAGAAATACGGAAACAATCAGAATTGGCTTCAAGTTTATGATAAATCGGGGAATCCGAGAAAAGTTATTCATATATCACAAGCAGTTGGTGCTCCTCGCGGAAATTCTGAGTTGTTGAATGAAAATTCGTTTAAAAACACTTTGGACATGATAGCATTGCAACTTAAGCTAGAGTTGCATTCAGATTCCGATATAGGTTTTCTGCTTGATATAACAGCCATGCCGCCCGACAGACTGCTTAACGGATGGTATTTTCCAAGTGCAACGGATCTGAAAGAAATGGACAGCTTTTTAGGTGTTAGTACTTTCGGGCTTCCTTTTGATCAATATCTTACTGTCGATTATTTAAATCTCATAAAATGGTCAGACATGGAAAATAATAATTATTTTTTACCTTTGGAAGATCATCTTTTCAAAAAAGCTAAAGAATGGCTTGTTGATTGGAAAAACAGCGAAGTTCCTATAATTCCCGACATAATTCCCGGATTTGACGACAGATGGAGAGGTGAATCCGAAAACTCTGTATTTCTGATATATGGAGACAATGAAAAATGGCGTGAAAGATTTGCCAAATTGATGTTTATGTACAATACGGCCGGGTTCAATCTGACAATATGGAACGGTTACGGAGAAGGATATGTCTGGGTTCCCTACAGGAAAAGAAAGTTTTTTAACGAAAACAATAAATATTCCATTCATCCTGACTACAAAGAAGGAAATACAGCAGGCAATCCGCCGATTCCAGATGATTATGCAAATTTAAATCGGTTACTTGACAATAGTGGAAACCCGGAATATGAAGACGACATCATCAACGACAACTATTGTTTCGCCAACTATCTTTTTGGTGGTCCTGATGGAGACAAAGACGGTGTTCCTGATGCCTGTGACAACTGCCCCGATGTTTACAACCCTATGGTTATAAACAATGAAGAAATAGTTGCCGCGCCCTGTGAGACCAGCAAAATCGGCGGAGCCGGTTGTATGCCCCGTACAAGAACAAGTACATACAGAGACAATTACGGCAACTGGTGGTGGCAGCCGGATCACAATCTCAACGGAGTCGGAGACGCCTGCGATCGTGAAGGATATTCTGAATTTATTGAATTTGTTGAGTGGTCTGAATTTTCAGGGATTCCTAAAGGAATTTCTGTTGAAGAGAACACCGTTAGTCAGGGAAGCACCCACAAAATAGTTTCAATGAGAATGAACGAGACTCTTTCAGTAACAATAGAGATGAATTCAACAAATCCGGCACAAGATATTGAAACTGCTACCACAAGATACTGCTGGCTGCCAGAGTGGGAACATAATCTTTGGGGGACGGACGGATACTGCACAACTGAAGCAGGGCATACAAAAGGAGCCTGCGAGATAAATTTCGGATACAGCCATGGAAGTGATCCTGTGCCTGTAAACACAGAAAAAGTTCTAAACTGGAAATTTATTAAAGACAAGATTGACTCTACAAAAAGTAACGAATTCACTGGAATCGAAATCAAAAAGAATGAAGTTACTAAAGAAACAAAAGGAAGTGCAATAATTGACTGGGATTGGAGATATGATTTCAAAGAAGATAATCCTTTGGATGTCGGTACAATTCTGGATACAGCTCCTGAATGTCACAAGCTGCCTGCTTCAGGTTTTTGCGACGATGGAATTGTCCCGAAATTTTACTACACGATGTCGACAGGAGTTCACAGCGGAACAGATGATCCGTATCTCACGGAAAACAACGAAATAAACCCGGACTTCTTCAAAAATAAACAAAAATACGCCCGTTCATCAAGGCTTTCGCTTGATCCGGTCATTATCACATATCACAGAGAACCGGTTCCTTATCTTGCTCCGATCAAATACTGTTTCGGTGCACCGTGCAACTTCCCGATGGACTGGCTGCATGAGATGATACTTGAAAATCTGATCAACGGTCCGCGTCCTTACGAAAATCCCGGTATGGAGCATTACTTCAAAAATGAATACGGCTCTGATCTGATAAACACGGGTGTTGCTTTCAGGGAATGGAAAAACAATGCGGCAGGTAATCCTGCTGTTTCCGAAAAGAACCGTCCGATTTACCTTGCGACAATAGCCAAAAGTGCAGCAGGAACAAATATCAGTCTTGTCTCCAGAAGCAACATGCAAACATCAGCCGGAGGATCATTTGAGATCGCTGAAATGGATGCAAATTCCAACGGTGACTGGAGGACAAAAGGCGTTTTGGAAAATGTTCCGGACGGATTCGCACCGACAGCCTCCGTTCATCACAACGGTACTCTCTATGTCGTCAGCAGCAATGGTGAAAACGGACAGGTGTATGAGATCAGATCGACAGATCAGACAACATCGCCGGCAGATGGATCCAACATCTGTTTCACGGCTGTTCCGGTTTACGAACCAGTCCTCGTCGATCCGCTGCAGAGTATTTCAAACATAACGATCCACTCCGTTGGGAACGACCTTGTTGTTTTAGGCAAAGGCGGGCTCGGAATGGAGGTTTACAAGCTCACGGATCAAGGGTTTGAAAATATTACCGGTTTAAACATGCCGCCTGTGCGCGATGTTTACAATACCGAAGTCAGAGACGGTATTCTTTACCTTGCAGGAGGAATGGAATTCAATAAAGATCTGGTTGATTTGAAGACGGATGTCTGGAAATTCAGCGAAGCAGACGGATGGCAACTTATACGCAATGATATCAACATGTTCCCTGTAACTTTAAGGATCGATTTCGACGGAGAAAACATTGTCCTCACAAACAGGGTCCTCAAGTACAACGGAACAGCTGAAAGGGCAGTTTTCAATGCTGACGGAACCGGTGAAATCACATTTGGAACGGTCAAAGTCGAAGGCGCACCTGTCAGGAAATTCGATCAAAATTACTGCATCAATGAAACCGGAAACTCCATTTTCCCGGGCATCACGAATGTCTACGGCGAATGCGTTAAAGCTGAAAACTACAACTTCGATGAAATCACTTTCCCGGACTACAAACTGAGCGTTGCGGGCTACAGGAACAGCCTCTATCTCGGCGGTCTGACTGGTATCCGCAGGCTTGAAATCGGAGAAAACGGCGAAGCGACCAAAAAAGAGATGATTTACAGCGGAGAATCGAACAATCTGGCAGTTTACGGCAACACGCTTTATGCCGCCAACTACAGCGAAATCGATATTTTCGAAATTGCCGGAGACGGTTCGATCTCAAGAAAATCATCAGTAAAAACAAACAGCTGCCAGAACATCAGGATCGAAAACGGAAAGCTCTTCGCGGCAGAAAACAAGAGAGTCAGGATCTTTGATTTGAATGATCCGCTTTCACTGGAACCGGTCAAAACGATTTCACTGACCAACAGCGTTGAAGACCTTGAAGTTACAGAAAACAGGCTCTTTGTTTATGAAAACCAGAACAAACTGCTGACGAGAAAGGGAAAAGTCTCCGTTTTTGACATTTCAAACATCACAACTCCGCAGAAAATCAAAGAATTCAGCCAGTACTGCAACGATCCAGAGATGCAGAAATCCGGTAACAGAGTATATCTGGGCTGCAAAAACGGCTCCTTCAAGATCACGGACAGCGGCTTGCAGAAAGTGAACGGCGAAAAGAACTACCTCCGTGAAGGCTATGTTTTTGACGGGATCCTCTATCAGGTTTTCAGCGGAACGCTCCACAAGTCGGAAATCGATGCCGCTGAGGTCGAAGAGGACGGGTGGATTTAGAATTCCTGATGCGAAAAGTACTGTATCCTGATTCGATCGACTTCTTCCACAGATGCAGGCTCCAGTATGTCAGCTGCTCGCCCTACAGAGTTCCGATCGCGAGACTTTCGGCGGCTCAGGCGGCTATCAGAAACGACAACATGCGTAAGATCAAACAGACGACGAACGAGGTCTACGATACGGTTTACAGCACCGTCGAGTCCACACTCAAGTCACTCAGCTCCGAACTTGAAAAGCTTCTGAAGAAGTAGATCAATAAATCATATTTTCTCTCCATCAACCTGCCTTTTGAAGATTTTCTCTAATTATTTTTGCCATTTACAATATTTTTTCTTGTTGTTTCACAGCAAAAAAGTATGCTGCGGTCAGCACAGAACTGAAAGGGGTAAGGTTTGAAAAACAATAAAATTTATATTTTGATTTTGCTGTTCGCATCTTTGCTGGTTGTTTTGATGATCTTTTTTTATGTTTACGACCGGAGAGCGGAGGAATCGGCGTTCGACCTCAACGATACTTTGTCGTCAAGATTGGATTCTGCCATAGCATTTATTGCCGAAGAGTACGAAAAGAAAAAAGTCTTTGAAACATATCTTTGCGATGCGGAACATTCGGATTGCAGCCGTCATAAATTTTCATTATTTATTTCAGCGGCAATTCTTAATTCCATGCTTGAATTGGAGCGGAATGAGAAGCTTGACCGTATTCTGAAAAAAGAGACTGAAAGAGTATTGAACTGTCAGGATGAGCATCTGTTATGGGATTTTTATTGTAAAAAGAACTCAGGTGAGACACATTACTATCCGGATTTGGACAGCACTGCTCTGGCGTCATGGCTCCTGTCGTCTCAAAATGCAGAACATCATCTTGGTGAAATCAGGGAACTGGTCCGCAAAACTCAGTTCTACAACGGGGCTCTGCTAACTTTTTTAAGAGATTTTCAACCGCCGCCGCACGCAATGAACCGGGATCCTGTGGCAAATGCCAATGCCCTGCTTCTGCTGTCAGAGGAGATCCCGTCTGTCTGTGAATACATCAACAAAAACTACGATAAATCTATATACTACACAGACGATGTTGTCGTTTTCTATATGCTATCCAAGGCGTATGACAGAGGTGTGAAATGCGTGAAACCTGCACTCAATGAACTTTATACGAGGATCGAAAGGTCGGATTTGTTGAGTGCGGACGATTCGCCTATGCATCTTGCAATGTTTGTTACAGCGGCTTTAAAGTCAGGGGATATTATAGACAGGAATGTTCTTGATCAGGCAGTAAAGCGGTTGCTTAAAAACAGGAGAGAGCTCCCGTTTCAGGAGTATTTCTTCAGGACAGGTTTAAATCGCGATCTGGATTTTTACTACTCGCCTGCATTTTCCGCAGCGGTCTATGCGGAAGCCCTGACTAATATCAAATCACGCTTATAAATTAATCTTATGATATCGCCGGCTGGGATAAAAAGGAGGTATGCTGGCCGGTATCAGGGGTTGCCCTTTTCCGATTTATGATTATAACCAGACGGGATTTTTGATTTTGGAGGAACAATGTTGAATTCAATTAAGACAGGAGTGCTTTTTGTTGCGATGAGCGTGCTTCTGGTAGTTGTCGGCGGTGCCGTCGGCGGCGAGCAGGGTGCTGTCCTGATGTTTGTGATTTCTCTTGCGATGAACCTTTTCAACTACTTTTTCTGCGATACGATGGTTATTAAGGCCTACAGAGCGAGAAAAGCTGATCCGGATCAGTACGGATGGCTTTACAGAATCCTTGAAGACCTTTCCAACAGGGCTCAGCTTGCGAAAATACCCGATCTTTACATCGTGCCGATGCAGGAGCCTAACGCCTTCGCAACGGGCAGGAACGAGAAAAAGGCGGTCGTTGCCGTTACAGAGGGGCTTTTGAACACTCTGACCCCGGACGAGATCGCCGGTGTCATCGGGCACGAACTCGGTCACATCAAGCACCGCGACATACTGCTTCAGACCTTTGTTGCGGCAATGGCTTCGGCGGTCATGACGATCGCGAGGATCGCCCAGTGGAGCGCTATCTTCGGCGGCGGGCGTTCTTCCAACCGTGACGGCGGAAATATTTTCGGTCTTCTGGCGACGATAGTTTTTGCTCCGCTTGCGGCGGCTCTGATCCAGGCGGGCATCAGCCGTTCGCGTGAGTACATGGCGGACACCTACAGCAAGGAGCTCCTCGGCACGCCGGAACCTTTGATAAACGGGCTTTACAGGCTTCACAACCAGCCTAGAAAGGCGATCGGCGGTTCCGAATTCGCTTCTGCAACGGCCCATATGTGGATCTATCCGCCGAAACTTTCCGGCCTGGCGAATCTCTTTTCGACCCATCCGTCACTTGAAGACAGGGTCAGAAATCTTGAAAAAAACTAGTCTAGATCTCGATCCTAAGACCGTCTGTCGCTGGAACGACGCCATTGGGCAGGAGAGATAGCGTCTCTTCGTAGTCGAAGGTGTGGTTCATGTGCGTCAGATATGCCTGATCCGGTGAAACTTTGTCAATAAATTCAATGACCTGGTTCAGGTTGAAGTGGCGCGGGTGGACTTTGTGGACGGTTGCCGCGATAGCCAGCGTTCTGACTCCGGCAAGCTTTTTAAGCTCATTCTCTTCGATGGAGCTGATGTCGGCGACAAGAGCGAAATCACCGATCCTGAGGCTGCTTACGACCAGTTCGCCGTGCATGTGGCGGATCGGAATGATGTTAAGGTCATCCAGAGCGACTGGGCTCCCGTCGAGGATTACCGGCCGCAGAAACGGGCGCGGGATGTATTCGTTCTCGAAGAAAAGATATGGGTACCGCACGGATGCGATTTCGTATGTTTCGCGGTTCAGGAAAAAGGGCAGCGGCGTCCCGTTGCGGAATGATGCCATCCTGAGGTCGTCGATCCCCGACAGATGGTCGCTGTGCGGGTGGGTGAGCCACGCTCCGGTGATGTGGTCGATACCCGATTTCAGAAGCTGCTGGCGCAGTTCAAACGGAAAGTCGACCTGCAGAACAGTCTCCCGTTCGATGATCGTGACTGAAAAACGGGTCCTTCTGTTGCGCGGATCCTTAAGGCTGCAGACCTCACAGCTGCAGAAGAGCTGCGGCACGCCTGTCGAGGAGCCTGTTCCGTTGAAAATTACCGACGTCATTTGAAGAACTTCTGATAAAGTAACTCAAAAAACTGCTTGAAGCCGATATCGTCCAGCTTTTTCTGGATTCTCGTAAGCTCGTTGAGATAGAGGGAATTGCTTTCTGTGAGCTGCTTTACAGTTCTCTCAAGTTCGGAGATCCGCCTTTCCATGCGGGCCATGGCCTCGTCTGTCGGCATGACCGGGGTCTCGGCAGGTTTTTCCGTGTCGTGCCGCGGCTCGTAAACAGGCTCGGCTGCTTCCGGGGCCGGTTCGGTCGGCGGTTCCGGCATAGTGGTCTCCGGCTTTTTGGGCGGCTCCTGCACTTCGTCAGGGTCGAACCCGAGCATCGCTTCCGAAATTTCCTGCTGGGAAGCTGTAGCCTCAGGTTGCATGGCGGTATCGCCTCCGGCAGTTTTTTTCTGTGCCAGGTTCTGCTTCAGAAGTTCGATCTGTTTATCGGCCTCCTGTCTGGTCAGCTGCTTGATTTCGTAGTTGTAATCCTGCTCGAAGCATTCCATTTTGTCGAGCTCGTCCCTGATGCAGAACAGACACGTCACACCGTTTTTTCTTGCGAGGCACTGCGTAAAATCGTTTTCAGAACTGAGAAGCACGCAGTCGAAGCTGCGGATCATATCGCTGTTGCCGCAGACAACGCAGAAGTGGGGTTGCGGCACGTTGCGGCTTACGAAATATATTCCGAGGATCGAGGCTCCGCCCGGCATGTTGTCGAGGTAAAGATTGAGAAGGATCCTCATCTCGCCGTCTTTCATGGTCGTTCGGGCCGAATAGGGGAATTTGCTGAAAAACGCGTCCGCCTTTGAGGATGTGGAGCCGGACTCCGGTTCCTCATCGGTTCGCTGCGGCTGCGGTGACGTCTCGGCCGGTGTCTCGATCATCGCCATCAGGCGCTTCATGCTCTCCTTCGGGTCAATGTTGTTTCCTAGGCAGAAACTTGCGATACTGCGCTTTTTGCCGCGGATATAGGCGATCGCGCTATCCTTGTCGAATGTCATTTTGTGGCCGGCGTCTATCGAAAAGTCGATATTCCCCATCAGGTATGGCAGCATCGATTCGTCGGAGAGGTAGAAGAGTATGTTGTTACACTCCCGATCCAGTTTTTTAAACCAGCTCCGGTATTCAGGCTGACTGAATCTCTGCGCCATCGTGTAGACGGTCATAGAGGCGAAATCGAGGTTGATAACTCCCTCGCATTTAGTCTGATCGGGCTGTTGGGCAAGCGTGTCGACCACCTTTGCCACATTTGAGATGTTGCCGTCTTTGATATCGTTCTCAGTTATCGAAATCCGAGTCATTATGCTGCTCCTTTCTGCCTGCGTTTGTGTGCGTTGTAGGCAAGCATCGCGAAAATTGTCAAAACACCGAAGGATGAAATCACAACCCAGATCATCCACGGTCTGTAGGTATCCCAGAGGATTTGGTTCAAAGCGTACTGGTCAAGGCCGGTGATCTCCTGCAGGTACGGGAAGAAATTGAAGGTTTCGACGTTGATCTTGTCGAGCGTCTCCGGCAGGAGGTTGTCGGGATTGGCCGATTTATAGTTTGCGACGACCGATGAGAGTGTCTCGACCGGAACCTTTTTGACTTCAAGCAGATAGCTCTTCGTTATGTGTATCTTGTTGGCCATCGCATCGTAAAGCGGCCCGGAAACAGCGTTTCCGACGATCCATCCGAGTGCGAACGGAATGTTCGAAAGCCCCATGTAGAGCGCCTTCTTGTCGGCAGGTGCGTTGACGCCGATATATTCGCTGAACTTGGGAGAACAGGTCATCTCGCCGAGGCTGAAGAGCGCTATGCAGAGGGCTGTGACGGTCCCGGCCATCGTGATCCCGGCCGAGAAGAAGGCGATAGTCGTGATGAAGATGCCGACGGTTATAGCCACAAGTCTCGGGAATTTGCCGGTGACCATGCTCCACGGAACGACGAACATGACGATGCAGAGGGAGTTGATGTTGATGAACTGCTCCGCCTTGACGCTGCCGTGGTCAGTCATGAATGCCGGCATGATCTGAGCCAGATTCCGGCTGTCGGTCCACTGGTCGATGAAGTTCGGGAAGAGATCCCAAAGCTGCATGAACATCAGCCAGAAGCCGCTGAAAATGACGAGGAAAATCATGAAATCGGTATCTTTCAGGGCGGTCAGGGTGTCGTCGAGAGCCTTTTTCGCCGATTTCGATTTTTTGACCTTGTCCGGCTCTTTGAAGAGGAAGATCGCCGGTAGGTAGTTGAGAGCCGTGACAGCCGCCGCCGCGTAGAAGACATAGCTCCAGGTATAGCCGTCCGTCGCGTTCCCGCGCAGACCGCTTGCCAGCAGGGGAGCCATCAGACCGCCGATGTTTACTACCCAGTAGAATATCCCGTAGCCGAGCGAGCTGTTTTCTTCAGTGACCGAGCTTGCGACAGTTCCCTGGATTGGCGGCTTGAAAATGGCTGTTCCAGTTCCGACCGCGATACCTGCCACCATCATGCTCCAGAAGCCGGTCGCGTTCGCCATCAGTATGTAGCCGAAGGTGTTCATCGCAAAGGCTGTGTAGAGGCTCCGCTTGTAGCCGAAATTGTCCGTGAAGGAGCCGCTGAACATCGGGATCAGGCTCTGGCACGCAGCCCAGACGCTGTAGATGAGCCCCTTTTCCGTGAATGTGAGACCGAGACCGTGCTTGTCTGCGGTCGCGACCATCCAGAGCGGCAGAACCGCACGGACTGCGAAAAAGGCAAGCCTTTCGAACATCTCCATAATGTTTGAAATCCAGAAATTCCGTTGAAACCCGACGACTTGAGATTTAAAACTCATCTTTCACCCCTCTATGCGACAAACAGGGTCAGATAGTAGCGATTTTGGCGCATTGTAGCAATAAAAAAAGGGGGAGTTTCCCGGCATTCTTTTTGAAAAACCGAATGAAGCTTTGGTTTGACAGTAGCGGCGGTAAAAAAAAAGCCGCCCCGAAGGACGGCCGGCCAAAAAAGGAGGAACTAACCTCTCTTTTTCTTCATGTTTTTTCTGCGTCTTCTTTCCGCTTCCTCTTTTTTGAGGCGGTTACGAACTGACGGCGGCTCGTAGTGACGACGTTTTTTGATCTCCTTGTAAAGCCCTTCAAGAGCCATTTTCTTCTTCAGGATCTTTATCGCCTTTTCCAAGTCGTCGGTTACATAAACCTCTAAAGGAGCGATGATCTTCTGTCTACGCATGTTTGTTTCACCACCTTTCCAGCTTCGGATTTGTAAATTAACATGAAGCGGCGGTATTATAGGGAAAAATCGGATTTTGTCAATTTTAACGGCGATTTCGGCTGCGCAAAAAGTCAGAATGTGACCAGTTCCGGATTGGGGAAGGTTTAGCCTTGTCTTTCTCTGAAAACTCAGTAAAATCCGTTGCTTATTAATGTTTGTTGAATGCGGGCATGAAGAGGATGCGCGTTCATAAGGGAGATGAAATGAAAAAACTGATATTTTTAACAATTTTTCTTTTTTGTTTGTGTGTTTTTGCCAACGGCGGAGCTGTATTTGACAGCAAGCTCGGTTCTACCGGAAATCTTACCTTCGTTAAAAAGGCCAATCTCCAGCTTTTAAAAGAAGATCTGAAGATAAAAATCGACGGTGAAAAGGCTCATTTTCAGGTCAGATATACTTTTCAGAATACTGGAGGCGATACAAAAATACACTTTGCTTTTCCGATGGAAACGGAAATATCTGATTTCGTGATACCTGATAAAAAAGTAAAAAATTTTATCAAAAAAGAGAAGGTTCTTTCTTACAAGATTTCAAAAAACGACAAAGATTTAAAGTGGTTGAAGAAAGCGGAAACAACAAAAGTCAAGAACTTCCCCGGTGCTGATCCCGAGGATATAATTAAAATCAGCGAATGGTTTATCTCTGAAATAGAATTCAAAAAGTTTGAAAAGGCTGAAATTTATATCACATACACGATTGAATCTGACAGATCACTTGGATTTTACAGCTGCTCGGCAATGCCTGAATTATATGGCAGAAGAGTGCATTACAACTTTTATCCGGCCTCCTTTTTCGGCAACGGAACTGTCGGGGATTTGAGTGTCACTATTGATCTCACTGAACTCAAGAAAGACAAGGGCGAACTTGGGGGAACAGATGAGCTTGAATTTAAAGAGCAAGCCCCCGGAATTTTGAAGTTTGAAGGAAAAAATGTCGATTTTAAGAAAACCAAGGAGTTTGGGTTTTGGTATTCCATCGCAGAGAAGGATGAATCCGACTACATCAAGGCAAAAAGGCTGCTTCCTGCACAGTTTCGCATAGTTTCTCCGAAGATTTCACCGGAAGATGTGAAAAAAATGTTCGATTTTGATCCGGACACCTGCTTTACCCCCGGAAAAGAGAATGAATTCATATTTTTATTCGATAAAAAATCATTACCTGGATATTCCTCGCTGCTTTTGAAAACATCGAAAAACGACAAATTCCAAGTTGCCGGCGAAATGGAATGCGGTTCAAGGGACAGCATTGATAAAGTATCTTTTGAGTACATCCACGGCAAAGTCAGAAAATGGGATAACTGTGCATACAAAGCTACAATTTTGGAAAAACCGAACTGCAAATTTCCGACAGAGTGTGCCTATGATCTGCTTAATCCAGGAGATTATTACGCAGAAGAATTTGAAGAGTGCCGAATAAAAATAAAAATCGAGCCGGATAAAACTACGAAAAAAGCTCCGTGCATAAGCGAAATATTTATTATGCCGCATGATCTCTGGGAAGAAGAGTGAAATGGAAAAAATCCTTGTTTTTATAATCACTGTTTTGATTTCGCTCTCTTGTACAGAAAAGCAGAACGCAGGAGAATAAATATTGTTTAAGTTAATATTTCCTTTATTTCTCGTCATTTTTGTAATTGTTGGCGAAATTATGGAGTACAGAAAAAGGGAAAAAGATATAAACAAGGCTTCTGCAGGGAAAAAAAGTATTAGAGAATTTGAATTTATAATCATGATCGCAGACAGCGACTCAGAGGTGAAACTAACTCTTTTTCAGAGGGCTACTCCATCTTATAATGTCTTATTGTTTGAAGATCATATTGCGTTTATAACAGGCTTTGTGATGGGGTTCGGAGAATCTATCCCTGATGAAATAGAAATTAAGGATATAAATTTTGCCTGCATGAAATACATCCTCAAAACAGATCTCCTGCTTGTCAACTATAACAGAAAAGCAAAAGAGCCGTCCCAGTTTTACATGGAAGGCAAAAAAGAAGACCTGCTTTTTATCAAGAACTTTATTGAAGAACGGAACGGACGACCGAAAGTAATCGATTTGACTGAAAACTGACAAAAAATCGCGAATCCCCCAAACCCGCAGAAGTCATATAAATCCCGAATTTATATTGATGAAAACTCTGAATTTGTATGGATGAAAATCCTGAATTTGTATTGATGGAGTTGACAAAGTTTCCTTGCCATTTCAGCCGAAATCCTTACAATAATTGAGTTTTTTTGCACTTTTTGATCCGGTTTGGAGTTTAAATCATGGAAATAAAAACTATAAAAAAATGGATAGCTTATCCTTTTTATATTTCGGGGGAAATAGTTTATCTGTTTTCATTTGCACTGATATGTGTGAATTTTATGATTGGGTCGGCTTCACCTTATTATGAATTGGTAAAAGATAACAGTATAAAACTCCTGCTTTTTTCCCAACTTATCATAGTGGCGAGCTTCGTTATTTTGTTTATCATCTCGTTTTTTGTTGAAAATCTTAAAAGGTTTGTGCCGGAATTCTTTCTTTTTATAAGTTTCCATATTGCTTTGCTGGTAATTTCAATAATTTTTATTATTCCGGCACTATAGGTGTGATGATGTGCATTGATAAAGACAATTATTTTAAAATATATTGTAGAATTATCAGGGTTTTAACGGTTCTGATTCCATTTCTGTTATGGTTCGTGAGATATATACCGGTTTGGATATTCTTTTTTGTTATTGAACTCTTTTTCGTCCCGACCCTGTTTGTGGATGAGCTGGAAGAGTTCAGATGGAAAATCGCAAAAACGGCAATTGTTCACGCTTTGATTGCTCTCGGTCTCTGTTTGTTGTTTGCACTTATTCTGTTAGGGCTGATTGAGCTGGGAATATATAAAACCGTATGAATTTACGGACTTGACAAAGTTTCCTTGCCATTTCAGCCGCAAGTGATCGGTTTGACTGACCGGGGATTGAACGAGACTATAAAAACGGTGTCATATATGCCGGAAGCTCCGACTTTTGATCGTTTTAAAAACCTTTAATTTTTTGAAGCTTTTTTATCGGTGTATTCAACCATCCAGTTGTAGTGGTCGCGGAAGATCTCTTCGACATTGCGGAACTTCATTCCGAGCTCTTTCTGAGCTTTTTCGGATGAAGCATGGAGGTCACTTTTCAGAATTCTTGCACTTCCGCGGGTAATGACCGGTTCAACGCTCTTGAAAAAGCGGTAGAAGCAGTTCTCTGCAAGGAATCCGGCAGTGTACATGAGCCAGTAGGGAAGTGAAACACTCGGGCGTTTCCTGCCGGAGAGTTTTTCTAGGATCCCCATCATCTCGTCGTTCGTGACGTGGCCGCCGGTAAGAAGATAAAAATCGCCGGTCCTGCCCTTTTCGCCGGCAAGGATTATTGCTTCGACTACATCTCTGACATCTACCCAGTCGAATCCACCGTAAGCGGGATATGCGGGAAGTTTGCCTTTGCGGAAGTTCATCTCCATCGTTCCCATCTGCGACGGACGGAAGTCGTTCGGCCCGAGGATTCCGACCGGACATACCGTGACGGCGTCGATCCTTCCCTCTTTTACAGCTTTCTGAACGATAAGAGAGCCCTCGGCCTTCGTGATGCCGTATTCAAGCATGGCTCTGTCGGGGTTGAAACCCATCTCTTCGGTCGCTACGACACCTTCGCCGGGATCGCCCAGAGCCTCGATCGAGCTGACGTGGACGAGTCTTCTTACATTGTTTGCGATGCAGGCTTCAACGACGTTTTTAACACCGTCGACGTTGACCGTTTTGATTTTGTCGTAAACACCGCACTTGATAGAAATCGCCGCAGCGCAGTTGTAGACCAGATCGGCTCCTTCAAAAGCCTTCTTCAGCGAATCAAGATCTCTCGTATCGCCTTTTACTTCTTCGAAATCGAGCCCTTCGATCGCCTTTCTGACGGTCGTTTCCTCGTGAATGAGGATCCTCGGCTTAATGCCTCTTTTGTTAAGTTCGCGAACCAGATTGTTGCCTACATGACCGCTTGCACCCGTGATAACTATCATTTTTCCCTCCTGATAAAAAAACAAACGACGGAATATAACGAATATTTGATGTTTTTCAATTAAGAAGGTTACAGCTGAAAGGAAAAAAATATCGCTGCGGATCGGGGAAGATGAATAAGTTTAGAGCAGACTGTTGATCTTATCAGCGATTTCGGCAGGCTCGACTGTCGATTCGAAGCGCTCGATGACTTCGCCTTCGCGGTTTACGAGAAATTTCGTGAAATTCCACTTGATCTCGGCGTTGTTTTTGTAGTCAGGATCCTGTTTTGCGATAAAACCGGCCATAAATTCGGCTTTTTCGCCCGTAAAACCAGCAAAACTCTTTTGGCTTTTAAGGTATTTGTAAAGCGGATCAGCATTTTCGCCGTTTACTTCGATCTTTTTGAAGTTCTCGAAACCGGTGTTGAACTTCATCTGGCAGAACTGATGGATCTCATCGTCCGTTCCGGGAGCCTGATGGCCGAACTGATCGCACGGAAAGTCTAATATTTCAAGACCTTTACCGTGATATTCCTCCCAGAGTTTCTCAAGTCCTTCATACTGCGGAGTAAAGCCGCAGCCCGTCGCCGTGTTCACGATAAGGAGCACTTTGCCCTTGAAATTAGCCATCGGAACATCGTTTCCCTTTCTGTCTTTCACCGTAAAATCGTAAATAGTCATGTTTTTCTCCTCCTTAATTGGTTGAATATTCTCTTTGTTTTCAGACGTTTCCGTGTTTTTTACTTCAGCAGTTTTTTCCTTGTTGCAGGACATTACCGCAAAAACCGCGATCAAAAGCACCAGAATAATTTTTTTCATACCGATCTCCTTTTTTAATCTTTATCCCTGATAGACATGAACGCCGCGCCGGCCGCAACGCTTCTCGGCAGGAAACGGAGAAGGAACGCGGCGAAACGGTTCATGAAGCGCGGCATTACGACCGGCTTGTTTTTGAGAAGGCCGTTTACCGCCTCCTCAGCTGCCGGATAGCTTCTGCCGACGATCATTTCGAGAAGTTTAGAGCGCTTCTGATTGGCAGTCTGGATGAATTCGGTATCGGTAAAACCCGGGCAGAGCGCCGTAACAAAGACGTTTTTTCCGCATTTTTTCAGCTCTGTGCGGATAGCGACCGAAAAATTCATGAGGAATGCCTTCGTCGCGCCGTAAGCAGCATAAAAAGGGGTCGGATTGAACCCCGCAAACGATGCGACGTTGAGGATCCAGCCTGAATTCTTCGCCGAAAAATCCTTCACGAAAAGGTTGGCCAGAGTCATTGCCGAAACGACGTTGAGCTGCACCATTCTGTTTACCGCCGCAGCATCCTGACGCTCGAAGTATTCGTACATGCCGTAACCGGCGTTGTTTATGAGCATGTCGATATTTTCGTCCTTCACTTTTTCGTAAAGTCCGCAGGCAGCCTCGAATCCCGAAAGATCCATGACGATGACACGCACGCTTACGCCGTATTTTTCAACGATTTTTGCTTTGAGGGCGTTAAGTTTGTCCTCGCGGCGAGCCGTGATGACGAGATCCATCCCTTTTTTTGCGAGGATGTCGGCGAAATCGGCTCCAAAACCGCTTGAAGCGCCCGTGATTAGGGCTTTTTTCCCTTTGAGATCGGTCATTTTACATCACAACGAGCGAGCAGCCGCCGCTCTTTTCATTCTCATCTTTTTTTTCGTCGCTGTCATCCTGCTGACCGCTCTCTTCCGGTTCGGGAACAGAGTCTGCGTCGGACGTGTCGCCTGTGCTGATATCTTCGTCGGCAGCCGGTTCCTCGTCGGACTCAGGCCAGCCGGTCCAGCCTTCGGTCACGCATCTGCCCTCTTCGCTGCAGGTAGCCTCTTCGTCGCGGCAGTCGGAATCGCTCCTGCACTGAGTGTAGCAGAGACCTTCGCGGCCTGAATAGCGGGCGTGGCAGATGTAGCCCTCTTCGACTCGACATGCGCTGTCTGAATTACAGCTTGCGAGGCACATTTCACGGTTCCTTCTGCCTACTGTCACGCAAATGGAGCTGTCCGGGCAGACGGAGTCGTCTTCGTCAAAGCAGTCCTGTGTGCAGTATCCGCCTGGTAGCGACCAGTAGTTGCACCATGTGTATTCGCCTTCGCACTCAGAATCGGCTCCGCACGGACCTCCGACCGGTTCGGGGATCTTTGCGCATCTGTTGTTGTCGTTGCAGACGGAGCCCGTGTTGCAGTCTTCATCCTCTTCGCAGTTCGGCAGACAGATTCCGAGAACGTCGTTCGAACAGTATTGACCGGGGCGCTGGCACGGCGATGCTGCCGAACAGTCGAGTGCGCAGAGGTATCCGGGCCGGCCCTCCAACTCGGCGACAGGTTTCGTTCCGTCCGGACAGGTCGCGTTGTTGGTTAGCCTCATGCATGTACCCTCTTTGAATCTGTAGTAGGAGAATGCGTGGATGCACATTACGTCGTCAGCCGTGAGTGAACCGGTCATGCAGTCGTCGTCGGTCTCGCACGGCCAGCCTGCGACCGGACCGTCGGAACATTCTTCATCGACATATCCGTCACAGTCGTCGTCGAGGTGGTTGCCGCAGACCTCTTCTTTGATCTCGGCGCACATCTCCATGCCGACGGCCAGGCGGGCAGCCTTTTCAAGGTTGATCCTGCCGTATCCGAACTTGACGCTGAAGCCGTTGTCATCCCACGAGCCGGTCTCCGGATAGACCTTGTCGGCGCTCTTTTTCAGGATCTCGGTGACCTCCTCGAGCGTGAGTTCGGGATTGATGCTGAGGATGGCTCCGAAGAAGCCGGAGACCATCGGAGCCGCCGCCGATGTGCCCGAAAAGAGCAGCGTGTAGTCGCTTTTGTAGTCGCCGTACTTCGGGATAGAGGTCGTTGCGATACCGATCACGGGATACTGAGAGAGTGAGGGAGCGATGACGGTCGTCGCCGTACCGTAGTTCGAGTAGAGCGCCCGTGTGTCCCATGCAGTCGAGGCGTTGACCGTGATGACGCGGTTCGTGACCTCCTGCCCGTTGCGCTCGAAGGTGAAGTCGTGTTCGAAAAGCTGGTTGTACGACGAGTCTATGCCATCGTTGCCGGACGCGTAGACGACAACTCCGCCGAGTCCGTTTCTGCCGTTCTTCATGAATTTGCCGATACCCTCTTCTTCGCCCGGAGTCATCGGGATGATACCGTAGCTCGAATCGGGGCCGAAGCTGCAGTTGATTACCGAGATCGCAGGGTCTGCGATATATTTTTCGTATGCCTTCAGGAACTTTGCGTCTGAGACAGCCGTCCCCTCGACGCCGTCGAGATAGCGTGCCGGGTAGAGTCTGCACCAGGGGCACATGCCCGTCATGCCGATCGTGTTGCCTTCACCGGCGCTGACACCGGCGCAGGTCGTCCCGTGACCGACCTCGGCTGCGAGATAGTTCGCATATACGTTGCCGTCGAGCACGGATGTATCCGGATAGCCGCCCTCCTTGTCCTCGAGGAAGTCGTATCCCGGCTCGATGTTCGTCAGATCCTCGTGATCCGGCACGATACCGGTATCCATGATCGCGATCTTGACCGACGGATCGACTTCGATGGCGTTTTCGTGCAGGAACCGGAGCATTTCGATGAATTTCGTATCGGCATGTTCAAGGATCTCGGCCTCCTGTCCCTGATAATCCGTGACGCTGCCGGTATTCTGAAGATGCCACTGAACGTCGAAGTATGGATCCTCCGGTTCTGCTTCAGGAACGAAGCGTAGCTCCGCCCTGCGGATGAGGTCCGGGAAGGCGAAACCGTCGCCGTTTTTCACTATCTTTTCCGAAATTTCGACGCTGTCGCCGCTGACCCTGAATAAATAAAGCGGGTAGGACGGAAGGATCTCTACCAGCTCCATATCATATTTTCCGGTCATATAACCGATATTCCCGTCTCCTCGCCAGAGTATGTAACTGTTCGCGATCACGGGCATTTCTCCCAAAAGATAGACGGGGAGCCCGCCCTCCGTGCCTTCAATTACGGAGTATACCGTGCTGCCGAGGCTGAGCTTCAGCAGACCGCTGTCCGGAGCCTTCAGACTGCTGCGTGAGCCCTCGACTGCGCTGAAGCCGTTGAGCTTTACGAGCTCGGAACTCCCGCCGTTTGCGAAAAAAAGCTGTGCGGCGCCAAGTGTCGAACAGATAAAAGCCGTTAAAATTAGCGATAAAAGTTTTTTCATAATGTCATCCCTCCAGAAAAAAACGGCTGATTTTATATGATCCCGAAAAAAATCACTATTATTGTTGATAAAAAATGTCGGGATACCGCCGTATTTTTGACATAAATTCAACCTATGCTATAAATATCGGTTTTTAGTGGGGTCTTTTTATGAGAGTGTTGATAATTTCAGATACTCACGGAAATTTGCCGATGGATCCGCGTTCGGTCGCGTTTGATGCGATGCTTCACGCAGGTGATATCGGAGACAGGAGCTTCTACGCACGGCTTGCCGGTATCGCCGGCGAACGGGAGTTCCGTACTGTCTGCGGCAACACGGACTTCGCGCTGGCGGATTACCTGCCTGTCACGCAGACTTTCGGGCTCGGCGGGATGAATTTTTTCCTGGTCCATAATCTGACTTCACCGCACCGCATGATCCCTGCGAACGCTGAGATCATCGGCCGCTTCAAGCCCCGGTTCGTGGTCTTCGGGCATACGCACAAGGCTTTTGTGGAGCAGCGCGACGGTGTGATTTTTATTAATCCCGGCACCTTCGGGAAGGAGGGGCTGGACGACGGCAGACGCAGTTACGCGATCCTCGAAACATGCGGGGACGGCTGCTCGGTCTCGGTAGTGGATCTTGATACGAACGAGGTTTTCGTACGGCGGGATTTTGAATTGGATTGTTAAGATATGGAGTGATTGATGTTCAAAAAAGGGTCTCTTTTCGTTTTGGTGCTTCTGGCTTCATTTTTGTTCTTCTCCTGCGGTGGCGGTGAGGTCGCCGATGACGGGGAACAGGCCCCGGAGCCGAGCTTTTCTGTCAGGATGGTCGAACACAACTGTGTAAACAACACGATCAACAGCTACTCTATAAAAAATCTGACGAGCATAACTTTCATGCTGATTAAGGGGGAAACGGAAGTCGTTTATAAAAAGACGATCTCGATCTATAACGGTACGATAGAATCTTCCGTTAAGCTCAAGGGTATCCCGAAGGAGTCGGATCTTACTCTTACGATCCTGGGTTACGGCGCGAACCCGAATCTGGCATACTGGTTCGGCAAGGTTTCGGGCCTAGACTTCGTGACGACTCCGCAGACCTCTATCGACGTTGTCCTCTATCCGACGAAGGATTTTTACTCTGAAAACAATCTGGCGATAAACACTGCCTGCCTGCCGCAGGGTCTTCTGACACCAAGGTTCGGTCACTCCGCAACGCTTCTTAAAGACAACCGTATCCTGATCGCCGGCGGTTTTACCGGCTGCAACAGCGGAAAGTGCCCTGCAACAAAGTCCGTCGAGGTCCTCGATCTCGAATCGGGCACGGTCGAACAGCTTTGCGACATGGCTGAGGAGCGCGGAATGCATGAGGCGGTCCTTCTGAGAGACGGCAGTGTCCTTATGGTCGGAGGCGTTCACGGCTTCGGTATCCGTTCGCTGGTAGTCGACGATTCGATCCCGACGGTAGCTGACTTCCCGTCACTGACCTACGGGACCATGTCCGCCGCGATGAAGATCGAGCGCTACACTCCGAGTTATCCGAACCACAACATGCACCAGAACGGTCTTGAGATCGAGGTCGACAACATCACTCAGGAGGTTTATTCGTCTCAGCAGCTGCCTTTTGCGCGTCTCCAGTCGATCATTGTAAAAACCGTCACGACTCCCGAACAGGAGGATACGGGCGAGCCGAGAAGGATCATGATCTATCTTGCAGGCGGGATCGATTCAAGCAACACTCCGCTGACCACGGTCTCCCGTATAGAGGTCATTGACAATTCGCTCATCGACGGTACCGTTTCGATCGGCGAGGTAAAGGAATTTGCATCTGATGCCGAGCTCGCGGCGGTCATGCCGGCTCTCGGTTTCTCCGGAAACGATCTGCTCATCGTCGGCGGAAGGTCCGACAGCGCGGCTTCTCAGGCAATGCTGGTCGACAGCTCGACAGGCAAGATCACGGATCATCCGATCAGCGGCGACAAGAACGTTTTCTTCTCCAAGCCGGTCAGCGCCAATAATTCGGTCTACATGTTCGGCGGCTATGAATCAACGTCGGAAGGCCTTCTTCCTACAAACAGGATCAGACGCTGGACTTCAGAGACCGTCCAGACCAGTTCGGGAGATCTCAAGCTCTGGAACAAGACTGACGGGACTCTGGCGTTCCCTGAGATAGTCTTCAACGAGAACATCTTGATGGTGATCGGCGGCGCAGGCGGAAGCTCCAAGGATGACACGAATATAGTGCACGGCAACAAGATCTTCCAGACTTATGATGCCTCCACGCTTGACCTCAAGCAGGCCTCCAACACACATTTCGCAAGGATCATGTCGAAGAGCGTGATCGTTCCGGCCGGCGTGATCGCCAGCAGTCCGGTACTTGTCATAACCGGCGGAACGACTGCATTCGACGGGACCGGCACGGTAATTGACGCAGTTGAGTTTATGAATCTCTAACAAGAGGAACAGACAGTGAGAAATTTGATTCCCGACTTAAAGCAGCTTGGCTTTTTTGAAACCGAAAAGAAAACGTCGGCGGTGGATGCATCCGTTCTGTTCGTAGACATTTCGGGCTTCACCAACATGACCAGGCTTCTCATGGCGAGCGGCTCTGACGGTGCCGAGACTCTTTCGACCTTCATGAACACGATCTTCTCGCCGCTGATAGAATCCGTCTACAACAAAAACGGCTTCATCCTGAATTTTGCCGGCGACGCCTTCACCGCAGTCTTCCGCGATGACGACGGCAAAAGGGCTATATCGGTAGCGCTCGAGATCCGTAAGTTCTTTATCGAGAATCCGACTCTCTCGCACAAAGGGCAGATCTTTAAGATCTCTGCAAAGGCCGGGATCTCGATAGGCCGCTTCAACTGGATAGCCGCAAAAGGGGAGGAGAACCTCAGACACTTCCTTTTCTTCGGCGACGTTATCGACGAGGCTGCCGGCGCTGAGCACCACTGTTCGGGTCTCGATATCTGCATCGACGACAAGGTCTATGACAGGCTTTCGAGCTGCCTTGTCTGCCACACGAAGGAGGATGCGCACTTCGTCGATTCGGTCAATTTTACGGCCCCGGAGACCGCTTCGAACAACGAACCGACCCTCTCCGAACTCAAAATGTTCATTCCTGACGCAGTTCTGGCACAGCAGATCTCCGGAGAGTTCCGCGAGATCGTTTCACTTTTCATATCCTACAAAATTTCCAAGGAGATCCCCGAGATCGAGAAGATGCTTGAATATCTTGCAAGCTACGTTCAGAAGTACGGCGGATATATCAGCGGCTTCGATTTCGGAGACAAGGGTGCGACCCTGCTCGCGCTTTTCGGCGCCCCGATAAGCTACGAGGACAACCTCGAAAGGGCGATCGACTGCATAAACGAGATCGAAAAGAACTGTGATACCGAGATGCGCTGCGGCATTACCGAAGGCGTCGTATACGCGGGTTTCACCGGCAGTCTCAAGAGATCTGCCTACACCGCGCTGGGCGACAACGTAAACCTCTCGGCAAGGATCATGATGAAGGCCCGTTTCGGCGCCAACTGGATCGCCGGAAAGGCAGCGGAAAAGGCGAAGAAAATGTACCAGCTCGAGAGCATGGGCAACTTCGAATTCAAGGGTATCGACGTTCCGGTCGAGGTCTTTGAGATCAAGGGCAGACTCAGGCGCGAAGAGGGTTCCGTCTTCTCAACGCCGTTTACCGGAAGGCTCGCCGAACTCGCAGATATTTCGTCGGTCTGTGAAAAGGCACGCGATACAGGCAGGCTGCACTGCATGACTGTCTACGGTGAGGCTGGTATCGGAAAGTCGAGGATCCTTTACGAGGTCAAGAAGAAATTCTCCAATGAATTCACAATAATGACGCTTGGATGCGATCCGATCCTCCGTCAGTCGATGAACCTTTTCAACTCCTTCTTCCACAAGCTTTTCAACCAGGTGGATAAGGGGACGGAGGAGGAGAACAAGCAGAACTTCGAGAAAAAGTGGCAGGAGATCTCCTCAAAGGTCGTTGCGATGCACGAAAAATTCGAGGAGACCAAGATCTATATCGCGGCACTTGCCGGGATATTCTGGAAGGGCTCGGTCTACGATATGCTCGACGGAAAGGCGAGGTTCGAGAACACCGTATTCGCTTTGAACGACTTTTTCTCCGCGATCGCGGAAATCAAACCGCTCATGCTCGTTTTTGACGACATGCTTTCGGTCGACGGCGATTCTCTCAGCGTTCTGAAGACGATCGTCGGCAAACTCGACGGGCACAAGGTCGCTGTCTACCTGCTTTCGAGGCTTAACGACGACGGCACGAAGCTTGAGTTCATCCCGAATTCGGAAGACGGCCGCTTCCGCAGCAAAGTCGTCGAAAAGCTTTCCGATCTCGAGGTCGGGGCGCTCGTCGAAAGGATCTTGGGCGGCAGGATACGCTCCGAGGTCGCGAAGTTCGTCTTCTCCAGGACCGAGGGCAACCCCTTCTTTGTAGAACAGCTCGTTCTCTTCATGGTCGACAAGAACTGCTTCCAGCAGGTCGACGGCGTTTTCGTTCTGAAAAACGACAGGATCGAGGTACCGAGCGGCGTAAACTCGCTGCTGGTCAGCCGTCTCGACAGACTTCCTTCGCATCTGAAGGATCTGGTTTCGAGGGCATCGGTAATCGGCAACGAGATCGATCTTTCGATACTCCGTGAGATCACCAACGATGTCAAGAACTTCAACGAACTCCTTAAGGACGGCACCGAGGAGCTGATCTGGGACGAGATATCTGAAATGATGTACTACTTCCGCCACTCGCTTCTCCGCGACGCGGCGTACTCGATGCAGCTCAAGGCGCGTTTGAAGGAGATCCACCGCAAAATAGCGGTCTCCGTCGAGCAGAACTATCCTAACGAGGCGAAGTATTACGCGACTCTGGCCTTCCACTTCGGAAAGGCGGAAAACCTCGAAAAGGAGATAGTCTACCTGCGTAAGGCTGCAGACTACGCGAAGTCGCAGTACCACAACGAGGAGGCTGAGAAGCTTTATGAAAAACTCATCAACCTTCTTACCGACGACAGCGAGATAATCGAAGTCAGCCAGCTTCTGGGCGGCATCTACAAGCTTACCGGAAAGTGGGATCAGGCAGAGAAGATATTCAAGGAGAACCTCGACCGTGCGAAGAAGATCAACAACGATCTTCTGATTGCCGGAAGCATGAAGGCTTTTGCGAACATGCTCCTCGAAAAGAGCCGCTACGACGAATCTTCGCCGCTCCTCGATACAGCTTACGAGATATACGCGAAGCTCGACAACACCCAGGGAAGATGCGAGGTCGAGGGTTACCGCGGCTTGATCCACTACTACAAAGGCGAGATGGATGACGCGCTCGAGCACTTCAAGGAGAAGCTCAGGCTCGCGCAGCAGATCGACGACAAGGCCGGGACCGCGCTTTCGTACCGCTACATGGGCGGAGTAGCCTATTACCGCGGCGACTACAACACTGCTCTCGACTACTACAAGGGTCAGCTGAAGCTTGCCGAGGAGATGGGAAACGCCATCGATATCGCGGTCGCGAAGAACAACCTCGGTCTGATCTATTCGTATCTCAACGACTTTAACAACGCGGCCGACTGCTACAGCCACGCGCTTGAAACCTACAGAAAGTTCGGCATCAGGTCGTACATCATCTATACGGCGAACAACCTTGCCGAGCTGAAGATCTGGCAGGGGCTTTACGAAGAGGCTAAGGAGCTTGTCCGCACGCAGACGGAGATCGCGAACGATCTCGGAAACATCAGGCAGATCGCGATCGCCTACGCGATGGAGGGCAACATCGAAAAGCGTATCGGAAGATACAATCTTTCGTCCGAGTGCTACGATAAAGCGATAAAGCTCGGCGAAAAGCTCAATATCGCATCGATCAACTGCGAATTTCAGTACGAAATGGCGGATCTCCTCTACAGGATGGGGCGTTACGATGAGGCGGCCGACGTGGATGAAAAGGCTCTAAAGGGCAGCAGAGAGGTCAAACGTGCGTCTATCATCTTCTCCTGCGAGCTCCTGAAATGGAAAATCGCGGCTCAGAAGGATCCCGAGAGCGCTATCAAAAACATCAAGGCGATGCTCGAGAACGAGACCAACAAGGAGAATCTCGCCGACATCTACTTCGAGCTCTTCATGATCACCCGCGACGAGCAGTACAGAAAGGAGGCTACCGTGCTTTTCGATTCTCTCTACAGCATCGCGCCGAAGGCTATCTACAAAGAAAAGATCTCAGTTATGAATTCGGGCAATTAGCCGGATCCGTCATTTTTTTCCGAATATTTCCAGAATGTCGCAGTCAAGGACCTTTGTGTCCTTCAGTTTATAGTTCCGCTTGAAAGTTTCCTGTGCGCTTTTGTCGAAAAGGGCGACCCCGCCGCCGAAAATCTCTTTCGATTGCAGGATCTGGAATTCATCGATCTGCCCTTCGGATAAAAACGAGCCTATGAGTTCGGCTCCGCCTTCGACCATAAGCGAATTTATCCGGTATTTTTCGAAAAGCAGCTTCAAAGTGTCGGTGATCCGGAAATTTTTATCCATGACTTCGACTCTGCATCCGAGGTTTTCGAGAGATTCAATCCTGACGCGGTCGTCCGATCCTGTAAAAATTATCGGATTCCGCTTCAGGATCCGTGAAGCAGGTTCAAGAGAGAGTGAGCGGCTGAAGATGACCGGCTGCGGATCAAAGCCACGGAGGCGCCTTACTGTAAGAAGCGGGTCGTCGATGTTGATGGTCCCTGCTCCGACGGCTACAGCCATGTGCGAGCTTCTTAGTCCGTGAACGTATATCTGTGAACGATCTCCGGTGATTACTGTGCGTTCGCCGATTTTTCCGGTTATGAAACCGTCAGCCGAGGTCGCAGCTTTGACCGTGACCCAGGGCAGGTTTTCGCGGATCCCTTTGAAGAAAAAACGGTTGATCTCTTCGGTCTCCGGTGCGAATTCTTCGCAAAAGTGGACCTCGACACCGTGTTCCGCAAGGAAACCGGCGCCGTTCTGCGCCTTAGGGTTCTCCTCGCGCTTCGCTATGAAGACCCGCCTGATCCCGGCTTTCAGGATAGCTTCGGAGCATGGCGGAGTCTTGCCGAAGTGGTTGCACGGTTCAAGCGTGACCGCCATGTTCATGCCTTCTGCCGAAAAACCGATCTTGCGGAGTGCCGACGCCTCGGCGTGGTCGCCGCCGTACTCCTGAGTGAAGCCCTCCGAAACTATCCTGCCCGAATCGTCGAAGATCACGGCTCCGACTTTAGGGTTCGGATATGTCCTTGTTGTTGAAAGTGTCGAGAGCCGGAGAGCCCTCTCCATCATTTTCTGCAAAATTTCGCTATTAAATACAGCCACTTGACGCCTCGAAGCTTTAAATTCACTCAAAATACGCCTTACTCTATCAATTTTTTTTTAAAACAGTAAAATTTTCAGAACTTTCTTGGGAGGGTGGAATGAAACATTTCAAATTTTTGCTTCTGACCGTGGTTTTCGTTCTCTTTTTCTGTGCCTGCGGAGGCTCGTCCGATAACGAAACCGATAACGATATCCAGCCGGATTCCGATGAAGTCATGCCGGATGATACGGATGAAACGGAGCCGGCAGCTCCGGACGATTCCGAACCGGCGGCAGATGCCGATGAACCCGAGCCTGCTGATTCTGACGAGGCCGTGCCGGACGAGGAACCGGCAAACGAACTGCAGACCGGCGGGATCTATATTTTCAAAGGTTTCGGCGACGGGATCACAACCTCAGAGATTCTCGGGAACGGCGGTTTCTTCGGTTTTTCAGTCTTTTCGCTGAACGACAGATACTGGGGCGTTTCGGCGCTTCACGAATCCTTCCCTCCGTATGATTTCGATAATGCGACTGGTTCGCTCCGCATCTTTGAAAAGGGGACTCCGGTAAGCTCGATCGACGATGCAAAGTTTGTTCTGACGCATCCCGATATGCTCCTGCAGAGCGGTTTCGGCATGAGTTTCGCAGCCTGCGACATCAACGGCGACGGTTTTGACGACATCGTCGCATCCGCGCACCTCGCCGAGAACAACGGACTTTACGCATCCGGTCAGGTCATCGTATTTTACGGCGGCGAATCCGGCTGGAGCGGTGATGACAGCTCGATTTCAACGCTTTCGGCTGCCTACCAGCAGAAGGCGGACAGCCTCGGTCAGTCGATCGTCTGCCTCGATTACGACGGGGACGGTTTCGACGATGTCTTCGCCGGCGGTCAGAATGCCGGTCCTGAGCTCGACGGTGGCGGGAGTCCTGGCATGACGGCTCATTTCGCGGGCGGTCCGGACGGGCTCTCCGAACACGAAACGTGGGTCCTCCTGCCGGAGCTTTCGGAAAAAAAGCAGTACTTCGGCTCGAACATGACGCAATCCGACCTCAACGGTGACGGTCAGCCCGATCTGGTGATCGGCGGCTGGGGGCTGAAGGAGAACGAATCTGCTCCGAACGGCGGCGGGATCTACATCTACCTTTCCGGCAGCGACTGGCAGGCTGGAGCCGACATCAAGCTGTTCGGAGTTGAAGACAGCCAGTTCGGCACGGCCCTGAAGGTCGTTGAAATCGCAGGAAGGAGATATATCGGAACTGTCGCTCCGAACGAAGGCGGGCGCGGTACGGTCCATCTTTTCGACGCTTCCGACACTTCGAATAGGATCGATGTTTCACTCGGCCAGCTCGCTCTTCTTGGTGACAACTCCGCATCCGATTTCGATATAGTAAAGACAGCCGGCGGCGGCGAGATGATTGTCATAGGCGGCAAATACTTCGCTGACGGCGGGGCGGTCGTCTGTGCTGAATTTGAAAACGGCGGCTTTACCGCTCCGGAGCTCTGCTCCTGGCAGCCGGAAGAAGCGGGCGGCGGCTTCGGCTACAGCGTTGCGAATGTCGGCGATATCGACGGAAGCGGCGTGGAGAGCCTTGTCGTCGGGAAACCGGAGTATATCCACAGATTTTGATCCGGGACAGGATGAATATAAGCCGATTCTTTTTCCAGCGTAAGTTCTACGAGAAATTTTCTTACAGATTCCACAGGTTTCTCTATCGTTTTATCTACAGGAAGTTCGATATCGAGATCCCCGATCCGCAGAGCTTCGAGTCGCTGAAAAAGGAGAACGTCACCGACAGAAAGCAGGTGACGATCTACATTTCTGGCATTCACAGCAAAATCGAGCAGTTTTTGATTAACGGTTTCATGATCGAGAACGGGATCGCCGTACCGACCCTTTCGTTCGGTCCGAAAACGCTCTTTTTCAGACCGCTTTCCGAGGTCATGCGGCTTGTTTTTTCGCATTTCAGTGAAAGCGGATTCAAGGACTGCTTCATCCAGTCGCTGTACATCCCGGTCGATTCGCCGGAGGAACTCGTTCTGAACAGGTTCTTTGTCGAAGTCTTCCGGAAGATCAACCACTGCGAAGTCCGTTTCGTCCCGATAATCACGCTTTGGGATAAAAATCTTGACCAGAAGGATAAGATCCCGAACTGGCTTAACCAGCTCACAGGACCGTACCATTTCTGGTCTACTCCGTGGGAACTTGTGATGTTCCTGCTTAAAAGGCGGAAGCTCTCCCTGAGGATCGAAGTCGCTTCGACGAGCAAGATCGAGGGGTCGATCGAGGATTTCGCGAAGAGGCTCTGCACGACGATGGACAACTCCAAGCGCAACGTTACCGGGGCTTCGCTCCGCAACTGGCGCGAGCTGAAAAACGACACACTGCTCGAGCTCGACTTCGAGGGCGAATACCACAAAAAGCTTGCCCTCAACACGATGAACGCAATGGCGACACAGTACACGCCGGCCTACGCCGAGACTATCTCGGCCTGGCTCGGGAAGCTTATGAAGACGCGTTTTTCACGCTTCGACTACAGTCAGGATGAGATCATCAGTCTCAGGAAGCTCTGGTCGATCCACGATTCGAACATCATCTTCGTCCCGACACACAAAAGCTACTTCGACTACCTGATACTGAACTGGGTCCTCTACTTTGAGAAGGTCACGGTGCCGCTTGTGGTCGCCGGGGACAACCTGAGTTTTTTCCCGCTGGGGCCGGTCCTGCGGAGAATGGGGGCTTTTTTCATCCGAAGGAGCTTCTCCGACGACCTTTTTTATAAAAATCTGCTCCAGAACTACATCGGGCACATCATCGATGCCGGTTACAGCGTCGAATTTTTCATCGAGGGCGGAAGATCCCGCAGCGGGATGGTGCGTTCGCCGCGTACAGGGATGCTCGGGATGTTCTCGGAAATCGCCAGGAGCAGCAGCCGCAAACTTTACGTCGTGCCGGTCTCGATAACCTACGAAAAGCTTCAGGAGATCGAGGATTACAAAAAGGAGAAGGTCCAGGGCAAGTCGCCGGAATCCGATCACTTCTGGAAGAAGGTCCTTGCGCTCTTCAAGGTCAGCTACGGTCCGGTCTACATCCGCTTTTCACAGCCGATCCTGCTGACCGGCAAGTTTACCGTCGAGACGGCGTTCAAGATCGCCGAGACGCAGGAAAAATCGTCGGTCGTAAGCTTTGCTTCGATCTTTGCGGCGGTCATGCTCGGACTGAAGGAGCTTTCGCCGAGAGAGCTTGTCGAGAGGATGGAGGAGTGCGTGAAGATCATCACGACGCTGCCGTACATACATACTGCATACGCCCTCAACAACCTCGATGTTAACTGTTCGAAGCTCAGCGAAAGCCTGAGAAAACAGGGAGTCCTGGAGATCTCTCAGAAGCCCGGCAGCAAGGAGACGGTCCTGCGTCTGACGCATAAGTCAAAGTCCGTGATGCAGTTCTACAAAAATTCGGCGGCCTTCACGTTTGCGCCGTTTTTCTGCGAGCTGTTCCGAGATACGGAGCTTTTCGGCTTCGTGACGGAGTTCCTCGAATCGACGATCATGGGTTACTACAGCTCTCTCAACTCTGAATATCAGATCGACAGAGGCAGTTTCCCGGACTGGTTCGTCTCGCTCCTGCGTGAATTCTTCGCCGACAATCTGAAGCTTTTCCGTGCCGTTTTGAAGAGCCTTGTTTCGACAGAGCTCCTGCCTAAAAAACATAGAGCAGAACTCGTCAAGTCGCTCAACTCGCTGGTCGTTTCCGACTTCCCGCTGGTGACTGACGAAGAGATCTACGAAATAATCTTCTTCCTCGAAAAGAAGGAGGTCATCACCGGAGACCTTTCGGAACTCAACACGGAACTTGCCGAAAAATACTCAGGAACGGTTGACGCACTTTTAGGATAAATTGAGAAAACTGTCGAATTTCTTCAATTAAATCAAGTTGTTATTGTTTTTTTCTTTCGGGCTTTTTTTGTAGGAAATAAGTCGTTTTGCGCTATCATATCACGCTGACCGTTCAGCATGGTTATTGTATTTAAACTAATGGAGGAGATCGTGAAAAGATTTTGAATTTTAACAGTTGCGGTCTTAGTTATGTTTTTTGCCGTAAGCTGCGGCTCCGAAAACGAAAGCGGAAAAAACGAGAACGATTCTGATCCGGAGAAAACGGACGAAGAAAAAAACGATGAAGAACCGACCGACGCTGAGGTAACAGACACTGAGATCAGTGATGCCGAAGTGACCGACGCTGATGCTCCGAAACAGTGCGAAGACAGCGAAGGAAGGATCTACAACGAAGGCGACAGTATTTCTCACGAATGCAGAGCTGCATATTGTTGTAGTTATGGCGAATGGTGTGAAGATGCAAGCGAATGTTATCATTGCCCTGAGGTTGGCGGCAAAATGGAATGGACCTGCGCCGACGGAGTCACGAAAGTCGAGTGGTGCGAATGTGTAGAGATCGAAGACGAAACTTACGGCACGGAATGGAGCTGCATCGAGAGAGCAGACCTCAGCTGCCCGAAAGAATAAAGTTCAGGCGGCTTGCCCGCATTCTGGCACATATTTGAAGACCCCGCTCCGGCGGGTTTTTTTTATCCTGTTTCTTGTGCTTAACTTTAATCATTATTAACAAAATTAAGCAAATATTTATAACAGCAAAAGTTATTTGTGTGATTTTGAGAGGGCGGTCCGAAAGGGGGAGACGACTAATGGCGCGGTATGAAAAGAAAATTTATGTTTATCCATTCCCCATTTTTGCCTTTTGTGTCACTTTGGGGGATTAGAAGTTATTGTGTTTTGAAGCTTTATGCAATTCTTTATTGCCCTGTTTGGTCCCGTGCTGTTGTAATTACTTTTTTTCTTTTGCATTACGTTGGCTTTTTTGTTCTAAAAGTATTTTCTGACATCCTTCAGCGTTGAAAAACTCGTCGCCCTCTCCTGTCAACGATATCAAACGCAATCCCTTTGCAGAACTTGGATAATCTTTAAGTTCTGAATATGAAAAAACATATTTTATGCCGACTCTTTCAATAAGAATTTTATTGCCGTCCACTTTGTAATCGACTGTTGATAAATAGGTTACTTCTCCAGCGTTGTCGGAATCTTCTGACCAAAATTCATGGAAAATGAACTCAGCTTTTTTGTTACTTAGAAAAATGATTTTTGTGGAAAGTTCACCTTCGCAGACACTTTGAAATGTTTTTCCAGACAAATTAAGATTGAGTTGTTTTTCTGTCTTTTCTTTTCCAAAAACAGAGAGCGAAATAGAAACAGCAATCATAAAAATAAAAAATGCTTTCATAGCTACCTCCTAATACCAATACGGATCAACATTAGTTTGAATAAAACCACCTTGTTGCAAATTTGAATAAGGGTCCACCTCCGGCTGGATAAATCCTTTCACAAGCGAACACAAAATTTTACAAAAGCAGTGTTTCAAATCAAGCACGCCAATTTTTTGAACAGCGCCTTGAAATATTTTTATAATTGAAGTTGTTCTATATTGACAATATATTTGAAATAAATATTTTTAGGAGCAAAATTTTTGTTAAGAGGTTTTAAACATGGAAAATGAAATAGTGATTCACAACGAGCAGGATTTGAAGTCAAAAATTTACACGATACGCGGTCTTCGCGTGATGCTTGACTTCGATCTGGCTGAAATTTACGGTTATTCAGTGAAAGCATTTAACCAGCAAGTTAAGAATAATATTGAAAAATTTGATGAAGATTTCCGTTTTCAGCTAACATGGGAAGAGTTGGAAAGAATTTCTTTCTTACGTTCAAGGTCAAAATTTTTGACCTTGAACAATGGACGCGGCAGTAACATCAAATATCTTCCTTACGCTTTCACAGAACAGGGAATTTATATGCTGATGACCGTTTTACGCGGCGATATGGCTGTTCAACAAAGCAAAATGCTGATCCGGCTTTTTAAGGGAATGAAAGATTTTATTCTCGAGCGTGAACATCTTATCGGGTATGACGAAGTCGCCAAACTCGCGATTCAGACTTCGCAGAACACAAAAGATATTGCATTACTAAAAGAAAATATGGCAACCAAAGCAGATGTCGCGCACATTATTGAAGATTTCACTAATCCGGAAATGAAAAAAGATTTTTTGTTTCTGAACGGCAAATCCGTTGAGGCTGATCTCGCATATCAGGAAATTTACGCCAAGGCGAAAGAGACTATTTTCGTGATTGACAACTACATTGACTTGAAAACGCTTGTTCTGCTTAAATCGGCGCGAAAAAATGTTAAGATCACGATATTCACCGACAACAAAGGCAAGGGGCTGCATCAAAAAGAGTTCGATGATTTTTCCAAGGAATATCCGAATATTGCTCTTACTTTAAAAACGGCGAACGGGATCTTTCATGACAGATACATCATCCTTGATTTCGGCACGAACAACGAAACTATTTATCACTGCGGAGCCTCATCCAAAGATGCAGGAAAGAAAGTCAGTTCGGTCATGACTATTGCCGATAATGAGGCTTACAAGCCGTTAATTGAAAATCTACTGAAAAATCATGATGTTGTGTTGTAAATTCTTATTGCTCCGTTTGGTCTCCGCCAGTCAAATCAATTATCTTCGGTCTATTCATTCTTTCTTCGATGAATTTCTTGATGTAAAGTAGATCTTCTTTTTTCCCTTTGAGATAGATTTCCGGACAAGTTTCTTTATATTTAGCTTTTATATCTGCCGTAATGGTGTGTCTGATATAAAGATGATCCTCGAACGCCAGTCGTTTCATTGAAACAGCTTCAATATCATTGATCATTATTTTCGGCTGAAATACTTCTGATCCTGTAGCAATTACAATAGATTTTTCATACAACATCACACTAGCATGGGTTCTGTAAAAACTATTTGTCGCCAGCAATGTTGCTTGAACTTTGTCTATTCCATCAATCAGATCGCAATCGAACTCCGCAATCGGCTTGTTCTTTAAAAAAGAATTTCTGATTTTTTCTTTTTTTTCTTCATCTTTATTTAAGATGAACAACATCCAAATAAAAAGGAGCAATAATCCTATAAAACGAATTATTTCTGCAACCATGTTGGCCTCCTATTCAAAATAAGGATCAACATTTGTCTGTGGAAATCCTGACTGTTGCCACTTCTCATAAGTGGTTGAGTCATAACCATATTCAGCCTTGGGAGCGAAAGGATTTCTGTAAATCATGGGTTTGCCAGAACCATTGTCTCCGTCGAAAAGAATAGTTTTTAAAGGATCCTTGTTCACATAGTACGGATTTTTGTAAATCATTATTGCACCGTTTGCCAAACTCTCTTTTTCAGCCACTCGTCTTTAATTTCGATGCCGTGCTCAGCGCATCTTTCCTTAGCTGTTTTTCCAAAAACATCTTTAATTTCAGGATCTGCGCCTAATTTTACAACAAAAGCTACCAAGTCAGCTGATGAATTTTTATTAAGACACATATTGTGCAGTAAAGTGTCCCCCATTTTATCCTGAGAATTTATATCTGCACCTTTTTGGATAAAAGTTTCCACTATTTTTTTCCAAAGATTTATCTCATCTTCCGTCATATCTTTTTCCAAAAATCTGGCTCTTAAGCCAAGCGGAGAGCTGTTCATCAAATTTTCCTGAACATTGACATCTGCACCGTTTTCAAGGAGTACAAGCATATTTTCCGGTGTCGAAAAAAATAGTACAGAAAAATTATCTTGATCTCTTTGGTTGATATCAATTCCTTTTTCAATAAGATATTTTGTCATTTCAACAGAATCTCGAGCATAAGTTATGTTCGGGACCCAAATACCGTCTGTTTCATCAAAAATTTCATAATGTTTTCTGTTTCTAATCAATCCTGAAAATTCTTCATCAAGTTTTTTTCTTTCAGCCATTGCCTTTTTAAACAAATGAATCTCTGAACTTTTCCATTTCCAACGTGTTTTTAGAATTTTGTTCAAAGCATAGGAAATTGTTAACGATAACGCCGATTCAGGAACTCCTTTAGTGTATTCTTTAATAATATTGCTACTGGAATCATTTCGACTTCTCACATATTCCAAAATTTTATGGGGATTTTGAATATCTTGCGGATAATATGTGATTCTGTTTATTTTGGGAGATATTTCATTCACATCCACCCCACATTCTTCGACAAGAAATTTCACAGTTTCAAGGTGATCTTTACCGATTGCAGCATTTAAAGCTGTTGTATAAAACAAAACAGGATCTATGCTTAAAAAAATTAAGCCCTTTTTATTGATGTCTGCACCTTTCGCAACTAGAAGTTTAAGAACTTCAAGATTTCCTTCACCGGCTGCCCACATTGCCGGAGTCGCGCCGTTTTCATCTGTCTGGTTTACATCCGCCCCTTTTTCTATAGCGGTTTTTGCCTTTTCAGTTTCGTTATTCTTTATGTATTCTATGAGATTACTTGAGGAGGGGTAAATCAGAGAGAACGCTCTGAATCCTATGGATATGCAGAAAAATATTATGAAGCCAATCAAACGCTTTTTTGTCACAGGATGCTTTTTCTCAGCAAAAACACCGAGCATACCAAGGAAAGTATAGAAAATTGAAGGCAGAATATTGTACAGATTTATTCCTGAGAGCAGGATAAGGTTGAAAAATTTCCCGAGAAACAGGCAACTTCCGGCAAAAATATATTTTTTTACTCCTGAAAGCTGACTATTTTTCGGTATTACAAAAAAGCCGAGAAAAAAATAGAGCCATATCAGTGAATGAAAAGTGAGCTTATTAACAATTGCTTCATCTCCCATATGCAATAGCAAAAGGAAAACAGCCAAAGCAAATCCAAGAACTAAATCCGCAGTAAAAACAAGAGCAGTTCTAAGAGATATATCTTTAATGATTCTTGGCATAATTACCTCCTATTCAAAATACGGATCAACATTCGGCTGTATAAATCCTTTATTCTGCCACTTTTCGTATGTAGTAGCATCATAGCCATATTCCGCCTTGGGAGCGAAAGGATTTCTGTAAATCATGGGTTTGCCAGAACCATTGTCTCCATCGAAAAGAATAGTTTTTAAAGGATCTTTGTTCACATAGTAAGGCTTCACTCTTTTGCTCCGTATTGCCTAAGTAAATCAATTATTTCTTTTTTGTTCTTAAAATTCCCCGCGTTTTCAACCAATGTTAAAACGGTCTGCTCCGTTATGCACGTAAACATTTTTGACAATGCCGGATTGTTAAAGCCCGTAAGTGTTTCCCTGGCATTCGGATCCGCACCGTTTCCCAGCAATATTTTCACAATTTCTGAATTTAGTTTCTGATTTGAATCTTTTAAGGATAAGTGGAATCTTACAAAAAACATAAGCGGGGTATCGCCCCAATATGATTTTGAAACCGCCAGTTTCTTGTTCTGTTTCAACTGTTTTTTTACTGCCTCGGAATTATCATCCACGATTTTCAGGAAAAATGCTTTCAACTCCTTATTTTTCTCGTGTGTCAGTTTTTCCAAATACTGCTTCTTTGATTCTTTCCGCTCAGCATTGATATGAAACTGGCAGCCGTTCTTATAAAAAAACATTGTTTCGCTTTCTATCAATGAAAAAATGGAATCCTTGTTTGCATTGGATTTTCTTAAAAAAATCAGGCCGTCATCGGGAAAAAAAGAGCCTAACAGATTCACGTTGTTTCCAAACAGAAATTCAGCAGAACTGCCGTCACGCGGTATTGAAATTTTTACAATGCTGTCTTTCAAAACTTCGTATTTCCCTTTCTCTTCCTTAACAAATTCTTCCTGTTTATTCTTTTCATCATTCCACCAGTCTGCTTTATAGACGATTGTCACACTATTATCCTTAAAAAATTTCATTTTCATCTGGACTTCAGTTTCTGCGCAGGTGTTAAAGGTATTACCTGCCAAGAATCCGTATATCTCCGAAATGTTTTCAAGTCCTTCGGGAAAAACTATCATGGTAAAAAAGATAATCAGTACAGCTGTTAATTTTTTCGTGTTGTCCTCCTGCTCAAAATATCGGGATCTTTACAATTCCCAGTTCAATCATCCCAACCAGAATAAGTGCAAATAACAAGTAGAGACCGAAAGCAATAAAAATATGAACAACTGCTTTTTTAGCGATTTCCCATCTACATTCTTCCAGCTCATCCACAAACAGTGTCGGAACAAAAAAGATTTCAATAACAAAAAAGAATATCCAGACAGCGACATACTCTATAAGAAATAACAGAAATGGGAAAAGAACAGCAAAAGTCCTGATAATTCTTAAATATATTTTAAAATAGCGATCTTTATCAATTCTCATCACCGTGTCCCCGCCGCCGGAATAATAAAAAACAGTGAAATTACTAACAAAGCTATGTGAAAGCTTATGAACAGATAGAAGTCCAATATAAATCTTTTAAGATTCTCAACGAAAAAAGACATAATAAACAAAATTGTAAAGCCCCCGAACAGGATAAGCTGTGGAAAAAAAAGCAATTCCCAAAAGTTGTCCTTTATTGCACGATAATAGGATGAAGTGCTTCCCATTACTGCATTCAACCATATCAGCGCAAATGAAAAGAGATAAACTATTTCACCCAAAATATAAAAAGGGCAAGCTATCCATTTTTTTATTGTTTTTATTCCCATGGATCGACCTCCGGCTGAACAAAGCCGCTTTGTTGCCATTTGTCATAAGTCGTAGCATCGTAACCATATTCAGCTCCAGGAACAAACGGATTGTGATAAATCATTGGTTTGCCTGATCCATTATCACCATCGAACAATATAGTTTTTAACGGATCTTTGTTCACATAATATGGATTTTTATAAATCATTATCGCTCCGTTTGGTCCGGTGCTGGTGTAATTACTTTTTTTCTTTTGCATTACGTTGGCTTTTTTGTTCTAAAAGTATTTTCTGACATCCTTCAGCGTTGAAAAACTCGTCCCCTTTTCCTGTCAACGATATCAAGTGCAATCCCTTTGCAGAATTCGGATAATCTTTAAGTTTTGAATATGAGAAAACATATTTTATGCCGACTCTTTCAATAAGAATTTTATTGCCGTCCACTTTGTAATCGACTGTTGATAAATAGGTTACTTCTCCAGCGTTGTCACCGTCTTCAGACCAAAATTCATGAAAAACAAATTTGGCTTTTTTGTTGCTTAGAAAAATGATTTTTGTGTAAAGTTCGCCTTCACAGACACTTTGAAAGGTTTTTCCTGACAAATTAAAATTGTGTTGTTTTTCTGTCTTTTCTTTTCCAAAAACAGAAAACGAAATAGAAACAGCAATCATAAGAATAAAAAATGCTTTCATAGCTACCTCTTAATACCAATAAGGATCGATATTTCCGCAGTAATTCACTAATTCATAAATCCGCAACTCTGTAAAATGTAAAAACACACTAATGATAACAA
>Ga0265301_10000972_pt1 | contig 39314 bp, 35 predicted proteins | sample AusTroGonzalo_MG_2_FD_193488 | JGI IMG/M metagenome (GOLD analysis project Ga0265301, IMG submission 193488) | Bovine rumen microbial communities from tropical cattle in Woodstock, Queensland, Australia - Gonzalo_04 | ecosystem: Host-associated > Mammals > Digestive system > Stomach > Rumen ...
TGCACTCATGCCAGCCGTGGTCTGGTAGTCTCCCATGGAGGAGGTGGGCTGGTAGTTCTCGAGGTCGCCGGTGGTGGCAAGGCCAGCGATAGAAGTGATGAACGAGCTAGATGCCGAAGCGTCTAGTTTGTCTGCAAGTTCGGCGGTGGTTGCGAAGCTGGAAGAAGCGCTTGAGTCCAGCTTGGCGTCCCAATAGCCTATGGAGCTCTTCTCCATAGTGGCAGTAGATGCACTGTCCTCGAAAGTGATGCCGGTATACGCGTAGGTAGTGCTTGCAGAACCGGTGCCGCTTTCGGAGGAATCGTTTGCAGTAAAGGTAATCGCAGACCGGCCAAGCACCATTGATTCCTGTGAACTCGCTGTCGGGTATGCGGCCGATAACCCTATAGAAGCAGTAGTAATCGAAGCATTATAATTGTTTCTGGCGCTTGCGCTTGATTCACGTGTGGAGGTATAGTTGAAGAATATACCCGACTGTTTAAAATCGGCTATGGAAGTCCAGCATTCACTGGAATCTCCCGTATATGCTCCGCCCGGACTCCTTGTAGCGGTGAGTCCAACGTGTGCTCCCCTTTGATTGTGGCCTTCCGCCCTCAAGTAGTAGCCGCTGAATGAGTTTGTTGCTGTACTCATGTCCAATCCCATCTCGCGGGAGAGGAACAGCTCGTTGGCCTTCAGCATACCACGGAAGTAACCGGCACTCATCATAATTCCGGCACCGGTTGCATATTGGCAAGGGCTTAGGTACCCCGTAGTTGCGGAGCCGGGAAATGCGTTACTTGCCGGCGAGAATGAGAGCCAGAAATAGGGGTAAGATGCATTGCCTTTACCGCCAGTCTGCCAAGTACCAGCAGCTAGCTGGTTGGCCATGATATCCAATTCCGTACCGTCGTTCATTTTAACCGAGCTTACTCGTGAAGCGGTACTGAAAGCTACTGCGTTATCCTGGTTGACTACACCGAAACCGGTTGCCGTACCGGTAGCGGTTGAAGTGGAAGATGCGCTCAACTCCGGGTCGTATGAGGTAACCCGGTACGCTGCCGTAAGTACAGTATCGTTTGCAGCGCTCAATGCCATTCCGTCGATAGAAGTAACGTAGGTGGTAGGTTCAGCCGTGTCACCTGCAGTAGCCGTGCCCGTGGCAGTAACTACTCCGCCACCCCCGGCAATGGAGCTGCCAGCGATGGAAGTCACCGCGCTCGCAGAGTCTACCCCGATGGAGCTGGTGGGCAGGTAACCGGCGAGGTCGCTTGAGCTCACGTAGTCACCGCTCGGCTGGCAATTCGCAGTAGAGGTGATGAAGGAGCTAGAAGCCGAGGCGTCCAGCTTGGCCGAAAGCTCATCCGTAGTTGCATACGCGCTCATCCCCGCAGTGGTCTGGTAGTCTGCCAGTTCGCTAGAGGAAACGTAGTCCCCTGCCGGTTGGCACCCTGCTGTTGAAGTGATGAAAGCGGAGCTCGCGGAAGCGTCAAGTTTGCCGCTCACAGCGGAGTCAATCATTCCGGTGACCTCGGACGTGTTGGTCGGGGCATAGGCAGCGCTCGCTGCGCTAATTGGATATTCGTAGATGCTTGATACTGCTGAAGCCATAATTAAATCTCCACAAGTCCTAGTGCGGAAAGAGGTATGTATGCGGACATGTCTGCCGTCGTCTGGAAGTCTGCCGATGCGCTCGACGGCATTAGGTCTGCGGTGGACGTTACAAAAGAGCTTGATGCCGAAGCGTCTAGCTTTGCAGACAACGTAGAAACCAGTTCTGTTCCAACCGCATCAGAGGTAGAGCTGTAAACAGTCACCGTGCCGTTCTTTCTGATTTCGAACAAGTTATGTCTAGTAGTAGCAGCAGTACCAGTACCAGACCTGAAACCGTCGCCTATGGCAAAAGCCACACCGGATTCGCCCGAGCCCTCGCCGTCATTGTTATACGCACCTATAACAGCCGCTAAGTTAACGGCTGTTACTTGTACGCCTATTGCCAATGAGGCACCAGAAGCCGTAGCGGACAGGCCCTGTGCAAGCGAGGCGCCGCTTGCCGAGCACCAAGTACCTTGTGCAAAGCTGTTGTCTCTTGCCGTATTGTGTGAACCTTGTGCAAACCCGTTGTATTCCGTAATGGAGGATACCCCCTGACTCATGGATTCATGGCCTGCACTTACAGCACTGCCCTGCGCCAAGGAGTTCACCGATGCACCCGCCTTGTAACCCTGTGCCAATGCGTAATCGGTTGCGAGTGCGCTACGACCCTGTGCAAACGTACCCCAACCCCATCCGCTTGCCGTGCATGCGGAGCCTATAGTCACCTGTAATGCACTCTTTTCTACGTAGTCACCTGTAGGTGAGTTAGCGGCGCTAATAAGCATTTCGTTGATGGACGTTACGTACGTAGTCCCTGTATCGCCAGTAGCCGTACCAGTAGATGTAACAACGCCGCCGGGCCCACCAGCTCCCGCGATTGAAGAGCCGTTGATTCCAGTGATACCGGCTGTAGATGTCTCGATTGCAGAGTAGTCAATGTACGAGCTTAAATCACCAGTGCCAACGAGTCCGGCTGTGGATGTCAAGAATGCGGAAGAAGAGCTTGAGTCGAGCTTATCGGCTAGTTGTGCAGTTGTGGCAAATCCTGCCGATGCGCTCTCGGGAATGAACGAGCTTGCTTCTGACGTACTTATGTAATTCCCGCTTGCGCTTTCCGGCATGAAGGAAGACGATGCGCTAGTATCCAGCTTTGAAGACAAATCGGAAACCGTTGCATACGCGCTGAGGGAGCTGCTCTCCGCATATCCAGAAAGTATTGCCGTGTTCACGCCAATCGTTACGGAACTGGACGAAGTTGACGATACGATGCTGGTATCGAATATAAGTTCTGTTCTGTTCACTCCGAGCGAGGAGCCGTTGAGGCCGTTACCCGTGAGGCTAGAATCTGTTTCGACGCCTGTGAACGGATTTGCACTTGCGGGCATGAACGAAGACGAAGCCGAAGCGTCTAGTTTGTCTGCAAGCTGTGCAGTAGTTGCGTAGTTGCCTGATGCGCTTAACGGCATGCAGTCCGCAGTAGACGTGATGAATGCAGAAGATGCCGAGGCGTCCAGCTTTGTAGAAAGGTCTGCCGTAGAAGCATAATCGGACATCCCAGCAGTGGTCTGGTATGCGCTCAAGGAAGAGCTCTCGGCGTACGGTGTAAGGTCAACGCCGGTGATATAACCCGCCGGATTGCTGGTGCTGTAAAATTCCGAGCTGGAAGAAAGCGGCATGCAGTCAGCGGTGGATGTAATGAACGCAGAAGATGCGGACGCGTCGAGCTTGCCGCTTACGGCAGAATCAATCATGGCAGTCACCTCGGCCGTATTGGTCGGAGCGTGCACAGCGCTAATAGCAACTATACGACTACCATTGATTTCTCGTATAAGGGCGGTGTCTTCATCCCACTGTATACCAAGAGAAGTTACCACCTCGGCGCTAGCGTCAAGTTTACCGCTTAGCGCATCCAATGTGGCGTACGTATCACGTATGTTATTTCCGCTGTCGTCTGCAATAGCGAAAGACGCCTTTATTGGCTTTCCGTTAATATCGTAGACCGCAGTAGTAATTGGGGTGCTGCCGCTTGTAACCTCGCTTGTGAGTATAGAGGTTACAACCTGTGCCGAAGCATCTAGCTTATCTGCAAGAGCAGCCGTAGTCGCATAGTTGCTGCTTGCGCTTAACGGCATACAGTCTGCCGTGGAAGTCACGAAGGAGCTAGATGCAGATGAATCGAGCTTCTGCGCAAGGTCTCCAGTGGTTGCATATGAGGACATCCCTGCGGTCGTTTGATAGTTGGCCAATTCCGAAGAGGAAACATACTCACCTGAGGGCTGGAACGAAGACGATGCGGAAGCGTCAAGCTTTTCACCAAGCTGCGCTGTTGTAGCGTAGCCGGACATGTCACCTGTATGCACGTATGACGAATCGGCGCTGGCCGTGTATGAGCTGAAAGAGCTGAGTTCGACGTATTCGCCGGTAAGCGAAGAAATGGAGCTCTCGATGCTCGTTATGTTGTTCTGGATATTCGTGATAGACGAATCAATGCCGGCCGTATATGCAGTGAACGTGTCACCGGAAACGTAGTCGCCGCTAGGCTGGAAAGACGATGAAGCACTAGCGTCAAGCTTTTCGGCCAATTCCGCCGTGGTAGCGTAGGCGCTCATTTCGGAAGAACTTACGTAATCACCGCTCGGCTGTAGGCCGGTGGCGTTGATAGTGGTGCCAACGATTTCGATATAGTCACCACCGATGTAGTCACCGCCAACATCGTTGCCGACAATGGAATCGGCTTCCTCGTTGAACATGACGCGTGATACCAGCTGCGGAGTCACAGCCTCGGTTGAGCGTACGAACACGCGAGCATTCACTACCTGTGCATCGTTTCCCTCGCCCTTCCATTCGAACGATACGCGGTCTTGGGACTTCGTGGGGTCAACCTGTCCGAACTCCTGTACCTGTGCCACTCCGTCGAGCTCCACGATGAACTTAACGTCTACCGAGTGGAGCGCATCGGAATCACCGGACACCATTTCGAGGGAACCGGCGATATCGTAGCCGCTCTTCTTGCTGAGCTTCCATCCGCCATCATACGAGGTGGTTCCTATGTCAACGAAGCTTCCGAGTTCGTGCCATTCGCCGTCGCCAAGGACGGAGCTTGCGCTTCCCTGCCTGTCAGCCCACTTGGAAGGAGCCGTATCGTCTATGGCTACGGATAGGTCGAAATAGCGTACACCGCCAGCCGTATTGGAAGATACTGAGACGGTGCCGTCGGAGGAAATAATCTGTACGATGTTACTTTGTCCGGAACCACCGCCTACAGCGGTAAGCGGGTCGATGGTGAACATGAGCGCCCCGTTCTTGGAATACACTTCAAGGCGGTAAGTCTTGGAGTCATCCACGATGACGATTGCACGCCCGTCGTTGTCGAGAACGATGCGCTCCTCGTTAGGAGTCCCGCCGAAGTCGCAGTAGGTGGGTGCGCTATCGTCAGTCTGCGTGTCAAGTACACGCAGCCATCCGGCTGTGTTGTTGGCTCCGGTTCGTGCCTGGAACTGAGTAGTGGGTGCGAATAGGTACTGGTAAGCCATCGTTAATTCCTTCACCTATAATTACAGGTTACTTAGAAGTCTTCAGGATAAGGTAACGGGAACATGGTGTACGTGTTGTTGAACGAGGTTACGCTCGGCAGCTTGTATCCCACGGCAGCGAGCACGCGGAACATGTTGTTCTCGTCCTCGTTCGTATAATCCGTGAGCGTGGTGGCGTAGCGGCGGAAACCGAAATAGCACCAGCCCCAGTTATTCGAAATGTTGGACAGCGAAATAACTGAAGCCACCGGTACGCATAGGCCGAGGCCGGACGGGTCTGTATCGACCGCGTATACCGAGCCGTCCCCGTAGTACGCGTACGGGCACCAGATGTTGTACTCGGCGGTAGTGACTCGCCACTTGTTAGTTGAGCCCTGCTCGCTCGGGTACGGGTCTGCACCGACTATGAACCCCGGCGTCAGGCGAGGGCAGTTGCCGGTATTGCCGTAGTAATTGTAGTTGCCGATGCTGTCTGCAACCAGCCTGTTGTACGTATACGGATGCCAGAACATCATCTTTACGCCGTACGCGTCACCTGTGTCGAACCTGTTCTTCACGATGCGAACCATGTTGAACTTGACATGGCCATCCATGTCAATATGAGGAACGTCGTAGGTGCAGTGGACTGTAAACCATAGCCTTGAGTTTCCAGTGAAGTGGCATGTATCTATGTTTACGTTGTAGTAATAGTAGCCATCAGAAGCCTTCACAGGAAAAATATCTACCTTGTTCGCAAGAGAACAACCCTGCATCATAATCTGGTTCACGCGCCACGTTAGGTTGTTCTGGATTTCGCAATCAAGAAGTGACAGGCCCGGCTGTACCACGTTGTTCTCGATATCAACATCGGTAATCTTGATGGCGCCGCTGTACGTACAGCCCACCATCGCAATCTGCGTATTGGCCGGGTTGAGCCCGTTGGCTCCCGGAACGGATATCCTAGAATCGCGTGCGGACAGAACGTCAAGGCCGGAATGGCTTGCGGAAATCGTTATATCGGAATCGAACACGGCAAGCGAAAGGCCGGAGCTGTTCACCTGTACCGTACCGCGCACGTTTCGGAGCGTAGTGGCCGTACCCTTCAACAGGAGAGTACCGGTAAACACGGCATTGCTTATCGTGGGGAAAGAGCCGTTCTCTATAGTGACCGTACCGCCGATGGTGCGGTTCTCAAGGTTGAGTTCGTCGGGCATACCGATGACGCGCTGCTTGCGCTCAAGCATTACCTGAATCCACCGGCTTACGCTGCCCCACTTCGCGAGCACGGGGTTCACGTCGTACTGGAAATGGTGACCGGCGTTTATGAGGCCGAAATCGAACGAACCGGCTGTGGTGAGGATATGGTCATCCACGTCCGACTTGATTCGCACGTAATCGTCCGGTCTGAAGAACTGGCTCGGTATTGCCGAGGCCGAGTTGATGCTGAAATACATGCCGCTGGAATACGTCGTGACTAGCGTCTTGGCGCCTTCCACAATCTTGCCTTCAAGACCCACTGAGTTCGTGAGTACGGTGCTGGTAAAGTAATTGGTATCGTCAACGATGAACTTCTTTGCGCCGCAATTCCAGAACCCTGTAAGCGTACGGAACCAAGACGAATGCGCCTCCACGTTGTCCCTCGTGAACGCGAAATCACATACGTACCGAGTCACCGGGGTCAGCGCGATGGCCGAAGGTACGACTAGGCTCCCGCCAGTGAACGTGACACCGTCCTCGAACGCCACGGTCTTCGTCCCCGATATGTTGGTCGTAAGCGGGTAGTTGCCCGGAACGAACCTGACGATGGGCGGAGTATGGAGCTGTATGGAGCCCACGATTTCGGGGTAGTTCATGAGGGCTGACAGGTTGGCTGTGTGGCCGTCCTCTACGCCGTAGATACTTGACGGTAGCATTTCGTCATCCCACAGCAAGAGCCACCTGCCAGATGCCGTCACATTGCTTTCCACCACGATGCCGTCATCCGGCGTGTTGGTGGCGTATGCGTCCCAGACGTAGCGGCGGTATGGAATGTCACGAACCTCGACGAGCTGGAACTCTGCGGGGTCGATATCCTTCAGGCCGTTAATGCTGTCCGTGACGCCGCTCTGTTCGAGGAGCGCCTTGTAGTCCATGCCGACTTGGAACTCGTCGTACAAGGAGAAATTCGGGGAATCGACGGTCATGCCGCCAGCCTCGCCGATGTACTTATCCACGCGCACGTCGAGAATGTCCGCGTCGAAGAACAGGGTTTCGGAAATCTTGCCGAGTTCGTCCAGCAACTGCGGGTTCTGCGCTTCCACGAACTGGTCGCCCTGCATCGTGTACACGGTCGCGATTTCGTTGCTGTCGTGGTGGTACAGCGTCACGCGTCCTGCAAGCGGCTTCCCGCTCTCGTTAACGAACTGCTGCGGGGCCATGCTCAACTTAATCGGCATCGTCTTCCTCCTTCTTCTCCGGCTTCATCTTGGATGCTGCCTTGATTCTTGCGTTCTTCACGGCCTGTCTTGCGATGGCCTCGGACTTGGCGATGTCGAGGTTTGTCTTCTCGATATCAGCGCTTGTCTGTAACGCGGCCTTCTGTTCGGCCTGCGCGGTCTTGATATCGTCTCGGTACAGCTCGTTGGCGAACTTCTGGTTCTCCATGTCAATCTTTGCGGCCTCGTGCTCGATTTCCATCTGGTTCTTGATGGCCTGCGCCTCCACGGCACCGGCATCCTTGCCTGCGTCGAGCTCGGCCTGCAAAGCCATCTCCTCCATCTTCGCCTGATGCTGGTACTGCATCTTCTGCATTTCGGCCTGTACGTTGAGTTCCATTTCGTAGCTTGACTTCTTGTACTGCTCAATCTGTTCGAGCTGTTCGCGGATAACGTCGTCACGCTGCTCGATTTCCTGCTTCATCTGTTCGCACATCTTCTGTAGGCGTGCTTCCATTTCGGTAGGTGCCGGTACGGAATTGAGTTCCGCGTAGGTCTGCGCGAGGATTTCGTTATCCGGGTGGCTCTTCAGAATTGCGTTGATGAGAGCCGGTTTCTGGTTATCGTTGGCGACTCCCAACAAAGTAACGAGTTCCTGTCTTGCTACCTGTCTTGCCATACGCTCGTCCGGGCCTTGCGTCACTGCAATCTGGAACGGCATGTCAAGCATTTCGGCAAGGAACTGACCCATTGCCTGAAAACTGAATTTCAGGTTCGTAAAGTAGTGCCTTACGTTGTTCGAGAACACGGAAGCCGTATACTCAACTTCAGTTGCCGTCTTCTCTTGGTTCGTATCAGCGAGTCCCTTCGAATCTACGCCGGTGACCGAGCTCATGAGGTTCAGCGTCTCGCCGATGATTCCGGCAACATCTTGAAACTCTATACGCTGGTCAGCACGAACAGGGGCGTCAAGCACATCTTTCTGGTCTAGGCTCTTGCGGTTGTAGGGGAGTATCGGGTTGAGTCCGCTTCCGCTATCCTTGTAGTAGCGGTCGAGCCCCTTGAATGCGTCAACCGTACCAACGAACTGCGGCTTGGGCGAGAGCGCTAGGCGTTCACCAAGGGCCGTGTACGAATAGTTGATTAGGCGCTGGATATCCTTGCACTTGTCAACTAGGCCACGGAACTCGATTTCGCCGTCCTCATTCCAGAAGCGTTCTCCATATACTGGAAATACCGGTATACGGGAGAACGGAGCTATTCCGTTGTCGTTTACGCGGTCATTGATTAGCTCGTAGATGTGGCAGCCTTCCGGCTCCATTACGTAATATGTAACGATGGGAACCATGTCACGGCGGCACGGGACTATGTTCTTCGCATATTCACGCGGCACGTAGTCATCGCCGTAGTGTAGGCGAACCCAAGACTTTCCACGGTAATCAATCAGGGCGCATTCGGTCATATCCGAGCCATCGATTTCGTAGCTCGACGGGTCAAGCATCACTCGCTCGAAATCAGGCACTGCGTAGATGGCCGGTGCTCCGTTGTCTTCGCTACCCACGCACATCACGCCAAGCCCGAAGCTCACGCTCTGTCGTAGCGCCAGCGTAGGCGCCTGCGAGTTGCCGGGCTTGCTTAGGAACTTGTCGAACGCAGTATCCGCGTTGTAGTCACCGGTGTACCACGCGAACGGCCACGAATCATAGGAATTGCTTACGCTGTTTACGTTGTTCGCAATTACGTTAACGACCATCCTGTTACGGGTCTTGGCGATGTAACGAGAATCCGAACGGCTCCACTGGTTGGTACCGGCAAGGAATCCACGGTCTCCGCGCATGCGCTCGTAAATCTTGCTATAGCGTTCCTCGAAACGCGCCTTGAACTTCATGAACTTGTTCAAAACATCCTGCTCATCGAGAGGAGTCCACTGCTTTTCTTCATCCATAGTATTTGTCTCAGACATGCCCTACCTCGATAAAATTACTTCTTTTTGTCCGCGTCAAGCGCTGCTTTAAGAACTTCGTCCCAAATCCTCGGCTCCGTGAACAGCTGACTCCCCCGTGTCGCCCACCAGTTACCGAACGGGCCCAATTCCTGTATCCATTCGATAGGCTCACGCCCCATTACTGCGCGGTCTTCCACGTTGTATTTCTTCTTGACTTGGTCATTGATGCCAATAAGATTACTTAACCAGTACCTGTCAGCCGCGTCAAGGTCGTCACGGTCGAGAGCGTCAGACATTTGCGCCTCGCGTGCAAGGCCGATATCGTCATAACGGATTTCCTCGGCGGCATCGCTAACGATTCCCGGAAGGTTTACGGAAGGCGGTATGAACTGGCCTAGCATACCCATATATCCTGTTGCCTGCCTGTCTTGACCGGCCTTGTTCATAATGTAGCTCTCGGCCATATCCTTCAGTACCTTCTTTGCGGCAGAAGACTGTACGGCCTCGTCAACAGCCTCGGCGGCTGCCTTGGCGCCAATCATGTTCTTGGTGCGGTTCCATAGACGCATAGCCTTGAACGGCGTCATAATGTTGGTGACAGTGTGCATACCTGCATCGTACGGGTTGAACGTGGAGCGGTACGGATTGTCCGTTACGTCGTATGCAAAATTGTCAGCAAGTTCAGTAGTGACTGGGACAGCGGCGTTCAGTCCAACATTCGAGCCACCCTTGAACATGGACTTCAAAACTCCCGGCAGCTTACTGATGCGGTCGATGCGCTTTGCGGCAGCGCCGGTAGCTATCCCCATCGGAGCTGCCATAGCAAGGTTCTCCGCGATATCGAGAGCCAGGTCTTTCACGCTTGACGGCTGGCCGTTCTCCATGCGTTCGAGAGAGCGCGGGGCGAACAAAGTACCAAGTACGCTTTGCATCGCAGTAGGTTTACGACTGTGCGATTCCATCTGAGCAAGTATCCCGTTGATTACGTCTGGCACGTGCTCACGCCCAATCTTCCCGAAGTCCGGGTCTTGCTCAACACGATTTAGAAGCCTGTTGGGGTTGCGTTTGTATAGGCTGAGTAGCTTCTCTTCCGGTGACATAATTTTCTCGTCAATGCCAGAGTAAGAAGCTCCAGCAGCATCGAGAATATTTTTCACCGTAAGTTTCTTGTACTTCTGGGCGTCAATGTTATTCATGTACAAGCTGTTCTCAAGTGGCAAGCCCTTCTCAGGCGGCATCTTTTCGAGGCGGCCCTTTATTTCCGGGTTAGACGAAAGAAACCCTATGACAAAAGAGTTTGCGTCAGCATCGGTCTTTGCGTAGCGCCGTGCGTTGAACTCCATCATCTGTACAGCGGCAAGGTTGAGGCCCAAGTCCTTGCGGAGCTCAGCGTCTTCCTTCAGGCGCTTCAGGGTGATACCCTTTTCCTTCTTTTCATCAGCCATTAGTTACCTCCCCTACTCTTCAGCCACTTGTCCTTGCTCATGGCGCTCGGCTTTTTCAGCTCTCCGTCAGACTTGATAGAGCCGCCAAGATTCTGTATTGCGGTTGACAGCTTCTTCTTCTGCTCGATATCAGAAGTTGTCTGGTAGATTGTGTACAAGTTGTTAATCAGCGTACGCTTCATGGCGATGTTTCCGGTGTATTCCTGATAGGCCGTCTGGCTGCGCTTCTTTGCGGCATCGGCAACCTGCTGGATTTCCTCTGCGTAGTCCTTGTTCTCTGAAGCCAGCTTCTTGGCTTCGGCGTCGATTTCACCGTCGGTGAGGTTGCCGTTCTCGTAGAGCCAATACTTGAACTGGTTCAGCTCGCCGCCCTTCTGAGCACCGTCACTGGAGTCAGTTACGTTGTTTCCAGTATTGCCAACAAAGTCACGAAGGTTCAGGTCAGGGTTCTTAGCCTTGAGCTCCATCAGCTGTGCTCCGTAAACGTCGAGAAGCTGGTTGGCCTTCTTGAGCTGTTCGCCCTTTGTTTCCGGGCCGATGGTGGCCGCAGTGGCGTAGTACGTTTCGAGCAACTTGTCAACATCCGCCTGCGTAGGCTTGGCGCTCTCGCCGTTCTTTGCATTGTTTAGCATAGCCATTTCGCGGTTGTTGCGGAGCCCGCGAAGGTTCTGGTACATTGCTCCGTTGTCACCGGCACGCAGCATTGCGGCGCCGATTCTCTCGTCGCTGTAGTCATCGCCAAGTTGTGCCACCAGCTGTTCGCGCTCGGCCTTCAGCTCGGCGATACGGGACTTAATCTGCTCGATTTCTCCCTGCTTCTCGGAGCCCCAAATCAGGCCCTCATCCGGCTGTACTTGATTCCAAGTGAAATCCTTATCCATATCGGGTACTCCTTAAATCCTTCTACCGGCTGACCACCAGCCGTTCTTTCCAATCGCCTGCCCTATGCTGGGGGCCGTAAGTAAATCCTTTGCCGCGAGCGAGGCCTCGTACCTGTTAGGGCCGCCGCGATACGTGTACCACTTTCCGCTCGGGTTGAACCTCACGCTTATGGTATTGTCTCCGTTGATGCGCACGCCTGAAACCGCCGAAGAGCCGGGGCTGAAGTTGCGGCGAGGCCTGTTGTCCTTCCAGAACGAGAGAAGCTGTTCTTCTTCGCGCTTTCCCTGCTCCACTGCCGCACGGAACTGTTCAGGCGTCGCGTTCTTCGGAAGCATGCTAACGTACTTGTTGACTGCTCGGTTGTGCTCTTCGAGAGACTGCATCTTCGCAGCTTCCATCGCAGTAGCGCGGTCGAGCGTCGCGTTGTTTACGGGGTCTCCGTCCGCGAAGTAGTAAACGTCATAGTTGAATTCGCCGCTCGGGTAATCGCTCACTGTCTCAGGCGAGAACTGTCCACGGCCTCCGCCGAATCCGAAAAGGCTGCGGAAGAATCCGCCGATGCCGCCACGTCCGCCGTTTCCGCCGGCGCTAGGTTGTCCGTAACCTGTTACGGAACGGAGAACGCGCCCGAAGATGGACGGCTGCGTAGGAGTAGGGTTTACGAAGGCGTAATACGAGTCACCGGCAGAGCCTCCGCCTCCGCCTCCTCCTCCAGCGCCCTTGCGCTTTTTCTTCTTCTTCTCTTCGTCTTCGTCTTCGAACATCGCCTAGCGTCTCCAGCGGTAATTGCCCATCACGTTCGGTCTGTATCCTTCCATCTGCCGTGCAGCGTCTATCTGCGCCATCCTGTTGGCCACCGACTGGCCGTACGAGCGGTTTGGCTGGTTGGCCATGGCCGCCTGCTGTGCGAGGTACTGGTCTGCATAGATGCTGTTGGTCTGCTCGTTGCTCGTAGGCGGCTGTGCACCTACGTTAGGTCTGTAGCCTTCCATCTGCTGGGAAGCCTCCTGCGAAGCCTGCACACGCTGTGCATCCTGTTGACGTGCCTGTTCGTACTCGTTTAGCTTGTTCTCAAGCTCTGCGATTTCGGCGTCGATTTCGTTGATGCGGTCTTGAGCCTTGCCCTTGCCTTCCATCAGGTCTGCGGCCTTCATGCGGTAGTTGTACTTGTTGTACGCACCGATGCCCTTTGCGAGAGCGCCGAGGTTGTCCTCGTTAAGGTCGCCCTTTCCGGCCTGCATGTTCTGGTTTACGTTTGGGCGGAAATAAGATACTGTCAGTCCCATTGTTCCCCCCATTATCCGAAAATGCCGCCGAGAACATTACCGACGATACCGGCTGCGGCTCCTATGCCTGACTGCTTCTGCATTCCGAGGTTTGCCTTGGCCTGCGTCAAGTCGCTGACAGTGGACAGCGTTGCGTTGTTCTGGCTGGCCATGTTGCCGTAGTAATCGCCAAGGGCGTTTCCGTAGCCAGTCTTGCCCTGCGCGAACGTACTGGCGAGGCCCTGCATGTTGCCGAGCCTGTTCTGCTTTGCAGTCTGCCCGGCGTTCCATTCGTTGAGCTGCTGCTGTCTATCGGCCATCATCCGGTCGTAGCTGTTCTTCCATTCGTCCGAGGCCAGCGCCTGCTGCTTGGCGGCCATGCGCCCGAGCATATCGCTAGACCACGCGGAACCGGCGCCAGCCGCGCTGTTCCTTATTTGGTTCATGGCCGCGTCAACGCGCTGGTTGGCGGCGGGGTCATAGAACTCGCTTACGTTCCTGTTGTAACCGAAGGAATCTGCCGGTTTCTGCAATTCGGACAGGAGCTGCTGCGTTAGGTTGTTGTAGTTCTGCACGTCGTTGCCGTACAGTTTCTGCGCCTGATTGAAGTAGTCGCCGTAGAGCGCCTTGTTCTGCGCGTCAACGCTGTTAGCCTGCGAGATTAGCTGGTCTAGCGACTGCTGGCCAGCCTTGACTTGCTTGCCGTTTCCGATACCGAGTGCTTCGAGGGCCGCGTTGCCCGCATCGGCTGCACCGAACGGATTCGCAACAAACGTGCCTACTCGTTCTGCAAATGATGCCATATTCTTTACTCCTTAAAAACAAAGTATGCGGACAAACTTAGTCCCTTCACTGTTAATTACAGTTGCCCCTTTCCTTGCGGGGCCTACAAGCTGCTTAGTCCACGTGTCCCCATCGAACACGTCGGCCACACACCTACGCGTGAGCTCAAGCGGCAACGGTCCGCCAGGTCCCTCCATACAGGTGAACCACGGCGTATGTGTGACGTGCCACCGGTCGATATCTTCCTTGATGTACGCGCCCTTCAGTACTTCGTCAACCTGTTCGAGCGGCGTATTCTGCGCTATGCTTCCGTTCATTATATCTGTGCTCCAGTCTTGCCTGCGCGTACCGAGCAGTTTGTCAGTACGAAATCCATTGGCTCGGAAAATGTTATACGAATTACGCACAAACGATTCATGCCGAGGTTGTGCCACCTTACCCTGTGAGAGTAGTCACCGGTGCGCCCGAACTTGGCGTGGCGCATGTTGCCGAAAGTGACGCCTCCATCCTTGGAAACCTCAAGAAGCACCTCTGAGTTATCGGTATATTCCGGAGCCGAGCCGGTGTTGCATTCAAGCGCAAGCTCTTCTATGACGAACGGCTTCAAGTCGCTGGTGAATACCGGGCCCTGTCTGTGCCTGACCATCACGGACTTCTTTCCCTGCGGCCAGTCCTCGTACCAATAGTTGTCATAATATTTCGCCACCATTCCGTCTTCGGTAAACGCATAGAACTGCGAGCGGAAATTCGCCACCGATGACACGCGCCACCTAGTCTCAAGCCCGGTATCCGGAGAGCGCGATGCGCGTTCGTGCCACTCTTCCAGCGAGGCGTCGTAGCACAGTGTCTTCTTCAGCGTTGGTAGCTGCAAGACGTAGTATTGATGGTCTGCGATGCCGTACCCGAACCCGTAAGACGTGCTCGTGTTGTCGTTGAGTTCATGGTCAATCCAATCCTCGGACACCCTGCTGAAAACCGTCCCGTTGGCGGCCATAACGCACTTTCCGTACTGGCGCCCGTTACTAACGAAAAACACATTGCGCCCAACTACGAACAAGCTATCGGGAGCCTCAAGGCCGAACTCGCCAACTGCGCTGAAATATTGGCGGCTCCATGTAGCGTACTCCTCGCCCGCATACGTGTAGATTTCCACGCTCTTCGGGCCAAAAACGTACAGCACATTCCCTACGCCGACCAGTCCATTTATCGAGTCACTATTCGACTCCGAGTTGAAAAACTGCTGCACTCCGTAATTGTCGTAGAAGCAGTATTCCCACGCGTCAACGGTCTTCTTCTTCACCGTTATGTTGTCCGATTCGTACTGCACGTTCCCGTCTGCGTCCGTATCGAAAACCTCGCGTGTATCAGCCGAAAGCGGGTACGGCACCGAGTAGTATGCGTATCCGCTATCCACGTCGTTTATGACGATGACGCCGTTTATGACTACGCAGTGCGTGGGACGTACGGTATGGCCGTCGCCTTCCACTGCGGCAGGGAGCTGGACTTGCCTGTACGTGCCTTCCTCAAGGAAGTATGCGAACAAGTTAACGCCGTCGCAAACAAGCATTATGGCCCGCGGGCCACCGGCTTCGGCGAAGCAGATGCGGCGCCCGTTGCCGGCCACGTTGAACAGCTTGGTGCGCGTTCCGTCCGGCTTGATTCTGTAGAGCACGTTGCCGAAGCATGCGAACATGTCCTCGTTGGAACCCTCGGCCTTGAGGCCGCGTGTGGACACCCACGTGCCACGGCACTTTCCGCCTATCGTGGAGAGTCTTCGGAGACCGGGAAGGCTCTCCATGTAGGCGTTCTTAGCGTTTGTGCTCTTGCACATGTTTACTGAGTACTCGGCGCCCTGTTGCGCCGGGTATTTCGAGCGGTTGCTGCCGCCAATGAGAAATTGAGTGACAGTCCCTGTAGCCATTTATTATTCTCCGATGTATCCGCCGCCTAAGTCGTAGCCAACGCTCCACGTATCGTAACCCTGCACCCATTCGTCACCGCTCAGCATCGCCCTGTTGTTCAGCGTCTGGCGGTCGATAAGTGCGAGTGCCGCGTTCATCTGGTCTAGGCTATCCTGCTTGTAGTCGTCCAGATGGTAGTTCTGACAGAGCATGTAGCAGAGAGTCCAGTAGAGCGCGTCATGGTAGATATCGCTAACGCAAACGTAATCGTCGATATCGGTTACGGACAAACGATGCTGGAAGTATACTCGGAGCTGGCAGCTGGCGTTTCCGTTCAGCCTGAGAGTACCAACGAGTCTTCGTGAATCGCCGTCCGGAGTAGGCTCGCTAGAAACCGAGTACGTGTAGTACGCGGGTAGGCCGCCACTGAGAAGATTGTCGAGCTGTTGCGGTTCGCAGTTGCGTAGCCTGTAGTAACGGATTCCGAGCTTGCGTGCCACTCCCTGTATGTATTCCGGTGGAGCCATGTCAACGAACCTTGACGCGGTTTCCGGGTCTGCGCGTTCCTCGTCCGTAAGCTGCTTGAACACGATTACGGAACTGGCCTGCCGGTCAATCTGGTCAACGGTCGAAGCGAAGTACGCCTCGGTGTTGAGCTTACGAATTGCGGAGTTGAGCAGTGCAACTGCGCGGTCTGCCTGTTCGCCTTCTAGGGTTTCTCCATCGCCGAGCAGTGAAACCTGTTGCGCGGCATCGTTGCATAGTTTGTTGACGGATATCATGCGGACTCCTTTTTCACTTATAATTACAGACAAAAAGACCGGCCCGTCTTGCGGCGGGTCAGTCTTAGTTTGTTCACCCTATTTCGGACAACCTTAGTCGAGCTGAATATAGGTCGTACAGCCGAGACGAGGCTCGAAAATATCGGCCAAGTACGGGCTGTCAATCCTAAGCAGCTCCGTGCCTTTCCGTCCGTTGCCAAAGGCCATGGACTTCATCACGGTACGGCCATCGACGCCGACAGAATCCATCTTGCCGGACGGCAAGTCGGAGAATGTGTAAGCATCGTAGCAGAGGCTGTCATCAATACGGCAGATACCGATGCGGTAGGTCTTACCGGCGGTGAGCTTGTTGGTGAAAGCCTGCGTGGTGGAACCGAAGGCGGCAGCCACGACACTATTTGGGTTGTTGCAGCCCTTACCGGAAACGGTGATGCGGACTTCAGGGATGTGGCCCTGTGCGTCGAGCACCTTCACGGAGAGCGGCTGAGCCGTTTCCAGACCGGACGGGTCAACAATATTGAGGCCGGTCAGTTCGTACACGGCACCCGGCTGGAAGGTCTTTCCGGAGGCGGAGACAGTCAGCTGGTTGAACGGTTCGTAACCGATGACGGTAGAGTTATCGGAAGCGAGAATCGGGGTCAGCGTGACGGTAGGAGCAGTGTCCATCGTGGAAGCCATCTTGATTTCGGGGAGAGCCGGGCAAGACACCTGAGAGGCAGTTGCGAACTCGCCGAAGTAGAGGGATTCCCACAAGTCCTTCATCTTCTGTTCGATAAACCAGCCACCCTTGATGTTGTTCGAAATGTTGCCGTAGACGGTCGGCTTCTGGAACTCAATCTTGGTGCCAACGAGGGAAAGTTCGTCGAGCTTGGTGGCTGCATCGGACAGGAGGTCAACACCGATAGTGCCGGACTTGATGACAGTCTGGAAGGTCTTGAACACGGTCTTGTTGATGATGGCCTGGTCGATTTCACGTGCAAGCTTGAGGGCGCGAGGCTTGATGATTTCCTTGAGCTTGTCTTCCACGAGGGTCAAATCTTCCCACAGGTCGGTTTCGACTGCGGTACCCTTCATTTCCATCACTGCGGAGACTTCGCGTTCGATGACCGGAGCGATATCGTCATCAGTGATTTCGAGAGTGGAGTACACGCGGCCCGGGTCGGGCAAATACACGTGCACAGTCTGTCCTACCTTCTTACCCTTAATTTCCGATTGAGGAAAATAGGACTTGGAGGCGGCGGTGTATACAAGATTGGCCTTCACTGCTGTGGCCAGCATTTCCAGCTTCTTGCGGTTGGTCAGTTCATTTCCGGTAGCCATAGTAAAACTCCTTTGTTAGTATTGGCTAGACATTTTGTTACTTTGTTTGTAGTATGCCTAGTCATACTCGTTTTACTAGGATGGCGCCGAAGGAAGCGCGTTTACTCTTCATCCTATAATTACAGACAAGCTCTAGCAGACGCCGAGCTTTCTGAGCCAATCTCGCCGTGCAATCGGGTCATCGAGCGTGTTTGCGCCGTTCGTGATGGCACCCTGAGACCCCGGTTTTCCGAGTTTGTACGTAGGTTTGGCCGGTTTTGCCGGTTCTTCTACCTGTTCGGCTGCCCGCTGGCGTCCTTCTTCGAGAACACGGTTCTCGATTTGCTTCAGCTCGTAGAACTGTTCCATCTGAGTCATTTCGGGGTTACAGAACACGGTCTTGAACTCTTCCGTATGGTCGAGAATGTGAGCGAGGGTACGCGGGCCCATCTTGTGGCCGAGAAGGTACTCTGCTGCAACCGGATTCGCCTTCAGCACGTCATCGAAACCCTTGGACGTGGCATACTGCAACTTGGCCATGAACGCCTTCTCTGATTCGCCGTCGAAGCTGTCATGCGTGTTCTTGAGGAACTTGTCTTGCAGTGCCTTGACCTCGGCTTCTTCGGCCTCGCGTGCCTTGCGTTCCTCATCTTCCTTGTTACGTTGTTCGTCAGACTTCGCCTGCTGGTCTGCCCTGTCCTTCTCGATTTGCTGCTGTGTCAGGTAGGCGATATACGATTCGTCATCGCTAAACGATTCGCGGTTCTTGACTTCAGGCTTCGGAGCAGTTCGTTCTTCGAGTGCCTTGATTCGGGCCTCGTACGAGTTCTTGAGCTCCTCCATTTCTGTCTGGTGCTTGCTCTGAATTTTCTCGATACGCTTTCGGAAACCGTGACTCATCTTCTCGGTTTCACTGAACACCTCGGAATTCTTCCAGTCATCTTCGGCTGGTTTGTCTTCCGGATGTTCGTTACTTTGTTCGACAGACTGGCTCTGCTGGTCTGTCCCGGTTTCGTTTTCAACCGGCGTTTCCACCGGCTTCTGCTGCTCTACTTCTTCATTCAGGTTTTCAGTTGCCATCTTGGCCTCCAATTAAGAATATCCTGTTTGTGCGAATCATCGCGATTCCCTGTTCGTCAGGCACCTCGTCGAAATCGCTGGTTACAATAGTTGTTTTAGTACGGAGCACTGCCGCCTCTACCATGTTGCGTGCGTGATTCTGCACGGAACGTACGACATAGTTCAGCATAGCACGCCCGTCATCGGCGTCCGCCTTCTCCAGAGCTTCGAGAGCCTTTAGCAGGCAGTCGCCCCTAGTTTCCTCGTCTCGGTAGAACGTAACGGCGTACGGGGTGGCGCCTACGCACAGCTTGCTAAGTGCAATGTCAACAGCCGCCATCACTATTTCGCCGCGCACCTGTTCGGTGCTGGCCGTGTCGAGACCCTTCCTGTAAAGTCGTTCGCATAGCGCGAGCGCGTCAGTCTCCTCGTATGGTATGCGCTTCTTCGAATTAGTCATCTGCCATAATCTCCGCGAGCGCATCCTCGTACGCCCTGTCTTCGACAATTTCGCTCTTCCGAACGACAACCTCGCTAGGTTGTCCGTAAACCGCCAGCGCCAGTGAATCCGATACGTCGGGGCTCCTTCCCAGACGCACCCTAACATCGGCCTTTGGCTCGATTATTAGTTTGTTCGAATTGGCCATCTGTAGCCAGTGTATGTTGCACATTTCGCGGCGCACTTCCTCGGCGAGGCAGTTCTCCGGTATGTATAATCCGTCATCGCGTATGCGGTGCGCCAGCTTAAACAGCATTTCGGCACGCACGTTTGCGTACAAGTTATTGTCTATGGCCTTGCCGCCGAACGCCACCTGAGTACACGGAATCTTGAAACGGAGCGCTTCGTAAATTGCCTCGCTCCAAGCCAAGTCCATATTGATACCGGCAATCTTGTGCTGCTCATGGAACTTGGTAATGTACAGGGCAACGTCGCTGGTCTCCGCACGGCCGAACTCGTGAATGTCGAGCACGTGGCGACCCTGCACAGCGCTAAATACGTGCTTGTCCCGGTCGCCGCTATGGGCCATGTCAAGACCGCACCATATCGGTTCGCTCGCAATGAGCGGAGGCACGGTAGCGCTGAAGTCCGTAATCTGGTTGAGTGCGGTAGAGTTGTCACCGATAAGCAGTTCGCCGAGCAACTCTTGCCTACGGAGCTTCTCATCGAAGATACCAGCCGCGAACAGCTCGCGTTGCTCCTGTGTGACGTGGTAGTTCTCGTTCACGCCTGCACGTAATAGGCGTATGCCGTTCTTCTCCGCCTCGATTACCTTGAGCTGCCATTCGGAGTTCATGTTCGGGGTAGATACGGCGCGTATTCTCGGCTTAATCTTGTTGCCCTGCAAGTCCTTACCGCGAAGGATAGGAACGATGGCCGCAAGCATTCGCGGCGAGCTCAACATGAATTCATCGAGTACCAACAAACTAATTTCGGTAGCGCCTCTTATGCTATCCGGCCCGTGTCCCTCGTAGGTTCCGAGCTTGAACGTGGCTTCTCCCCACTCTGTCTTGAACTTGCCGGTATGCGTGGAAATGTTCCACTTCCAGCGCTCCTGATACCCGAAATCGTGAAGGAACTTGTTCAGGTGCTTCTCACCGCCGTCACGCCAAGCATCCAAGTTCTGTACAAAGTAAACGACGTTCTTTCCCTCGGTGAGGTACTGCAACGCAAGCAACACGGCAACGAACGTCTTACCGGCAGCACGCTGGCTGACGATTGCAACGAATCGTTCATCGGCTTCCATGAACTCAAGCTGCGTAGGAAGCAGCTCTACTTCCAAGTCCATGTACTTGCCGTCATCACTCGGTTTCAGCTTCTTCGGGTTCATCCGTTACTTTGTCCGCCTTCTTCAGTACGATACGCACCGGCTTATCGGTGTTATAAGAATTGCCTTCAAAGTTAATCTGTGTCGCGTTCGCTGGAGTCTGGTCGCGGAACTGTGCGCCGATGATACGGCAGCAGCGCTCCACCAAGTCCACGAGCTCCACAGAGCGCTTGTCTATGGCTTCCTTGAAAAGGCCCTCAAGGTCTGCCTCCACGGCAGCCTTTACTAGGTTCTGCTGCAAAATCTGCTTGCATGCCCGGGCCTTAGCCATGCGCTCGGCCCATTCATCAGGAGACAGCTTTAATATAGAGGCGTAGGTCTTCAGGTTCTTCGACGCGTTCGGGTTCCTAAACCCGCCTATGTTCGGGTTGCGCTTGGCCGAAATGCTCGCCTTCTGTTTCGCTTCCGCTGTCTGTAATTGACCTTTCGCCCTAGCCATGTTAGGCCCCCAGCTTCTTCTCGATACGGTACAGCGATTCCAGAATCAGAATCAAGAAATCCTGTTCGGTGTTGTTACGATTCATTCCAGCCGGAATCTTGCGGAGCCCGTCATCTTGCATGGCGCTTTCCGGCGCCGGGTCGATATGGGCCTTAACGTTTGCAACGAAGTGACCCGGGCGGGTTTCAGTGTAAGTGATATATTCCCCGGTAACTGAAGATGCGAACATTGCTTCCTGCTTGGCCGATTGCGGAGCCGGGTCGATTGGGGCTTGCATTGCACTCTCTACGTATTCGCAATTAACCGGGTTGGCGTACGGTGCCTCGGTAATGTATCCTTCCGTACTATTCTTTTTCTGTTTTGACTTCTGAGCCATAGACCTGTTCCTCGAAATCGACTTCCACGCGTGGGATTCTTACCGTAACCTTGTAGACGTTGGATTCGGTCTTGTCACGCTTCTGGTTGTATGCGATGGTCTGCTCGACCACCTTGTTAAGTATATCGGCCACAGCGAACGTGGCCAGCTTCAGTGCAGCCGGTTTGTGCGATTCCTCCGGCGCAGTTGCGTCAAGCATGTAGTTGTATCTTATCATACTTTATAAATTATATCATTTGTCCGGCATGCTAAGTTTATCATAACTACAGGCGAAATTTACCGCTCGCTATACGATATACGATATACGTATATAAATATTATGGGATAAATTTATGGGGGACTTCATTTAACGCGGGGAGCATTTCCTGAAAAAGTTTTCACAGAAATTTTCCTACGCGTGTATACACCCCCCCGTCCACGCCGTCCACGCCGTCCACACCCATCCAAATTGGCGATTTTGAGCTAAAAACGCCAAAAAGCGTGGACGACTTAGCCGTGTCTAAGTCGTCCACACCCCGTCCACACCCCCATTTTAGGGCGTTTTTTGCGATTTTTTGTAAACTCAAAGTTTACAAAACGGCCTGTTTTACCCGGTTTTACGGTAAAACTTATTTTTTTATTACACCTTCCAAACCGCTTACTTTTTTACTAATTTTATGTTCGTGAGCTGAGAATGGTCGGCTCCCTGTAGGTATGATTTAGTGGGGAGCTGGCGATTGTCGGCTCCCCCTAATCTATACCTACAGGAGCTATAAATGGCGAAACAAGTACGCCGCATCAAAGCCGGGGAAATCGGCCCCGCAGACCTTAAAACCGATGAAACAGTGTACGTAACTGGGCTTGCCCCGTTTTATGATAACGTAAAGACGAAATCTAACGAATGGGGTACTTACGAGTGCGGTGAGGTACTTAGAAAGAACCAGCGCCGCTCTGTCTTAGCTACACTTATAGATTCTGGAGTCAACTCAAAGTCGCAGCTGGACGTATGGAAGGCCCAACATACCGCCGATGAAATCTATAAGATTATGGTAGACTGCGAGGATATCGGATTCCGTAGCGCAGTCCTATGGACGATAGCGCTAAAGAATCAGCTACCGAGCATCGAGCGAATACTTAGCGGAGTGTTGCGGAAGAATCTACTTGAAGAAATCACTGATGCTGGAATCGTATACAACCGAGTGGACGAGGTAAGCACACGGGTTAGCGAACAGGAAATCGTAAACTGCGCTCGGTATACGGCGAAACGAATAACCGAAAATCTGAATCTAAAAGTACAGCCTAGCGTTGACCGAATAATCGAGTACGCTTTCGACGATTCCTACGTACAGAGGTTTACTGATGGCACTATTATGTCCAAAGTAACGTATGCAGCAGAATCTGGACTACTTGAGCTTACAGGTGAACTAGGATGCGAGAGCGAAAGCGAAGCCACTGAGTACGAACTATACAACCTACAAGACGAACAGATTGACGCCTTCCGTACTATCCTTGGCCCAAACAAACTCGTCGTGATGAACGGGGGCCCCGGTACCGGTAAATCGCACGTATCTACTGCTGTTGTCCACCATTACGGTGCCGAGCATTGTCTTGTGACGGCCTACACCAACAAGGCATGCGCTAACTTGTACGAGCGCTTACCTGGCTACGCATGCGCCGGTATCTGTGGTATTCGTACAATAACTTCGATTGCGTGCCGAATGGAGGCAAGTCAAAAGTTTTGTGCAGAGCTCAAAAACGTGAAGTGCTTACTGATTGACGAATCCTCGTTCTGTTCTTCCGTTTGCATATACGAAGTACTCAAAATACTAGAGGCGTGTTCACATAACTGCAAGCTCGTATTGGTAGGCGACGCGAATCAGCTACCGCCTGTAGGCGCTTACGGTGTACCGTTCACAAAGCTCGTAGAATCCGGTAGAGCTAAAATCGCGACATTGACAAATTTCCGCAGAAGCAATAGCGGCGGCATCTATGACGCTTTCTGTAATTTCAGAAATGCCGGAACTCACACTATTAAGGCTTGCGATAGTGTTCATATACATGTTGTAGGGACTTTCGAACAAGCGGCGTATATCGCGTCGCATTCGTATGGTCGCGAAGACGCAGATAGGTTGTCCGTAATTGCGGAAACAAACAAGGTGTGCAACATCGTAAATAATGCAACAATCGAGTACCTTTTCCCCGACACCGATTACTCAGCCGAAGATGAACGCTACCTACTAAACAAGGTAGGAATGAAAGTAATTTCTAACACGAATATCCGCTCAAAGGCAGGCGAAGTTATTTGCGCAAAAAATGAAATCTGCACTCTCGTATCTGTCGGGGAGCGCTATACGTATAGGCGCCACATTAACGGTTGCCTATTCGATGTTGTTGCTGCTGATGCTCTATCGCTAAGTTACTTCGGAGCCGGTTACTGCTGTACAGTACACAAGTTCCAAGGCTCCGAGGAAGACAGAATCATCTACGTGCTCGACAACGATTCAAACATGCTAGGCAATTCGTTCAGCACGCAGAAGGAGCTTAAATACGTTGCGTTCAGCCGTGCAAAAGTTGAGCTCGATATTCTAGGCGTTCAATCCGGAGTCGAGCGCGGTCGCAACCTAGATGAAATCAACGTGTACGTGGCGCCAACCCGTGTTGCACAAATGCTATTTTAATTTAAGGAATCCCTATGGAAAACACAGAATATACACGTTTAATCGAACTGCTTGATGGCCAGAACATTAAGATTGGGCTCAACGGTTTTTACACTTTGTCTTCAACCAACCGGAAGAAAGACGCCACACAAGACGCAACTATGCTTCTTAAAGGTGCCGGTGTTGAGCCTAACGATTTGCTAACAGAGTACAAACAACGCATGAAGCCATCGGAAACTACTGAGCCACCGAGCATCAAGAACTGGTTTTCGATGATTCCGTATATTAGCCCCGAGCTATTGGAGTGCGCGTTTAACGCTAACGATGCTAAGTTGTTGGTGAAAATCAGATACACAAAAAACGACTTAGACGGAAACACCATGATGATTCTCGTACAAACTAAGGGGAACACATGGAGCCCGATTATACTCGATGGAAAGTCTTCGACTACTGCCGAGCTCGCAAGAGTATGCGCGATGGCTGAACCAAGTGATACTAAATACGCTAATTTGTACGAAGAGCTTACCGAAAAGACCCAAGGCATACTCAATAGTACGTTCAAGGGTTTCGGTGCCGCACGCAGTAAGGTCAATCAAGATATGCTCGTGACGGCTCTAAAAAACCGCTTGCCGGGAACGATGCTGTCGAAGTATTACATCAAAGCTGTTGTAAGCACGGAAGAGTTTGAAGAGTCCGAGGAACACAAGAAGATAATCTATCGGCCTCATGGAGCACGATTCGTCCGCACACCCGAATCATCCGCAGCATGTACAATCTTCGACCACCTTGTTGAAAATGCGGATTCATTTATCAGTAAGCCAGATATGGTTGTGAGGATGCCGAGGATTTACAGCAATGACCCGAACGAGCCTGCACTGCATTACATTGATTTGGACACTGTTCTTGACTACGAGCATGAACACCCTACGTGGGTACAGTATTTTAAGAGGTTCAGCGAAGACGATGCGCGTGTGCTTAGAGCGTTTATCTGGAGCATTTTCGATGCCGGTAACACTGGACGCCAGCTGCTCTACATTTACGATAAGGATGGCTTCTCCGGTAAATCTGTTTTGATGTCTGCTATAGCGTCTGTCTTGGGCGAAACACTCGTAGCCGCACTCCAGAAAGACTCACTCAACAACCAATTCAGTATGGCGAAAATTTGGGACAAGCGATTAGTTATCATCGGCGATAACAAGAACCCGTATCTTGTCCTAAGTGAAAAGATGCACATGGTTCTCGGTAGCGATTACGCAGATATCGAAAAGAAGGGGCGTGATTCATTCAGCGTGAAGCTGCAAACGAAAGTGATAGCATCTGGAAACACACAGCTCAGAATCGACCCAGATGCAACTCACGAACGTAGCCGCGTAATCGTCATCGTACCGAAGATTCCAGACGAAGTGCTCAACGAAATCGCTGCCCATGACAAACAAGGTAACATCATCCGTGACAGCGCTGGGCGCCCTCAGCTGATTGGCGATGCTAGCTTCGAAAAGCGCTTAATCGCAGAGTTTCGCTCTATGCTAGTTGAGGCCAAGAAGGATTACGAAGAGCTCTGCCCCACGCGTTCAAGCATCGTCTTACCGCTATCCGTAGCAGACAGACTTGAAGTTCTTAGCTCTGATGACTTAGATATCCTTGACGCAATTATCGAGGAGAATTTCGAACTCGGTAATGACAAAATCTGTCAGCCTATTCAGTTACACGAAGGGTACAACATGTCCGTACCAGAAGAGCTACAGAAGACAATCACGTACGAAGACTTCTTGGCGCACTTGGCGAAAAAGTACAACGTGGCGAAGAAGACGAAGCGACCCGATTTCAAGAAATACTATTTTGGTATTGCCTTAAAGGAGAACTAACTTATGCTCATAGGAATTGACTTCGAATACCAGTCACGTCCGTCCCACTACAACTTAATTTGTGCGTGCGCAACATCAGAAGACGGCACTACATACAAATTCTGGTTGCGTAACGGACAACGTAACGATACAGACAAGCTAATCGAGTTCATGTATGAACACAAGGGTGATGTGTTCGTAGCACACGCTCTCGACTTGGCAGAATCTGTATGTATGCGTCAGCTCGGCCTTGACCCATGCGATTGGAAATGGATTGATACGTTTTCGCTCGCTAAGATTCTCGATGCGAAACTTACTGAGAAGATTCGCCGTAACATCAAGGTTACAACTACGAACGATGGCGAGACGATAGAACGTGACGAGGATAAAAACAAGGATGTAACTTGCTCACTTGTAAGCTGTGTCCGTAATAGACTATACGTAGATATCGACTCAGAGCGAAAAGAAGAAATGCGAAAGCTCTGTATCGCTATGGAAACGGATGGGCATGAAGACGAAATCATGGACTACTGCTTGGATGATACAAAGTACTTGATTCCGCTCGCGAACCACATGCTGAAAGAATACCAGACGGCGCTGGACCATTCGCAACCGGTAGGTAACTGCGGGCCGTGTCCAACGGCTATGGACGTTGCTCTCGATATCGGCTACTTCTGTAACTGCTGCTCACAAATTACGATGCGCGGTATAGCTGTCAATCGTGACCGAGTGCAGTATCTGTTAGACCACGCCGCTGAACTGCTAAAAAAATCGCAAGACGATTTGAACGATAAATACCCCGGCGTTTTCGAATACCAAGGCCCAAAGAAAGACCCTAAGCGTAAGTTTGTATTCAAAAAGGATATCTTGCTAGAAAAGTACATGCTTCCGATTGCAAAGTCTAACGGAATCCAGTGGCCGATGACCGAGAAAGGTAGCTATCAGCTTACAGACAAGTTCATCAAGAGTATCCGTAGCGTAGACCAGATATTCGAAAACTACCACCAGTATTATGCTGTGAAGGCTGCATTCAGTAACATGGCGAAGAAAGGCGATGGTAACTGGCTCAGTAATTTCGATTCCGAAACGAGCCGCATTTACTACCAGTCTCTAAGGCCATACACGAGCAACACATTCCGAAACCAACCGGCAACGAGCAAGGGTTTTGTGCCGGGTTGGTCGAAAGTGCTGTACTGTCTTCTTGAACCACCTAAAGGAAAAATCCTTGTTGAGTTTGACTACAAGTCAGAAGAGACTGCAATACAGGCCGCACTGTGCAATGACCAGAAGTATCGCGAGCTCTACAATTCGAAAGACTTGTACTTGTGGATTGCGGCTTCCATCGGTATGATTCCGCAATCCGATTTCGATAACTTGTCTGTAGGCGAGCTTAAAGAAAAGTATGGCGAAATCCGTGATTGCGCCAAGCGATTCTTCCTTGGTTACTCGTATGGAGCCGGTGCAGCAACGCTCGCGCATCAATGCTCGATTTCAGAAACCACGGCACAGAAGTTCATCAACAAGACGGACAAGGTGTTTGACAAGGCTGTGAAGTATAAAACGCGGTGGATTTATCGCACGCAGAACCCACAGCCAGGCTTCACGCACTGGCGCCTACCTGATGGAACTGTAGTACGTGTGAAGCGCCAGAGTGGCGAAAAAACGGGTAAGGAAACGGTCATCAAGAACTGGCAGTTCCAAGCGTTCGGTGGAGTTATCATTCGCCGTATAATCAAGTGGGCACACGAAAACAGAGTACCTATTTTCGCTACTGTTCACGATGCTATCTGGTGCGAGTTCGAAGACGATGACCGCAAGCAGATGCGCCTCGATTGGATTTCGAAACAGATGAAGAAAATTGCAGACGAAGTAATAGGTGAAGATTTGATGCGAGTAGGCTCGCCGGATATCGTCAATTACGGAGAGCTCTGGAGCGCAGACCAAAAGCACATCGACACATGGCTCGCATTGACTGACGGCTGTAAATAAAAATTTACGTAACGTAATCGTAAGTTTTTACTATATTTGATTACGTAAACGGCGTTAAAAATCCCCGCGCCGAATAGGTCTGCTAGCTAGCGGCCCGTTGAATTAAGGGGATTCAGTTCAACGGGCCGCCTTTATTTTTGGCCCACAGAAAAGGAAGTTCATTATGAACAAATTCATTGAAGCCGCTAAGGCTAAGCGTACCGAAGCTCTCACACGTTCCGAAGGTGGTGTTAAGACCGCCGGGCCCGGCAAGTTCATCGTCAACCTCGTTGCTGCGGAAATCACCGATAACCGCGCAAAGACAGCAAAGATGGCTAAGCTTACGTACAAGGTAGAAACCGTAATTGAAGGTGCTCCTGAAAACGTCGGCTCCATCATCTACGAGTACATCAGCGAAAGCCACAAGGAAGAGCAGATGGCTCGACGCTACACGCAGCTCGTGAACCAGCTTCTCGATGCTGGTTGTAGCGAAAGCAAGATTTCTGACGAAGACGATGAAACTTTGTTCGAAGCAGTAATCACTGCTACCAACTACGCATCCAAGGCTATCGCAAAGGGCGTCAAGATTATCGCCGCTCTCGACCACGTTGAAACCGATAAGGTTGCAGAAAACGGGAAGCCGTACTACAATAATTACTTTATTGAGGTTCCGGAAGTTCCGGCTGCTCCGGCTGCTCCGGCTGCTCCGGCTAAACCCGCAAAGGCTTATAAGGCTAACGTGACGAAGAACGAAAACCCGAAATCCTTTATGAATCCGAAGGCCGCTACTTCGAAGTCCGAAGAGGAAGAAGACGAAGAGTCAGAAAAGCTCCCCTTCTAGCGTGTGCTCCCTTAGACCGCCGGTTTTCGTGAGCCGTGGTGCGGGTTTGAGGGAGTCTTGCATAAGTTACGCACCGCGGCTCGACACTTGTATCCATGCGTTCTGCGGCGTGGGTTAATGTGAAAACAGCTAGCGATAGGCGCCGCAGAACGTGGCCGCAAGGCCGTGTACCTTTGCCTATCGCTAGCTTTTTTTATTATGAGCTGAAACAATGAACGAGCACGAAGAACTTGCATATTTAATTGGCATCGTAACGGAGGCTTCCAAGTGGGAGCGCTCCGAGGGTGACGGACGTGATGCCATCAGAATGGAAATTGAACACCGCATCAACGTACTGCTCGGAACAGAATCCGATACAGCCGGTGACGATGGCAGAATATATACAACGTCTACGGACAAGATTTCCAGACAACGTAAATACGACGAGTTGCACGTGCTTGCGCTATGCGGTGACGGACTACGCCACAAGGTTCCACGAGAGGATTGCGTACAGGTTCCGTGCCGTCAGTCACGTACAGGTTACAAATGGCAGTACAACGGAAACCTGTACAGCGCTCCAGAACAAACTAATGAAGAGGCGGTGGTGGAAGATGCCGCAAGTAGTGTTTGACATTGAGACCTATCAGCGCCGTGATATCACTGAAGAAGAGCGCCTACGCGCTCAGGCGCTAAACGAAATGGAGAAGGCGATAGTTTGTCTGCAAGCGTGGCAGCTACAGCGAACCGGAGGCATGCCTGTTCTGGTAAGCTGATTCACTACTGACGCTGGATGCATAACACACCGTCTATTTCTACGAACTTCCAACCCTTTGGCAGTACGCGAAAAGCGTTCTGCCTTAGTGTTTCCAGCTTGTCTTCGCCGATTCTTTTTCTCTCGGCTTCAAGATTCTTATGCAATGTTGCCTGCTTCTTCGCCTCACGTGCCGCCTGGCGCTCAGCATTGCGCCTAGCTACTTCCGCTGCACGCTCCTCGCGCTTCTTCTGCTTGCGTATTTCGCGCCGCTCCTCCTTGCTGTACAGCAAGTACCACATAGCGTCTTCATCGTTCCGGTAGCCCGTTGTATCGAGCCAATCGTCCATTGTCATACACGAAATTCCGAGGTCTTGGCAATCTAGCTGGTGCTCTTCGTATTCGCGCCGTATGTTGCTTGCACGCTGGCGCGGGGTCTGTTCCGCCATCGGTACAGGCTTGTATTTGTAATCACTCTTGTAGTACCGCTTGTCTGTAACCGTAAACGTATCACCTAGCGTACACTCGCCGGAATCCGTATTCAGAGGAGCGTCGATATTGACCGTATGCGCCTTTACGTCGAGCACTTTTCGAATGTACTGGTCAGCTATCTTACCACAGATTCCCCACACGGACGAAAATACGTTGTCCATAAAACAGAGCTTGCGCCCGTCTTTAGATACGCGCTTGTAGTTGTGGCGCATTACTTTGCTCGAAATGAAATCACGATATGCCGCAAGCTCCATTTCTTCGCGAAGTTCCGAGCGCGAGTTACCCTGTAGTCCGTACCAGTTGTACCGATTACATACCACTATGGTCGCAATATGAACAGCCCGCCACAGGTTCTCGGCGGCGGTCTGATTCGGGTCAAGCTGGAAGCGTGTCCTAGCCATCGGAATCCCAGTTAACTGGCTCGATGCCGTTCTTCTCAGCGAAGGAATCTACCGCGTCGCAAATTCCCGATTCTACTTCACGTAATGATAAATCATTACAATGCAGACCATATTCGATGGTGTACTTTAGCGATTCTATTAGTTCTTGCCAACCTTCCATACAAACTATCCTTAAAAATAAAGGTCTTCCTTAGTGTCGATGAATCCGCCATCCAGACAGGCCGACTCGCACCTATATGGCATTGCCGTTTCACAGCCCCAGGTCCGGCGCCTTATATGTCCGCCGTACCCGCCGGACTCCTCGTCTTCGCTATCGTTTACAGCCTTGCTCGCCATCTGCACGGCCAATAGTGCCGCAGCCACTCCGCCACCAATACACATAAATCCTCCTTACAGAACGTCGAACGGAATTATCGTTTTAGGCGTGGCTCCGAACAAACGAACGTAGCGCTCGATTGCTTGGTCGCTTTCCGTAATGCGGCCATTGTCCAGAATGTTGCGCCAGCCCCAGTCTATGAGCTCGTTCCATTTTTCCTTCTTGCCGATTTCGAACAAACGCTCTTTCAGCTCCGTCTTAGTGGCGCCCTGCGGAATCTTGCAGATGTCTGGCAGATATTCGTACGGGCCGTTCTCGAAGGAACTTGCCATGATTGTAGACGAAGTAATGTTCGACTCGATAATGCGCAAGTCGGATTTCATTTCGTTGAACACGCACGGCACCAACGGAGCGATTACCATGTCTGGATTCAGGCGCGAGAGAAGCGAGCCGTAGCGGAGCGGCGGTACCCATGCAACCGTCTTTATTTTATCCTTAATGTCATCGAAGAGCCAGTTGTTGTTACCCATCTGTACGTATTCGATGTAGCCTTCGTTAACTCCGTCCTTGATGAAATCGACCCATTCGGCACTCTTCCAGTCACCGGCATCGCCTTCGACCTTTTCGCCCTTTTCGTTTATGTGTGGCCCCTTGCTGTGCAACGGGCACCCGGTACCGATGATTCTGAACTTGGTCTTGTCTTCGGTGATTGGCGGCTTGTGCGGCGAACTGAACAGGAATCGTGGCACGGTGTTCGGCACCACTTCGTAGTTGTCCGTATTCGTTATCTTGTTTAAACTTTCCGCCATGTGCTTGCTCGTTACGAGAATCTTGTCGAACAAAGGCGCCATCTTCAAGAACCATTCGTCGTCTTCGGGCTTCCGCACTTCCCCGCCCCACGGGTGCCACGGCAACGTGACTTCGCCGCTTACGTAGCACGGCAAGTCATCATAGTCGGCCATGAGCTGGAAACCTATCTTGTCCTTTACATCGTACAGCGGCTTGACAAGTTGTTCGTAACACAGCTTGTTTACCGGGCTCTTGAAAAGAAAGGCCCGGGTTGCATTGAGTACGCCGTTGTCGAGAATAGGATACGGGACTTCGAGAACCTTGAAGCCCAAACCTTCAGTCCAATTCATCACGTATGACGGGAAGCTGATACGGAAAGCGCGGCAGCCTGAAAAGCCGTCGGTTATAACTTGGACGTAGGGTTTGTTGTTGTTATTCAGTACTGATATCATGGAGCCTCCATTATACAGTATAAATTAGTTTATTATTTGCCGGAGCGGAGCGTTTATTCTATATTTTTGTCGTACTCTTAAAAAGGAGCAAATATGAACTTGTTAGTAGCAGCAGTAATAATTGAGTTCGTGTTCATCGTTGCGTTGAGTTTTACATACTTAAACCTACGTAGCGATTTCGACCGGACTGTAGTCAAGTTACAGGAGATGATATTCCAGTCATCGAAAGACCACCTAAAGGCGTGCCACCCGGAATACCTTGAAAAGCCCCCGTTCTCCATTAGCGAATCGACCGAAGCACCGGTCATGACTGCTAGCAGGGAAGAGCTGGCTCAGCGTATTCTCGACGTGCACATGGAAAACATAAACCCGAAGACAGGACTCCCCTATAAGACAACGGCGGCCCAACGAAGAGCCGCCGCAAAGGCACGTGAAAAGAAGAAAGCGGCTAGTGCTTCCCGCTCCAATCGTTCGGGTCGAAAAGCCACCAACCTATAATGCAGCCTACGATAATCGTCACTAGCGTAATGTAGTGAGCGTTACTTTGTATGAACTGCGTCATCGGGTTTCTTCCTTCGGAAAAGCTCGATTACGAGCATTATGATTTGCAAGATGTTAAGTGTCTGACTAATGTTGGGCTTTTTCATTCTTCAACTCCTTTACCGCTTCAGCTAGGTTGGCACTGGAAACGTCCAGCTTGGCTACAGCCGTGTTAAGCGCAGCACAGGTATCGCGTAGGTCATCCAGCGTGGTTGCAGTGAGGCTCTGCGCATCGCTGAGGCGCGTAATGTTGAACTCGGCCTTCAGTAACCTGTCGTGCCATTCCTGCGAATCTTTGTCTCGCACTTCCTTTGTCTGCATTCGGTCGCGCTTAATTTTAGCGATATCTGTCCATACCTTTACTAACAAAGTAAAGGCTGTCAGCAACCCGATTACGGCTCCTATCAATTCCGGTGTCATAAGTACCTCCTTACTTCTATTGCATGGTCCCGCCCCAACTAGTCGGTATCTGGGCTAATTCTTCTTGTCCGGAAGTAGTACGACTACCACACGAAAGGAAAGCATTGCTTACAATACTTGGAGGCCTAGCTTGCGTGCGCATTTGGTTATACAATGTAAGTGCACCTGTTTCGACCATATAACATTCCGAAAATGCAAAGCTTATGTTGACTGCCGAACTAGTATTAAAAAGCGGAAGGCTAGTCAAAGCGCCCATCCCCTTGAACGCGGATTGCCAATATTGTACATTAGCCGTGTTCAGCAGTGGCAATGTAGTAATGCTGGTGCACTCTGCACAGAACTGATAGAGTGTTGTAACATTGGCCGTGTTGAGGGCAGGAATTTCAAGTAAGCTCCGGCACCATAGGAAAGTACCCCTCAGGTTCGTAACATTGCTAGTGTCAAATAGGCATACTGTTCTCAAATGGTCTAGGTACGCAAAAGTGTACTCCATGCTTGTTACGTCAGTAGTGTTGGCGTCAATCAAGTACATGTAACCCGTAATGTTCTGGAACTTCTGGTAGAAAAGACTGTTCCAGTTGGACGTATTACGTGTAACATCCCAAATATTAGGCTCGCTAGAAACCCTCACCCAAGTCCCCGGATTCCCGTCGTTTGACGGGTCGTAGCTTGTGTCGTCGAACTTGAAACGAAGAGTTCTTTTAGGGAGGGAAGACGCACTGGCCATACTGAACGACTTACCGTTTGATGAACAAATTTTGTTTCCTATTTTATACAACATACTTACTCCAGTTTCCGTAAATCATAGGAACCGCCATGCGTCTATGGCAGCCTTGCAGTGTTTGCAGCAGGGCTGCGCCACCAGCGGCCTGTGTGAAATCCTGTTATAGTCCACGCCGTCTACAACGCGCTCGTGTGGCGGAACAGAAAGGCAACCTACCTGATGCCCGGCTGGATTGACAAACGCGCACAGGTCGAAGCCGTGCGTGGCACCGTCCGGATTCTCCTTTTCATACCCTATTACTTTGTACGGAATACCGTTGGCCTTGCAGTATGATTCCTTCTCCTCGCGTTCTATCTTGTCTACAATCAGGTAGATGTCGTAGTTCTGCGGAGGGTATTCTAGCCTGTGGTATGCGGCAACTATTGTCGTATTAGGCAGGTGTTCCAAGTCGCCGGAGCCGTTCGTCTTGACCAGCACGCGGTAGCCATGGCTGTCAAGCCAGCGCATCAGTTCCTTGATTTCCGGGTAGATGCTGGGCTCTCCGCCGGTCAACTCAACCGCCCACATGTTCGGCCTTACGTTGTTCTCAATCCACGGGATAAGGGTCGCGTTGTCCAGAGGCCAGCGAGGTGTATCGCTGTTGCGCCATTTGCCCATGGGACAGTGCCAGCAGTGGAAGTTACAGCGGTTTGTCAGTGAAACTTGCAGGAAGTTCATGATGTACCCCTAGAACTTGTGTCTATGCCAGCGGTTGCCGAGCACCTCAATCTGGTACTGCGGAGAACCGGCGAATTCGACGTACGTATTCGTTACGTCGATGGCGAACGTCTTGAGCGGCACCGCGTTTACGTCCACTTCCCACTTCGTGTCAATCTCGCAGTCGCAACCCTGAACACTCACGTTACATCCGCCAGAAGAATTGCTACAGTCGAACACCACGACGTAATCGTATTCCTCGTTGAGCCCGAGCGTAGGCGCCTCTATGGTGATGGAGCAGATATTGCCGCTATGGCCCTGCACGGCAACGTGGTTCACCGCGTAGTTCTGTATACCGCGCACGTGGTAATTGTCACCGTCATCCGTATTGTAGAAATAAAGCTCTGCGTCGTGCCTATGCTTGGTAAGCGGAATGGAACTGTAAACCCAGTTGCCGGTGTCAGAATCAATCGTGTACATTTCGAAAACACTACCGGCAAGACGGGCGAATTTGATAGCCGTTACGGGGTTCGGGGGAGTAGTGATAGGGCCGGTAAAGACCCTGCGGTAGAATCCTGCTCCGTTGTCCACGACAGGGGCAAGTACAGGCTCGTTACCGGAATTGATAATGGCCGTGACATCGGCATACGTGTTTGATAGATTAACGATTTCCTGCACTCCAGATGTCGCAACTGTACATGTCTGGAAAATACCGTTGCTGTCAACGTATACAGGCGTAGAGCTGTCACCCTTACCGGCAGTGATTGAATCAAGCATTGTCTTGTAAGGTGTTGCAGTCAGGTAGCTACCAGCCGTCTGGTAGTTGCCAGCCGTTTGATAGTTACCAGCTGTCTGGTAGTTGCCAGCCGTTTGATAGTTTCCGGATGGCTGATAATTCGCTAGCTCGGAGCTTGAAACGTAATCACCAATCGGCTGGAACGAACTTGAAGCTGAAGCGTCTAATTTGTATGCAAGTTCACCAGTGGTTGCATACGCGGACATACCGGCAGTTGTCTGGTAAGGAGTTAAATCCACGCCGGTGATATACCCTGCTGGATTGCTTGTTAAATAAAATTGCGAGCTCGCAGAGCTATCGAGCTTTTCATTTATTGCCGACTGCAATGCCGAATCCGCGGAGGCCCTGTCTGCGGTCTCCTGCGCGAGCTGCGCGGTGGTGGCATAGTTCGAAAGGTCGGCAGCGGCTGCGGCCCCGATGTTGCTCCGGGCCTGGGCCTGCTCAGCCGTGGTGAAGTTCTGGGGCCTGTCGGCAAGTACTCTATTAATCTGTTCGCTCATAAAATTCTCCTACTCTAAACTATCACTTTCTTCCGACAAGATAGCACCCGCTGGGGCCTACCGGCATGCAGCCGTTGAATACAAGCATACTCGGGACGGGCGGAACGGGCGGAGTATCCGGTATGGCTTGGATTATGTACACGAGTGCCAAGTACGGCATCATGTTGTTGTGGGCGCCACCGTCGCCGTCAGGTTCGGTGTCAAACGCGGCATGGTTAGATATTCCACCTGTTACGGTACAGTCAGAAGCTGGGTGGGCTGCCACGGCCATGTTTGTCCCGTAAGTCATTGTGCGGTTCGTCCTGCCTGTGTAGCACGAATACCCGCTTCCCCATAAGTCTCTTGCAGCAGTGCCGTTCAGTCTTGTGTAATTGAAGGCTGGCTGGGTGGTAATGCTATGAGTAAGAACCGGTGTAGTTACAGATAAACTTATGCCGTGCGTGTGCGATGGGGCCACATGTGAGTGAGACGGCATCTCGCTAGATATCAGCAAGTGTGATTCTTCGCCACCAGTATTTCCGAGTGAATGGCCGGCGCCATTACCCATAGCTACCTTGCCGGAAAGGTCCGGGAGGTTGAATGTGGTTGCACCGTCGCCGTTCCCGTAAGTGGTTCCTATCACAGAAAACAAATCCGCATAGTCAGTCCTGCTCACGGCAGCACCATCACAAAGCAAGTAACCAATGGGCAGTACACTGCCGGCAAATTGTATAATACCACCTATCATACTTCACCCACATAGATTATATAATTCATTGTTACATACGGCTGCATGTTGCTATGGGATGCCCCCTCTCCGGCAGCAGTCGTATCGAACGCGGAGGCATCTTCTGCACCTCCGGTTACGGTACATGCAGTAGGTGCGTGGTTTGCCATAGCCACGTTTGCACTTCTGCTGGCATTGACCGTCGAGTTGTTTGCACGCGTTCCGCTGCTACTCGTACTCTTTGCTGCTTTGGAAGCACCGGGACCGGCATAGGTAAACGACGCCTGCGTAACCGTATGGGATAACGAAGGAGTCTTCACTGTGATACTTGAAGCGTGCCCATGGACAGGAACTTCATGCGTATGCGCAGGCAATTCCGAATCGGCAAGGGAATGGGTTTCCTCGCCGTCGTATTCCCCGATAGTATGCACTGCGGAACAGCCTATGGCTACCCTTCCAGAAAGGTCAGGCAAGTTAAATGTGCCGCTTCCGTCACCGGTTCCATAAGTCGTTCCGATGATTCCGAATAGTTCGGAATACGTACTTCTTGAAATCGGGGAGCCATCGCAGAGCATGAACCCCGCAGGTGCAACTGAACCGGCAAACATGTAAATCGAACCGACTAGCATCAGACCCCCGTTGAAATCAAGTAATTCAGGATTAAGTAAGGCTGCAAATTATTGTGCGCATCTCCGCCACCGGTAGACGTAGTTGTCAAGTCGCCGGAAGCATCTATGGAGCCCGAAACGCTACATGCGCCTGCACCATGGTCTGCAACTGATGCGTTTGAAGAACGCGTGGCCGCGGCCGAGTTCGTGGATGTAAATGGATTTTGTGCACCGCCGGCGCCGGTATTGCAAGAACCTGGACTAAGGTAGCGTGCGACAGGCTGCGTAATGGAATGGGTAAGCTCCGGTGTAGTTACCTCTATGTCATTCCCGTGCCCGTGCTGCGGAACCTCATGGGAATGTGCAGGTAGTTCGCTTGCGGACAAGGTAACGGTTTCCGAACCGCCCGTGCTTGCAAGCGCGTGCGTACCGGAAACACCGATGACGACGCGCCCGGAAAGGTCGGGAACGTTGAACGTGGTCGAGCCGTCGCCTGCACCGTACGTCGTTCCTATCACTTCGAACAACGTAGCGTAATCGGTTCGCGACACAGCGGAGCCGTCGCACAGAAGGTAGCCTTCCGGTGCGACACTTCCCGCAAACGGCATTACGATTCCTGCTGGTTCAGCCATTGCTTACTCCTTAGTTCGAGGCGATGCGGTGGATGCCGACAACCTTGTTCAGCCGGAACCATGAGTTACCGGTGCTCTTTGTTGTACCAAACACCTGCCCAAAGGCGGTCCATGCAGTTTGCCAGGACAGTGTTCTTATACCGATAACAAATCCTGATGTGTAGTATGGGGTGTTATTCGAACCATCTCCGTTGAAGAATGTTGACAAGAAGATGCTTCCGTTATTGGATGTATCTACATAGGCCATCGAAACCTCAATACAGCCACGACCGATGTTGTCACCGGTATTTGCGACAGGCGTCCCAAACTCAATGCGGATGCGTTCAAAGTTAGTCGGCAGTTCACTCATTGTTGCGTCCAATGCAACACCACTCCAGAGCAATGTTTCATCAACACCCAGTGCTTCCTTGAATGCCTGTATCTGGGCAGCAGTCAGATTTGTTGGCAATGATGCAACCGTGTCCGGAGCCGTGTTCGCAATGGTGATGGTGCTCTGGTTCTCGGTGATGGAGATTCCCGTACCCGCCGTCAGCGTCTTCGGCACGGGCTTGTTCTCGATATACCCGGGCTGCCCGGATTCCGCGGACCAGTCCGCATCCCCGCCGCCACCTGCGATTGCGGAACCGGCGATAGAAGTAATGGCACTGGCAGTATCTACGCCGATGCTAGATGTGGCAAGATAGCCACTCATTCCGGCTGTCGTCTGGTATGGAGTCAAATCGACACCGGTGATATAGCCCGCCGGATTGCTTGTGCTGTAAAACTCCGAGCTGGAGGAAAGCGGCATGCAGTCGGAAGTACTGGTGATGAAGCTAGAAGATGCCGTAACATCAAGCTTTGCCGCCAGGTCTCCCGTAGTGGCAAGCCCCGCCGTAGAAGTAATGAACGAACTAGATGCGGATGCATCCAGCTTTGCGGAAAGGTCGGCCGTGGTTGCGTACCCGGACATGCCCGCGGTCGTCTGGTAAGCCGCGAGTTCAGAAGACGAAACGTAATCCCCTGCGGGCTGGCACCCTGCCGTGCTAGTGATGAACGCTGAAGAGGCCGATGTATCCATCTTGCCGCTGACCGCGGAATCAATCATGGCCGTTACATCGGCCGTGTTTGTAGGCGCGTATGCTGCGCTAATAGCAACTATATGACTACCATTGATTCCGTTTATAAGGGCGGTGTCATCATCCCACTGTATAGCAAGAGAAGTTACAACCTCGGCGCTAGCGTCAAGCTTTGTCGAAAGGTCTGCCGTGGTGGCGAGCCCTGCGGTAGAAGTAATGAACGCGCTGGATGCCGAGGAGTCCAGTTTCCCCGAGAGGTCACCGGTAGTCGCATATGCGCTCATCCCAGCCGTAGTCTGGTAATCGGCAAGTTCGCTCGATGACACGTAGTCACCGGCGGGCTGGCAGCCGGCAGTGCTGGTGATGAACGCGCTGGAGGCGCTAGAGTCCAGCTTGCCGGAGAGTTCCGCCGTGGTAGCATACTCTCCCATGGAGGAGGTAGGCTGGTAGTTCTCGAGGTCGCCGGTGGTGGCAAGGCCAGCGGTAGAGGTTATGAAGGCGCTAGATGCGGATGCGTCGAGCTTTCCCGAGAGGTCACCGGTGGTGGCGTATGCACTCATGCCAGCCGTGGTCTGGTAGTCTGCCAGTTCGCTAGAGGAAACGTAGTCCCCTGCCGGTTGGCACCCTGCTGTTGAAGTGATGAAAGCGGAGCTCGCGGAAGCGTC
>Ga0265301_10000973_pt1 | contig 39267 bp, 38 predicted proteins | sample AusTroGonzalo_MG_2_FD_193488 | JGI IMG/M metagenome (GOLD analysis project Ga0265301, IMG submission 193488) | Bovine rumen microbial communities from tropical cattle in Woodstock, Queensland, Australia - Gonzalo_04 | ecosystem: Host-associated > Mammals > Digestive system > Stomach > Rumen ...
CCGCCACCGCCTTGTCCAGCCAGTGCGCTCCCATTGATGGAGCTGATGGCACTGTCGGCGTCCCAGTCAAAAGTAAGCGTGTCTTGCTTGCCGCTGACCTGGCTTTCGACGTATGCGGAATCCACATAACCGCTCTCGTTGGCGGTGGTGTAGAACGAGCTGGCGGCGCTCCCGTCGAGCTTGCCATTCCAGTAACCAATAGAAGACGGGTATATGATACCTTGTATTCCATTGCGGTTGTTTAGTGAAATGAAACCGCCGGTGTATATGCTGCCGGACACTCTCACCCAGCTGGCGGAATCACCGGAATATCCTAGGTGCATCCCGCTCCTGCCATAGTAGGCAGACCTGGTCTTGCTGGAAACACCGTCATTTACACCCATCTCATAGGAATCGGCGTCGAGCCTGGCCGCGACGAAACCGGATGGGTCCACTTCACCCTTGGCTGATGTGGGGCAGCGATAGAATTCGAAAGCGTTCGACAGCAGCACGCCGGAATGGGTGTCACCGGTGGTGCCATTCCAGTCGGTAATCATCATGCGTGGGTAAATTTTGACATCGGCAGTTCTCTCGGAGGAGATTATGAGTGCCGGGCGCTTGTCCAGTCCGTCCTGGAAGGCCGTGGTGAACGTGGCCTGGCCTGAACCCACCTTGGAGGTAAGGTAGTCCCCGGTTGCACCACCTCCGCCAGCAAGTGCGGAGCCGTTGATGGCGGAAATATTGTCGGAGGCATCGTAGCCGAACGATAGCGTATCCTGCTTGCCACTTGCTGCACTTTCCGCATAGGACGAGGCAATACCGGAAACGGCCGTACTGTCTGGCAATGCGGAGATTAGACGGCCTGTACCGTCGTAGTAGGCGCTGTTCGCCAGCCCGGCGTTCGCAGCGTTCCCGGCCCTCGATGCGCTCACCGGGGCGCCGTTGACTCCCGTCAGGAATGCAGTCCCGGAGTAGAGCTGCGTGCCAGTCGAGGACACCACCTGGTATCCCGAAGCGATTGCGGACACGTCCGCGGAGTTAGTCGGGGCGTACCCGGCGGAAGGCGCGTATACCTGAAGACCTGAAATGCTTGAAACAATCTGTGTCATTATATGACTCCTGTGCCGAGTGCGGAAGCGTAGATGTAGTCGCCGCTAGGCTGATAGTCTCCGGCAGGCTGGTACGCGGTCATACCGGTGATTTCCTGGTATGCCGTCATCGCCGAAGACTGCTGGTAGCTTGCCGATTCGCTTGTCGGAATGTACCCGCTCAATGCGCTGTTGTATGCATAGTCGCCGGAGAGCTGGTATGCGCTCATGTCGGCCGTCAGCTGGTACGGAGACAGGTCGACCCCGGTGATGAAACCGGACGGGTTAGCCGTGGAGTAGAAGTCTCCGGAGTTGAACGCCGTCGTATCGAGCTTTCCGGATACCGAGCTATCCACGTAAGCGGTCGTCGCGTAATTGCTGAGGTCCACGCCGGTGATGAACCCGGACGGGTTAGCCGTGGAGTAGAACGAGGTGGAAGCGGACGAGTCTAGCTTGGAACTTGCCGCGCTTTCCGCGTAGGACGATGCAATGGCAGATACCGTGGCGGAATCTATCACGGACGATGCAGCTGCGGACAGCGCACGGAGCGAGCTCATGATGCCGGTACCGGTGTTATCAGATGTACTCGAGTACATCGTGATTTCGCCGTTCTTTGTTACGAGCATCAGGTCGTGACGCTTGCCGGTAGCTGTGCCGTCACCGATGACGAAGGCGACCTTTTCACCGCCGCCACCAGTACTTCCGTCGCCTCGACGGTTGAACTGGCCGAATGCGGCGGCTGTGTAGCGTGCCCAGGTTTCATGGCCCTGGGCGAAGGAATATCCTGAGGCGCTGTTACGATATCCCTGTGCAAAGGAACCAGATGAGGCGAAGTTATCTTCCCCCTGCGCGAAGGAATTCGACTTGGCGCTGTTCTTGATTCCCTGCGCGAAGGAATACGATGCTGCGCTGTTGCTGCCACCCTGCGCGAAGGAATCCGATGAGGCGATGTTTTTATATCCCTGTGCTAAGGAATAGGTTACGGCACTGTTACCACTACCCTGCGCTAAAGAATACGATGAGGCGCTGTTGCTCTCGCCCTGCGCGAAGGAGACGCGCTGGGCGGTATTGGCGGAACCGATGGCCACCTCGGTAGAGCTCTTCTCGACGTAGACTCCCACGGCTCCCAATATTGCACTACCGGAAATCCCGGTGATGCTCGTGCCGTCTCCGGAAAGTGCGCTCCACGGAATCACCGCGGAGATTGCCGAAGCGCTATTCCAGGTGGAAGACCCTGCAGAGATTGCGGAGACCGGGACATAGCCGGATAGGTCCTGGTGCTCAGTCAGGAATCCAGAGGGGTTCCCTGTCATCGGGTAGAACGTGGAACTGGCAGACTTGTCAAGCTTCGCATTCACCGCGGACTTTACCGACCACCCTATCCCATCGGAGGTGCTAGAATACAGGAATATGTCTCCGCTCTTCTTGACCTCGAGCAGGTTGTGCCGGTAGCCGGAATAGCCGTTACCGATGGCCATCGCGAGGTCATACCCGGAAATGTTGTATTCACCGAAGGCGGCCATCCTGTCTTCGGCCTGAAGGTGTAAGCCAATGGCGACTGAAACCCCTACGGCAGTATTAGACGAGCCTTGGGCAAAAGAATACGCTGTAGCCAAGTTATATTCACCCTGTGCGAAGGAATCCAGGCCGGCGGTGTTGCGGTCTCCCTGTGCGAATGAATAACCTCCTGCGCTGTTGAGGCCTCCTTGAGCCATAGAGCCATTGTGCGCACAGCAGAGTTCTCCCTGTGCCAGCGAGCAGCCCCATGCACTGTTCCAACATCCCTGCGCGAAGGATTCGAGGGAGGCGCTGTTCTCTGTGCCCTGGGCCATTGATGCGCTGATTTCAGCTGTATTGGCGGAGCCAATCGTAACTTCAGTAGAACTTTTCTCCACGTAGTCGCCTGTAGCACCACCCGCCCATGTAGCCGAGTTGGCGGAAACGGTGTCAATCACGCCGGATACGTCCGAGGACAGAGCGTATGCGCTCATGGCGGATGCGTCCTGCTTAGCGCTTACGGAGGAATTGTAGGCGTAGTCTCCGGACGGCTGGTAGCCAGACATGGCAGAGACCGGCTGGTATGCCGTGAGGGCGCTCGTGTCGGCCTTGCCGCTTACGGAGCTGTCCACGTAGCTGGTAGTGGCGTACTCGCTCAAATCCACGCCGGTGATGAAACCGGAAGGGTTGGAAGTGCTGTAGAAGTCGCCGGAAGCGCTAGCGTCGAGCTTGCCAGAAAGACCGGACACCTCGTTCCACTGTGCAGATTCCGCGCTGATTGCGGACTTCTCCACGTAGCCGGAGAGCTCCTGGTGTTCGGTCAGGAAGCCGCTGGGGTTGCCCGTCATCGGGTAGAAATTGGATGACGCACTCTTGTCGAGCTTGAGGTCGAGGGCGCTCTGGTCGGCCTTCCCGGACCAGTCACCGGTAATGCCGGAGACCACCGAGGAAATGCTCGAGATGTCGGCGCTTGCCTGGGACGTGAAGGCCGTGTATGCGGTCTCGTCAACCTTGCCGGAAACGGAAGAGTCAACGTATGCCGTGGTCGCGTAGTCGCTCAAATCCACGCCGGTAATGAACCCGCTCGGATTGCTGGTGGAGTAGAACTCCCCGGAAGCGCTCGCGTCGAGCTTCGAGGAAACCCCGGAGGCCTCGTTCCATATTGCGGAAACTCCGGATATTGCCGACTTCTCCACGTAATCCCCGGTAAGCCCGGTGATTCCCGAAATCTCTGCGCTCAATGCCGATACATCGGAACTCAGGGAGGAAACGTAGCCGCTCATCGAGGAGCAGCAACTGTCGAAGGCACTCTGCGTGACGTACGAGCTCATGCCTGAAACCGGCTGGACTCCAGTAACGCTGATTACGTTTGCGGTGCTGATGTCGATGTATTCGCCCGGGATGTAGGTCTCGCCTGTGCTTTCACCGCCGACAACGCCGTCGCATTCCTCGTTATAGAAGACCCGGCCGATTAGCGTGCCGGAAAGGGCCTGCGCACAGCGTGCGTAGAGCCTTGCATCAAGTTTCTGCCCCTCGTCGACCTGGCCCTTGTACTCGAAGGAAACCCTGTCCACGTTGCGGCTCGGGTCGATGTAGCCAGTCTCGGTGCATACGCATACGCCGTCCACGAGGAACTCGCACTTCACGTCGATTCCGAAAGTGGCGCCGGCAATGCCCGAAGGCATCTCGACGCTTGCGGCGAAGTCGTATGCCGTGTCCTTGGTGGCCTTCCACCCGTAGTAATACGTCACGGAACCGACCGTGGAAACCGTGTTCAGAGGCTGCCAGTCGTTGCTACCGTCGAGCGAAGTGATTGCGCATTCCCTGGCGCCCCACTTGGCGGCCTCGTTGCTGATGGCCGTGGAAAGGTCGTAGTAGATGACCCCGCCGGAAGAAGTGGACTCGATAGATACCGTACCGTCCGTCGACACAATGCTGTAGGCCATGCTCCCGCCCGCGCCGCCTACGGCGGTAAGCGGGTCCACAGTGAACATTAGACCGTGGTTGCGGTTGTAAACCTCGAGCCTGTAGGTCTTCGTGCTGTCAACGATGACAACCGCGCGCCCGTCGGCGTCGAGGACTATCTCCTCCTCGTTCGGGGTTGCGGCGAAGTCGCTGTAGGTCGGCGCCGCGTCGTCAGTCTGTGTATAGAAGACGCGAAGGAAACCGGCCGTCAGGTTGGCGCCGGTCCTTGCCTGGAACTGTGTAGTGGGTGCAAAAAGGTACGCGAGGGCCATAAGTTTCTCCGCTAATAACTACTAGATGATACCGACATGCTGGGCAGATACCGGGCTCAGGCTGACATAGCAGACGCGGCAGTAGTCGCCGTATCCGTCCTGGTCTTCCATGAGGTCCATGCACACGTCCATTTGCTCCAAGGCGCCGAACGGGAACGCGTATGCGTAGTGCAGTTCGGCGAACCTGGTGAAGGCGCCCCCGGAGAGCCTGGAGTCAGGGTCCACGAAGGCCCTGAACGCCGGGTTGGAACCGCCGACATACCAGTCGGTATATGTCCACAGGCCGTCGTTGAAGAACCTGTATTGGTCCGGCATGGTCGAGCGGTTGGCGTTGTCGCGAATCTTCTCGACAGGGCAGTCGCCGTAGTTGCCGCGGTAGACGATGTCGTTACCCGTCAGTGCGACGAAGAACTGGTGCGAGCTCTTCACGCCCCACAGGTCAATCCAGACGCCCTTCGGCATGCCGCCATGGAACGAGTTGTTGACCCACCGGTACCTGAACACGACATGGTGGCAGTTCGCCTCCTCGGCGCCGTATCCGCCGTCATGGTTCTTCGTGTACCTGACGTCGTTCGTGCCCGCGATTACGCAGTTCTCGATTGCGCCGTCGATGCGGTATGTGGAACCGTCCTTGTACGGGTAGATGACGATTGACGGGTTGCTGAGCGTGCAGTTGTACAGGAACAGCTTCTTCGTCCTGAACTTGACGTTCTGCTCCATGACGGAACAGTCAGTAAGCACGACCGTGCCCACGTCGGTCTCGTTGTCGGTTGCGTTCTGCACGTGCACTGCGTAGCGGCAGCGACTGCAGCTTATGGCTATCGCGTGCGCGATGGCGTTCCTGCTGGACACGGTCGAGTCCGTCGCCGAAAGGCTCGTAAGGTAGTCGGTCTCGTCGAGGACGGCGGTACACCGGTCGAGGACGAGCTGGGCGCCGCCGCGGAGGTATCCTCCGACATGCACGTTGACGAGTTGCACGGCGGCGTCGGCCGGGAGCGTCAGGTTGCCGGTGACGACCATGTTCCTGATAGTGGTGTAGCGGCTGTATGCATAGCTCGAAACCTCCCTGTTCTGCAGGTCGATTTCGGTCTTGGGCGGCGCCGAGTAGTCCTGGTCGACATCGTAGAACTTCATCCAGATGTCCGCATTCCTGAACCTGGCGAGAGGGTAGGTGTTCGACCCGCCCACGGTAAGGCATTCGACGTGGTGACCGGCTGAAATCTTGCCGAGGTCCCACTGGCTTACGCCAAGCGCCAGGAAGATGGAATCGTCCACTTCCATGCCGACGAACCTGATATAGTCATCCTTGGGCGAGAAGAGCCTGTTGCCCACGATTACGCATCGTTCCAGCGTAAGGTAGTTCGATTGCGTAGTGAACGCGCCCATGCGCTCGGTTCCCTCGATTACGGCCTTCTGCACATGCACCATCGAGTCGAGAACGGTCTCCTCGAAATGGTTGACACGGTCCATGACAAGCCTGTGCGCACCGCAGCGCCAGAAGGCGCCCACTGTGCGGAACCATGTCGAGTGCGCCTCGGCGTTCTGGTCAGTGAACGACATGTCGCAGAAGTATGTGTCGGTCGAGGAAATCTGCCTTGCGGACGGGCAGGTGATGCCGCCGCCGGTAAACTTGGTGTTCTTGCCGAAGGCTATTGTCTTGGTCGTGCTCACCCAGGTCGTGGTCGCGTAGGTGCCAGGCACGATGCGGACAACCTGCGGAGTCCACAGGCCGATTGAACCGACGATTTCCGGATAGGAAAGGCATGCGGTCAGGTTGGCGTAGTTCCCGTCCTTCACGCCGTAGATGCTCGATGGGAGCATCTCGTCATCCCATAACAGTAACCAGCGGCCGTCACTTGTGACGTCGCTCTGGACCACGATGCCGTCGTCGGCAGTGTTGGTGGCGTATTCGTCCCAGACGTATACGCGCCAGGGCACGTCCTGGACCTGCACTGACTTGAACTCGGCCGGGTCAACTTCCTTGAGCTGCGCGATATTCGAAACGGTACCGGCCTGCTCCAGGAGGGCCTTGTAGTCGATACCCACCTCGAACTGGGCATAAAATGCGAAGTCCGGCGAGAGTATGTCCATTGCGTCCGGCTGCCCGATGTAGCGCTCGACCTTCATGTCGAGGATGTCGGCATCGAAGAACACCGTATCCTGCAGGGCGCCCATGGCGTTCAGGAGCTGCGGGTTTGAAGCCAGGACAAACGAATTGTCCTCCATCGTGTAGATGGTGGCCAGGTCGTTGCTGTTGTGCTTGTAGAAGGTTACGCGCCCGGCAATCGGCTTGCCCTCCTCGTCCACGAACTGCTGAGGTGCTACGCTAAGCTTAATCGGCATTGTCCTTCTCCTTCTTGCCCTGCTTCCTTGCATTCTTCACGGCCTGGTCGGCGAGGGCCGCGCTCTTCGCGACTTCGATGTTGCCCTTGTCAATCTGGACCTGGTTGTCGATTTGAGCCTTCTCGAGGTCGATGCCGTTCTTCAGGCGCTGGAACACGAGCTGGTCCTTTGCGGACTGCGCCTTGATGGCGGCAGTCTCTGCCTCGGACTCTACCTTGATGCGGGCACGCTCGGCCTCGTTGGCCACCTTCTCGGTGTCGGTGCCCGCGTCAAGCTGCGCATCTACGACCTTGTTCTCGATGTCGTATTGGTGCTGCAGCTTCATCTTGGCGAGTTCGAATTCGATGTTCTTGTCCTGTTCCTGCGTGGACTTGTCGTACTGGTCGATGATGTCCTGCATCTCCTTCATCTTCGCGTCGCGTTCCTCGATGGCGAGCTTCATCTGTTCGATGGTGTCCTGCATCTGCTGTTCCATCATGGTCGGCTGCGGGATGCTGTTCAGTTCTGCGTAGAGCTGGCCGAGAATCTCGTTGTCCGGATGAGACTGGAGGATTGCGTTGATGATGGGGCCCTTCTGGTTAGGCTCGGCGACTCCGAGGAGCTGGCCGAGTTCCTGGCGGGCAACCTGGCGCTGCATCATCTCGTCCGGGCCCTGGCAGATTTCAATCTGGGAATCCATCCCGACCATGTCGGCTATAAATTGGCCCATCGCCTTGAATGAGAATTTTAAGTGAGTGTAATAATGTCTTACGTTGGCAGCGAACACGTGGGCAGTATAGTCCACTTCAGTAGCGGTCTTCTGCTGGGTGGCGTCTGCCATTCCGCGAGAGTCCACGCCGGTGACCGAGCCCATCAGGCCAAGCGTCTCGCCGATGATGCCGGCAAGGTCCTGGAACTGTACGTTCATGTCGAAGCGCTGCGGAGGCTGCAGGTCCTCCTTGCGGTCCTTGCTCTTCCTGTTGTACGGAAGCATCGGGTTGATGCCTGCCGCTGCCTGCTTGTAATAGTCATCCAAGTCCTTGAATGCCTCGACCGTGCCGATGAACTGCGGCTTCGGCGAAAGGCTCAGGCGCTCGCCCAGCTGGGTGTACGCGTAGTTAACGAGCCTCTGGATGTCCTTGGCCTTTTCCGGAATCCCGCGGAAGGCGCGTTCGCCATCCTTGCGGATGTAGATTTCACCGTAGACCGGGAACACCGGGATACGCGGAATCTGCATCAGGCCCTTGTCGATGACGCGCTGGTTCACGAGCTCGTAGACACGGACGCCGCCTTCTTCCATTACGTAGTACGTAACGACCGGGATGAGCCCCGGCTTGCACGGGACGATGTTCATCGCTTCCTTGTTAGGCAGGTACTCCTCGCCGTAGTGCAGGCGAATCCAGTTGCGTCCACGGTAGTCGATGAGGGCGCATTCGCACATATCCTCGCCAGTGAGGTCATAGCTGTCAGGGTCCAGCATCACTCGCTCGAAGTCCGGCACCGTATAGATGGCAGGGGCGCCAGATTCCTCGGTACCCACGCACATCACGCCGAGGCCGACGCTGATTGCTTCCTTGAGCGCCTCCATGGAACACGAACAGTTCCCGGGCTTGCCGAGGAACTTGTCGAGTGCCTGGTCCTTCTCCCATTCGCCGGTATACCACTGGAACGGATATTCGTCATATGAGTTGGCGGTGCTCGCTACGTTGTTCGCAACCACGTTCACCGTCAGGCGGTTACGCTTCTCGGAAATGTACCGGTTGTCGCCCTCGTCCCACTGGGTTTCCCCGGAGAGGAACCCGCGGGCGACGCGCATGCGCTCGTACTGTGCATGGAACCGCTCGTTCACGCGGGACTTGAACCGTTCGAACCTAGCGAGGACATCTTCCTCGTCAACTATGGTAAATTCCTGATTCTGTTCTGTCATGATGTCTGCCATAATGAAGTCCCTAGTAAACTATTCCTTTGTGCCCGGGAATGCACCGGATTTGCCCAGGAGAACGATTCCCCTGGTATTCCACCAGTTCTTGAATTCTGTCGAGGCGCCTTCGCCGGCTCCACGTACTATCGACGGGTGCCTGGCAATCTTACTGAGCCACTTCGCGTCCTCGGTATCCTGCGGACTGGCTAGAGACCCCATGGCTGCCTGCCCGAGACCACCGGCCAGAATCTGGCCAGCGATTCCGCTGCGGTATGCATCCTTTGCATCCTTGGCCTGTTTGTCACGGTAGTCCCCGACCATTTTAACCAGGTCGAAGTCATCGTCGATTGCCGCACCGAGGTTCGAAAGCATGGCGAGACCGGCGTTTGCGTTCTTCTGGTTGCCGTAACGGTTGACCAGGAACGATTCAAGAGCTGCCTTGCCAAGGTCCTTCGCCCTGTTGCCAGGGACATCGTTCAAGGCCATGCGGTGGAGGAGCTCGTTGAGTTCGTCCTCGCTGAGCTTCGTCGCCTTGTCGATTGCATCCTCGTACTTGTCGCCGGCCTTCATGAAGCCAGCCGCGACCTTGGCACGTTCGTCCAGATTCTGCGTAGCGTCCTTGAACTTCAGGATATTTTCGTGGCCCTTCTTGGTAGCCTCGTTAATCACGCCGTCCCTGAATTCCGCATCGGCCGCCTTGGCCTGCTGATAGTCCGGCTGCCGCTTCTTGGTCTCGGACATGCGCTTCCATGTCTCGCGCCTGATGGCGTCCTGCTCGTTCTTGTTCGGCAATATGAACACACCGTTGTTAAGCCATCCATCGACGACATTCTTGGCCTCTTCCGAACCGCCAGCAGGAATACCCTCGCGCACGGCCTTGGAGGCGCCGCTCGTGCCGAGCATGCGGCTGCCGCGACCGATTATCCTTCCGGCCATGTAAGGCGCCACGATGTTCGTAGTGGCGCCCGTCAATACGTCTGTACCCTGGAACACTGAACGGTCCAGGTTCTCGCCCGGGTCATACACGTTGGCATCGTAGGTCTCCGAAATCAGCGGGACCATGCTGTTCGCACCGATTGCCGCAATTACCTGGGCTGCCTTGGGCAGCTTGGCAGCGGCCGCTGCGGCCCCTGCACCGACCGGTACTGCCATGAGCACGTCTTCACCGACGTCGCCCACTACATCCTTCCAGCCAGGACTGCGCCCTTCCTTCATTGCTTCAAGTGAACGGGGGTACAGAATAGTACCGGCAATCTTGTTGCCCCAGCCGATTTTAGGCTTCTGTTCCTTCCGATTCTGTGCCGCGAAAACGAGCTTGTCAAGATTGTCAGCGCCAATCCATCCGAAATCCTTGTTCATGGCCACGCGGTTGCGGACCATGTTCGGATTGCTCCGGTACAGGGATATGAGCTTCTCCTCGGCAGTCTTGTAGTTGCCGCCCTTCTCGAACGGGGAACCGATTGCCTCGAGTACGTTCTTCGCATTGAACGTCTTGGTCTTGCCGAATTCAGTAGGGAGCTGGCTGAGCAGGAACTGCTTGTAGCCCTCGCTGCCTTCCTTCATGGCCTGCTTCATCGAGTCGCTGGCATTTATCATCCTGAGGACAGCATCCTCCACCTCGGCGTCGGTCATGCCGTAGCGCCTGGCGTTGAACTGCATCATGTCATATTCCTTCTGGGGAATCCTCAGGGAATCGCGTAGAATCTCGGATGCCTTCTTCGTAGTATCAGCCATGTTACTTCCCCTTTACCCACTTGTCCTTGGTCAGGGCCTTCTTTTTCTTGAAGTTGTTGGTACGACGGTCGAGGTAGTCACCCAACAACGTTTCCAGGGTGCTCCTGGTCTCGGCCGATGGAGTCTTCACGTAAGCGTCGTAGATTTGCTTCTTCTCGGCGTTCTTGCGTTTCACCTCTTCGACATACTTCTGGTATGCCGTCTCGTTGCGCTTCTTGGCCTCGTCGACTATCTTGTTGACCTCGGTGGAGCTCACGTTCGGGTTGTTCTTGAGCTTCGCAGCCTCGGCATCAATCTCGTCATCGGTCATGCCGCTTCCGCTCCAGCCGAGCTTGTTCTCGAGCTGCCAGAGCTCGCCCCCGCCTACGCCGCCTGCATTGCCACCTTGCGGATTGTAGTTGCGCATGCTCAGGCTCGGGTTCTTGACCAGCATCTCGTTCAGCTGACTCCTATAGTTCTCGAGCATGAGGTCATACTTTTCCTTGATTGGCGGGGCCAAGTTCGGGTCGGCCGTTGCAGCCGCAGTGGCCTGCAATGTCTCGAGGAGCTTGTCAAACTGTTCCTGGGTAGGCTTGTTGTTCTTGGCGTTCTCGGCAGCATTCAGCTTCATCTGGTCCTGCTGCCCGCGCAGGAACTTGTACATGGCGCCCTCGTCGCCTGCACGGAGCATCTGGGCACCTAGACGTTCGTCGCTGTACTCGTCGCCAAGCTGGGCCACGAGCTGTGCACGCTCTGCCTTGAGAGCCTCAATCTTGCTCTTGATTTCGTCGACTTCGGCCTGCCTGGACTTGCCGTATGACGGTGTCTCGTTAGGTTCGACGCGGTTCCAAGTGAATTCCCTATCCATGGTTACTCCTAAAGTTGATGGGTCTGGCCCCAAGTGCCGTTGATGGCCCTGCCTATGCTAGGCGCGGCCAGAAGAAGTCTTGCCTCGTGTGATGTGCTCTTCGCATCCTTTCCGCCGCGATACGTGTACCACTTGCCACGCCCACCGAAACGGACCCTGATACGGTTGCCGTCGATACGGACGTTGGAAACTGCAGTCGAACCGATACCGGTCCTACGACGGGTCCTGCGGTCCTCATCCCAGAAGCCCTTGAGCTTGCGCTCCTCCTTCTCGCCCCTGATGATTGCCGCCTGGCGTTCTGCCGGTGTCTGCCCCGGACGGATATACTTGTTGAGGGCCTCGTTATGCTCCTGCAGGTCCTGCATCTCGAGCGCATCCGCTTCCATGACATCGAGTGTTTGGTTCAGCCACGGGTCTCCGCCGTTGTCACGGAGGATATTGCCGTAGTCGAATACGTGCACCATGCGGGGAGGATAGCGATACACGGTGCCAGGCGCCATTTCGTTAATGGCATTGAGCTTCCTGGTAACGGTCTCGGCTCCCATTGGCGTTCCGCGCATCATCGCTGCCTGGCCACGCATGAGCGTCTGCAGGATTGAACTGGGAAGAGGGGCGATGCCTGCTGCGGCACGCCCGGGAGCGAAAGCACGGACAGAGCCGGCACCATTCCCTTGTCCAGCAAGATAGCCGAGGACGGCAGCGCTTCCGCCTCCTCCACCGCCTCCGCCTCCGGCGGACTTGCGCTTCTTCTTGCCTTCTTCCTCTTCCTCGTCCTCGATAGCCATTATCTACCCCAACGGTACTTACCCAATGCAGCAGTGCGCATTGCGTTCTGACGTTCAAGTTCTGTCAGGTCATGGACGAAGCCGGCATTGACCTGGTCGTTAGTGACATGCGGATTGACGGGGCGGCCATACTTTGCCGCAACCGGATTGCCTGCGTTCTCCCAGTTCTGCTGTGCAGCATACTGCGCGGCAAGCCTGTCATCGGTAGACAGGTTCTCCGGAGTATAGCCCTGCATGTTCTGCTCCTGTTCGGCTCTGAGGGCGGCAGCCTGTGCATCTGCATTGGCCTGTTCCTCGTAGCCCTGCAGCTTCGCTTCCAGCGACGCAATCTCTTCGTCGATTGCCTTGATGCGGTCCTGCACAGTGGCCTTGCCTTCCATCAGGTCAGCTGCCTTCTGGCGCTGGGACCACTTCTGGAGACCGCCCAGGCCACGTCCGAGCGCGGCCCAGTCATCCGACGTAACGTTCTGTCGAGGCGTATCCATCTTGGTCGAGACGTTGCCCCAGTTAGATATTGTGAGTCCCATGGCTCAACCTCCTAGAATATGGCGCCCAGAATCTGGCCTGCCGCAGGCAGGATAGCGCCCATGCCTTCCTGGCGCTGCATGTTGTTGTTGGCCTGGGCCTGGGTCAGGTCTGCGATGGTAGACAGCGTAGCGTTGTTTTGGCTGGCCATGTTGCCGTAGTAATCGCCATATGCGTTCATGAGATTGTTGCGGCCCTGGGCGTATAGGCCAGCGAGCGTGCCCATCTGGCCGATTCTCGAGTTCTTCGCTGCCTGGCCAGCATTCCATTCGTTGAGCTGCTGCGTACGGTCGGCCATGAGCCTGTCATAGCTGGCTTTCCACTCGTCAGAAGCCAGGGCTTGCTGCTTGGCCGCCATTCGATTTTGATAGTCGCTTGACCAGGTATTACCAGCGCCAGCAGCATTCGCCCTGAGGCCGGACATTGCAGCGGCCACGCGCTGGTTGGCTGCGGGGTCGTAGAAGTCCTGCACCGTCTTGCCATAGGTAAACTGGCTGGCGTCAGGATTCGCAAGTTCGTTCGATAGTTCGGTAGAGAGCTGGTTGACCAGGTTGTTGTATCCGGTCACGTCGCCGGCATAGGTGTCCTGCGCCTGCTTGAGATACTGGTCGAAGAGGGCCTTGTTTGCAGTGCCCGTGCTCCTCGCCTGGTCTATGAGTTCACCAAGCTTCGCGTTCGCAGCATCTACCTGCGAGCCGTTGCCGAGACCCAGAAAATTGGTCACCGGCGTGAGTATGTCGTTTAGTCCAAACATTCTGACTCCTTAAAAACACAAGATGCGAACGAACTTGGTTCCTTCGCTATTAACTACGACCTGACCTTTCCTCGCAGGTCCCACGAGTACCTTTTTCCAGTCACTGCCGTCATACACGTCGGCGATGCACTGCCTGGTAAGTTCCATCGGGAGAGGTCCTCCCGGCCCTTCCATCAGCGTGAAGTAGGGCGTGTGCACGACGTGCCAGCGCTCAATCTCCTCGCGCATCCATACGCCCTTCAGGACTTCGTCAACCTGGTCCAGCGGCGTGTTCTGTGCAACGATACCGTTCATTAGATTTGGCTCCCTGTTGCGCCCGCGCGAATCGAGCAGTTGGTGAGTACGAAGTCCATCGGTTCACTGAACGTGATGCGGATGACGCAAAGCCTGTTCCGGCCCAGGTTCAGGAAACGGACACGGTGCGAATACTGTCCGGTAAGGCCGAAGCTCGCGGACCTGATGTTGCCCCAGGTCATCCCGCCGTCCTTGCTGCATTCCAGCAGGACCTTGGCGCGGTCGTTGTATGACGGGGCCGTACCTACATTACATTCAACAGTTAGGTCTTCCACCACGAAAGGCCGCAGGTCGGCCGTGAACACCGGACCCTGCCTGTGCCTGCAGATGACGGACTTTGTCCCGTCCTTGTAGTCCTCGTACCAGTAGTCGGGACCGAACAGGGCGACCATGCCGTCCTCGGTGAACGCGTAGAACCTCGACCTGAAATAGGCCACGCCGCCCACGCGCCAGCGCGTCTCGGTTGCCGTCGCGGGACTGCGTGAACGGCGTTCGTGCCACTCGTTCGTGGCCGCGTCGAAACACCAGGTCTGCTTGATTTCAGGGACCTGGAGGATATAGAATGAATGCTCGTTGACACCGTACCCGAAACCGTACGCGCTCGACGTGTTGCCGATTATGCGTTCGTCAAGCCAATCCTCGGACACCCGTTCGAAATTCGTCCCGGTAACGCGCATAACACATTTGCCGAACTGGCGGCCGGTACTGATAAAGTAAATGCTGCGGCCTACACAGCACAGGGAGTTTGGCGCCTCCAAGCCGAACTCGCCGGTCGCACTGAAGTACTGGCGCGACCAGGTGGCGTATTCCTCGCCGGCGTAGGTGTAAATCTCCACGCTCTTCGGCCCGAACAGGTACAGCGCATTTCCTATGCTGGCCAGTCCGTTAATCGAGTCGCTGTTCGACTCGGAGTTCATGAACTGCTGCACGCCGTAATCGTCCAGGAACGCGTACTGCCATGCGTCCACGGTCTTCTTCTTGACAGTCACGTTGTCGGCCTCGTACTGTACGCCGCCGTTAGGGTCGAGGTCGAATACCTCTCGCGTATCGGCGGAAAGCGGGTACGGGATGGAGTAGTACGCATAGCCGGAATCCTGGTCGTTAACCACGATGACACCGTTTACGACCGTCACGAAAGTGGGCCTCACGGTATGGCCGTCACCTTCCACGGCGCTTGGCATCGCCACCTGGTGCACTGTCCCTTCCTCGAGGAAGTAGGCATACAGTGCCGAACCGTCACAGATGAGCAGGATTGCGCGGGGACCGCCCGCTTCCGCGAAGGTGACGCGCCTGCCGTTCGCGGCAAGCGTAAGTATCGGGGTGCACGTGCCGTCCGGCGTTATGCGGTAGAGCCGGTTGCCCATGGCCGCGAACATGTCCTCGGTCGAACCTTCCGACTTCAGGCCGCGCGTGGAGACCCAGACGCCGCGGCACTTGCCGCCTACCTGGGCCAGCATCTTGATGCCGGGCATCGATTCCATGAACACGTTCTTTCCGTTCGTGCATTTATACATGTTGACGGAAAGTTCCGAGCCGCACACGGCAGGGTACTTCCCCTTGTTAGTTCCGCCAACTAGGAAATTGAGTACGGTCGACGTGGCCATGAGTTCTCCTTATCCGAGGAAGCCGCCAGCCAGGTCGATGCCGTCGGTCCAGACGTCATATCCGGACGCGAACGCGGCGCCGGTAATCATGGCGCGGTTCTTGAGCGTGGTGCGGTCAATCATGTCAACCGCGTCGTCGCGCTGTTCCTGGCAGTCGGCCTTGTAGTCGTTGAGCTTGTACTTGCCGCACAGGCGCACGCACAGTTCCCAGAAGAGGATGTCGTGGTACATCTCGGAAAGGCAGAGCTTGTCCTCGAGAGTGACCTCGGGAATCCTGCGGGTCAGGTAGATGCGGCACATGGAGCAGGCGCCACCGTTCAGGTGCAGCTTGCCCACGTTGCGGAGCTCGCCGGATGGCGCCTCCTCGGCGTCGACCGTGTACGTGAACGTGTTGGGCAGGCTCATGCTGTTCATGCGGTCCATGTCCTGCGGGTTGCACGGAATCAGTCGCAGCCAGCGTATGCCGAGCTTGCGGCCGACACCCTGCACGAACTCGGGCGGTTCCATGTCCACCGTGTCCGGCGGGCAGTCCTCGCCTTCCTCGAGCTTGCGGAAGTACAGGTCACGCGCAATCTGGTGGTCGACATGGTCGATGGTCGAGCTGAAGTAGCTCGACGCGTTGAACTTGGATATGGCCCTGTTCAGTAGGAACACGGCGCCGTCGGCGTAGTCGCCTTCCAGTGTCTCGCCGTCGCCGATGAGTTCGACGTACTTGGCGGCATCGGTGCAAAGCTTGTTTACTGATATCATGAAAAACCTCGGCTTTCATCTGTAACTACTGGCAACAAAAAGGGGAGCCCCTGCAGAGGCTCCCTTGAAGGGTCATTGAACTGGGCTCTATTAGAGTTCCAGGTAAGTCGTGACAGCGAGACGCGGCTCGAAGATATCGGCCACATACGGGCTGTCGATACGGGTGAGTTCCGTACCCTGCCTGCCGTTACCGAAGGCCATCATCTTCATGACAGTGGCGCCGTCGACACCGACGGAGTCCATCTTGCCAGTCGGAAGGTCGGAGAACTTGTACGCATCGTAACAAAGGGAGTCATCGATACGTACGATTCCAATTTGGTAACTTTTACCGGCGGTGAGGCCAGCGGTGAAGGTCTGCGTGGTGGAACCGAAGGCAGCACCCACGACGGCGTTCGGGTTGTTGCAACCCTTGCCGGCGACAGTGATGCGCACTTCAGGGATGTGACCCTGGTCGTCGAGCACCTTCACGGACAGGACCTGTTCAGTCTCTATCCCGGACGGGTCTACGATGGTCACGCCAGTCAGCGTGTACACTGCACCCGGTTCGAACGTTGCGCCAGAACCGGAAGTGGTGAGCTGGTCGAACGGTTCGTAACCGATGACGGTAGAGTTATCGGAAGCGAGAATCGGGGTCAGCGTAACGGTCGGGGCGGTGTCCATGTTGGCGGACATCTTGATGACCGGGAGAACCGGGCAGGCAACCTGGGAGGCGCCACCGAATTCGCCGAAGTACTTGCGCTTCCACAGTTCCTTCATGGCTTCATCGTAGTACCAGTGGCCCTTGAGCTCATTGGAGATGTTGCCGTAGATGGTCGGCTTCTGGAATTCCACGACGTTACCGGCGAGGGAGAGTTCCTCGAGGGCGGTAGCACCGTCAGAGAGAAGGTCGAGGCCCACAGTGCCGGTCTTGATGACGGACTGGAAGGACTTGAACGCAGTCTTGTTGACGATGGCCTTGTCGATTTCGCGGGCGAGCTTGAGGGCACGCGGCTTCACGATGGTCTTGTTGAATTCCTCGATGTTGACGAACTTGTCCCACAGGTCGACTTCGACAGCCGTGCCCTTCATCTGCATCGTGGTGGACACTTCACGTTCCACGACCGGGGCGATATCGTCGTCGGTGATGGAGAGCGTGTCATAGACCTTACCCGGGTCGCTGAGGTACACGTGGACAGTCTGTCCGTACTTCTTCCCTTCGAGCTCGCTCTGAGGGAAATATTCCTTGGAGGCCTTGGTGTAGACCATGTTGGCCTTAACGGCCGTTGCAAGATATTCAAGCTTCTTGCGGTTAGTAAATGCGTTAGCCATTTGAAAACTCCTTTAGTTTGTATGTGATTGGCTAGGTTTGCGTTTTGTTTTTCGCAGCTGGCCTAGTCAGTCGCTAAAGGGTTTTACTAGGCGGGTAGTGCAGGAGGATGCACGGTTACGCTCCATCTGTAACTACCCGCCAATTTCCGGCTATTCTAACATACGCCCAGTTTTTCGAGGTATGCCCTACGTGCCTTGGGGTCGTCGTGGTTCGTGAAACCCGCACTGGAGGCGCCCTGGCCGCCCGGCTTGCCCAGCCTGACGCCCTTCGCGCGCATTTCCGGCTGCGGTTCCACTTCACCCCGACCCTCGGCCAGGACCTTGCCCTCAATCTGCTTCAGGGTATAGTACTGGTCCATCTGGGACTGTCCCTGACTCATGAACACGTCCCGGAACTCCTCCGGGTTGTTCAGGATGTGGCTCAGGACCTTCGGGCCCATCCTGTTGCCTAGCAGGTAGTCGCTGGCCGCAGGGTTGTTGTCCAGGATGTCGCCGAAACCCTTCTGCATGGCATATTGGACCTGGCTCATGAACCGGGCCTTGCCTTCGGCATCGAAGCTGTTGTCGGTGTTCTTGCGGAACACTTCCTGGCGCCTCTGGATGTCGGCCTCCTGTTCCTGGCGGATGCGTTCGGCCTCGGCAGTCTTGGACGAAGCCTCGGCCTCGGCAGCCTTGCTAGCGGCCTTGTCCTTCTCGAGCTCCTGCTTGACCAGGTAGGCCATGTAGTCCTCGTCCTTCTCGAACGCGTCACGGCCGAGCACTTCCGGCTTCGGGGCCGTGCGTTCCTCGAGCGCCTTGATTCGGGCCTCGTACTTGTCCTCGAGTTCCTTCATCTCCTGCGCGTGCTTCGTGTTGAGCTTCTCGATGCGCTTGCGGAAGCCATGGCTCATCTTGTCCATGTCTGAGAACACTTCCGACTTCTGCCATTCCTCGCCCTTGTTCTTGTCGTCATCAGCCCCGTCCTCGGGTGCCGGTCCGTCCTTGGGTTCGTCCTTTGCAGGTTCCGGTGCAGGCTTCGGGTCCGGTTCAGGTTGCGGTTCCGGTTCCGGCTCGGGCTGCGGGTCGCGCAGTTCCGGGTTGTTCTTGAGGAACTGTTCTGTGATGTCTTCGTAATCTTCGTCTTCGGTAGCCATCGTGGCCCTCCTGTTATTTTCTGTTACAGAAACTATTGCATTTCCTTCGCGGGTAGCGTGTTCAGGTCAAAGTCGCGGTCGAGCCTGAGCGAATCGCGCACGTCCCGGTCGAGCAGCGTCTTGGCCATGTTCTGCACGGACTTGACCACCCAGTTCACCAGGTCGCGCCCGTTCTCGGTGCGTGCCTTGCGTATGCACAGGCATGCCTTGAGCATGCACTCGCTCCGGCAGTCCTCGCTGCGGTAGAATGCCGCTGCCCGCATGTCGGAGCCTTCGGCGATGAGCTTGGCCAGAGCCATGTCCGTGGTCGCTATGAGCAGTTCCCCACGCTCCTTTTCGGTTGACGGGTCTTCCATGCCGAGCCTGAACAGGCGCTCGGCCATGCCCAGTATCTCGGCTTCCTCGAATGGTTTCCTGTTCCTGCTACTCATCTCTCATTATCTCCCTCAACAAGTCCTTGTAGTCGCTGTCGTCGGTCTCGACGTTCGCCTTCATTTCCGGGTCGTCGCTAGGCTGGTCGTAGAGCGCGAGCTCCAGGGCGTCCGATACGTCAGGGCTTCGACCGAGCCTGACCCTCACGTCGGCCTTCGGTTCCAGAATCAGCTTCTGCGAGTTCGGTGTCTGGAGCCAGTGTATGTTGCACATCTCGCGCTTGACCTCCTCGGCCAGGCACTCGTCCGGGATGTACAGCCCGTCCTTGATTTTCTTGGCTGCCCTGAACCCGAGCTCGGCACGCACGTTGGCATAGCGTTCCTTGTCCTCGGCAGCACCTCCGAAGGCGACCTGCCGGCACGGGATGCCGAACTTTAGTTTGTCATAAATCGACTCGGACCACGCAAGGTCCATGTTCAACAAAGTAATCTTGTTCTTCTCGTTGAACTTCCGGATATAGAATGCAACGTCATCGGCATCGGCCTTGCCGAACTCGTGTATGTCGAGCACGTTCATGCCCTGCACCGCAGCGAACACGTGCTGGTCGCGGTCGCCGGAATGGGCCATGTCGAGACCTGCATAGACGGGTTCCTTGCCTGTGCCGAGCCCGGGCAGTCTCGAGAAGTCGCCTAGCTGGCACAGCGCAGTGCTGTTGTCACCCAGAAGTATCTCGCCCAGAAGCTCCTGCCTGCGGAGCTTCTCATCGAAGATACCGGCAGCGAACATTGCACGCTGTTCCTCGGTCACGTATATGTTGTCAGTAGGGTTGGCGCGGAGCAGCGTGATGCCGTTCTTCTCTGCTTCCAGTACCATGAGCTGCCATTCCGAACTCATGTTCGGCGTAGACACCGCGCGTATTTGCGGATGTATGTCTCGCCCGCGCAGGTCCTTGCCACGCATGATAGGAGTGATGGCCGCAAGCATGCGCGGCTTGGACAACATGAATTCGTCGAGTATGCACAAACTAATCTCGGTGGCGCCTCTTATGTTGTCCGGATTCTCGTAGGTTCCCAGGTACAGGTTCGCTTCTCCCCACGGTGTCTGCATGTACCCGGTATACGTCGAGCCGTTCCATCTCCACCTGTCCTCTATTCCGAAACCGTGCAGGAAGTGCTTCAGGTGCTTCTCGCCGCCCTTTCGCCATGCGTCCAGGTTCTGGACAAAGTAGACGACGTTCTGCCCTTCCATCATGCGCAGCAATGCCAGGAGCACGGCAACGAATGTCTTGCCCGCGGCTCGGGCCGACACGATTGCGACGAAGCGTTCCTTGGCCTGCAGGAACGCCTTCTGCACTGGCAGGAGTTCTATCTGGACAACTCGCTCGTCCTTCTCTTCCGCGACAGGTACCGGCAACTATTCCTCCGCCTTAACTTCCTCGGGCGCCTTGGCGTCGGTGAACACGACCTTGATGGCCGCGGCCTTCTTGACCGTGGTCTCCTGCTTGATGTTCAGGTTCTGAATTCGGTTCTCGTCGGCCTGGTCGAAAGTCAGTCCAACTAAAGTCAAGGCCTTCTCGATTATTCGAATCTTGGTCTCGTCGTTTGTGCGGATGGCTTCCTTGAGCTCCTTGGCCATATCGATTTCCTCGGCAACGAGGCCATGGAGGAGCTTGTCGCGGGCCTCCTTGCGCAGGCGCTTGGCCTTGGCCGCAGAGAGCGCGTACTGCTTCGCCGTTTCCTTAGTGATGGGTTTCCCCCAGGTCTTAGGCTTGGCGGTTGGCTCGGCGCTTGCCGGTACGTTTTCGGCCTCTTCGACCTCGTCGATGAAATTGTCCTGCAGACCCATGTTTAGACCCCCATCTTGCGCTCTATCCGGTAGAGCGATTCAAGTATGAGCATCAGGAACTCGTTCGTGGAATTGAACTTGTTCATGCCCTTGGGCAGCTCGCGCAGTGGAGGCTCAGTGTAGTCCCGCTCAAAGCCCTCCACGGCTTCGGCAGGGCACATTATCGTTTCCGGCTTCTGCTCTTCCTCGATTGGCATGCCGGTCACTAGGTCGAACGCCGGTTTCTGCGTCAGGGGGTCCTTCTTGACATTCTTTTTGGCCATAAGCTTAGACTCCTTCGTTTAAGTTTATGACCTGAAACTATATCACTTTGTACTATGTCATGGAATAACAATCAAAAAATCCCGCACGGTTGCGGGATTCCTGGAAACCTGTTGTTTGCACAGTTTTCACGAAAGCGCGCTGTCATGCGGGTCCGCGCTGACATCCACGGCTGAACTTTTTACCTTGTGGAATAACTTTTGGAATAACCCCAAAACCTCTACAACATATGAAGATAGTCAAATACTCTATAGAAATCAGGAACAAGAAGCTGAAATGCGCCAAGTGGTATGGCCGCATCAGGCAGGACGGACACGAGAAGTTCGTGCCCATGGAATCAAGGCAGGCGGCCGAGCGCTGGCTGAACGAGCAGAACTACCGGTATGGCGAATACCGGGCGGGGAATCTCCGAGAGGACGAAATCCTCACAATCGGGAGCACGCCCGTAATCGCCCGTAAACGGTCCTCGGAGGCCGTAATGACATTGCGCGACTGCCAATCCAGGTGGGAAGCCGTCAGGCGGCTGGAGGGAAAGCGCGAGGCCACGCTGGCCACCTACGGCCGTGCCCTCAGGAATATGCTCGACCCGGACATGCCGCTGACGGCTTTCACGCAGGAGAAGGTGAAGGCCATCCTCGAGGCGAGGGCGGGGCTCAAGCCGGCGACGCGACGTTTCTACGTAAACGCTCTCCGGAGCTTCATCAGGTTCATCGGGAAGGAATACGGCGTAAGGGGGCTCGAGGACATCCTGCCGAACATCTCCGTGGACGAGTCCGACAAGGTCTACTGGACACCAAACGACATGGCGCTCATCATACTGGAAATAGATGCGGGTGATGCCGAGAAGACCCTGCAGTACAGGCAGTACTTCACGCTCATGAGCCAGGTCGGCTCGAGACAGGGGGAAACCGGGGCCCTCCGGTGGAAGGACATATTCGATGACGGACACGGGAACGGTTGCGTCCGCTTTGTCGGTTCCGTAGTAAAGACCCGTGTCCAGAGGGAGGTTCCTATCGGCTTCGAGCTGTGGGCCGAGCTGGAGGCGAGGAGGGGCGACCCCGACGGCCTCGTATTCGACAAGATTTCTTCATGCCAGGCGACGAGGTATTACTACCTGCAGAAGGCGCTGAGGAAACTCGGGCTTAAGGGCCGGCTGCATACCTGGCGCCATTCAGTGGCCCTGGCCCTCTATTCTAAGACAAAGGATATCAAGGCTTGCGCCCAGCTTTTGGGGCACAGCCCCAACACCTCCATGCGCTACTACCTGGCCGCCCGCTCGCTCGAGGAACTGCGGGAGCTGATGGACCAGTAGCGTCAATCGATTTGTTGTAAAGTTATATTTGCATACAAACTAATAACGAAAATCTTACCGGAAGGTGTTGCAAGCCTTCCGGTTTTTGCTATATTTGGTTTTGTCAGGCGAGAGCCACAGAATAAATTGGGTTCGACTCCCCCTTGGTCCTTGAGACTACGTGCGCGGTAGGGCGCAGAATTTTTCCGACACATATAAACATCAACCACACCTCTACGTGGAACGACGGGTTTGAATAATGGCGAAAGCCATATTTCTTGCCGGGTCCTAGAGTAGAGGCTAGGACCCGGCTTTATTTATGCCAAGGAGAATGTATGCCTAAGCAGAGTTTGAACTCTTACATGCCAATCACAACCTGGAAAAAACAGGGGACCCGTTCTATATAATATTCTCTTATTTCCCCCGCCCCCGGGGGGGGGAACTTTTTTTAAGGAAAAATTTTATGAATGACCAATTTTTTGCCGATTTTCTTCAAAAAACGTCATTTAAGGTAGGACGGATGAAAAACGGTAACCCTACCTTCCAGGACATGGCCAGTAGACCCAGGACGGTCAAGAATGTCTACGACAAATACATGGAACTCAGGCTGGTCCTGCAGGGGTGGGAATATGTATCGGAGCAGGATATAGCCGATTACCTGGCCAGGAACGCTCCTCCCGAGAAAGGAAAGGAAGAACGTATACCGCCTACCCTGTTCCTGGTAAACTGGCTGGAACAGCACAAGAATGAGTGGGTAATATCCCCGATGGGCAAGAGGATTACCCTGCAGAGGTACGGAATACCATCGGATAAGGATATCGAGGAACTGGCCTGCCAGATTCAGGTGGACGTATATAATGCTCAGCTCCCCTACAGGGAAGGCGAGATTACCCGCTGCCTGTCCAGCTACTTCATGGACCTGTATCAGCACGGCGTGGCCACCATGTTCCAGACCATAGCCCATGACCCCAAATTCGAGAAGGGCATGGAGAAATGGCTTGACAACCTCTATGACTATTTCCAGCCACAGGAGAGCCGGGAAATATTCCACATGATGATGAAGCAGTGGGGCTGGCAGTCCAAGAGGAAAATCCTGGGACGGGACGTAAAGTGGCATATATGGATAAACCTGTACGGTGCATCCGGTCTCGGCAAGACCACCGCAATCAAGAAGATTTGCGCCCCGATGGAGGACGTAACCTCGACTACAACGATATCCAAGGTGTTCGACGATACACGGGAAGTCAAGCGTCTGACAGAAAACTACGTCCTGATATTCGACGAATTGGCCATCAACAACGACCGAGAGGACGGGGATAAGCTGACCTCCGACAAGATGGATACTCTGAAACAGCTCATTACCGGTGATTTCATCGACGCTCGAGTGTTTACAACGCAGAAGCAGGCCAAACGCAAGATAACATTCTCGTGCATATCCTCGGCAAACCAGCACCTGTATGATGTCATCTATGACCCGGAAACCATGAGAAGGTTCTTCGAGTTCCATTGCATGGCAGTTGCCACCGGTGACTTTGCCAAGATTAACAAGACCCTTGAGAACTCCGTATATTTCTGGAAGGGAATCAACGAGGACCTAGACGATGGATATTTTGACCCAGGCTCAGAATTGGGTAAACAGGTCACGGCAATCCAGAAGCACTACTATCCGACCAAGTCAAGCGTGTTCGACTGGATGAACGAAAGCAGTGTTAAGGCCGGAAACAAACCGGCGTGGACCGCATACAAGTACTATTCCCAATACTGCCGAAACTGTGGCAGGAAGGCCAAGGCCATGCCGACGTTCATCAGCGACATCAAGCATGCCATCCCTGAATCCGTCAGGAACGATACGGCGTTCATCGAATACAATGTCACTGAGCTGTGCCGTACACACAAGTACGATGATGACGAACTGCCATCTACAATGGATGACTTGAAGCCGGTTGAGCCGCCAACCTGCGGAGATTTCGTATGAATTTCTTGTTAAAGCCAAATCAGTACTCCAAGTACATGCGTTACATGACTGCAGGCAAGGGCTGGTGGGAAAATCTCCTGGCCAACCCTCCCGTCATAAAGGACAAGGCCCGCTGCCCGCTCGCCATCTTCGGCCTGCCCGCCTCAGAGCCGGAGCTAGACCCGGACTCCGGGTACATGCGATGTATCGGAGACAACGTGCAGTACATCTATGCGATAGCCTTAGATTATGACAACGGCATAACCATGGAGCAGTTCAAGGACGAGTACAGGGGCCTCCAATACAGCCTCTATACGTCCTATTCGTATGGAGTCAAGGAAGGCGACAGGTTCAGGGTCATCGTACCGTTGGAAAAGCCGCTCATGTGCGACCTGCTTAACTGCAAGAAGGTAAAGGACAACCTGCTGTTCCATTGGCACGGAGTAGATTCCTGTGCCATGGACCGTGGGCATTTCCAAATATTGCCGGCGAGGAACCCGGACGGGAGATACGAATTCTTCCGGAACACGGGAGACCGGTGGGACTTTGACGAGGCCGAATACCGGCAATGGAAGTTGCAGGAGGAGGAAGAGCGAGAGCAGCGCCTTAAGGAAATTGCCGCCCACAAGGACGACAAGACCCAGGAACGCATCAAGAACTGGCTCGTGGCGCAGCTTGCCGAACTCGAATGCGGTGCCGGTACACGCTATGCCCGTGTCAAGAGCCTACTGGCCTGGTCAATGACAAATGGCCTCGGCGACGCCGTACTTAGTATTCCCTGCCCGTGGGATGAGCCGAAGTGGGAAAAGAGGTGGCCTAACCTGATTGGATGGGCCCTGACGTTGGGCTAGAAAATGGAGGGGAGCATATGCCGTGGATACGATTCGAGCTCGGAAAAGGCGCCATCGAGGAGTCTGAGAAGGATGTCTACCTGAGGGGCCGAAAAAAAGAGTTAGAAAATGACACTCCGCTGTCAGAAAATTTTGCTATATTTGAAAGTGTGGACGAACATAACACTGGACTAACACACGAAAATTTTCACAAAGGTGCGCGGAGGCCGGAAGTTGAAGGCCGTGAAGCACCGCAACACAAAGAGGTCAACGATGACTAAAATGCAGACAACAAACGGAGTATTCGTTCCGTCACAGGCAACCGGGGAAATCCCCATGCAGGCCATGCAGCCGGCCAACCCCTGGCTCGCGCTCCCCAGCGAGACTGCGGAGTTCGAGACCCTGGAGCCAGGCAGCTACAACGGCGTATGCATAGGAATAACGCTGCGCGAATTCCCGAACTACAACGACCGCAACGTCATGGACCAGAAAGTTCAGTTCGTCTTCCAGATTTGCGAGGGAGGTCAGCAGTACTATCTCAAGAGCAAGCCCTGTAAGATTGTGCTGAACGAGAAGTCCAACCTTTACCTGCTCATCAACAGCTGGACCAAGGCCACGCTCGAACGCATGGCTGGCGGTTTCTCCTGTGACAAGATGGTCGGGTACGGCGCACAAATCGTGGTCAACCAGCGCGAGTACAACGGCAAGACCTACGCTGACATTGCTAACCTGCTCCCGCTACGCAAGGGCGTGAAGGTGCCCGTTACGTCAGCCGAAATTCCGGCATTCCTCGCCAAGGGCGCAATAGCACAGCTGTGGGCCCCGGGCATCACTGTCAAGGACGAGGTCGTCAAGGCCGACTTCCCGCAACAGGCAGCACCTGCCGCAGAAGAAAACATTGGCATTCCGAGCAATGTCAACGACCACCTGCCTGGCTTCGTCCCGCAACAGGGCAAGAAGGCCCCCAAGATGCCGGCAAACGCCCAGGTTACCCAGAACCAGAACCCGGCCGAGTTCATGGGGCTGGCCCCTAACAACCTCCAGGTGACCAACCCGGCACCCCAGCCGGCCGGTCCAGACGTTGTAACGGCCTCCCAGGCGATGGCCCAGGAAGGCATTGCCGAGGACGATGACGACTCGGACCTCCCGTTCTAAGACCTCGATGTCCTGCTGCTCCTGCTTATAGTTACTTCCAAGTCCAAAACTGCAGCAGGACATCTGGTTCGCCATAGCCTAGCGGTAAAGCGCCCGCTCCGATGCTCGGGAGTCCCCGGTTCGAATCCGGGTGGCGAATTAAACTTAACCGGTTGGCCCCGGTGGGTCTCTTCTTCCTTATGTACCTGCTGGGGCCATTTTATTTTGGGGCCACCGAATCCGCTTTTCCTCTTACTTGGGCCCGCCCTAGGATTCGGTGGTTGTCATAGCGGGGCGGGCCCATTTTTTAAGGCCACATCATCATGACACAGAAAGAGCAAGAAGAAACACAAGAAGAGCGCAAGAAGCGCCTTAAACGCGAGGCCGCCGAACGGTACCGCAAGACCCATGACAAGGTCCTGTGTCTTGACGGCAAGTATCACTATATCCCTAGGTAATGTATGGAATGGCTACCGATTTATGCAATCATCACTAGCGCCCTCCTTTTCGTCGTGACCATCATGATGTTCTGGAACAGGAGCGAACTGGGCACGCTCAAGACCGCCATGGAAAAGATGCAGGACAAGCTGTCGCATATCTCTTCCGGAATTGACAAGCTAGACACCGGGCTGGACTGGTTCCTGTCACGTGAAGGCCTTAAAATAGACTATTGCCACGCCAACTGGCGATGGCTTATCGTCAGCCGAGACGACAATAGTAATATCTATAGAACGTTGAAGGAACTCGACCGTGATAAAAGAGAGGCACTCGCCAAGGCCCTCTACGAGGCCAGCCTGCAGGCGATGAGGGATTTTAACAAGGAACAGAAAAAGGAAAAGACAAAATGACACCGAAAGAAAAAGAATTCATCCAGAGGGAACTTCTACTAGATATCATACTCGAAAGCACCAGGTACACGGTAGAACCTGGTGATGACGACCCGATTCGCACCGAAGTGATTGAGCGCTATAAAGCATTGTGCCGTGGTGGCTCCGAGGTCAACGGTCTCTCCGTGCGCGAGAGGGGCATGGCCAAGAAATCCCGTTCCGGCCAGACCAAGGAAGGACGCATGCGCGTCATGTACAAGGGACACCGAATTACTATCGATTCCGACAAGATGATGCAGGTGCCGAACAAGATTTCAAGAACCGGTTACAAGTGGGAACCAAAGCCAGGCGTAAACCTGGACGATTACATACCAAAAGGAGTTGACGATGGCGAAAGAGAAATCTAAATTGCAGGTCATGGTAAAAAGGACCAAATCTAGGACTATCACATGCTGGATACGCCAGGACCTGGAAGATACCGTACAGGTGCTGAAGATGCGTGAACCGGGAGGCTTCACCGGTTGGCTTGAACAGGCCCTGTCCAAGGTCAAGGTATCGCCTGAAGAGCTCGCCGCACTGAAGGTGTTCAAGAAGAAATAAGCTTTCCTAGCTCATGGGGCTCCCGCAAGGGAGCCCTTTTCATTTATCCAAACTCGTCCACCGTATGGTTCAGCGCGTCCATTTCATCCAGGTTCAGCCCGGGTATGCCTGCCGAGTCCTGGAGCGGGAGCTCCAGGTCGCTTTCCAGAATCTTGAGTTTTCCCTGTAGGGACCGGCACCTGGCCACGGCAGAATATATGAAGGCCATGGCCTCGTCAATGTCGTCACTCCAGAAGAATGCCCTGTCGTTTACCATGACAAAATACTCGTTTGAGTTGGCCTGGTGTTCTACGGGTATATTGAATGAGAATGGCGCGCGAACCTTGTCTATAAGATTACGCACAAACTGCAAGAAGATGGCTAGATACACAGCCTCGTAAATCCATTTCATAAACGCTCCTTGACTTGGCAAACTTTGCCTTTCCTTTCGACCCACAGCTTCCCGGGCTCTGGCGGCCCATACAGTTTTTCGAATTCCTTTGACTTTGCAAGTCTTGCATCAGTCCTGCGTTTTCTGAAATATTCCCGCTGGTACACCTTCTTCTTGAGGTATCCCGGTTCCTCCAGGGAATCCCGCTTGGCTATCTCCTGGTCCAGGAGCCATCTTGCCTGGCCCCTGAGCAGTTCCTCGCGGTCCTGTTTGGTTTCAAGATAAAAGAACATCTCATTATCAGACCCCCATCCGTTCCTCACAGCCCAAGGGCCAAGTTCGAGCCGGTTCTCCGGAGGGATTCCAAGGAACTCGCATTCATACAGATAGTCTTCATACATTTCCTTTATGACCCTGGCACGGTCGACCCCGCGCACCATCTTGTTGATTGGGACGTGTTCGGTGGTATACTTCATCTCGGCTCGACTTAGATAGCGCGGGAGACCGTCGTTCTCCCCAAGCCCATACTTGAACGGCTCAATGTCCCCGGTAATGTTGCGCCGGCTCAATTCCTTGAGGTAACGGTCGGCGGTGTTGCCGCACACGCTATAGCATGAACTGAGGACATTTGCGGAGAAGTCCAGGGGACGGCCATCGGCTGTTTTCCTTGCATAAGTATGGTGGCCAATCTTGAATTCCAGGAAGTGACGAACCGTATTGTCGCGCACCCGGTCGAAAAGCTCGTCCCTGTATTCGCCATAGAGCTTATACCAGCCATGCGCCTTCATGAGCACGGTTGTAGCCATGGCGGCACAGCGGAACAGCTGGCTGATGGCCGATTCCTGTTCAGGCGGGACGAGCTTGAAATGGGCCATGATTACACCTTCGCGAAGTCATCCACGTCGAGTTTTGGCGGGTCAGGGAAAAGCTCTTCAGCCCTGCATACGACACATGTAAACGAGAGGTCACTCACGCTATCCATTCCGTGCCGCACGGAGCCGCACTTGTCACAACGACCGAACGAGAGCATCCCGGACGCAAGGACATTCTCCACCCAGTCATTTCTTTTTTGCTCAATCACTGTCATCGGCTTGCTCTTCCTCTTCGTGATATTCCCAGTCTATGGGCGGCTCGCCGTTTTCTTCCGCCAGTTTGTCGAAGACATGACACAGGTCATCTTCGAAATCATTGTGATTGATATCATTACAATGAAAACCAAATTCTATGTTGTACTTAATACGGTCGACAGCTTCCTTGAATCCCTTAATCATGTTGCCTCCTAAATCAGGTCGAACCCAATCTGCGTCTTGGGCGGCATTGCCCATGCCTCGACATACCTGGCCATACATTGTTCACTCTCAAGGATGCGTCCGTCCTCGACCAAAAATTTCCAGCCCTGGTCAACGAGTCCGTTGAACGTGTCACGGTCTTTGAGCTGTCTTAACTTCTCATCAAGTTGCTCCATGGTCGCACCGAGCGGAACCCTGGAGAATTCCGGGACGTTGGCATACGGACTGTCCGGGAAGTCGCTCCCGAGGAAAGCCGAGGAGCACACGGCTGCCTCCACGTAGCGCAAGTCGGAACGGCAACGGTTCAGCTCGTTTGGCACCATTGGAGCGATTACGAGGTCAGGATTGGTGCGGGTCATTAGCGATGCAAATCTGTTTGGAGAGACCCAAGGAAGACTTGTTACCTTGTCCTGAATCTCGTTCCACAGGAACGACGCGTTGCCCATCTGCGTGACACGCATGTCACCGTCCTTGACGTGTTTGATGACCCATTCGCGCCATTCGGCAGATGCGAAATCGCCAATCTGTTCAGGCACATCGTTGCCGTGCTCGTCCTTGTGGGCGGGAACAAAGTGCTGGGGGCATTGAGATAATGTGAGGTTAACGACTTTTAGGTCCTCTGTTAGGGGCGCCCTGCGCGGCAATGACCACATGGAGCGCGGAACAGCGTTCGGGATAATCATTACCTTGGCACCGGCTTCCTCGAGCTTCTTGGCAAGATACTTGTTGGTGGTCGTGACTAAATCGCAAAGCTTTAAACATTCGATTGAACATTCATTGTGCTTGTCATCCCATGTCTTTGCGGCGAACGCCTCGAAATCAGAATCGCCTTCGAGCACGACGGTCTTGCCGAATGGCATATCGTCAAAGTCGTTGATGATTCTGAGGTGTGGATACTTCTGCCTGATTGCAGATAATTGCTTGAGCAATTCCAGCCCTTGCCACCCCGCGCATGACTTGAGTACGATGGCGCGGGTTGCCCCGATGATTCCTGGTTCCAGCAACGGTGCGGGAACCTCGATACAGTGAACACCAGCTCCTTCAATCCAATTTAAGGTGAAAGCTGGCATGGATGCTCGATAGAAACGGCAACCGGAACCACCGGAAGTAACTATCTGGCAAAATGGATGCTGTGGGTCTATTGCAGCTAGCATAATATCTCCTACCGGGGCATCCCGGTGCTGAATGTGGAATCCCACGGAAGCGCCGTGGCGCATGTCGTTATAGAAGCCGTTTCCGACGCTCTAGGAAACGTCGGCGACCGGTAATACGTATATGAAGGCGTCTCCTCTTCATGGGTCGCCCTGCTTGCCATCTGGCAGGCAAGCAATGCCGCCGCTATTCCGCCGCCTACCATTAGGGCCTCCTGAACTTTGACGAGTTGATTACGGGGAAATCGACACGCGGTTTCCAGTAATCCATCATCTTCTTGCGGGTAGCCTCTAGTTCGCCGATGTCAAACTTGCCTTCCGACTGGTGCCGGGCACGGTAGTCCAGTATGCCCACCTTGAAGCCCTTGGATAAGGCCTGTAGGCACGCATCCACGTCATAGCAGAGTCGCCAGTGGAACGGGTGCGGCTTGAATTGCTCGAGGAACTTCCTCGAGAAGAACATGCAGCAGCCGTCCACCGAGACTGCATCGGTACGGGTGCCTGGGCCGTCAGCCATAACCACGTCGGGCTGACCATTCGCGAAGCCCTGGGTAATGGCGCCGACGGTCACCTGAGGTCTCATTGGGTTCCACCAGGTTAACGATGGAAACAGGCACAGCGTGCCTATGAGTCCGGCGACTCCCACGTTCTCCCGGTCGAAGAACGCGAGCTGCTGTTCCAGGTAGGGGTCGTTGTAGGGGTCCTCGGAAAAGAAGGTGAGGTCGTCGTGGTGGAAGCAGTACCAGTCGGCGTCGGCCATCTCGCGCATGAGTGCGATTTTCCCGGAAAGGGTCTGGGACAGGTCGTTGCCTATCAGGTGCAGGTCCGGCTTGGAGTCGCCGGCGACAGGGGTAAACATCTCGATTCTCATATTAGAGAAACTATGTCATTTTTGGCTAGTACCCTGCTTCGCGCATCAATTCTTCGAGATATTCGCGGTTGAAGATGCGGTCGGCGGTCGGGGTCTCGCCGTATCCGCGGAGCATTTCGTCCACTTCCAGGTCGCTGAACTCGTTTTCAGGGAGGAGACGGGCGGGCCTTGCCGGTCTTGTTGACAGAATCTGTGCAGCCGGGGACTCGTAAGGTACTGCTACGTCTGCCGCCATCAGGGGCCTCTCGTTGATACCGGCGTCGTAGGCCGCCTGCATCATGCGGTCGTTGTCGGTAATGTCCAGGGCGCCTCCCAGGATGCTGGACGGTGTCGCCTGTACCGGGGCGACCGTGCCGTCGGCGAGGATATGCGCGCCGTTCCTGTTCAGGACAGAGTACTGCTGCAGGCGCGGGTCGTTGACGGACTTGAAGCCTAGCTCCTTGACAATCTTCCTGGTAAGTTTTTCACGGGTGCCATTTCCCGCGTCGGCCGACTTGACCGTCGCCTTCTTGACGTCCATCCCGCTGTCTATGTATTTCTGCCTGGCTGCGGCTCGAGCGGCATCCGCTTCCCTGGCTATTTCTTCCTGTATTTCCGGAGAGAACATGGAATATACCACGCGAAGGTTCTTCTTCTCGCCGCGTTTCTGTGCGAGTTCGGCTTCGCGGGCGGCTCCGCCTTCTGCCCTCATGGCCTGGCGCTTTGCTCGCTGCCCGGCAGCAGCCGCTATCCTGTATGCGTCATATTCACTTAGACCTTCTTCCCTTGCCATGCGCAGCGCTTCGTTGTATGCATTGCGTTGTGCGGCATTGGCCGTTTCCGAATTCGACACCTGAACGTTGTCGGCCAGCTTTCCCCAGTTCTCGTCGCGCCGCGTAGCTATGTAGGCCTTGTCTTTTAGATTGACAGCAGTGTTGGCATAGGTGTGCTTGCGAATAGTTCTCAGCTCTTCCGGGTCGGTAATTCCTGCCAGTACCGCCTCATCCATGGCGTTATGGGAATCGGCCACGGCCTGTTCCAGGATAGCCCGTTTTTCGGCTTCCGGAAGTGAATTAAAGACAGCCGCCCTTCGTTTGTCTTTGTCAAGCGCGCCGATGGTTCTTCTCTCTTGCCAGCCTATAGGGTCTATATCGAGGGACTGGAAATTCACGTCTACAGTTTCCGGGACCTTGACAGAGAACGAGGGTACCCTGCCGGCATCTACAGCACGCGCCGCACTGTTCATGGTGTTTTCCACCATGTCGCCTGATACGCGCCTGATTACGTCGATACCGCGGTTGTTGTCCATACCATCGGTGACATTGCGCACTGCTGCGTTGATTTCGTCACGGGTTGGCACGTGGTCTGCATGCCTGAACTGTTCTACCACGTCCTCGGCAATCATCTTCATCATGTCAACGATTTCGTCGGACTTCGTCCTTGCAATTCGCTTCAGGATTGCAGCAGCCTTAGGCGCTGCAATCACGCCTGCCTTCAGCACGCCCCCTCCCGGCAGCCAGTCCAGCACGCCGGACTGCCCGCCAGCCACCTCCGTGACAGGTCCAGCCACGGGCCCGGTAAGGCCGAGCAGGATGTCCGCAGCAGTGCTGCCGGTGCCCTTCCCGAAGAAGAAATCTGCCGCGGCCTCGTCCGGGTCGGGCGGGAGAGGCGTGATTTCGCCGCGCGGGGTCAGGTCCGGAGTGTTCTTCCTCTTGTACTCGTCGAGGATTCGGCGGGCCCGGTCGGCCCAGTCATACATGAGGATGTCTGCTGCGCTGAGATTAGAAGGCATAAGTCGTTCCCTTTCCCTTGTAACTACTGACGGGCTTCTTTAAGGTCGTGAAGTATTTCCAGCGCGGAGTCGAGCTTCGTGCTGACCTTGGCAAGCTCCGTGTTCAGGGTGGAAAGCTGGAGCTGGTGGTCGTCGAGCCCGGTCTTCATGAAGGTCATGTCCTCCTTTAGGCGGGCGTTTTCCCAGGTCAGCTTCTGGACGGTGTCACGAATCTGGAGCTCGGCCTGGTCCCGGCTTATCTTGGTCTCGGTCCGGTCGGCCTTGACCTTGATGACGTCCCGGTAGACCTTCACTAGGAGCGTGAGCTCTGCTATGAGGGCCACCAGGGCGGCTATGAGCTTAGGGTCTTCCATATTTCCTCCTAGACGGGAACATCGTTCGTGCCGTCGGTCCATACACCGGCAGTAGCGATGTACCACATCGTCGCTGAAATCTGCGGGGCAATATCGGCGGTCGTTCCATGGAAGGTATTGGTCATGATGTTGGCAGATGCCGCCGAGCAGAGGTTGACGAAGTCGAGCCTTGCGTTTGCCGTAAGGCCGGTAGGGTAGATGGAAGAGCCAAGGTCGTCCACGGCCGCGCCGGTCTCGTGGAACAGGTATGTGTAGTAGGTCGACTGCGGCGCCTGAACGAACTGTCCGTTGCCCTTGACCAGGTAGGTCTTCGCGCTGTCGCCCGGCGGCGTCTGGAATCCGTAGAGCTGCTGGCTCGGGACGCCGTCCCCGTAGACTTCACGGCAGGCCCAGTTGTCGTAGGCGCCGCCGTAGTTGTACTGGCTCGCCGATACCGCTGGCGCCCCGCCGAAGCCGGTGCCCAGGCTGTTTGCGGACTCGTTCCAGGAACCGGCTGAATAGCTGTTCCACCTGTCGATGGATGCAGAGTCGACTACGTGCAGGTTCCCGGAGCCGTCCTTGAGCTGCAGCGAGGAGGCGTCGAAGCGTGCGGAAGCGGAGTCGATTCCGTTTGCAGTCTCGATGTATAGGCCTTCCCAGTTTGCAGACAACTTAACGTCACTCATGTTGGAATGCGAATAGCGCATGCCCGTGCCGTAGAAATGTCCGTATTCTGCCTGGTAATCGAGCGAGCCGGTGCGCTGTAGCACATGTAGGGCGCCCCGGTCGATTTCGGTGTAGGTGTTGCCCGTGTCGGTGTACATGCCGAGCTGGTCATAACGGAGTCGGCTTGAGGCGCCGTAGGAAGTGAACCACACCTCCGAGGAGAGGCCGAGCGGGTTGAACTGCGTGCCGTCGCCAGTGACGCCCCAGTTGGACGATACGCCGGTGAATTTGCCGACGGAAGAACCGTTGATGGAGGTGATGGCGCTGTCCGCGTCGGCGCTGATGGAGCTGAACGGGACGTAGGAGGACATCGCGCTGGAGTCCTGTTTGGCCGATTCCACATGCGAGGAAAAGGCCGTGAAAGTAGTCGATGAAACGTAGTCGCCCGAGGCCTGCGCCCCGATGTTGGTGCGCGCCTGGAGCTGCTCGGCAGTGGTAAAATTCTGCGGCCTGTCGGCCAGTACCTTGTTAATCTGTTCGCTCATAAAATCCTCACTTCCTGTTGATGCCGTATACCGCATACGGCACCATCATCTTCGGTGCATTTGTATCGGTCCACTTTCCTGCAGCCCATGTCTTATTTGTCTGGTTAATCCCCATATACCATGAAGAACCCACGTGTCCAGAATTGCCGTTTATCAGGAAGTCACAACCGAGTGCATAGTTGCATCTGTAATTGATTGCCCACGGCGAATAGCACCATGGTTCGCACGCGATTATTCCCGATTGCGCACGGTACACTTGTTTACTCACATGATAACCGTTTGCATAATTGTCAGAACCAGAGCCGTATACCATTACGTCATTAAACCCGGTGATACTTTCGGACAAGCTAATGTTCGTGTTGTACGGATTCCCCGTAGAGCTCCATAGGAGAGTCCTGTCGTCGGATGTCGAATACTTCACACCCTCAATCTTGTAAGGCCTTACGTCGGCGGTTCGATTATTCTCAAGTGAACATGTATAGTTAATGTTACCGTTATTTTTCCCCCAGAAATACGACGAGAATACACCGCCGGAATTTCCGGATAGAAATACCTGTGTTCCGTTGCAAAGTAAGTATGTATCGCTAATACCCCACTTACCCCAATAGAACGGCCCTCCGCCGTTAATTACATCACTGAGAACTGGGTACTCGGTCTTGACCGATACCGTAATGGCCGTGCTTCTCGCGGCACTCCCGTAGTATATGATTTCGTCGTAGTTGTCTATGGAATCCGACAGCGTTATTGTGGACTGGTTTGCCACAGGCGATGCAGCCGACCAAAGTACAGTATGCTTGGGGTCAATCATTTCACCTCCTTGACACCGACTATTTTATACGGGTGTACATCATTCAATCGTCCCGTATAAGTTCCCTGTGCCCAGGCAGTGGTATTGTTTCCTTGCCCGATGAAATAAGAGGACTGTACATATCCGGATGTTCCGGAGAGCCACAGCTCCGTACCGTTCAGGAGTATGAAGGTGGAACCGCTGTCCCACTTTCCGGCGTAGTAAGCTCCTCCGAGGTTTATTTTGTTTGGAACAACTACATACCGGTTGGATACGTCGATACCTATTTGGCCAGTACGCACGGCACTCCCATATACTATGTACTCGTCATAGTTGAATATTGAATCAGACAAAGTAATTGAGTACGAGTTTTTAAACGGAGTTGTGGTTTCCCACAACGTCCTATAGGTATAGGTAGGAGCCTTCCACGCGACACTCCCGGTAGCACCCGGGAATGTCAGGCGGTTGCCGCCGTAGGTTATGAAGTAGGAGCTTCCCATTATACCTCCGCCGTACGGTTGATGCCGACAATCTTGTATATGGGTGCCCCTTGAGTGGTATTACCGGCAGAATATCTTGCATCGCGCCCATACGCAAAACTATGTGTTGATGCATTAAACACTAGACCATTTGTAGAGCTATAGTTAGACTGTCTGCACTGCGATGGGGAGCCATCAGTAGATGCACAGTAATATACGTAAGTAACGCTTATCGGTCCTGTAGAAGCAGTGGGTGCCGGGCATTCATACATTACCGGAGTATTTGCGTAGCTGGAACCATAAAACCTTAGCCTATCGAAATGAGATGCATACTCAGACAAAGTAAATGTTGAGCAAGCGTCTGTACTTATTGTACCGCTCCACAGCACGGTCTCGTCGGCACCGAACACCAGCGTATCACCGACCTTCTCCAGCTTGACCCCCGGACCTGCCGAGAGTGCAAGCGCGGAGCCGCCCCAGTTGGCGGATTGGGTGCTCACCAGGTCGACCGTACCGCTCACGTCCGCGCTCAGCGCGTAGCTAGAGAGGGCACTTGAGTCGGCCTTGGAGGACACGGCGGAGTCCACCGCGGAACCAACGTATGCCGAGTCCACGAACCCGCTCTCGTTGGCGGTCGTGTAGAAGTCGGCAGAATTGAATGCAGTAGTGTCCAATTTGCCACTCGCAGCGCTTTCGGCATACGAGGAAGCAATGGCAGAAACTGTCGCACTGTCAACGCCGCCGCCTCCCGTGGCAGCCGCGGAGATTGCCCTGATGGAGCTCATGATTCCGGTACCCACCGTGTCCGCCGTGGAGCTGTACATGGTGATTTCGCCGTCCTTGGTGACCAACATCAGGTCGTGGCGGGCAGTTCCTGCGGTACCGTCACCTATGGCGAAGGCCGCGGAGTCACCGGTGGATGCGTCACCGTTACCGCGTAGGTTGTACTTACCGAATACGGCTGCTGTGTTTATTGCGCTGTTGTTGAAACCCTGTGCGACGGAATAGATGTTTGCACTGTTGTAGTATCCTTGCGCGAAGGAACCGTTGTCGGCGCTGTTGTGGTCTCCCTGTGCAAAAGAGTTGGATGCGGCGCTATTTTTGTTTCCCTGCGCGAAGGAAAGGAAGGCTGCACGGTTTTTAACTCCCTGCGCGAGGGAAGTGACAGCCGCGGTGTTTGCAGAGCCGATAGTCACCTCGGTTGCGCTAGTCTCTACGTAGTCCCCGGTAGCCCCGCCGCCTCCCCAGGAAGCGCTGTTCGAGCTTACCGTGTCGATTACACCGGAGACGTCGGAAGACAGCGCGTAGCTGGAAAGCGCCGAGCTGTCTGCCTTGCCGGATACAGCGGAGTCGACGTAAACTGAATCCACGAAGCCCGATTCGTTGGCTGTCGTGTAGAAGGACGAGGAGGCGCTCGAATCGAGCTTGCTGGAAACGGAAGAGTCGACGTAAGCCGTAGTGGCGTAGTTCGACAGGTCCACACCGGTAATGAACCCGCTCGGGTTGTCGACGGTGTAGAACGAGGAACTTGCCGAAGAATCGAGCTTCCCGGAAACCGAGGAATCCACGTACCCTGTAGTCGCGTAGTCGGATAAATCCACGCCCGTGATAAAGCCCGACGGATTGTCTACTGGGTAGAACGACGAGCTTGCCGAGGAATCTAGCTTCCCGGAAACGGCGCTGTCCACGTATGCACTATCAACATACGAAGAGGGATTCGATGTGCTGTAGAAGTCGGCTGTAGCAGACTCGTCGAGCTTCGAGCTTACGGCGCTCTCGGCGTATGACGATGCAATGGAGGAAACCGTCGCGGAGTCAACCCCAGCCTGGGCCCAGGATGCAGAGTTGGCGGACACCGTGTCGATAACACCGGAAATGTCAGAAGACAAGGCATAGGCGGACATGGCCGATGCGTCTTGCTTACTGTCTGCATAGGCCGAAGCAATGGCCGACACGTCCGCGCTGTTAGTAGGTGCGAACCCGGCGGAAGCGGCCGAAATGACGTTGCCGGAAATACCTGTTACATAACTCATTATACGACTCCTATTGCGCTGTTGTCTACCTTGGCGCTGATGCTGCTCAATTCGTTGAACCACCCACTATACTGGGAAACTAATGCAGAAAGCCCAGTGTATGAACTGTAAAGATTGTCGTAGGCTGACTGGTCGACCTTTCCGCTCGTCGCATAATCCGCGTATGAGCTGGCGATGGCGGATACAGTAGACTCATCGACTCCTCCACCTATAGAGGAACCTCCGATGGCCGTGATTGCGGACGCCGTGTCACATTCGATTGCGCTTGCATCCAGCTTTGCATTCCAGTATGGAATGGATGACTGCCTCATAACATCGCTTGAACCAGCACTGTAGAACGTGAGTGAGCCTGTGGTGAGCGTTGCGGAAGCTGCCGTATTGCTGCTGTTTCCAGATTCGTCAACTGCAACCCCGCTATGTCCAAGTGCCACCTTAATGTCGCTGAACAGGCCGGTAGAGCTTGCTCCGTAGGCGGATATGTTAGAACCGCGGCTGTTGTGGGCCTCTATTCGGACTGCCTTGATTTGTGCACTATTTGAAGAATCGACAGTACCGGTCGGGCCTCTGGATATAAAGATTGTGTCGCCACGATATGATGCACGGAAGTAACCCGCAGACAAGTTCATGCTTGCGCCAGTCGCCCAGGTAAGAGGGGAGAGTCCATAGACGTTGGAACCGTCCGCCGTGAACATAGATTTTGAAGGCGAGAACTGAAGACGGCCATTCTGGTCGAAACTGCCATAGTACCTCTGCTCAGCACCGGCTGCCAATAAGTAGGCCATCATCGGGAATCTATTTCCGCTGTCATCTTTTAGATACTCAATGTAGTCTGACTTGTTTCCGTTCTGCCATGTCCACACATGCCGTTCTGCTGCAGACAAGTTAGATGTCAGGTCATATACGTACGCAGATGTGGATGAATCCCAAGCCGTACCAGTCACTACAATTGGCGCACCGCCACCGCCTTGTCCAGCCAGTGCGCTCCCATTGATGGAGCTGATGGCACTGTCGGCGTCCCAGTCAAAAGTAAGCGTGTCTTGCTTGCCGCTGACCTGGCTTTCGACGTATGCGGAATCCACAT
>Ga0265301_10000976_pt1 | contig 39186 bp, 36 predicted proteins | sample AusTroGonzalo_MG_2_FD_193488 | JGI IMG/M metagenome (GOLD analysis project Ga0265301, IMG submission 193488) | Bovine rumen microbial communities from tropical cattle in Woodstock, Queensland, Australia - Gonzalo_04 | ecosystem: Host-associated > Mammals > Digestive system > Stomach > Rumen ...
TGAGGAGTTTTTAGCCTCAGCCGGTCAATATGATTTGATTTTCCTTGATCCGGCACGGCGAGATAATCACGGAGGCAAAGTATTCCGGTTAGCGGACTGCACGCCTAATGTAGTGACCTTGCTCCCTACTCTGCTCGCACACCTTACGAAGGAGGGACGGTTAATGCTCAAACTATCTCCCATGCTCGACCTTACTCAAGCGGTAAAAGAGCTTTCCGCGGTCAATTGGGATATTCATATTGTGGCCGTGAAAAACGAAGTAAAAGAAGTGCTTTTGTTGAGTCAAGAGTCAAGAGTCAAGAGCCAAGAGCCTACCATCACCGCCATAGACCTCTTCGAACCGGAGAAAGCATTCGTGTTCACCAAAGAGGAAGAAAAGAATGCCCCTTCATCCTTTCCACTTTCCTCTTTCACCTTCCTCTACGAGCCGAATGCGGCCATTCTAAAAGCCGGAGCGTATAAGTTAGTGGCGGCGCGGTTCGGGTTACAGAAATTAGATGTCAACACGCATTTATACGCGTCCAATGAATTAGTGCCCAATTTTCCGGGCAGAGTTTGGGCAATCAAAGAAATCATAAATCATAAATTTGAAATCAAAAATGCAAACGTCGTTTGCCGCAACTACCCTTTAACGCCCGAACAAGTGAAGAAAAAATTCCGCATCAAAGACGGAGGAGAGCATTATATCATCGGTTGCCGTATAGCAGGTCAACCGACCTTATGGATAGGAGAACGAATTCAATGAAACAGTCGGCTATCATAGTACCTGAAGGTTGTACGCGGGTGTTACTGCACGCCTGCTGTGCGCCCTGTTCATCGGCCATTGTCGAATGGTTATTGGCGCACAACATAGAACCCGTCATCTATTATTATAACCCCAATATATGGCCCTTCGAAGAGTATGAGATTCGTAAGAACGAGTCCAAGCGTCACGCAGAAAGCCTGGGCATCCAATGGATAGACGAAGACCGGCTTAGAGCCGGAGCAAGCCAACCATGCGGATACGAACTCGCCCACGAGGCGTGGCTATGCGCCGTGCAAGGTTTGGAGAACGAACCGGAACGTGGCAAGCGATGCGAGATGTGTTTTTATCACCGCTTACTGGCCACCGCCCGCAAAGCGCAAGAGTTAGGTATTCCGTTCTTTGCGACTACTTTAGCGTCCTCGCGATGGAAGAACTTAGAGCAGGTTAATGCCGCCGGACTGCGTGCGCAAGAAGCGGTTACGGGTGACGGGTTACCGGTTACGGACTCCCTCTCACCGCTCACCCCTCACCATTCACCTTTATATTGGGCACAGAATTGGCGAAAAGACGGGTTGCAAGACAGACGTAATGCCTTGCTCAAAGAGTATCATTTTTACAACCAGTTATACTGCGGTTGCGAGTTCAGTCAACGCCCATGTTAACGGATTTTATCATCAGTCGTATACGGGCAGAATTGCCGTTCGAACCCAACGCAGAGAAAGAAGGATTACTGCAGGCCTTGGGTGCTTTTATCGTCTCTCGCGATGCACGGAAGGCGTTTATTCTGCGTGGCTACGCGGGTACCGGTAAGACGAGTGTGATGAGTGCCTTAGTGCGGGCGTTAGAGGATCTGAAACAACCTTGCGTACTGTTAGCGCCTACAGGTCGGGCTGCGAAAGTACTCAGCCGTTATTCGCATGCACCCGCCTACACTATTCATAAATACATTTACCGTCAGTCGAGAGGCTCGACACCCACTTATCCATTCGGCGATGGCCGTGAGGTCTTTTCGCTGAGCGATAACCTGCATAGAAACACTTTGTTTATTGTTGACGAGGCATCGATGTTAAGCGGCAATCGAGACAACCCCACGTTCGGCAGCGGGTGCTTGTTGGACGATTTGGTACGATATGTGTATAGTGGCGCCGGTTGCAGTCTGCTATTAGTGGGCGACGATGCCCAGTTACCACCGGTAGGTAGTAGCTCCAGCCCCGCACTGGAGGCGGATTATATGAGAGGTTATGGGTTATCGGTTACGGGTTACGGGTTACGGGAAGTGGCACGTCAGGCGTTGGATAGCGGAATACTGAGCGAGGCTACTCGTTTGCGGGGAGAACTAGGCAGCTTAGGAAGCCTAGGACGACTAGGCAGCCTAACAATAACACCGAACGGCCGGGATATTATTCAGCTGAAAGGTGAAGAGGTAGTGGAACGATTGGAAACCAGTTGGCGAGAGGTAGGAGCAGAAGAGACGCTTATTATCGCGCGCAGCAACCGAATGACGAACCTCTATAACCAAGGCGTTCGAGCGCGGGTGTTATGGAAAGAGGATGAGTTATCCAACGGCGACCGAGTGATGGTGGTGAAGAATAATTATTTCTGGGCGCAAGAGTACGATGATTTGGAGTTTATCGCCAACGGCGATATGTTTGAAGTGCAACGACTCTACAACCACCATGAGTTATACGGTTTTCATTTTGCCACCGCCAGTCTCAAGTCCGTGGATTATGAATGGGAGATTGAAGCGTTAGTGCGGTTAGAAACCCTGACGACGGACAGTCCGGACGCCCATTACACCATGCAAAAAGAGCTCTTTGCCCGCATCGCAGAAGATTATCCGGAGATACGCAATAAGAAAGATTTGGTGAAGAAAATCTACGATTCGCCATACTACAACGCCTTACAAATTCGGTTCGCTTACTGCGTAACCTGCCATAAAGCGCAAGGCGGTCAGTGGAAGCATGTATATATCGATAAAAGTTTAACGAATGAAGGAGTGAACGAATTAACGGAGGAGGAAAAACGCGACTTTTTACGATGGATTTATACGGCGGTGACGCGCGCGACAGAGAAAATATTTGTTCTTCGGTAAAAAAGTTCACATTTTATTTGCATATGTGAATTTTTTTTTGTAATTTTGCGCGTTAATTTGGATTTTTTAACAAACAATCTTTAATACTAACAAACAATGAGTACCAAACATTTACACGCAATTTTTGCGTTCGCGTTAGGTGCAATCATGTTGAGCTGTCATTCGGAATTGGACGTCAACAAGATTGACCCGACGATTGAATTGCCTGTGAAAGTTGCCTTGCCTGTAGGTAGTATGACTGCCAAGGTAGCAGATTTCTTCAAGACAGACGACACCGCTCAATTCTACATTGACACAGTGGGTGGTAAAAATGTGCTGACAGCACAGTACACTATTCCCGATCAATCTCAAAGTGTCCAGGGATTTGACTTCCCTTCACAGATTTCGAGTGCACACTTCCGTTTTGACTTGTACGATCGTTTGATCGAAGATTCTATTACGATTCACATCCCTTGGCCGGTTGATAAGGATACCACGGTGTGCCTGCTCCGAAACGACTCCATCATTCTGCCTGACGGAGTGCCGGATTTTTCGGACTCGATCCATTTCTACATGCCTATTGTACTTTCGGGCATCAACAAACCTTCCACTACCTTACGAGTAGACAAAGCTACTTTGCCTGAGGCGAATTTCAGCTTTGTTATTGATCGCTACCTATTCAATGACCTGAAATGGGAATGGGTAGATGCGATTATTATGAATTTAGGTAGCCAATTCACTTGGAATGGTCATTCGGGTCCCATTCATTTGTACCAGAAAGGTGACCCGGAGGTTACTAAGTTCGGTGATACGATCCACTTGGAGATGAGCAATTTAGAATTGAATATGATGAAGAACCAATCCGCAGATCCGTCGTCCGCCAACGTATCTGATTCGCTGGACTTCTTCATGACCGTGGTCTTTACGGTTCCTACCGGCACGAAAGCTTACCTCGAATCCCACGATTCCGGTTTCCAAGGCGATTTCAAGGTCAAGAAAGTGACGGTTAATACATTGTGGGGTTGGTTCTTGGAGGATAACGGTTACAGCACCCGCGGTGTGTACGATATCGATTTGGGATCCCTTCCGTTCTTGGAGAACGCGTGTCTGCCGATTGCAGAGCCGAGAATTGCCGCTCATCTGGAGACGCCTATCGCCGGTAATATCAAGTTGACCGTCGATTCGCTCTATACTATCGATGCTCACAATAATTATCAATTCGCTAATTTCAGCGGCAGTCGTCAGGGCGTGCTCACATACACCGAAGCGGATGGTTGTCTCAATCCACAGACCAGCTCTTTGGACGCCGTTGCTGATATTCAAATAGGTTTTGACCACACTGCGGAGAAAGGTCATATCGATTCGATGTTCATTATGATGCCGAGGAAAGTAGGTTACAATATCAACCTCAACTTTGACAAAGAGACCTGCAATCAGGTTCGTATCGTAACCAATAATCTGTATGTCAAATTTGGTGCACACGCCAGAGTACCGTTCTCCTTCAACAAGGGTACTAAGATTGACTATACAGAGCAATTGAAGAATGTCAACATCGCTAGATACCAACTTGACTCGATGTTGAGTGAGGTGAAGGGAGTTGATTCGGTTCGCATCAAAGACCTGTGGCTCTATTTAGGCTTTGAGAACGGTATTCCATTGAATGTATGGGGTACTTTCCGTTGCTTGGATTCGCTCGGCCGCGTTATTAAGGACCCGCAGGATACGACCAAAGCATATACAATTATTCCGGGTAAAGACACAGTTTATCTGGCCGGTGGTACGTATGAGCAAGGCACGAAGAAAGTGATTCCGACTGCTACTCCGATCACTTGCCGTGTGACGCAAGAGCACCTCGATCTCTTCCCGAAGATTAAAACGATTATATACACCTTTGGTGTAAATGACGGTTCGTTGGAGAACAGCCAATTCGGTGCCGAGATCAACGGTTCGGATCACCTGAAGGTTCAAATCGGTTTAACGGCCGATATCAAGGCGGTTATGGATGTAACTAATTTAGGTAAATAATAGGAGGGCAAAGCAATGAAAAATGTACGTAAACATATTCTGGTAGCCCTTCTGGCGGCTATTACGCTGAGTGCAAGCGCACAACAAGTGAACACGCTGTACTTCTTGGAGAACGCTCCGATGCGTCATACCATCAACCCTGCTTTCCAACCGGTTAGCCAAGGTTATATCAACTTCTCTCCGTTAGGTTGGATGTCGATTAGCGCGGGTAATAATACGTTTACCATGAGCGATTTCCTGTTCGTGGACAAAGACCCCAACAGTCCCACCTACGGTAAGACACTCACGATCATGCACCCGAACGCACGCGCTCAGCGCCAGCAATTCCTCGGGCGTGTACCGTCGATGACCCTCACCGGAATGGATTTGACCATCGGTCTGATCAACATGGGATTCCGCATCAAAGATAATGGTTTCCTGATGATTGGTATCAACCAACGCGTTGAGACCAATACCACGCTTCCCAAGCCGTTAATGAACACGCTGTTAGGCGGTACATTGGATTTCACCAATCAAAACTTCAACCTAGGTGGTTTAGGTGTATTCAGCCAAACATACACAGAGATCAGTGGAGGTTACAGTTATCGTATCAACGACCAGTGGACAGTCGGTGGTAAGGCCAAGTTGCTTTTGGGACAAATGTACGCAGGCTTTAACGGTAAGAAATTAAATATGTACTCCTCCCCCGAGGAGATTCAACTGAAAGGTAATCTGGACCTCGACGTAGCCGGTCCGGTTAACTTTGAGTACCTGAACAGCAAGATTGCCGGTCAAAGCGTACAAGATATTATCAATAGCTTCAACCAAGGCACTTTCAGTCCCGATAGTTTGGTGGATTTGAAAAATATCCCGAAGCTGGTTACCCCTTCCGGATTTGGTGTTGCATTTGACCTCGGTTTCACGTATAAGCCGATTGAACAACTGCAATTGAGCGTAGCTATTACGGATCTTGGATTCCTCTATTGGACGAAGACGAACCGCTTTAACTGCTCAATGGATACCACTTTTGCCGGTGTAGGTAACATCGATTATAGCGATCCTGCTTACCAAGACGAGAAAGGTAACTTCGATTTCCAGAAAGTAGCCGATAAGGCTGTTAAGGATTTGGAAGGTCTGCTGAACGGTGTTAAAGTGGACAAAGGCGCCGTGAACAAGGGTTTTGCTAAGATGACATCCGCTCGTTTGAATGTAGGTTTGGATGCTAATTTCTGGGATAACCGTGTGGGCTTAGGCGTTCTCTCAGCTACCCGCCTGTACAACGCTCGCTTGTATGAAGAGGTAACCTTCGGTGTGGCTTTCCGTCCGGTTAACTGGTTCAATATCGCCGCTTCGTACTCCTTGCTTAACAACGGTAAATACAGTAATATCGGTGCCGGTTTAGGTTTTATGCCTTACGATGGTATCAACTTAACCCTCGCGCTCGATTATATCCCGACCAGTTACGCTGCGCTGCCTAACAAAGACGCATCGGCTCCGAAGCAATATTTCCTGCCGGATAAAGCAAAGATGGTTAACGTAGCACTCGGATTCTCCATTGTATGGGGTTCGAACCGCAAGGATAAAGACAAAGATGGTGTATGGGATAAGATCGATATGTGTCCTAACACCCCGCGTGGCGTGGCGGTGGATAGCGTAGGTTGTCCGCTGGATGAAGACCACGACGGTGTACCTGATTATCTGGATCGTTGTCCGGGCACTCCGGCTGCCGCAATCGGCTTCGTGGATAGCGTAGGTTGTCCGCTGGATACGGATGGTGACGGAGTACCTGATTACTTGGATCAGTGTCCCAACACGCCGGTAGAGGCTTACGGTCTGATTGACTCGGTAGGTTGTCCGCTGGATACGGATGGCGACGGTGTACCTGATTACCTCGACGAGTGTCCTGGCACGCCTGAAGCTGCTTACGGCAAGATCGATGCAAAGGGTTGTCCGATTGATACGGACGGAGATGGTGTACCTGATTACCTCGACCAATGTCCGGGAACACCGGCTGAAGCATACGGTCAGGTAGATACCTTAGGTTGTCCGATTGATACCGACGGCGACGGAGTACCTGATTATAAGGACGAGTGTCCTGGCACACCGGAAGCTGCATGGGGTCACGTAGACGCTCGCGGTTGCGAACTGGATACGGATGGTGACGGAGTACCTGATTATCTCGACGAGTGTCCAACAGTCCCCGGTTTGAAAGAGAACAAGGGTTGTCCGGAAGTTAAACGTGAGGTTCGTAACTTGCTCAAGAAAGCTATGCAAGGTATTGAGTTCGAGACCGGTAAGGCTACCATTAAGAAGAAATCCTTCCCGTTGTTGAACCAGATTGCTAAGGTCTTCATTGAGAACACGAACTACAACATTGAAGTTCAAGGTCACACGGATAGCACCGGTAAGTACGAGATCAATAAAGAGTTGTCTGAGAAACGTGCTAACGCTGTTCGTGATTACCTGATTGAGCAAGGCGTAGACTTCCAACGTCTGACCGCAGTAGGTTACGGACCTGACGTACCTATCGCAGACAACAAGACCAAGGCCGGTCGTGCTAAGAACCGCCGCGTAGAGTTCAAGATCACCTTCGAGGAGATCAGTTACGAGTCGGTAATGGACCACGCTGACCCCGCGCCTGCAGCACCTGCAGTTCCCGCAGATAGCACTGTTGTAGCGCAGTAATAAAATGGATGGCGACTTTGGCCGGTCGCCATCTAACTACATTTATTAACAATTAAACATTTCGTATTATGGGAAGAGCGTTTGAATATCGCAAAGCAACTAAACTGAAAAGATGGGGACATATGTCCCGCACATTTACCAAATTAGGTAAAGAAATCACTATCGCAGCCCGTGAGGGTGGTCCGGATCCTGATTCCAACCCTCGTCTGCGTGCATTGATTCAACAATGTAAGCGTGAAAATATGCCGAAGGATAATATCGACCGTGCTATCAAGAAAGCTACCGATAAATCATCCGAAGGCTATAAGGAAATCAACTACGAAGGATATGGTCCGCATGGTATCGCTATCTTTGTAGAGACCGCCACAGACAACCATATGCGCACGGTGGCCAATATCCGTTCGTACTTCACCAAGTTCGGCGGCACATTAGGTACACAGGGTTCGTTGCAATTCCTCTTTGACCGCAAAGCTTGCTTCACCGTAACAATGAAGGATGGCATTGACCTGGACGAACTTGAACTCGAACTGATTGACTTCGGTGTAGAAGAACTCGGCGTAGATGAGGAAGAGAACACGATTGTCATCTACTCGGACTTCAACGAGGCTGTTAATATGCAAAAGTACCTGGAGGAGAACGGATTTGAGATCCAAGCAATGGAGTTCGTTCGTATTCCGAACGACACCAAGCAGTTAACCGACGAGCAACGCGAGTCTGTACAGAAACTCATCGATAAGATTGAAGAGGATGAAGACGTACAGAACGTGTTCACCAATATGGCGGAATGATGATAATCTCCGATTATTTTAAACTAACAGAGCGTCAGGCTGAGCAATTCGCTCAGCTTGATGCGCTGTATAGGGATTGGAACAGCAAGATCAATGTGATCTCGCGCAAGGATATAGACAACCTCTATGAGCACCATGTGTTGCATTCGCTATCGATTGCCAAACTCCTACCCTTCCAACCGGGCACGACCATCATGGACGTCGGCACAGGCGGTGGTTTTCCTGGTATTCCGTTGGCTATTCTGTTTCCCGAATGCTCGTTTGTGTTGATTGATTCGGTGGGTAAGAAAATCAAAGTAGCCACCGAGGTTGCGCAGGCGTTAGGACTGACGAACGTAGTGTGTAAGCAAGAACGCGCGGAAGAAGAGAAACAGAAATTTGACTTTGTTGTTTCCCGTGCAGTGATGCCTCTACCCGATTTGGTTAAGTTAGTACGGAAGAACATCTCCAATAAGCATCGCAATGCAGTACCGAATGGTTTAGTGGTGCTGAAAGGAGGCGACTTGGACGCCGAACTGCGACCTTTTAAGGAGGCCGAAGTAACACCATGCAGTCAGTGGTTTAAGGGGGAGTGGTTCCAGACCAAACAGGTTATCTACCTGCCGCTGTAAACCAACGATTAGATCGTATCAATGAAATATTTCTGCTTACGGTTGAAGATTGCGATACCAATAAGCACCAATACCAGCATAAAACCGATACTATACGCCAGAGCGGACCAAGAGAACGAACCTACTCCGTAAGCGCCGTATTTGAATGTTTCTATCAACGCTGTCATCGGGTTCAGCAACATGAACCGGTGCAGCGTTTCATTTTCCACATAACTGAGTGGATAGACAATCGGCGTAGCGTACATCCAAAGCGAGACGAAGGTGGAGAAGAAGTTCGTTAAGTCTTTGTATTTAGTTGTCAACGAGGAAATGATGAGACCCAACCCTAATGCGATGCCTTGCAGCGTCATCAGCACGACCGGAAAGAGCAGCAAGTACCAATTAGGACAAAGATGCACTCCACGGAACACAAAAATCAGATAAACGATGATGAATGTACCTAACTGAAGCGAGAACCGGAATAGTTTGGATAGCACGACTGAGACAGGCGACACCAAACGCGGGAAATAAATCTTACCAAATAGGTTCGCATTCGTCTGGAAAGTATTGGAGACAGCCGTCAAGCACTCCGAGAAATACTCCCACAGACAGATACCGCTTAGATAAAACACCGGTTGCGGAATATCATCCGTCGGTATATTGGCTATCCGTCCAAACACCACCATATACATCACTACGGTAAAGAGCGGCGAGATAAAATACCATCCCATTCCGAAGATGGTCTGTTTGAACTGCACTGTGATATCTCGCTTGATAAACAGCCATACTAAATACCTCTTCTGCCATAGTTCCCGCAGTCCGAGACCTTTAGAATAAGTCTTCGGCGAAATCTCCGTCGTCCAATATGTGTTCCTTTCACCTTTCATCTTTTACCTTTATCAGACTGTATCCATAAAACTTTTCTGCACTTTATTAAAGAGCATTAAGCCGAAGATTAATAATAAAAGCGTGAACCCTGCGCTATATGCTAACCAAATCCAAGAGAATTGGCCTTGGCCCAAAAGTGAATATTTGATGGCCTCCATAATGGGTGTGACAGGATTGAGGGACATTGCCAAGTGGAGTTTGGGATTGGTGACCATACTAAGCGGATAAATCACCGGCGTGACATATACCCAAAGAGAGATGATTTTGGCGAGCATGATCTGCAGGTCGCGGTATTTGGTGGTCATGGATGAGAAGATCATCCCAAACCCTACTGCCATCAAGGCCAATATGAGCACCAAGAGAGGGAAAAGCACGATTTGCCAATGTATGGTCAGAGCTGTGCCAGTGGCCACATAATAGATATAAAAGGCGACGAAAATAACCAGTTGGATAGCAAATGACAGCAGGTTCGTTGTCACAGCCACCAAGGGCATAATTATACGCGGGAAATAAACCTTACCAAATATATCCGCATTCGTCACAAACGAGTTCGAAGTAGCGCTCACACACGAAGCGAAATAGCCCCATACGGAAATGCCTAAGAGGTAGAACAGCACAGCCGGCACGCCATCCGTCGGTATATTTGCTATTCCGCCGAACACTGCTACATAAACGATAACCGACAGAATCGGTGTGATTAAGAACCATAAGGGTCCAAGAATCGTTTGTTTGTACGCTGTGCGGAAATTACGGAGCACAAAGAGCCAGAACATATCTTTATAACGCCACAACTCTTGCCAATCGACGGCTAAGAGTTTATCTTTAGGCGTAATAACCAATTGCCAATGTTCCTTCTCTTTGCTCACTTTTCCGTTTCCTTTTCTCCGTTAAATCGGTTTTTCTTGCCGTATACTACCCATTTATCCAAAGCAACGAGCACAGCAGGTACAACCGTCAAAATCAACACTATGGCCACAAACGCTCCTACTGCCAAACAACCGACGATATTACTGATCATCAGATCATCGATGAATAATGCCATCACACCGGGACCTAATACCATGATCAGACCGGAAGTGAGGATTGTACGAATCGAGCCCTTATACGCGGCACAAACGGCGTCCAGTTGCATCATAGACTTGCGATATTCGCGGTAGTAATTGGCAAACAAAATACCATAATCAATCGTGGCACCCATGAGGATGGCTTGCACAATCAGGTACGCCAAATAGAGCATCTTACCGGATACGAGGCCGGCTACAACTACATTCATATACACCGCAGTCATGACGGTCATCACTAAGATCGTAGGCACAATGACCGAACGGAAAGTGACGGCCACAATAAGGAAAATAGCCAATATGGTCAGCAGTGTGACCATACTCATCTCATGGTCGAATCCGCCTCGCATCTCTGCATACATAACCGATTCGCCTACATAATAATGTTCGTTTGTCAACCGCGCATCGGCCCATGCAGTCAGCGTATCCACAAACGCGTAGGTCTCCGGAGACTCTTTAGGTAGCGTACTCAGCACGACCAGCAGGGAGTGGTCCGGTTGACGTAATTGACCTATACCGTCCATGATCTCAGTATGCATAGACGAAGCCTGCGTACGCACCGTGTCCGGAATAATATCCGCCAAACGCGGGTCATAGATCAGCGTATCACATACATATGCCAATAATTGGTCTAATCCGACGCGCAGCGTATCTGCTTGGCTATGAACCGAACCGTAGTAAGTATAAAGCAACGACATTTGATCAGCTGTCACCGGTGCTGATTTGACTTGAGACAGTTCCATCAAACGGGCCAGATGTTTCGCCATTTGATCGGATGTATAACTCTCTCCGCCAAAGACCAATTCGGTAAATAGTTCCGCTTGCAAATCTTCGCGCGAAGGACGATGTTTGACGGGTTTGGGTTGATGAGTGACTACCGGTTGTTCAACCACTTGTGACGACGCGAATTGACGGTTCTTGAGCGAATCCTGCAGCGCAGCAATCGTTCGTAACATCGATGCAATCGAATCTTCATTGAGGGTATTAACAGCGACAGTCGGCGTAGGAAGAACCGTTTCCTCATGTTTAGGATTCGCGATGGATAGCAACTGATCATCCGACAGATCTTGAATCCCGAAAGCGTGCAGCAGGGTATTCATCTCCGACGGCAGCAGGGATGCGTTCGCATCTGCCAGATCCATCAAGTGGGTACGTTGCCCTAACTGCAAGCGTTGCTCGTCAGTGATCATACCTGCTAAACCTTTGCGTTGGAACAAGTCATCTACTAGCAAATGTACATACTGCAGAGGTGTCAGCACTTTGGACTTATTAGGAGCGTATCCATACACTAAGCGCGTCTGAATAAGGGTCGAACCCATGAAGAGAGACATCTCATTCGGCGTCATCGGTAACCGCAAAGCAATGGTGTCGGTTAACTTACGCATCTCTACCGTGATAGCGGACGGGTGCGTAGTATTGAGGGCTTCAATAAACGGCACTAACGCGATACGCTCCAATTCTACCGTCGGCATCTCCACCGAGTCGGTTACCGTCACTTGAATCGGATTAACCGCTAAGGCGGCGATGGTCTCACGGGGCAGAACAATCGTGTCCTGAAGCGTGTCCGGTGCAGGAGTTGGAACAGGTTCTTCTTTCTTCACCGGTTGGGGTGTAGATTTGGTGGTCGGCTTAGGAGCCGGCTCAGAGGTATCCAACATGGACTGTAGAGCCTCTATCTGGTCACGCATGTCTTTATCCAGATACGATGCAAACAGCGGATTAGAAGCACAGTGCGTATGCAGGAACCGCGCCATTTCGGGGAAAGTGATACGAAGCGTATCAGTAGGCACCGCTCGCATGAAATAAACGAGTTGTACCATCTCCGGTGAGACAGCGTGCATTGCATCCGAAGGAATAGCAGAAACATCCGCAGGCATCAAATCAGAGAAAGTGGATGCCAAAGAAGTGACGTGACGCGTCATCTCTGCCGGCGTGAGCGGTTCGCTCATCAAGGTCGGATAGGAGATAACGGTCTGAATGCCTTCTTGTTGCAATAAATGATCCGCCAAACCATAGATAGCTTCTTCTTCATTGGTGTCATACACCAACACAAAGGGGTTGGGTGAAGGGAAAATCTTCTCGATCGCCGATTCTTTCTCCGCAGAGAAGAAGATCGTTGTTTGGCGTGAGAAATACCACGAAGCGAAGAACAAAAGGACTGCACCGACGGCCATAGTAACCTTATGCGATGCCACAAAACGTGCCACCCCATTTGTTTCCGGTACAAAGACGCGCTTGGCCGTTCGGTTAATCGTTCGGCGGAAGAGTAGCATCAAAGATGGCATAACCGTGAAGGTGCAGATAAGCGAACAAACTACGCCTTTGGCCAGCACGATACCCATATCGGCACCTATCTTGAGCCGCATAAAGCAGAGCATCAACAGTCCGACGACCGTGGTAAAGGCTGATGAAAGAACCGAAGGCGCAGCGGCTTTGATGGCCCTATTAGCAGCCAAAACAGCCGTTCGACGATCCGTATGTTCGTTCTGTTCCTGACGATATCGGTTAAGCAGAATAATACAATAATCAAGCGAAAGAACCGCTTGCAGAATCGAACCGATGAAGTTCGTAGTGATAGAAACAGACGGCAAGAGGGCGTTCGTACCCATATTGAGCACGACGGCCATTAGCGTAGAGATCAAAATCACTACCGGTTCGAACCAAGACTGTGCCATCAAGAAGAGAACCAGCATAATCAGCACGGCGGCAATAATCATCACCGAAACCGGCGGTGTAGCGCCGTCTTGGCTGGTCTCTACAACACAGTTACCACCGAATCGATTGGAGATTTGCTTACCGAGTGCCTTTTGGTCCACCGACTTAGGCACATCAAGGTCGAAAAGCGTGTATGTACTGTCGACACTATATCGATAAGTCACACCGCGCACATCAGGATAAGCGTCCAAGAGGGTTGTTATACCTGGTATTTCGGCAGGTTTGAGTCCCTCGAACATAACATGCACATCTGTACCTGACATCTGCGCCGACGAACCAAACTCATCCGTGATGATCTCCAGACCTGCTTTCATCTGCGAGTCATCCGGTAAGTACTTGGTCATATCGGCATTGACGTTCACATGGAACATCATAATGCCACAGATGACCGTCAGGACCACCGTCAGCGCAAAGATAATATAGTGTACGCTACGCTTCATTTAAAAATTTCCCATTTGCAGGAAAGCGACCTCTTTAGGTGTCAAGTAACGCCATTTACCGCGACCGACATTCTTCTTGGTCAGTCCGGCAAAAGATACGCGGTCAAGGTTAACCACTTTATACCCTACTTTCTCGAATATACGACGAACGACACGGTTCTGACCGGAGTGGATCTCCAGACCGATATGACGACGGTCGGTTTTTGGGAACTCGAGTGCATCGGGGATAATACGTTCGTCATCCAAGACTACTCCGGCGCGCACGATTGCTTCATCCACCTCATCCAAATCACGGTCAAGAGTGACCGCATAAATCTTCTTCTTGTTGTATTTCGGATGCGTCAGTTTAGCAGCCAGGTCACCATCATTGGTCAGCAATAACACACCGGTCGTATTACGGTCCAAACGACCGACGGGATAAATACGCTCTGCACAAGCATTGCGCACGATATCAATGACCGTGTGACGTTCTTGCGGGTCATCGGTGGTAGTAACCGTATTCTTGGGTTTATTGAGCAAGATATACACTTTGCGTTCGCGGCGAACGGGCTGGTTATGGAAACGTATATCATCGGTCGGCAACACTTTCGCACCGAGCGAATCCACTACTACACCATTCACGGTGATTACACCGGCTAAGATAAAATCATCAGCCTCGCGACGCGAACAAATACCTGCGTTTGCCAAAAATTTATTCAGACGAACAGGCTTTGTCGGATCTTCGTATTGCTCACGATAGGTTTGTTGTTTGCGTTGGGAATAAACGCCGCTGTTACGTTTCGGACGCATTCCGTAGGGACGCTGCGGACGGTTTTCACCATCGTGGTTAAAACGCGGACGAGATTGCTCACTGTCACGATTGAAACGAGGACGGGGTTGTTCTCCGTCACGATTGAAACGCGGACGAGGTTGATCACCTTCGCGTTGGAAACGAGGACGTGATTCGCCCTCACGGGTAAAACGCGGTCTTGGCCGACGCTCACCATCATTGTTGGAATTGTTGTTGTACATTGTTGTAATCTAAAATTTAAAATTTCCACAAGTGCCTCTCACGAGTCACGTACGTGCTCACGCACGCGTTAATAATATATAAGGACAAAGGCTAATAGATAAAACCATTAACCTTTTCCTTAGCCCTTTAATTTTTCAATTTTCACTTTTCTCAAGCCTCAGCGCGCTCGATAGCCAATTTACCACGGTAGTAGCCGCAAGACGGGCAAACAGTGTGGAAAATATGCAAAGCACCGCAGTTCGGGCATGTTGCCAATGTAGGTGCTTTTACAACGTCATGGGTACGACGTTTCGCTTGACGGGTGTGGCTTTGTCTTCTTTTAGGATGTGCCATAATTATTTACGATTTTAAAATTTACGATTTACGATTGTCTTTCGACTTTCGACTTTTATCTATCGACTATCAATTTTCGGGTTCCGGTTCGTCACAAAGGTGATTATGGAGGAGAAGTTCCATTTGCTGGTTGCACTCACCCGCTTGGTGACTGTGAACGATCGGAATATTGATACTTACTATTTCATACGCCAACCATGAGAGGTCGAGACTTTCGTCTCCCGACTCAATAGATTCAACCATCTCATCATTAGCATTTATCTCAAGGGGCATCGGGTCGAGGCATCGGTCGCAAACAACAAATACAGTCCCTTGAACTGCAATGCTGAGCTCATATGCCTCCTCCCGGAGATTAAGCGCGATTGTGGCATCCACTTGACCGGAAAGAATTTCTGACTTCTCAATCGATGAAAAGAAATCGTTATCCAGCTGTATATCAAACCGATGCGTGCCTAAAGGCAGGCGCGAAAGGTCGACAATATAGTGGTGTGTTTCGCTCATACGCGCATCGTCCAATGTGGCGATTTTTCTCGTGTCTCAAGACACTCGATTAAAAATCGGGTGCAAAGGTACTACTTTTTTTTGAATTGTGCAAGTATTTTTTGCTTTTTTTTACAAAATTTGTCCTTTATAGAACTCCGAGACGGCGATGATGCCTTTTTCCCAGACTTCCAAATCCATCGATTCGTTGGGTGAATGAATAGCGTTTTGTTCCAAACCAAAGCCCATGAGGATGGTCTTGCAGCCTAAGATGCGTTCAAACGCGGCGATGATAGGTATACTACCGCCTCGGCGAGCAGCCAGAGGTCGTTTGCCAAAGGCTATTTCAAAGCCCCTTTCAGCCGCTTTATACGCCGGAATATTGATCGGGCACACATACCCTTGGCCTCCGTGCATGGGCGTCACTTTTACGCGCACGCCCTGCGGAGCGATGGATTGGATGTAATTTACAAAGGCTTGGGATATTTTCTCATGGTCCTGATTGGCTACGAGGCGACAGGATACTTTGGCAAAAGCCTTAGACGGCAGGACGGTCTTACTGCCTTCTCCGGTGTAACCGCCCCATATACCGCACACATCGAAGGACGGCCGACAGGAATTACGTTCAAGTGTCGAATAACCTTTTTCGCCAAAGACCTCATCGACGTCAATTGCCTTATTATAGGCCTCCTGCGAGAAAGGTATTTGTGCTATCATCGCACGTTCTTCGTCAGGGATAGGCAGCACATCGTCGTAGAAATGCGGGATAGTGATACGACCGTCTTGGTCCACCACTTGAGCGAGCATCTCACAGAGAGCGTTGATGGGGTTCTTCACCGCTCCGCCAAAATGGCCGGAATGCAAATCGCGGTTCGGACCATCCACCTCTATCTGCCAATAAGCCAAACCTCGCAGACCCGTGGTGATAGATGGCGTCTCTTTGCCGATCATCGACGTATCGGACACTAAGATGATATCCGCTTTGAGTAACTCTTTATGGTCTTCCAAAAAGGCTTCCAAAGACGGCGAACCGATTTCTTCTTCGCCTTCAAAAATGAACTTCACATTGCACTTCATTTGGCCTGTTTGGACCATGTATTCAAACGCTTTGGCTTGAATCATCGCCTGTCCTTTGTCATCGTCTGCACCGCGCGCATAGAGTCGTCCATTACGAACAGATGGTTCCCAAGGGTTAGAAAGCCACGCCTCCAAGGGTTCCACCGGCATTACGTCGTAGTGGGCGTAGACGAGAACGGTTACGGGTGAGGGGTTATCGGTTATGGGGCATTTATACTCCGCATAGACGAAGGGGTTGCCGGCGGATGGAAGAATCTCGGCTTTTTGGCAGCCTGCCGCGAGAAGAAGTTCTTTCCACCGCTCAGCGCAGCGCGTCATATCGGCTTTATGTTCCGCTTGACAACTAACACTCGGAATACGAATGAGACTCGCCCACTCTTCCATGAACCGCTCACGATGAGCATCAATATAGTTTTTTATATCCATCATCCTAAAGGATTAAATATATCCATTCCAAAAGCCGCAGTAAATGCGTCAGCCTGTTTGAGCGCCGCCGGCGTGTCGAGTTGTATACCTTGCCCTGCCGGAGACATCAGCAGAATACGGTCAGAGAGTGCGAGCGCAAGATCTAATTCGTGCGTAGAGATCAAGACCGTTTTGCTTTGTTCGTGCGCCAATTGGCGTAATAGCCTCAGCACTAAGATGCGATGCGGGAGGTCTAAGTGCGCCGTCGGTTCATCGAGCAGAATAATAGGCGTCTGTTGCGCGAGCGCTTTAGCAATCAAGATGCGCTGTTTCTCGCCGTCACTATGTGCATTGAACATCGTCTCGCCTACCGTTTTGTCGGCAAAGCCGACTTGCCTCAACGCTTCCTCTATAATTGCCTCGTCGTTTTCCGTTAAGCCGCCTAAGAAAGATGTGTACGGATAACGGCCCATCGCTACGACGTCATGGACGGTTGAATTTTCCATGCTCAACCGCTCTGTTAGGACCAGAGCGATATTTTTCGCATCGCAATGGGTAAACTCGCCTGCGAGTGCCGGTTGTAGGCCGGCGAGAGTGCGGAGGAGAGTTGATTTGCCGCAACCGTTCGGGCCGAGCATACAAACCATCTCGCCTTGAAATAAGGCGAAATCTAAATCGGTCTGTACTCGGCACTCTGTATTCTGTATTCTATATCCTATACAGAGTTTATTCGTAGAAATAGAGACGTTGGACACGGCGAGAAACGGATGTTAGTATTTCGTAAGTAATAGTGCCGAGTTTATCGGCCAGTTCTTGTAACGGCATATGTTCGCCAAATATCTCCACGTTGTCACCAGGGCGGGCGTCGGTGCCTGTCACATCGACCATCGCTTGGTCCATACAGACGTTTCCTACCACCGGACAACGTTGACCACGCACCCACACTTCGCCGCCGTAGTTGGAGAACCGGCGATCAAAACCATCCGCGTAACCGATAGGAATAACCGCTATCACGCGGTCCTCTTCCAAACGGGTGTGCCGACCGTAACCGATGGTCTCACCGGCTTTGACGGTCTTGACTGAGAGGATGGTTGTTTTTAGGGTGCAGACGTTACGAAGTTGAGCGCCATTGAAGGAGAAACCGTATAAACCGATGCCCAAACGGCACATATCGAATTGATAAGGCGTGAACCGCTCTATGCCGGCGGAGTTGCAGATGTGCTTGATAATAGGATAGTTCAACCCTGCTTTCAGTTCTTCCGCACATGCATCGAAATAACGGATTTGCTCCATCGTGAAAGAATCGAACTGCGCTTCGTCGCTTCCTGCTAAGTGCGAGAAGACAGACTGCACGCGGACGGCTTTTTGATGGGTTAGACGGTCAATGAGCCAAGGCATATCTTCTTGATAGAAGCCTAAGCGATGCATTCCGCTATCTATCTTAATATGAATAGGATAGTACTCTAGTCCTTTGGCTTCAGCAGCCGCAATAACGGTCTTAAGCGACTGATGGGAATAGACATTCGGTTCGAGATTGTTCTCCAGAATGACATCCATCGCTGCGACCTCAGGGTCCATGATGATGATGGGCAGCGTGATGCCTGCACGACGCAACTCAGCGCCTTCGTCCGCAACAGCGACTGCCAGATAGTCCACCAACCCGCTTTGCTGCAAAGCTTTGGAGACCTCCACACTACCGGCTCCGTAGGCAAAGGCCTTCACCATACACGTCAACTTAGTGGTTGGTTGGAGCAAGCTTCGGAAATAGCGGACGTTATCTACGAGCGCAGAGAGGTTCACTTCCATGACCGTCTCGTGCGTCTGATGGAGAATGCGTTCGGAGATGGTCTCTTCGTCGTAGCCTAAGGCCCGCATGATAGCCGCACAAGTTCGGATATTCTGATGTGTCGGGTCTTCAATCACTTGCTCGGAATGGATAAAGAGTTTCATTTTTTCCGCCCGTTTCTGCTCCAGCGAGGCGAAGTTCTCGTCATGCTCATGACCTATATAGGTGATGACGCCTATTGTCGGACGAATGATCCGCTCTAACTTCTCCATTTCGCCAGGCTGAGATATGCCGGCTTCGAAAATGGCCAAGACAGGTCTTTCGACTTTCGACTTTCGACTTTCGACTACTGTCAGTCCCCAGACTGACAACGGCACACCAATCTGAGAGTTGTACGATTTGGGCGAACGAATGACGGTATAGTCTTCTTTGAGCAACTGGTACAGCCATTCTTTGACGACCGTCTTGCCGTTCGAACCCGTTATACCAATAACCGTACCGGTAAATTGGCTTCGCACATACGCCGCCAGGTCTTGCAAGGCTTGGATGGCGTCACCCGTCACAAATGCTTTGACGCCTTTCGATTGTAACTCAGGGATATACTTCGCGCCGTCATTCTTATCCGTCTTAATGGCAAAGAAAAGCGTCTCGGCCGCTTCGTCTGCTTTCAACTGGCGACTATCCGTCAATAAATGACGGATGTCCAAATCCTCATCTCCGATAACCGATAACCGATCACCTAAAATCGTTTTTATTTCCGATAGTTTCATCGTATTTTCAATTTTGCGAGTGCAAAATTACTGCTTTTTTTTGATATATGCAAATAAAAAAAACAGGAAGAAAATGTATATTATATATAAATATATAATATAGTAATTGTTGCAAAAATTGCGCCATTTCGGGCGAATTTTTGTGATTTTTGCCGTCTGAAATGAGTTTATTCACGCACTAACAACCCACTAATCACCCACTAATCACCCACTAATCACCCACTCGAGGACCGTATTTGGTCTGTAAAAACCTTATAAAAAATTCGATTTGGACGGAACAAACGGAGAAAGAAAAACCGCCACGCGGTGAGGCGTGGCGGGAACGGGTTACCGGTATTCGGTTATTCCGGTATACCGAAGGTTATTTGATTTGTTGGCCGGTGATGGTGTAGGTTTTGTCGCCACGGAGGATGAAGACATTACCTCTGCGGAGGAGTTTTGCCGCCTTGGCTTTGGTTTGGGCTTCGTTGATGTCCGTGGAAGGCGCGGCTTCATACACGGCCTGCAACGTTATGCCATCTGCAAAATCTCCTGCCAGCACTTCCCATTTAAGGAATATGAATCCTTCAATCTTCGGCGCTACGGGCATCGTGAGCAGAAGAGGTGCGGTGTGAATGGTATCCGTTTCTGCTTGCCCCAGATAAGTGATAGTGGTTGTGGTGTCTTTTAGTACCAAGCCCGGATCCACTCCGATGATGTTCGCAAAGCTGTTCCACACTGCTTTGCCTTCGTAGAGGTCGAGCGATTCTTCCGGTACGTAGAGAAAACAGGTTGATTTGTCCACATTGTTGAACACATTCTCGTTGATGGTCTGCGGCGTGAAGGCGTAGTTGTAGAGGGTCGCCAAGAGTGAGCAATCACGGAAAGCATAGTTGCCGATGGTGCTGACCGTAGAAGGGATGATGGCGGACTGCATTTGGGAACAACCATCGAAAGCATAGTTGGCAATTTCCGTGACACCTTTAGGGATGTCGATACTCAGCAGACTCGTACACCACGCACACATGGAGCCTGGGATAACAGTTAGTTTTTCCGGAAGCGTCAATGACTCGAGCGATGTACAATAGTAGAAGGCGCTACTGCCGATAGTGGTGACGGTGTTCGGGAGCACGATCTCCGTCAGTTTGGTCATGTTGTAGCACAAGTAGTTCGGCACTTTCTGCACCTCGTCGCCGAAGATGAAGGTCTCTATGTTGTCGCAGTTATAGAACGGGCGATTGTTGTAGGCAGAAACGGAGCCGCAATTGACGGCTTTCCATACCACGTGTTTCAAACCCGTACAACCGCTAAACGCCACACTACCGATAGAGGTGACATACTTCGGAATGACGAGTGAGTCAATCCGCACGCAGCCGCGGAGAGCATAGTTGCCGATGGTGTTCAGCGACTCCGGCAGCACAAGCGAGGTCAGACCGTCGCAATAATCGAACGCATACTCGCTGATCGTAGCGACGGTGGCCGGAATAGCGATGTGAGGTAGTGCCGTACAGCCTGCACACATGGAGCCTGGGATAACAGTTAGTTTTTCCGGAAGCGTCAATGACTCGAGCGATGTACAATGGTAGAAAGCACTGCTGCCGATAGAGGTGACGGTATTCGGGAGCACGATCTCCGTCAGTTTGGTCATGTTGTAGCACAAGAAGGCCGGCACTTTCTGCACCTCGTCGCCGAAGATGAAGGTCTCTATGTTGTCGCAGTTATAGAACGGGCGATTGTTGTAGGCAGAAACGGAGCCGCAATTGACGGCTTTCCATACCACGTGTTTCAAGCCCGTACAACCACTAAAAGCCACACTGCCGATAGAGGTGACATACTTCGGAATGACGAGTGAGTCGATTCGTACGCAGCCGCGCAAAGCATAGTTGCCAATAGTGTTTAGTGCTTCCGGCAACTCAAGCGAGGTAAGCCCGTCGCAGTAATCGAACGCATACTCGCTGATTGTAGTGATGGTTGCCGGTAGCGTTACTGATAGCAAGGTGGTGGCGTAGCTGAACGCATGACTGCCGATAGCCGTCACGGTATAGGTTTTGTCACTGTACGTGATAGTCGAAGGGATAACGATAGTGTCTAATGTGCTGTAGTTCTTGCCGTCAATCTTATTCTGGTCTTGTACTACGGTGGCGGTTGAAGTCGACAAAGAGTAGTACAAATCGCCGCGTTTAATTGTCTCGGCGAAGGTGATGGTACTTGCCGCTAAAGCAAAAAAGATGAAAATTTTTCTCATGGCAGTATGTTCTATATAAATAAATTATTAATATGTTATCGTTTTTTACGCTGTCGGAGCCTGCGGCTCGGGCTAAAAACCTTTGCGATTGCAAAGGTACGAAATTTTTTTGATATATGCAAATTTATAGAGGAGAAAAATGAAAAATGAAAGGAAAGTGTAAATAAATTTGCATATATCAAAAAAAAGTATTAACTTTGCACCGAATTTGAAAAATGGACTAATAATATTTAAAAACTTTATACAATTATGGTGCGTACAACATTTAATCGCCTGCGTCAGGTGAAAGACAGTCTTCCTCATGGTAGTATGGATGCAATTGCAGCTGAATTGGCTATTACGGGAGACGAAGTAAGAGCTTACTTCAACGGAGAAGGAAACGCGGATTATCATATAGAGCCGGGTCCTGACGGAGGTATCGTAGTGTTCAGCAACACGCGTATTCTGGAGGTAGCCCTGCGTATTGCATGGGAGGTACAGAACGCGCTGTAAAAAACGGTTATCGGTTATCGGTTATCGGTTATCGGGTTTCGGTGAACGGTTATCGATTATCGGTTATCGGGAAAGTACTCACTCTGGTGTTTTTCATCGGAGTGATACCTTTTTTGAATTACGCGCAGGCGAGCGCGAGTGCAGATACGTGTGCGAGCACGAAAGCGAGTAAGTGGCTGGATGATTACAAGCAACCGGTGGGTTTCACGTACGGCGCCAGCGTTAATTTGCAAGCTAATTATCTTTGGCGTGGCTTATACGCCGGCGGATTGAGTTTACAACCCGACGTGAATGTAGGTTACGGAGGCTTGTATCTGGACATGTGGTGGAATATTGGTGCGACCGACTGGGCCTTTTCGCATTTTCTGCCGGAGGTGGATTTTTCGCTGGGCTTCAAGCGTTGGGGACTGAATGTGTTTGTGCTTTACATCCATAATTTTAACTGCGGGTTCTTTGATTTCGGAAATTACTACGATCGGGGCAACCGTTTGGAAATAAACGCCAAATACACGGTGAGCAGCAAGTTACCGTTGAGTATTTTGTGGGCGACGCGGGTCTCTGCAGCCGACGGCTATCTGAACGGGAACGGCGAGATTGTGCGGGCCTGGTCGAGTTATTTAGAGTTAAGTTACACCCACCATTTCCCCTATGATATCAGTCTATACGGCGCTGTAGGTTTGACGCCTTGGAAGAGCTGTTACACGGGCTATCAGTTGGATTGGGGTTTCACGAACGTGGAAGTGCGGCTGCGCAAGGATTGGAGTTTGAGCGAGTTGTTCGGAATGATGCTGCAAGGTCAATTGACCATCAATCCGGTGGTATTAGCTTCGGATAAAAGTACGGCACAGTGGCATCCGGCCAATCCGTGGAATCAAACGATTAACGCAAATATAACATTAGGAGTGTATTTGAGGTAATTGAAAATTGAAAATTATAATTAAGGTATGAAAAAGATTTTTACGATTTTGGCAGCCGTGATGGTTGCCACAACAACGCTTCATGCGGAATTGGTAGAAGAAGCTTATGAACCTGCACCAGCTGCAGCTACACAAGAAGAGAATATTTCGTTCGCTTATGAAGCCGGTGCAGAGGTGGTAAGCGCTTATCTTTGGCGTGGTTTGTACAACGGTGGTTTGAGTTTTCAACCGACCGCCAGCGTAGGATTTGATGCCTTGGATGAGAATATACAGTTCCGTTTTGGTGCTTGGGGAAGCGTAGGCGCTTCGGATTGGAAGTTCCAAAAAGGACTGCCGTTGTACCCTGATGATTCGAATCCTAACACCTATTTCGTACCGGAGCTCGATATTTTCGGTAGCGTTCAGTTATGGGGCGTAACACTCGGTTTTACCCACTATTACTATTTTGGTGGCACTCCGTATTTTGCTAAACTGGAAGACGCGGGTGGCAGTCAGACGGAGATTCAAATCGGTTATAACACCGGCGATTTGATTCCAGGTAACTTATATTTCAACTGGTATACGATGATTGCCGGAAACGATGTGTGGTATGATGCGAACGATGTCGCTCACCGTGCGTGGTCCAGTTATATCGAGTTGGGATACGACTACACTTGGGAGGATTACGGACTGACCTTAGGTGGTCAAATTGGTATGTCTCCGTGGAAGAGCGATGTGTACAGCAACGAGAAGTTTGCAGTGGTCAATCTGGGCCTTAAGTTAAACAAAGAGTGGGAGTTCGATGTAGTAACGTTGGACTTGTTTGCACAGGGCACGTTCAATCCTGACGGTCTGATCACCGATAAGAATGACCCGGATTACAACGTATTCCGAAACAAAGCCGGTGACGACAAACTCTACCTGCAAAAACTGAACGGCACGATTGGCGTTGGAATCTGGTTCTAGTCGCTGACACTGCCCTCGTATATGTACTAAAAAAAATTTTTAGTAGTAAATACTCGGGCGTGCTCAGCTCTCCCCACAAATTAAAATTTGCGGGGGCCCCAATAGATTATGATACAAGCAAATAAGCAACATACAATCGGTGCGCTGATAGCGATGAGCATCGCGGCGTTACTACTCTTCCTCTTTGACGAGGAGCGGCCGAAGAAGGAGTATTTCCTCAATCAGGGGAAGGTTTTCGGCACGTATTACACCATCCGCTATGAGGCGACAGGTGATTTGGAGGATAGTATTCAGGCGGCGCTGCAAGCGTTCGATAATAGCCTGAGTATGTTCAACCCGCACTCTACCCTTTCCGCCATCAACGCTAACCGCGACACGGTGACCGATGCGCTCTTTGAGGCCATGTTCGCCGAAGCGGCAAGCGTTAATGCACTCTCCGACGGAGCGTTTGATATTACCGTAGCACCATTGGTCAATTATTGGGGCTTCGGCCGGTCGAGAGGCTCGACACCCAAACATGCCATTCGGCACAGCATAGACAGTCTGCGGGCGTTTGTAGGTTTTGAGAAGGTGCAGTTAGTGGATCATCGGATTGTCAAAGCTGATCCGAGGGTGCAATTGGACGGCGGAGCCGTAGCCAAAGGACAATCGTGTGACATCATCGCGGCGTTATTGGAACGGCAAGGTTGCACGAACTACTTGGTGGAAATAGGCGGCGAGATTGTTAGCCGCGGAGTAAATGCCAAAGGCGACAAATGGCATATCGGTATCACTAAACCCGTGGATGACGCCAGTGGAGAGAAACAAACGGCGATGCAAGAGGTAATTGCCGTGAACGATATCTGTATGGCTACGAGTGGCAACTATCGCAATTTTTATTACGAAGGCGAGCAGAAACGCAGTCACACCATCGATCCGCGAACGGGCTATCCTGTGCAACATTCATTATTGAGTGCGACAGTTGTTAGTTCGAGTTGTATGCGCGCGGACGCTTTGGCAACCGCCTGTATGGTGCTTGGCGCAGATAAGGCGATGGAGATGATTGAGCGTGCAGCCGATGCCGCTTGCTACCTGATCGTAGATGAAAATGGCGAGATGGTGGTTCGCACATCCGTCAATTGGGAATTAAAAATTAAGAATTAAGAATTATACATTGAAAGTTACCATTTATGATAACGATTGAACAATTAAAAGATGTACAACAACGGGCGGATAAGCTGAAAACGTACTTGCAGATAGATGAGAAACGTATTCAGCTGGAGGAAGAGGAATTGCACACGCAAGCGCCCGGATTCTGGGATGATGCCAAGGCTGCCGAAGCACAAATGCGTAAGGTCAAAGGCATCAAACGCTGGATAGAAGGGTACGAAGGTGTGCGCGCGTCCGTGGAGGAATTGGCCTTGGCTTTTGAGTACTACCGCGAAGAATTGGTGACAGACGAAGAGGTGGATGCCGCATATGCCAAAGCACTCCAAGAGGTCGAAGACCTAGAGATGAAGAATATGTTGTCGCACGAAGAGGACCAGATGCCGGCAGTGCTGAAGATTGTAGCCGGAGCCGGTGGCACCGAGGCGCAAGACTGGGCTGAGATGCTGATGCGCATGTACCAGCGTTATTGCGAGAAACACGATTATACAGTCACCATCGCTAACTTACAGGAAGGCGACGAAGCGGGTATCAAGACCGTGACCTTCAATATAGAAGGCGATATGGCGTACGGGTATCTGAAGAGCGAGAACGGCGTTCATCGTTTGGTACGTGTCAGTCCGTATAACGCGCAAGGCAAACGAATGACAAGTTTTGCGTCGGTATTTGTGGTGCCACTCATTGATGATACGATTGAGGTGGAGGTTAATCCTGCAGGACTGAGTTGGGATACTTTCCGAAGTTCGGGTGCCGGAGGACAGAATGTCAACAAGGTGGAATCGGGTGTACGGTTACACTATAAGTTCGTTAACCCACTAACCGGTCAGCCCGACGAGATCGTGATTGAGAATACCGAGACCCGTGACCAGCCCAAGAACCGCGAGAACGCTTTGCGACATTTGCGGAGTCAGTTGTATGAGTTGGAGTTAGAGAAACGTCGTCAAGCCGCAGCAAAAGTAGAGGCCGGTAAGAAAAAGATCGAATGGGGTTCGCAGATACGCAGTTATGTGTTCGATGACCGCCGCGTGAAGGACCATCGCACGAATTATCAGACCTCCAACGTCAACGCCGTGATGGATGGCGATATCGACGCGTTTATCAAAGCATACCTCATGGAATTTCCGGAATAATTAACAATTAACAATGAACAATTTACAAAGGATGAAAAGAGTTTTATACATTCTACTGATGTCTGTACTATCTTTAGGTGCTTGGGCACAGACGGATAGTACGGAAGTGAAAAAAGACACCGCTGAGGGTTGGCAGTTTACTACGGTGGATAGTATCGCTATTACGCGCGTTAAGAACCAAAATAAGAGTGGTACGTGTTGGGCGTTCTCAACGCTGGGATTCCTGGAGTCCGAAGTGCTGCGTACCAAAGGTATCGAGGTGGAGTTGAGCCCTATGTATGTAGTTAGCAAGACCTTGATGGACCGTGCTACCTACTGTGTGCGATTGTACAACGAGCCACGCTTTGCAGAAGGCGGTTCGGCGTACGATGTTATCTATTGCATGGAGCACTATGGCCTCGTACCCAAATCTGCAATGAACGGTATTCGTTATGGTTGGACGGAAGCGGATAGTTTGCCTGTCTTCAATGAGTTCCGTGCAGTCACAGGCGGTTACTTGAAGGGGCTTACGGGTCAGAAGAAACTTAGTCCTGTTTGGCGCGAAGGACTGCAAGCTATTTTTGATACGTATCTGGGTCCGTGTCCGGAGAGTTTTGAGTACGAAGGCAAACAATATACGCCGGAGTCGTTTGTTAAATGGTTAGGACTGAACGCTGAGGACTACGTGTCGATTACCAGTTACACGCATCATCCATTCTACACACGTTTTGCGCTGGAGGTGCCGGATAACTGGCGCATGGACCAGATGTACAATGTGCCGTTGGAGGACCTGATGCGCATTATTGACAACGCCTTGGCGAACGGTTATACCTTGGCCTGGGGCGCTGACGTGAGTGAGATTGGTTTTACACGCAAAGGTATAGGCGTAGTGCCTGATGCCGATAAAGGTGCCGATCTAACCGGTAGCGATATGGCTAAATGGGTAGGATTTTCAGCCGATAAACAGAAAGAGGAGTTGACCAAGAAACCTCTTCCGGAGAAAACCATCACTCAACAGATGCGTCAAGATGCCTACGATAATTGGGAGACGACCGATGACCATGGTATGCAGATCTTCGGTACCGCCAAGGACCAAAACGGCAAACGTTATTACATGGTTAAGAACAGCTGGGGCACCCTCCGCTCCGATTACAAAGGTATCTGGTATATCAGCGAGGCGTTCATGCAATATAAGACGAACGACGTGCTGGTACATAAGAATGCTATTCCGAAAGACCTGCGTAAAAAACTTGGTCTTTAGGATTTATGATTTAAGATTTATGATTTAAGATTTTGGCAGCAGAGGGTATATATAAGGACCGAGGCAGTAAGTTTCTGGCATTCGCCGAACCGATTGCCAATGAGGATGAAGCGAAAGCGCGTGTGGCGTGGTATAAGAAGAAATACCATGATGCGCGACACGTGTGCTACGCTTATCGGTTAGGACCGAACCTCTGGCGGACGAAAGATGACGGAGAACCGCACGGTACAGCAGGTGCGCCTATTTTGCGTTCGATTGATGCCCGCGGTTTGGATAATATACTGGTGGTTGTCGTGCGCTATTTCGGTGGCACCTTATTAGGGACAGGCGGATTGATGGTAGCATACAGAGAAGCTTCCAAAGCGGCGTTAGACGCGTTAAACGGTTAAGCCGTTAAATTGTTTAAATGGTATGAAGTATGACTTTAAGGATATACGGGCGTATCGAGTTGGCGGATTATTAACCGTTTTGGATTGGTTATTCGCTTTTCCTATACTGCAGATACTGGCTTGGCGCACAACTTCGAGTTTGCGTCTGGATTATTTGGGTGACCGCAAACAGATAGAAGCGGACATTAAGCAAGGGGCATTCTTCATGACTAATCATCGCGATATCGTCATGGACTCGGCCTGGTTGTCATATAAGCTACGCTGCCGCTATTTCATCCGTCCGTTCATCGGCATCGGCAATAACCTGTTCGCTAATAAATGGATTGAATGGTTCGTTCGCTTTAATCGTTGTTTTGTGGTTAAGCGCAACGTAGGTGCGCACGCACAATTAGAAAACGCCAAGCAACTAAGCGCGTATATTCGTCATCTCAGAGCCCAACATAAATCCATTTGGTTGGCGCAACGCGAAGGACGAGCAAAAGACAGTAATGACCTGACGCAAGGCAGCGTGCTCAAGATGCTGACCATGGACGCGCCTGATTTCTACGAAGCGGTCAAAGCGCTTAATATTTGTCCCGTTAGTATCAATTATGAGTATGACCCTTGCGATTATTTGAAAGCGCGAGAGATGCAACTCAAGCGAGACAATCCTCGTTGGCGCAAGACTAAAAAAGATGATGTCGAATCAATGGCAACCGGTATCAAGGGTTGGAAAGGTGATGTCGTCTACCGCTTGACGCCCAGTATCAATCCTGAGATAGATGCGCTCCTTGCTGCACACCCTGAGTATCGCGAGTTGCCGTTCAATGACCAGATTCAACACGTGTGTGATATCATCGACCGACATATCCACCAAGGATACGAAATCTACGAACGTGGCACAGATTTTGATGCCTATATAGACAGCCGCGTAGCACTCATCGATATCCCCAACAAAGATGAAGCCTACCTGCGCGAGAAACTTATTGAAATGTATAATTATCCGGTGATAAATCACCGTAAAAGTTTAGAGTTATGAGTAAAAAAGCTATATTCCCCGGGTCATTTGATCCCTTTACTATCGGTCACTACGATATCGTGAAGCGTGGCTTGGAGTTATTTGATGAGATCATTATCGGTATTGGTCGTAACCGAACCAAAAACGAGACCTTCCCTATCCGCGAACGCGAAGAAGCTATTCGTAAGATTTTTGCAGATGATCCCCGCGTACAAGTGGTTATCTACGACTGCTTAACCGTTGATTTTGCGAAAAAGCAAGGCGCTTCGTTCATCTTACGTGGTATACGTTGCGTAGAAGATTTTGAATACGAACGCAATATGGCGGAGGCTAATAAGCAACTCGGCGGTGTGGAAACCATCATTCTTTACACCCGTCCCGAATACGCTCATATATCCTCTACCCTGGTACGTGACCTCTACGCCTACGGCAAGAACGTCAGCGAGTTTGTACCCAATACCTTGCGATAGACCGCTGCGCTGAAAGAATAAAGACCGTTTCACTGAAAGAATAAAGACCAAATATGAATCGAAAGATAATAATAAGTCTTTTGTCCATTGTCCTTTGTCCATTGTCCTTGTTTGCTCAGGATCGTCAAGCAACCGTGCGGGCGGATGAGTGCATGAATATCTTTAACGATGTTGTGCGACAGGTGGATGTCAACTATGTAGATACGCTCAATTACGAGGACTTGACGGAAACCGCCATCAACGCGATGCTGAGAAAAATAGACCCGTACACGGTCTATTACCCGAAGAAGAACGACCGCGAGTTGCGAATGATGACCACCGGCAAGTATGGCGGTATAGGCAGTATTATTCAACAACGCCCCATCAAGGTGAAAGGCGACAATCGAAAGACCAAAGCACGCAAAGATTCTTTAGCCACCTACGCCGTCAATCCTTACGAAGGCAAACCTGCTCAGCGTGCAGGCGTGCAAGCGGGTGACCGAATTCTATCCGTGGACGGCAAGAGTACCAAAGGCTTAACAGTTAGCGAAGTGAGCAATAATCTCCGCGGCGTGCCGGGAACAACGGTCGTGTTGGAGTTAGAGCGCGAAGGCGTGGAGAAACCTTTCACAGTGTCTATCGTGCGCGAGGATATACACCTAGATCCTGTCACTTATTATTCGTGTTTTATAGCAGATAGTCTTTCTGAACCGGTGGGTTACATCGCATTCGGAGAGTTTACCGAAGGTTCAGCTTTGGCGTTCACAAACGCGTTGGATGATCTCTATTATACCCACGGTGCCCGCAAACTCATCATCGACCTGCGTGGAAACGGAGGCGGTATCGTGGATGAGGCCTTGCAATTAGTCAATCTCTTTGTGGAGGCGGATCAGACGATTGTGGAAACGAAGGGCAAAACGGCGAATAGTTGTCGCACGTACAAGACCCGTAATAACCCACGCTACAAAGACCTGCCGCTCATGGTAATGGTCGATAAACACTCCGCGTCCGCAAGCGAGATCGTGTCCGGTGCCTTGCAAGATCTAGGTCGCGCAAAACTCATTGGACAACGTACTTTCGGTAAGGGTTTAGTACAAAATGTACGACCTGTTGCCTACGGCGGACATGTCAAAGTGACAACCAGTAAGTATTACCTGCCTTCGGGTCGTTGTATCCAGGCCATCGATTATAGCGAGCGACAGAAAGGACACGAACTGAAGAAAGATACCGCCGGTGGCATTCTGCCGGATATCGTGATGAATGATTCCGCGAAAGTGGATATCTGCTATTCGCTGTATATCAACAATTATTTCTTCGATTATGCGACCCGCTATCATCGTTTGCACGACAGTATCGCTAAGCCTTCAGAGTTTGTATTGACAGACGAAGAGATAGCCGATTTCTGTGCCTTCCTCGATGAACGTGGTTTTGAATACGAAACGGAAACGAGCAAGTACTTCGAAGACATGATTAAGATGGCCAAACATGAAGATATCGATTCCACTACCCTCGCCCGCTTGGAAGCGCTTCGCGCAGACCTGAAGCCTGATTTTCGCCAAGCGATCCAACGTAATATAGACGAAGTGAAAGAGATGCTGGGCAGCGAGATTATTCTTCGTTATTACTACCAACGCGGACAAGCGGCCTTTAATCTGCGCTTTGACAACGAATTGAAACGCGCTCTGCAAGAGTTAAAATAATAGATCTTATGCGAACAGAACAAGAATTGGAGGGTGTCACCCTCTTGGGTAACCAACACGTACAATATAGCGATAATTATAATCCAGCTGTGCTGGAGACTTTCCCCAATAAACATCCGGAGAATGAGTATCTGGTGACGTTTGACTGCCCGGAGTTTACAACCTTGTGTCCCAAAACCGGACAACCGGATTTCGGACATCTGTACATCAGTTATATCCCCCGCGAAAGGATGGTAGAGAGTAAGAGTCTCAAACTTTACCTCTTCTCTTTCCGCAATCACGGAGATTTTCATGAGGACTGCGTGAACATCATCATGAAGGATCTGGTAAAGCTGATGGACCCTAAGTATCTGGAGGTGACAGGCTATTTCATGCCCCGCGGAGGTATCAGTATCTATCCGTTTGCTAACTATGCGGACAAAGATCATGAGGAACTGAAGAACAAGCGGTTAAGGGAACAATTCACATTAAACATTAAACATTAAACATTAAACATTTAATGAAAGATTCATTAATCGTTCTCTCCGGTGGGTTGGATTCCACGACGATGCTCTATGAGTACCGCGAACGGATTGCGTTAGCAGTCTCTTTTCATTACGGTAGCAATCATAATGACAAGGAGTTAGCGTTCGCTAAATTGCATTGCGAGCGACTCGGTATTCCGCATAAGATTGTGCGTCTGCCATTCTTCAAAGAACTCTTCCATTCTTCTTTACTGGAAGGCGCTGAAGCGATTCCGGAAGGCAATTACGACGATGAGAACATGAAGAGTACCGTTGTGCCTTTCCGAAATGGTATAATGCTCTCTATTGCGGCAGGGATTGCGGAGAATGAGAAGTTAGCCTATATCATGCTCGCTAATCACGCCGGTGACCATACCATCTATCCTGATTGTCGGCCTGAGTTTGTAGATGCGATGGATAAAGCCGTGTGTGCAGGTACATGGAATAACGTTCGATTACTGACGCCTTATACGAATATTTCCAAAACGGAGATTGTTCGTCACGGACTAAAATTAGGAATTAACTACGATGAGACCTGGAGTTGCTATAAAGGCGGAGATAAACCTTGTGGCGTCTGCGGTACTTGTCGTGAAAGAGAAGAAGCTTTGCGCGAAGCAGGCTATCAATCGTCAATAAACTAAATCGTCAATAATATGTTTTTTGTCCAAAAAACAATCGAGATATCGGCAGCACATAATCTGGAACTGTCGTACGAAAGCAAATGTGAGAATCTGCACGGCCATAACTGGATCATCGTCGTTTATTGCAAAGCTAAAGAGCTCAACCGCGATGGGATGGTGACGGACTTCACGCACATCAAACATGTAGTAAAAGACACTTTTGACCATAAATACATCAACGAAGTGCTGGATGTTAATCCTTCGGCGGAAAACATAGCTCGCTGGATCTGCGACCACGTGGAGAATTGCTACAAGGTCTCTGTGCAAGAATCCGAAGGCAATATCGCGATTTACGAGCGAGACTAATGTATCGCGTTAACGAAATATTTTACACCCTTCAAGGCGAAGGCGCACACAGCGGGATTCCTGCTGTGTTTGTCCGCTTTAGCGGTTGTAACCTAAAATGTCCATGGTGCGACACCGAATTTGCGGATTATATGGAAATGTCTGCGGACCAGATTGTGGCCGAGGCACTGAACCTCTATGACACACCTAACGAACGACGTAAGATGGTAGTGCTTACAGGAGGCGAACCTTCATTACAAACCGATAAACCTCTCATTGATGCCTTGCACCAAGCGGGATTCTATATCTGCATTGAGACAAACGGCACACGGCCTTTGCCTGAAGGAATTGACTGGATCACCTGCTCGCCCAAGGCAGGCACAAAACTGGCTCTCAAACAAGTGAACGAAGTAAAAGTAGTCTATACAGGCTCCTACGATCCGGAGATTTGGCGAACCCAATTAGAAGCGGCACATTGGCTGTTACAACCACTGCGTTTCACCGGTGAATGGTTGCTTGAGCACGCCGTGGACGAATGGGAAGATGACCGCAATGATAATTTGGATGACACCGTACGCTATATTCTCACCCATCCTTTCTGGCGTTTAAGCGTGCAACTCCATAAAATAGTCGGCCTCCGTTAAGAAGCCGACTAATCTCTAAACTCTAAATCAATATTGCGCTTTCTCATACACCTCATCGGCGATGTCAGTTCCGACGAGACGCTCAATGATGCAGAAAGCAAAATCAGAACTCAGACCCGGACCTTTGGCGGTAATAATATTCTGCGATTCAACCACCAAGCCGCCTACATAACTCTCGCCGAGCGGTTCTTGACAACCAGGATAGCACGTCGCTTGTTTACCTTTCAGAATACCCAACTTACCCAATACCATCGGAGCGGCACAGATAGCTGCAATCAACTTGCCGGCTTTGTTGTGCTCTACCAATAGTTCGCGCAGGGCCGAACAATCGCCTAATTTCGTTTGTCCACCAGGCAGAATAAGCATCTCAGCGTCAGAGAAATCGATATTGGCAATCAATCCGTCCGCTTCTACCGCTATATTATGCGCACCGAGCACCATCGGATTACCGGTGATGGATACGGTAGTTAAAGCAATTTTGGCACGACGCAACAAATCGATGGTGGTGATGGCTTCTATCTCTTCAAAGCCGTTGTCTAAGAACAGGTAGTTCATAAATTAAAAATTAAAAATTACGAATTACGATTAATTGAATTTGAAATTATATGTGATTGTTCCTATCTGATCATGGTCGCCCTTCGTAAACTTAGCCTTGCGAGCCGCTTCGAGAGCGAGTTGAATGGTGGCCTTGTCGGAGATTGTACCACCTTTATGCGAAGCAGAAATCACTTGTCCCGCTGCATTCACACGTATTTCTACCAATACACGACCTTCCTGATTGAATGTATTGGCTGGTTTAGGCAATTGTCCCACTAACCCGCGACCGGCCAGAGACCATTTATTGTCTCCATCGGTGCCTTCACCTTTATTCGTGGTACCTCGGCCATTCGGGTCCGACATATTCGCCGCAGTACCGTTGTCCGGCTGATTAGTGAAGGTAAATCCGCCTATTAACTCCTCCGCTTTTTTCTTCGCTTGCCTGTTTGCTTCCGCAATACTATCCGCTTTCGCTTGTTGAATAGCTAACAATCTGTCCTCTTCCGACACTATTTGTTCTGCGCTGTTTTCCGTCGGTTGATTAGAGGGCTGCGATTGAGCAGGCGAAGCAGATCCGGGGTCGCGCCGAGAAGAAACAGGTTCGGGTTTAACCCGTGGAATCTCCGGTTCCGGCGTTTCCAATTCCTCCATCACAATCTCTACATAATCCGGCTCCTCCGGTTGATAAGCGCGTAGTTGAACCAACCAAAGCAACAAACCCACCATCCCCATAAAGAGGATAGTACCACAACAGGCTACTATTTTGCGTTCTTGCTTCTTGGTCATGGTTTCTTGGTCGCAAGCACCACTTTCATATGGTGCTCGTTCGCTATATCCAGCACATGAACGACCTTACTGTATGCTACATCTTCATCGGCGTGTAGCGCTACCGTCATCGTGGAATCGGAAGCTTGTATCTCAGCCAGATACGCATCTAACGCGTTCGGATCTATCGCTTGCGGTTTGCCGTTGGCTATCGCTACTGAATAATCGCCCAGCGCATCGATAAACACCTTCGCCACTAACGGTCGCGTAGCATGTTGAGAACGAGCCGTAGGAAGATTAATCTTGATATCGTTAGGCGAAGACATCGTGCTCGCCATCACAAAGAACAGCAGCAGCAGAAACACGAGGTCCGTCATCGAACTCATCGCAAACGTCGCCTCCACCCTATTTCGTCTTTTTAGAGCCATTATGCGGGTTCGTTAAGAAGGTCCATAAATTCAAGCGTCCGGCTTTCCAGCAAACGTACCACACGGTCAATGCGGGCTACGAGGTAATTATACGCAAACATCGCCAATATACCTACTATCAAACCGCCGATAGTGGTCACCATCGCCTGGTACATACCGGTGGAAAGCGCTGATATCTCAATCACGCCACCGTTATTCTGCGCCATATTATAGAACGTCTGTACCATACCCAATACGGTTCCGAGGAAACCAAGCATCGGAGCACCACCGGCAATCGTAGCCATGATAACGAGCCCTTTCTCCAACTTACCTACCTCCAAGTTACCCACGTTCTCAACCGCAACTTGCACATCCTGCATCGGACGACCGATACGCGTGATTCCTTTCTCAATCATGTGTGCGGAAGGCGTGTCGGTTTTTTTGCAAAGATTCAACGCCGAGTCTATCTTACCGTCATGGATATAATCGCGTATACGGTCCATGAACGATTTATCCTCGCGCGTGGCCTGCTTCAACACCACCAGACGCTCAATAAATATATAGCACGCGCCCGCGAGAAGGATCGCTAAAATAATCATGATCCATCCGCCATATTGTGCCATTTCCCATAAGTTGATAGACTCCTGAATAGGTTCTTCTATTGCTGCCAATTGTTCTTCTACCGCAGCTAATGTATCAATTTGTAATAACATAGTAGTTATTTATGAATTCTTAGCCCTAAAGGGCACGATTGTTTCAAATTTATGATTTATGATTTACTTCTTCAATAGCTCCAGGTATTCTTGAATGGTTTCTTGGATGCCGAGATAGAGTGCGTCACAAACGATAGCGTGTCCAATACTAACCTCTGCGGTCCAAGGGAAGGCCTGTATAAACGGCTTCAAGTTCCGTAAGTTCAAGTCATGACCGGCGTTCATCTTCAATCCCAACTCATGCGCCTTCATTGCAGCCGGACGATATAACTCTATCGCGCGTTTCGGGTCAGTCTCAAATAGTTCCGCATATGGACCCGTATACAACTCCACACGGTCTGCGCCCGTACGCAACGCATACTCAATCATCTCAGGATCCGGATCCACGAAAATGCTCACCCGCATGCGCGAAGCATGAAGCTGGTTCACTACACCCTTCAAAAAATGCAGATGGCGCTTGGTATCCCATCCATGATTAGACGTCAATTGCCCGGGATCATCAGGGACTAAGGTCACCTGCGTCGGACGCACATCTTCCACCAACGCCAAAAACTCCTCTGTCGGATTACCCTCCACGTTGAGCTCGGTCGTCACCATAGATTTTAACTGATACACATCTTCCTTGCGAATATGGCGCTCGTCCGGACGCGGATGAACCGTTATTCCTTGTGCGCCAAACAACTCACAATCGACAGCAAAACGCTGTACATCAGGCAGATTACCCCCGCGCGCATTGCGCAATGTAGCCACTTTGTTGATGTTTACACTTAACTTCGTCATAACCTCTTTTCAAAAAACGCTACAAAGTTACAACAAAATTTTGGATTATGCAAGAAAAATGGCAAGATTTAGAGCAAAATGGCTGAAAACGTATTTTTTTGCACGCAAAAACAATTATTTTTTGCAAAAATCTTGTATAATTCAGATTTTTTGCGTACCTTTGCAGTCGCAAAGGTTTTGCAAGACATGTACAGAGACCAAGCCCGGTGAAGGTGTAAGAACCGGAATAAACTCACAATATCTACTATGACAAAGAAAATTCTTTCAGCACTCGGCATCGGAATGATCGCTATGCTGCTATTCGTATCCTGCGAAGGCAACGGAGGAGGTAAAGCCACTTCCATGCAATTCAAACGAATGGACATCGCAGGCGCCAAAGCAATCGCATTGGCCGCTGACGGCAGTAGTCAACAAAAAGCACCGGCGCGTATCAAAGCCGACGAGGACGAACCTTCGTACAATGTGTCGAATCCTATTTACACGGTTTCCGACGATGGCACGCTCGTGGAAGTCAAGTACACCATTGAGGTAGTCGGCAACGGCGAGATCGTGGACATGATTAAAGCCAACATGCGCCTGAAGGCACGTTACATCTATGCCATCGGCGATAAATGGCTCTGGCTGATGAACTGCGAGTACGACTATCCGGGTATCGAGGATGTGCAAGAGCCGCTCCGCGGACGCATTCGCGAACTGATGCACGCTGCATTTGAATCGAACTTCCTCGTCCGTCGTTCCGATGGTGCACTCTTTGAGTGGTCGCGTGAGCAAGGCCGTCCGGAGCGTGGTATGGGCTATTTCCGTCCGAGTGATGTCTATGGCGAAGTGGAAGTGATGGGCAATGATATCTACACATGTCCCTCCATGGGAGGACTGGATGACTACTACGGACGCGTCTATAAGTTGGAGGACAAAGGCGACTACCTGAATGTCGTGAATATGCTTAATAGCACACAACAAGCGCAATGTCTGTTGCCTGACAATAGAGGCGTTTTCGGTTCTATTGTCTCATACGCAGGCACAGAAGTAGCTGCACTCCTCTTTCCCGACAAGCCCGGTGAGACGCAGTTGGTTTATTCGCTGACACAAGACGGGCAAGAATCCTATTCCAACCTCCATCTGGTCAGCATCAATGGTACGTTATATGCCATAGGTTTCAAATATAGTGACGAGTGGAATACATATGTCTCCAGTGCTGCGGTATTAGCCGTTGAGCATATCACAGACCCAATGGATATGTGGGTTGCTACTGAGGTGCTCTTTGAGCTTGACCTAACTATGGCAGAGTCGCTCCAGTCTACCTCCGCACAATACCCGTTCAAGAGACCTTACAAAACGTCTGTCATGACGTGGTGGAGCGGCAACGCCATCTTCACAGTTGACCCAATTGCCAAGACAGCCACCAAGCGTGTACTGCCGGAACACTATCCAAGCGGTGAAAGCAATTATTATGACGGCATCGCTTACGTGGTAGATCCGGAAGCCATATTGCCGAATTCGTTCTATATCTGCGATTTGGCGAAAGATGCTGCTGAGGAAGTACCGATTGATTATAGTGCGTTGGGTGAGTATCTGATGAAGATTGTTCCCGGTAAGAGTGGCGTTTTCAACCCGTACGACCCAAATACACAGTCGTTTAGTGCGTCTCTCATGATGACGGATGGTACATCGCTGCGCATTTACGTCTATGTCTCCGGCGAGAACAAAGGAAAGGCTCTTGTTTACCGAGAGGGAGAAAACGCCGCCGGACAAGTCATCTCCGTCATGGTACGATTGAATTAAGCAGGCTAAGACGATGCGTTTTGGCGGATATAAAAGGAAGCGACTCATCAGAGCCGCTTCCCTTCTTTTAGGGCAGTTTCCGCGACGCGTCGTACGAGAAGAAGTCTTCTCACCTACAGCTTCTTCGAAGCATCGTAGGTTTCGATGGTCTTGGTGACGATCGTGCAGGTCGTGTCGCCTCGCTGGTAGTACTGACTTTGCGTGCTTATCGTCCTGGTCACGTTGCAGGACGCTAAGGCAATTGCACTAATCGTTTCATACGCTCATAATTTTCCATTACGAGTGCTCTTCGTCATACGCTGCCAACTCGAGAGACCAGAGGTACGATTTCATGGTCTTCTTGCCGTTCGGCAGGTCTTTCTGCGCGAGGAAGTTCTGCTGGTCAGTGGTGACCTTGCTCAGGTCCTTCGCACGTGCAGCAACCGCTGCCGCTACGGTTCCAAATCGTCCACGCTGAGCACGTTCGTCGTTGCTGATCGGAGTCGTACGTTTGTACGCATCCGCATCTTTGACATACAATCGCGTGCAGTCCGGATTGGTCGTTTCGGCTTTACGGTGAGTACCGATGAGGTACGTGCCGCAAGTGTGACCGTCTTTCTTCACCGGCTTAG
>Ga0265301_10000978_pt1 | contig 39151 bp, 27 predicted proteins | sample AusTroGonzalo_MG_2_FD_193488 | JGI IMG/M metagenome (GOLD analysis project Ga0265301, IMG submission 193488) | Bovine rumen microbial communities from tropical cattle in Woodstock, Queensland, Australia - Gonzalo_04 | ecosystem: Host-associated > Mammals > Digestive system > Stomach > Rumen ...
CTGATTAATTTTATAAAAATCCTTTTTCAGGCAAAAATTATTCAGCCGTGAAACAATAAAAAATCCATTTCGCGGCTGATTAATTTTATAAAAATCCTTTTTCAGGCAAAAATTATTCAGCCGTGAAACAATAAAAAATCCATTTCGCGGCTGATTAATTTGTATGATCGCGATTATTTTTTGTTTCTCTCCAAAATTTTTTTTAGCTTTGCAAAATGAATAATTCTGCCATGAAACACTATAAAACCCTACTGTTCCTGCTGTTCCTGCTAGCGGGGACAAGTTTCGCCCATGCCCAAGACCGCGGCTGGTGGGTGCTCGTTGGTACCGAAGTGAAGGCAACGCCAGATTCTTTTAAAACATCCGAAGAAAACCAATGGGACTTTTCACCGGGCAGGGGAGAGAATTCTTATGGCGATGTCTGCACATGGGAAGCTCCGCCTGCCAAAATCGCGTTTGGAGAAGAAAACCATATCGAGATTCCAGGCAGGGTTAAATATAGCGACAATTCTTTGCAAAGTCAACTGGAACAACTTAAGGAAGTTAGAAGGAGACAAAATAGGGGAGAGACAGTGAGAGATGAAAATGGATATATAGTAACACTAGGTGTACATCCTTTGATTCTGGTTAGGTTAAACGAGGGACTGGTTTCTGCGAGATTGATTTTTTTCCCAGGTACAAAGGAAGAATGTATCTTTAAATCGACGACGAATCACTTTGCTCCCAATGCTGATTATGATTATAACATTGTTTTCGACGAACGAGGATCTGGTCTATACGCTGACCGTGATTATGATAGAATTTTAAGCGAACATGCCGTTAATGCAGGCCTTGATAAGAATAGCAGAATGGATATTTTTGTTGGTAATCATTATTCACCCAAGGAGTTTAAATTACTTTGGTCTCCCACTGGTGTCTATTACCACTATGTCTATTCCGAGTCAGGGAAGGTGAAAGAAGTCACCACGGGGGCTTCATCGGAGGCTGGCGAGGATGACGGGGTGGACATTCCATGGACTTACATCATCATCGGGGCGGTTGCGGCAGGAGGCGCTGCCATCGCTATCGGCAAGGGTGGCAAGGGCAAGCCGAAACCCCAAGGCAAAGGCAAACCGAAGGGGAAAACGCCGCCAAAGCAGGAGGAAAACGAGGAGGAGCAGGAAGCGAAACGCCAAAGTAGCTTCCGCATGGTGCTCTACAAGGACTTTGGCGATACGCTGGTGGAGGGCGACCCGCCCAAGAAGTTAGGCGCAAGAATCGAGGAAATCACCCCTGATGGGCAAAAGACAGACCGTCCAGATCTGACGGCCAAGATTTCCATTATGGCCGAAGAAAACTGTAAGGTTGGCAATGTGAAGATGGAAGGCCGGTACAGGCAAGGCGGCATCACGGCACTGAAAGCACCTGCCGACGGAGAGCCTGGGACGGCGAAAGTGCTCGTGGTGTTCAACGGCCCCCTTGGAGCGCTGATCAACCACGTGGTGTTCAAGGTGGTGGGCGCCCCCGAGATTGTCATTGCTGAGGCCCTCACCTTCGAGGCCGAGGGAGGCAAGACGCAATACATCGAATTCGGCATCAACAACTACAGCGGGGCGGTGCTCGGCGTGAAAGTGACCATGGAACAGGCAGGCGCCAAATACTTCACATCGCAGTTGGTGCCCGACAAGGAAAACCATCTCAAGTACCGCATCAACATCACCGAGCGTGGCAAATTGCCAGAACCTCCAGGAGGTCAGGCACAGCAGCAGGAGAAAGTGGTGGCCGGCGACGCGGAGCGCTTCGAGTGCGGCGTGAAAGTGCAGTTGGAGGGACGCAAGGAAGCCGTCACCGCAGCGTTCCAGCTTTACCGCATGCATCTCGGCGTTCGCCTCGACATGCACGCCCTCAAAGCCTATTTGGTGGACTACGGCAGCGACTGGAAACATGACGTGCTGGCCACCGACCCCAAGCGTCAGAAGAAATGGGGTGAGAGCTACACGGCCCTGAAGGTCTTCGCGGAGGACAAGGATACAGGCGAAATCAGGACGGTCATCCCCGATGCGGATCCGGTGTTCACCTTCGAGGATGTCAAGGAAGGCAACGTGCTCTTCGCCGATCGCAACGGCAACATCATCCAGTCGGTGTGCGACTCGGCGCAATTCAAGTACGACTTCATGGAGGTGCTTGACGACAACACCATCTTAGGTGTCACCCACTCCACCGTAGGCGGACTGCTGCCTCCGAACCGCTCCAAGGCCAAGGTGACCGTCCAGGTGAGCTACAACGGGAAGGTATACACCGACACGGAGGTCGTGGCGGTCACCTCACAGCCGTACCGCATCATCAACGACGAGCGGGAATACAGCCGTGCGCTGAAGGAGGACGAGGAGAAGCTGCGGCATCTATCGGACCTTCGCTATAAGATTCAGTGCGACCCGAGGTTTGCTGAGCTGACGCCGTTCTACTACAAGGTGAACGCCATGATTGACGGCTATGATGCCCGATTTGGTCTGTACGAACCCGACTACGAGAAGCTGATGGAGGTGTTCGACAAGTACTGCAGGGGCGAGATCGGGAACTACTTTGTGAACGAGACGGCCTGGCAACCGCGATGGACGCTTTCGGAGGAGTACTTCAACGCATTCCTGGCAACCTTCGGGGAGATGGAGAAGTCTGCCACGGGCATCGCGACGCGAATCGCCCTCGGATTCTTCACGGCGGGTGCGTCGGAGCTGGTGCTCACGCCGCTCAGTGCCACGAGGCATATGAAGGAATATGTCGACAAGGGTGGCGACAGTGCGGTGAAGGCCTTCGTGATCGCCAGTGCGGACGTGCTGTTCTGGGAAGGCGTGTTTTACGTGGGCGGCAAGGCGGTCAAGTGGGGCGCCGGCAAAGCCAAGGACCTGCTCGACAGTACCGCAACCGGCCAGAAGATCAAGGAATTGGCAGGCAAGGGCAGCCAGAAGCTGAAGGAAGCCTACACTAAGCTGAAGGAATCCGTCACGCAGGCCAAGAACGGGAAGGCGGCGACGAAGGAGCTTGCCTCGGCCAAGGAATACAGCACCCGCCAGCTGTCGGAGAGGGTGAAGGCAGGCAGTGAGAAAGTCGCTCAGGTCAAAAAGGCCTCGGTTCCCAGGGCCAACGATGCCATCCGCAAGACCCGCATGAAAGGCGACGCGGTGTATACCCAGAAGTCTCAGCTGATGGAGGAATGTTCGAAACAGGCCCGCGAGGACGCGCAACAGATCATCGACAACTTCAAGAAGGTGGTGAACAACCCGACGGCAAGCCCAGAGGAGGTGCGTCGCGCCACCCTCGCCATCCAGGGCAACAAATCAGCCCAGAACCTCTTGCGCAACAGCCCCTCGGACCTGCTGAGGGCCAACTATAACCAGAACATCGAGCAGATATACAAGGAAGTCGATGGACCCACCTTGAAGAAGCTCGCAAGCCGCCTCAAGGTGGCCGATGGCGATGTCAGGATAGGCCCCCAGGCCTCGGGCAATGCGGGAACAGACTTGTATCTCGGCAAGAAGATCGCCGCCGACCGTGATGTGACCTATCAGGTCCGCGACAAGTTCGGCAAATGGGTCGATATCCAGGAGGACATCATGGAGGAGGTCTATGGGGAAACCTTCTTCGAATACTACTTCGGCTCGCTCCCGGCCGACAAGCAGCGTGCCCTCGACTTCCTGAAGAAGTTCGACCAGGCCGTGGTGAACGGCGCGACGGGCCTCGAGTCGTATGGCGACGATTTGGGGAGGATCATCAACAAGGAACTGCAGGCCAGCAAGCTGATTGACCCCGAGCGTGTGGCCCAGACCTTCGAGCACAAATGCATGGAGTTCATCAACGCAGGCAAGAAACTGCAGAACGAGGCGGAACAGCTCTTCCTGGAAGGCTTCGAATACAGGGCGAAGAGTTTGATAGGCTATGGCGAAGAGTTGATACAGGAAGGCATACGCCAGAATGTGAAGCAGTTCAAGCGCATCCTCGACCCGCGCATCCAGGCGCTTGTGGCGAAAGGCGTGAAGGGCAAGGACTTTTCTGCGCTGTACCAGAAAATACGCATCCTGGAAGGGTTGAGCGTGCCTCCTTCGAAGGATGTGCTGCCGCTCGCTTCCGTCGAGGAAGCCCGTTTGGTGCTCAAGGACCAGTTCAACACCACCCTTGAGGAAGTGATCAAGGAATGTGCAAGTATTATCAAGGAAGTTAATGATTGTCTATAAGTTATGAGTTATTGTTCAAATTGCGGCGCTCCGATGAAAGATGGGGCCAGGTTTTGTCCTAATTGTGGCCATCAGGTGAATACACCTCAAGGGCAGTCGAATGAAAGTTTCTGGAATGCTGCCGCTGAGCCCGGAGAGGTGGTGCTTTCCAGTTGGGAGAATCCCAATCCCCAGCCTGCGCCACAACCTCAGGTCCAGCAACAGTCGCAGCCCCAGTATCAGCCTCAGACTCAGCCTACCCAAAGGAGAGCCTCTAGTAGCCAAACCAAGAAAAGCTATAGGGAAAACCTGACCGAATCGATCAAGGCAAGCGCGGAGGAAAGACATAGGGAAGAAGAGGCCCGTAGCCGCAGCAACCGAGGCTGCGGCATAGCGGTGATCATCCTGATCATCGCCGTTGTGCTTTTGGCTATTTTCCTTTAGAACACTTCAATCTCATCGATGAAGATCCAAGCTGGATAGCCGTATCCGTCATGGTCTTCAGGCAGCATGTGGTCTTTGACGATCACTTCCACGTAGCGGGCCGTAACAGGCTCAAACTCCAATTCATAGGTAAAATTGCCATCGTTGTCCATCCAAGTGGTGATGGGGATGTCGAGTTGTGCCACCTCACGGAAGTTCTCGCCGTCGTCGGAGACAAGCACGCTGGCATGGCTCGGGTTGTAGATCCAAGCCCCTTTGTTCACCAGAGAACGGAACCGTACATGGCTCATCGTTGCAGGCGCTTCGATGTCGATGACGGCATCCATGGGCTGTCCCCAGAAGCCCAACCAACGACCTGAGGTATAGGCAATCCGGCCCATCTCACCGTCGTTCAAGATTACGGCACCCTTGGAAGCGTATTTCTCGTTGGGCTGCTCACGCAAATAGATGGGCTTGCGGGTAGCCAGGTTCGGCACTACCGTGTCGGTATAGACCTGCGGGCTGAAGATTTGCTTGGCGTAGTTGTAATGATACAGGTCGTACAGCTGAGCCATCCGGCGGCAACGCTCCACAAAGGCGTCGAAGTCGCGGCTCTCGGGATCGGGGTTGTTCCACTGAATCTCTGCCAAGGCATCCATGCGAGGCATGGCCATATACTGAACGTGCTTGAATGTTGTGATATATTCCGTCCAGATGTTGGCCTGCACGCCGATGATGTGTTTTTGCTGTTCTTCGGTCAGCACGCTGGGTAAAGGCCTGAAATCATATACCCTCGACACGGGCAGGTAGCCGCCTACGCACGAGGGCTCGGTAGCGGGATCTTCGCTTTGGTAGTAGTCGAAATACAGGTGTGAAGCCGGAGTCATGATGACATCGTGGCCTTTTTGAGCCGCCTCGATGCCGCCTTCGGTACCACGCCAGCTCATGATGATGGCAGTCTCGGAGACGTTGCCTTCGAGGATCTCATCCCAGCCGATCACGCGGCGACCACGGGCTTCCACCACCTTGGCCATGCGGTTCATCACATAGCTTTGGAGATAATCCTCCTTAGAGAAACGCTCATTGCCCTTGATGCCCAACTCCTTGATCTTGGCTTGGCATTTCGGGCATTTTTCCCATCTCACTTTGGGGCATTCATCACCACCGATATGGATGTAGGGCGAGGGGAAGAGGTTCATCACCTCGTTGAGCACGTCTTCGACGAACTGCATGGTGGCCTCGTTGCCGGCGCAGAGCACGTCGTCAGACACGCCCCAGCGTTTCCACACTTCGTATGGGCCGCCTGTACAGCCAAGCCAAGGATAGGAGGCCAAAGCCGCCTGCATGTGTCCTGGGAGGTCGATTTCCGGGACGATGTTCACGTGACGCTCGGCGGCGTATTGTACCAGGTCGCGAAGTTCCTCTTGGGTATAGAAACCGCCATAGCGGATGCTGTCATAAAGCCGTCCATTACGTCCGATGACCGTGCCGTTGCGGTAGGCTCCGACTTTGGTCAGCTCAGGGTATTTCTTGATTTCGATGCGCCAGCCTTGGTCTTCGCTGAGGTGGAAGTGGAACTGGTTCATGTTGTGCATCGCCAGCATGTCGATATAGATCTTCACCGAGTCGATGTCCATGAAATGGCGGCAGGGGTCAAGGTGCATGCCGCGGTAGGGGAATTCAGGCCAGTCGCGGATGGTGCCGCAAGGCAGGAACGCAGGGAGTTTGGTGTCTTCTGGGGCTATTGGCAAACTTTTTCTTAAAGTTTGGATGCAATAGAACACGCCGGCGGCATCCGATCCTTTGATGGTGACCAGTTTCGGGGTGATCTCCATCTCGTAGGCTTCGGCTTTGTCGAAATCTTCTGGCACTTGTTTCAGTACGATGCCTTGGGCCTGTCCATCAAAAGCCATGGTCTGGAGCGGGTATCCCAGGATTTCGTTGACATATTCGCTGAGGAATTCCGCTTCCCGCTGGAGGCCTTCCTCGAAATAGACTATTGTTTGCTTGTCAAGGACAAAAGGCTTGTCGTTATTCAACGCCACTTCCTTCGGCTGAGGAATAACGTCATAATTGGCTTCAGGCAATTTCTGAGTGCAGGCAGTGAACATTAGCACCGCGAGGCAAAGGAGAGATAGTTTTTTCATAGTCATATGATTTTTTGCAAAGATAGAAAAAAATGAATATTTTGCGCTATCAATAATCGATGATTGACTGCCATGAGCAAGCAAACCTTAATGATGATTCAACTGATAGCTGAGTACTTCAAGACCCAACCGGTGTTGAAGGCCTGGCTGTTTGGCTCATATGCCCGGGGTGAGCAGCATCCAGACAGTGATGTGGATATTCTCGTGGTTTTCGACCAAGAAACTGGCAAGGGCGTGAGTCTGTTGAAACATATCGGTATTGCGAGGCGCCTTTAAGATATTCTGACTTCTGTTATTCTGCCTTCTTCAAAAGAACCACATACACTGGGAAGTGGTCGCTGTAGCCGCCCATCCAGGTGCCGCCTGCGAAAGTGCGGAACGGGAAGCCGTTGTAACGGCCGCCGTGTTGTTTCAGGAACTCCTTGTTGTGGACCTTGGCGTTCTTGAACTGATAGGTGGTATAGTCGCCAGTTAACAGGGCTGGCGTCATGATGGTCTGGTCGAGGACGCCCGGGACGTCACGGAAATAATTGGTGCCGATACCGTTTTGATGCAGCTCATACATGGGGTTGTAGTAATCATCTTCTTTCATGCGTTTACGGTCGCCATTGGCACGAAGATACTTGGTGATGCTCTTGTTGGTGGGATAGTCGTTGTAGTCGCCCATCATGATGACCTTGGCGTTAGGGTCGTCGGCCAGGAGAGAGTCGGTGATGTGACGGCACAAGGTGGCAGCGGCTATACGGCCAGGCAGGGAGCGCTTCTCGCCACCGTAGCGTGAAGGCCAGTGCATCACGATGAAGTGCATGGGTTCACCGTCGAAGAGGCCGGAGACCAGCAGCTGGTCGCGGGTGAGGAACTCGGGCTGGTTGGGCACCACGGTACGGTACGACTTGGTGCCGGTCACTTTGAAATACTTGGGATTATAGAGGAAGCCCACGTCCACGCCACGGCGGTCGGGTGAGTCGTAATGCACGATTTGGTAGTTGCGGTCGGCAATCTCAGGCTGCAGCACCAAATCCTCCAGCACATGACGGTTCTCAATCTCCGAAACACCAAGAACGGCCACGCCGTCAGGGGAGTAGTCCAAACCGATGGTGGAGATGGCGTATGCCATGTTATGCAGCTTGGCCATGTATTTCTCGGTGTTCCACTGGTTGCCGCCGTTAGGGAGGAACTCCTCGTCGTTGATCTTGGGATCGTCGATGGTGTCGAAGAGGTTCTCCAAGTTGTAGAAGCCCACCAGTCCTACCTTGTAGGCTTGTTTTTCCTGGGCGTTGGCAAGGTTCGTAAACAGGCAGCCGATGGCGATGAGCACGGCCGTTAAGGTTGATCTTTTCATAATGATGCGTTTTGTAACTGCAAAAATAAAAAATTATGTCAATTCAATTCGGGATTTTTTTATTTTTGCAAAATTATTATAAGGAAAAATATGAATTTTAACAATATGAAGAAACTGTTACTCTTGATGACGGCCGCCATGTTAGTTGTGCGGCTTTCGGCGCAGACGGTTGATACCACGGAAAATCAGGTTCCTGAGCTTCCGACGATCATGCTGTCCGACGCTGACTTCGACGAGTCATCGACTTCGGTGAACGAAGCTTCCACCTTGTTGAACTCGTCGCGCGATGTGTTCAATTCCATCGCGGCTTTCAACTTTGGGTCGCTGCGTTACCGCGTGCGTGGCAACGACTCCAAGTATTCCGATGTGATGATCAACGGTATCCTGATGAACGATCCCGAGACGGGTCGTCCGGTGTTCTCCAACTGGGGAGGCTTGAACGACGCGTTCCGTAATTCGGTCATCACCGAAGGTCTCGGACGTACCGATGCCGGCTTTGGCGGTCTCGGTGGCCTCACGGCCTACAGCACCCGTGCTTCGCAGTACCGCAAGCAGGTCTCGCTGAGCTATGCCTTCTCAAACCGTTCCTACAACCACCGCCTGACGGCATCGATCGGCACCGGTGAGATTGGCAAGGGCTGGTACCTGATGGCCGCTGCAAGTGGCCGTTACGCAGGCGAAGGCTATACCGAAGGCACCTTCTACGAGGCAGCCAGCTATTTCCTCTCGGTTGAGAAGAAGATCAACGACAAGCACAGCCTTGACTTCACTTTCTATGGCGCACCTTCGCAACGCGGTGGCTCTTCGCCGGTGGTGCAGGAAGCCTACGACCTTGTCGGGACCAACTACTACAACCCCAACTGGGGCTACCAGACCTTGCCCGACGGCACCCAGGTGAAACGCAACTCACGCGTCAGCCGTTACCATCAGCCGATGGCCCAGCTGACCTGGTACTGGAACCCAAGCCAAAAGACCGAGTTCAACACCACCGTGTTCTATACCTTCGGTCCCGGTGGACAGTCGGCCTTGGAGTGGGGCGATGCCGTGGATCCTCGTCCCGACTATTACAAGAACCTCCCGAGCTATCTGAAGAACAGCGCCCACAGCGCTGCTGAATACGAGGCGGCACTTCAGGCTTGGCAACAGGGTGCCGATCCATCCGTCACGCAGATCAACTGGGATGCGCTTTATGATGCCAACAGGAACCACCTGGTCTCGGTTCACGATGCCAACGGCCTTGCCAACCACACCATCACCGGATGGGGCTCGAAATACATCCTTGCCGAACGCCATTTCGATAAGATGCAGATGGGCGGCGCCACCTATTTCAAGCATGAGTTCCAGCCCAATCTCTTCATGGCCGGCGGCTTGTCAACAACCGCTTCCAAGACGCATTACTACGAGATGGTGAGCGACCTCCTTGGCGGCGATTTCTATTATGACTACAACAAATACGCCGAGGACTTGGAAGGCAACGGCAGCCAGACCGACTTGAACAACCCCAACCACGTGGCTTACGTTGGCGACATCATCAACTACAACTATTACGCAAATCGCAACTACGTCCGTGCCTGGGATCAGATCGACTATCTGGTGGGTAACTTCGACATGTATCTTGGACTTCAGTTCACCTTTACCCAGATTTGGCGTGAAGGCTTGTTCAAGAGCGGTGAGTTTGCCGATAATTCCTATGGCAAGGACAAGCCGCACAACTTCTTTGATCCCGCTGTCAAGGCCGGTGTTACCTACGCCATCAACGGACGTAATCACATTGTGGCCAACTTGTCCTACATGCATCAGGCACCTCAGTTCCGCGACATCTACGTGTCGCCTCGTACCCGCCATTCGGTGGTCTCCGACAAGTTGGGCAGTGAGCGCATCAAAGCCATCGATTTGGGATACGTCCATCGTTCGGATATCTTCAAGTTCCGCTTGACGGGTTACTACTATACCTATCAAAACCTCATCTGGAACCGCAGCTTCTATTGTGAAAACGTATTTGTCGGTGAAACTGCCGCAGGCAGTACCTACAAGAGCGAATTCATCAACTTTGTGATGACAGGCATCAACCAAAAGAGCCTGGGTGTCGAGATGGGTGCCGAGTACAACGTTTCGCCTACCGTTACCTTGCAGGCCGCTGCAGCCAATGGCGTGCACATCTACAACAACAATCCGCTGTTCTCGATCTTTGACGATAACAATACCACTGCATATATTGAGAACGACACCGCTTACCTGAAACACTACCACGTTTCGTCAGGTCCCGAGACCGTGGCCTCGTTCGGAATCAAGTACAACGATCCCAAGAACTGGTGGGTCAGCTTGAACGCCAACTACATGGCCAACATGTATTTCGATGTCAACCCCTATAACCACACCGACAAAGGCTTGTCGCACTATGCCGAGGGTGACATCCGCATTGAGCAGGTGCTGGCCCAGGATCCGCTGAAGTCTGCCTTCACGCTCGACTTTTACGGCGGTTACTCAAGACGCTACAAAGGCTATTACTTCCTGTTTACTGCCAGCGTCAACAACGTGCTCAACAACAAGAGCACCATCCTCTACGGTTACGATCAGTTGCGCTTCAACGCCAACGATCCCGACATGTTCCCGTCGAAGTATTCGTACATGTACGGGACGAATTTCTTTATCAGCTTGACGGTCAGAAAATAATTGAAAATTAATAATTTAGAATTTATAGATATGAAAAAGATTTTCAAACAAAGTTTTATTCTTCTTGCCTTATTGGGAGTGATGTTCACTTCTTGCAAGAAAGATTATCCGGAGCCGAACATTACTGTGCTTCCGGTCGGAACGGTTTATACGATCGATTCCATTTTGAAGATGGAAGCAGGCACAGTGTTCAACGATGATGCGTCAGTGTATGGCATTGTCACTGCTGACGAGAAGTCAGGCAATCTCTACAAGGCGGCGTTTATCCAAGATCCAGAGACGAACGCGGCCATTGAGCTTTATCTGAACGCCAAATCAGGTGTCACCACCGGCGATTATATCCGCGTTTACTTGAAAGGTGTGACCTATTCGGTGTATAACAACCTGCCGCAACTGAGCGGATTTGAGGCTGACGGGCACATCGTGATCCTGGCCAATGACGACAAGCGCATCAAACCTATGACGACCACGATCGCCAACCTCAAGGCAAATCAAGACAAGTATATCGGCCGTTTGGTCCGCTTGGAAAACGTTTGGTTTACCGAACAGGGCACCTTTGCCGAATTGAACGGCTATGGTGAGCGTTGCCTGGTTGACGCTTCCAGCCCGACGGGCGACAATAATTTCATTGTCCGCACGAGTAATTATGCCAACTTCGCCCAAGATCCGCTTCCGTCGGATACCGGCAACCTGGTGGCCATCGCATCGCTCTACAAGAGCACATGGCAACTGCTTGTCCGTTCGAAGTCCGATCTGGAATTCCATAACTTCTCAGGCGGCGGTGGCGTTACCCCAGAGCCTCCTGCACCGGCAGGTGAGGTGCAGAAACTGCCTTACGTGCAAAGCTTTGAAACCAGTTTCGGCTCCTACACGACCTATGACGTTTCGGGTGCACAAAAATGGATCATTGATTTCAAGACGGCTAAGATGACGGGTTATGAAGGCGGCACCAACAACGCCAACGAAGACTGGTTGATTTCTTCACCAGTTGACCTCACGGGCATCACTGATGCCAAAATGACCATGAGCTATATCTGTCGTTATTTCAGCAACCTGAGCAGTGATATCACCGTTTGGGCTTCGACGGATTACACCTTCGGCAACGATCCTACCACCGCTACTTGGACGCAGATGTCTGCAAGTTTGAGTGAGTCTTCCGACTGGAATACCTTCAAGACTGCTGAAATCGCCCTGACCAGCATGGTGGGTCAAACGGTGTACTTTGCGGTGAAATATGTCTCCACTGAACAGAGAGCCGGTACCATTGAGGTTCAGAGCATCGCCATCGAAGAAGGCACTGCCAGTGGTGGCGGCGGCGGTGTCACTCCACCTAATCCTGGAGACCTCACAGGTGACGGTAGCCGCGAGAATCCCTACACGGCCAGCGATGTCATTGCCATGGGTGTTGAAACCTCTGATGGCAACAAATATTGGGTGAAGGACTATATTGTTGGTTTCGTTGATGCCAACTATAATTATCAATTCACTGCCGACGGTGCCGTGAATACCAACCTTTCCCTTTCAAAGGCTGATGCTAGCAGCAGCGAAGAGTGTGTCCCGGTACAATTGCCAGTGGGTGCCATTCGTGAAGGCTTGAATCTTGCGGATCATCCTAACAATCTTGGTCAAGAAGTGTTGATGTATGGTACACTTGAGAAATATTTCAGAGTCCCAGGTGTGAAGAATGTGACCTACGCTGAAATGGGTGGTAATAGTTATGGTGTTGATCCGGGTGCTACCCCGGTGGTGCCTTCTGGTGAGGTTCAAAATATGCCTTATACTCAATCGTTTGCCACTGAATTTGGAACCTATGTGACCAAGAATGTTACTGGAGCGGAAGCTTGGGAGATTGCCTATTCATCAGCTAAGATGACGGGTTTTAATGGCTCGGCTAAAGAGAATGAGGACTGGCTGATCTCGTCACCCGTCCAGATTACTGGTGTTGAGCACGCCAAGGCAGTTTTGGAATATGCTTCAAAATATGATGCTCCGAGTGAGAAGGATATCACCATCCAAGTGTCATCCAACTATGAGTTCAACGCTGAACCTTCCACTGCTACTTGGACCGAGCTTTCAGCATCATTCACCAATAACAACAAGGATTGGAACTTCGATGAACTGGTGGTCAATCTTGATGAGTTCATTGGCCAAACGGTGAATGTGGCTGTCAAATATACCTCTACTACAGCCGGAGCACGTACCATCGAGATCAAGACTATCACCATTGAAGAAGAGACTGGCGACACCCCCACTCCTCCGGATCCTCCCACACCACCAACCCCAGGAAATGGTGAGGGCTCTGGCACCGCTGATGATCCTTATAACGTTGCAGCGGGTATCAGCTTGCAAGGCCAAAACGCCACAGGTTGGGTACGTGGTTATATTGTAGGTGCGGTAAAAAGTGGCCCCCAAAGTGTTTCGTCCAATGATGACATCGAATGGGCCGCTCCATTTAGCCGTGCAACCAATGTGTTGATTTCCGATGACCCTGATTGCCATGAAGTGACCAATTGTATTATTGTTGAATTGACAAAGGACAAGCCTTTGCGTACAGAAGTTAATCTGGTGGATCATCCGGAGAACTTTGGAAAAACACTTTCGGTTACGGGTACTCTTCGTAACTATTTTGGCCAAGCTGGTTTGAGAGGCAGTGCCGGAACGTCGGACGACTTCGTGCTGGCAGATCCCGCGAAATAATTTAACTGTTTGATACCAAGAGGGTTGCTTGTCAAGAGGCGACCCTCTTTTTGACAAACTCATCAAGGCTGTGACTATGAAACGTTTGATGCCCCTCGTATTTGTCCTTTGTTGTCTTTGCATCGGCTTGAAAGCCCAGGACTACCGTATGGTTTCCTTTACGGAGATGACAAACTCCATGATTGCCCGTGAGCACATGAAGGAAGACGACAACGGAAGGAAGTGTGCCGTGATCTGCATCGCCACACAGGATATAGAACCGGAAAAACGCAAGGACTTTTATTTTGAATCGGATTGGGGTTCGTATATCGTCCAAAAGACTTTGGTTGAACCGGAGATTTGGGTTTGGGTTTCGCCTGGGTTGAAGACCTTGATCATCAGGCATCCCTTGGGTAAAATTGAAGTTCCCGTTACCAACTATATCCCCACGATCGAGTCGATGCATACCTATAAGATGGTGCTTAAGGGTACGATGAAGAAAGGCCCCGACAATGATCCGGTCATCACGCAACAGTTCCTGATGATCAAGGTCACGCCCAAAGATGCCTTGGTGACCGTTGACGGCAAACCTTGGCAGGTGATTGACGGCACTGCCTCGAACTTGGTGGATTTTGGGAGGCATGAGTACCGTATTGAAGCCAAAGACTACCACACAGTGACAAGAACGGTCACGGTTGATGAATCGGGGGGAACCGTCACTGAGGAAATCGATCTGAAACCTGCATTTGGTTACCTGAAACTCGAAGGCAACACGGCAATCCTCGAGAAGTCGTCCATCTTTGTTGACAACGCCAATGCCTCTGAAGCACTCAAAACTCCCTTGCGGCTGGCAAGCGGACAGCATAAGCTGCGCATCGTAAACGCCAAATACAAAGCCTATGAACGCGATGTGGTCATCTCCGACGGTGAGACCAACACCTTGAATGTGAACCTCGATGCCAACTTCTCCACCATCACCCTTAAGGTGGATGCCGATGCCGACATCTATGTGAACAACGTGAGGAAAGGCACCCGTACTTGGACCGGCGACCTTGAGGCGGGCAACTACTTGATTGAATGTCGCCAAAAGAGCCATCGAACCACCAAAGTCCAGAAAAACATCACTGACCGCATGAGCGGACAAACCATCCAACTGGATGCCCCCCAACCGATTAACGGCGTCTTGAACGTCAACTCCAATCCACCCATGGCCAAAATAATCATCGACGGTGCCGATATGGGAGAGACCCCCAAGCAGTTCAAGGCCATCCTTATTGGCGAGCATATCCTGAGGCTTGAAAAACAAGGCTGCGCTCCTTTGGTAAAGACCATTACCATTGAGGAGGGCAAGACGTTGACGCTCAACGAGAAACTTGATACCGGCCGCAGTGTGCTGGTGAAGACCGACCGACAGGGTGACAAGATCTATGTGGACGATCAGTATGTGGGGGAGACTCCGCGCGAAACCCCTCTCAGTTTCGGACGACATACTATCCGCGTGATGCGCAACGGCGTGAAGGTGGAGAAGGATGCCAACATCACAGAGAACTCCCGTAACGGGCAAGAGATGATGTTCGAGTTTGGCAGGCTGATCGCCATCAGCACCGACCAAAGCGGCGATGTGGTGATGGTTGACGGCGTGAAGGTAGGCGTTTCGCCCCTGAGCGTTGACCTGCCATATGGCAGCCATACCATCCATGCCGAACGGGGCAAGAAATACGCTGATAAGGATATCAATGTGCAAAAAAGCGGTGGCGAGACTTCACACCGTTTGGTGCTTCATGGCGAAACCTTAGACCATTTCCTGAAAAATGGCATAAACTTCGCCACCCTCGACTTTGCCTACAGCCCTGCTCCCCAAACCTCATTTGGCGCCACCTTAGGATCTGTGAGAAAGATTGGATGGTTTGTAAGTGCTGCCAGCAATTTCCAATTTGATGCGATGAGCGCCGAACTGGCCTGCGACAGTGAAGGCTTGGTTGACGGCGATTGGCCAGCCTATTCAGGTGAGACATCAAACACACGCGTCTCGTTGATGGGAGGCCTTGTGGCTCAAGTGGCAGGGCCTTTTTGCCTCCGCCTGGGAGCAGGATACGGCTCGCGGACACATGCTTTGCTAACAACTGACGGCAATTATGTGAAGGTGGCTGACAACAGCTTTTCGGGCATTGATGCCACAGCAGGTATGCAATTCAACCTGAAAGGCTTCACCATGAGCTTCGATGCTATTACCACAAATTTCAAAACACTTGAGGTTAAAGTGGGATTGGGCTATTGCTGGAAACGTAAATAATAGGAGGTGGAGATATGAAAACATATTTTAAAAGAGCTTTGGTTTTGCTAGTCGCCCCGTTGATGGCGATGTTGTTGTCTTCGTGCGAAAAGGACTTGACCATTCTTCCTGTTGAGCCTACGATTGAACAAGAGGTGACGGCAAGCGGCACATTTGCCGTTTGTTCAGCTTCGGTGACATGCCCCGGAAACATTACGGTTGAAGTGGAATGGAGTCTTACGCCTGACATGGGCAACACTCAACGTCAAACTATGGAGAGTGATGGCGGCACGTTTTTCACCGCTACAATGAGAGGGCTGAGCAAAAAAACCACTTATTATTATCGAGTTACCATGACCAATCGCTTCCAAAGTATGAGTTCTGCGGTAGCACAATTCACCACGTTGGAGAGTGACGTCCCCACTGTGACTACTTCGGCTGTGGATAACCTAACCCACAAGAGTGCCGAGGGAGGTGGCAACGTCACTTTCAATGGAGGTCTTGATGTGACTGAGCGTGGCCTTTGTTGGAGCAACAGCCACAATCCCACTGTTAGCGGAAGTCATGCCAGTAGCGGTTCGGGTACTGGAAGCTTCACGGTGACGATGACAGGGCTTGAGCCGAGCACCACCTACTACGTCCGTGCTTATGCGGTGAACGGCAACGGAACTGGTTATGGCAACGAGGTGAGCTTTACAACGGCCGATGGCCCGGTTCTCCCCGAAGGAGCGGTGAATGGCCTGTTCTCCGTAAGTGCCAGCAAGCAAGTCTATTTCTCGCAAGGCAATCTGCAATACCAAGCCTCCACCAACACATGGCGTTTTGCCGAGAACCAGTATGACTACATAGGAGATGCCAACAGCAACATCTCGTCAAGCTACAGCGGCTGGATAGATTTGTTCGGCTGGGGTACGAGCGGATGGAACAGCGGGGCAAACTGCTACCAGCCGTGGAGTACCAGCACATCGTACAGCGACTACTATCCTGGTGGCTCGTACACCAACGACCTGACTGGAAACTATGCCAATGCCGACTGGGGCGTTTACAACGCCATCAGCAACGGCGGCAACACGGCAAACACGTGGCGCACGTTGACCAAGGACGAATGGGTGTATGTGTTCAACACCCGTACAACTTCATCGGGCATCCGATACGCCAAGGCGTGTGTGAACAATGTTAACGGGGTGATCCTGCTGCCTGACGACTGGAGTACAAGTACCTATAGCTTAAGCAGCACCAACAGCACAGGCGCCAGTTTCGCCAGCAACACCATCAGCTCCTCTCAGTGGGCGACATTGGAGCAGCACGGGGCCGTCTTCCTGCCTGCCGCGGGCGGCCGGAATGGGACTTCGGTCAACTACGTCGGCACCTACGGCTACTACTGGTCGGCGTCGTACGGCAATAGCGACCTCGCGTGCAGCGTGTACTTCAGTTCGAGCTATTTGTATCCGCAGATCTACTACTACCGCTACTACGGGTTCTCTGTGCGTCTCGTTCGCTCTGCCCAGTAAATATCCTTTTCACCCCGCAACGCAAACGGGCATTGCCCGCCGTTGGTCAGGGATGGGGTGGCAGGGCGTCCGCAGACGCCGGCCATCCCCACGCCTGACCAACGGGTGCTTGTCAATCTAATATCACTAGTATTTTGCCTATGGCTCAACTGAATGACATTTTAGAATTGGAACGGAAACGCATTTCCGAAGGTTGCAACGGATGGATGCCAAGATGGAGTTGCTAGTGATGACTGACGATGTTTCGCATTTCAGTCATGCCATTCAATCCTACCGTGGAGTGTTGTCACATTGGAACAACCACCGCATCGGCAATTTGATGATTCGAAGGCATAAGAGCGTTTTGTAAAATAAAAAAAGTTTTGTTTGTTTGAAAAAATTCCTTATATTTGCACCGTTAAGACCTTGGTGCAGATGCAAGAGAGAAAATATCCCATAGGAATCCAAACCTTCGAAAGAATCAGGAAGGAGCATTATGTCTATATTGACAAGACGGACCTGATGTGGAAGATGACCAAGGAAAGCCCTTATGTTTTCCTGAGTCGTCCACGGAGGTTCGGCAAGAGCCTGCTGTCATCAACCCTGCACTCCTATTTCGCGGGGGAAAGGGGGTTGTTTGAAGGCTTGAAGATCATGGAACTAGAGCGGGAATGGGAGAGCTATCCCGTCATCCATCTCGATTTGAGCGTTGCCAAAAGGCAACCATCGGCGGATGAGTTGAGACAGACCTTAATGTGGCTGATGAATCCCTTATGCGGCAGATATGGCAAAAATGATCTAGAGACCTCACCAGGAAAAATGCTCAACGGATTGATCCATAGAGCCTATGAGCAAACTGGCAAACAGGTGGCCGTCATTATCGACGAATACGACGCTCCACTGCTCGATTTGCTTCACGAATTGGAACAGTTAGAGCAGTTCCGCAATGTGATGCAGGAGTTCTATGTTCAGTTGAAGGCTAATGAGGCCATGGTGAAGTTCTGTTTCATCACGGGCATCACAAAGTTCAGCCAGCTGAGCGTCTTCTCCACCATCAACAACCTGCTCAACGTGACGATGGATCCGAAGTATTCGGCTATCTGCGGCATCACCGAGGATGAGTTCGCCAACGACATGGCTCCCGACATAACGATGCTTGCAGAGGTGTATGGGTGCACTCTTGAGGAAATGCGTTCAAAACTGAAACTGCAATATGATGGATACCATTTCTCGGAGGATTCTGAAGGTGTGTACAACCCCTTTAGCCTGTTGAAGGCCTTCCAACGCAGAAAAATGGATGCCTACTGGTTCGAGAGCGGCACGCCGACGTTCCTGATCCGTCAGATGCAGCATTTCCGCACCGACATCACCACGTTGGAGGAGATGCGGGTGCCCTCATTGGCATTCGACCGCCCCACTGAAGCCATGGAGAATGTCTTGCCATTGCTCTACCAATCAGGGTATCTGACCATCAAGGACTACGAGAGGGAGTCCCAGATCTACACGCTGGGCATCCCCAACCAAGAGGTTCGTGTCGGCTTTACCGACGGATTGATGCCTGCCTATATCGGCATGGAAGGATGGTGCGTTCAGACGGGCTTTGCCCTGAAGTTCTGGCAAGCATTGCGGAAGAACGACTTGGACCTTGCTTTGCGCGAGATGCAGGCTTACCTCGCCGGTTTGCCTTATGTGGAGGGCTTCAAGAAGAAACTCGAGGAAGTCTCAAACAAGGAAGGCTTTTACGAGTACACGTTTTACCTCATCTTCACGATGCTGAACGTATATGCCCGCACGCAGGTGAGAACCTCCAACGGACGTGCCGACGTGGTGGTTGAGATGCCGAATGTCATCTATGTGATGGAGCTGAAGGTGGACAAGTCGGCCAAGGAAGCTTTGGAACAGATCGACACGAAGGGCTACGCCATTCCGTACCAGACTGAAAGTCGCAAGATAGTGAAAGTAGGAGTGAACTTCTCCAGCGAGACCAAGACTCTGACCGAATGGATCATCGTTAATTATTAAGTTTTAACCATGCGGCGACTTGTACCAATTATCCTCTTGTTGTTGTGCTGTGCTTTCGGCTTGAAAGCCCAGGACTACAAGGTGCTGAGTGTTGAGAGCCTGCCCCTGGACATGTCGGCAAGGGAAGAGATTCGGACAGATGAAGACGGGCGGCAATGCGCACTTTTCCGGATTTCCACTCAAGAAATAGCATCTGCTTTTAAGGAAGGGTTTTATTTCGGTTCCGATTACGGCGCATACGTGGTGGAGCGTTTTATCGTCGATGGTGAGATATGGCTTTGGGTCTCTCCTGGACTGAAAACCTTGAAAATCAAGCATACCAAGTTGGGTCAATGCGAGGTGTATATGCCCAATTACGGCATCAAGGTCGAGTCGCTCAACACCTATAGGATCGTGATCCAAGGCCGAGGCGAGGCACTTGTTACAGAGGGTGCTTCAACCCAACAATTTATCGTGTTCAATGTGACACCGCCTGACGCAGTCGTGACAGTCAATGGTGTGCCATGGCCGCTTGTGGATGGTTTTGCCCAGAAAAAAGTGGAATTCGGAAAATACGAATACTGTATTGAAGCGCCAAATTACCAATTGGAATGCGGAACGGTTGAGGTGAATGATCCTGAAAAGATGGCTTTCGTCAAGAAGGAACTAAAGCCTGAAAAGGGAAGTAATCAAGCCAACAACGAAACCGCTCCTAAGAAAAAGGAACGACAGCCAGTCAAGACGTTGAATTTCCTGACTTTGAACTATGCATATAGCATTGCCCCACAATCGTCATTTGGCTTTACCTATGGAAGGGCAGGTCGTTTTGGCTGGTTTATCAGTTTGATGAGCAATGGTAGTTATAAAAAGGATGGGGTATCTGGGATATGCTACGGTTCCGATGGCGTGGATCACTATGATATTGAGACTGGTTACCCGCTTGAGGAGTATCCATACTATAACGGCGAGTATATGACCGATAGGAATTCCATCATCGCTGGAGGAATAGTCCGTTTGGCAAAGCCTGTTTATTTAACCTTGGGTGTGGGTTGGGGCTTCCGTTATCTCTATTGGTTGACAGAGGATGATACCTATTATCGGAATAATACCTATAGTTATCATGGTGTCGAGGTATCAGCAGGCCTTCAATTCCATTTGGGAGGCTTGATGATCTCAGCTGAAGCGGTGACCAATCAGTTTAACTATTATGAGGGAAAATTCGGGTTGGGCTTTGCGTTTTGAAAACATGGAAAGGAAATTAAAATGAAAAAAACAACACTTTGGTTTTCGGTGCTAATGCTCGCCTTCATTGTCCTTTCCTGCGTGAAAGACCCTCAAGCACCGGTTCATCATAAAGAGGATCCTATAGAACCGAATGTTCCAAGTGGTGGTTTGCAAACATTGCCTTATACCCAAAGTTTTGTGACCGACTTTGGCACTTACATGGCTTATGATGTGTTTGGAGAATCAAAGTCATGGATGATTGATGATGGCGCAGCGATGATGACGGGTTATATTTCCAGTGATAATACCTATTCTTCCAATGAAGACTGGTTGATATCTTCGCCTGTGGCAATCACGGGTGTGGACAATGCAAAGGTTTCATTGACCTATTCCCAACAGAATTCAAGTGGCATTAGTAATGGCATTACATTACAGGTCTCCTCTGACTACGCCTATGGTATTGCACCATCAGCCGCGATTTGGACGGAGATGCCTGTCGAGTTCTCAAATACTTCCGGGACATCGGATTTCACGACCGTGGATGTGAGCTTGAACGACTTTATCGGTCAAAACGTGACAATAGCTATCAAGTACATTACGGCGGAAGCTCCATCGTGTTTGGTGAGAATCAAGAGCATTACTGTCCAAGAAGGTGAAGTCGGCTCTTCAACGTTAGGAGGTGAAATCCAATCTTTGCCTTATTCCCAGTCGTTTGCTTCAGAATTTGGTACCTATATGGCCTACGATGTTTCAGGTCCTCAATCTTGGATGATAGACTTTTCCACAGCCAAGATGTCGGGATATTCTTCTCAAGTGAATTACTCCAATGAAGACTGGCTAATATCGTCCCCCGTTGACCTTTCAGGTGTAAGCGATGCCAAGATGACCATAACTTATATTGGCCGTTATTTTGATAATATTAACGAGGATGTCACCATTTGGGCTTCAACGAACTATAATTGGGGCGACTCCACGGCAACGGCAAGTTGGACTCGGATCTATGCTAATTTAACCGAAGGAACAAACTGGAACGACTTCCTTACGACCGAAATAGCCTTGACTGAAATTGTTGGTCAAACGGTGACTTTGGCGGTGAAGTATGTGTCATACGATGGTAAGTCGCTTGCGGGCACATTGGAAATCCAAAGCATTACCATCGAAGAGGGTACGGTGCCTGGTGGCGATGTGCCTACACCTCCTCCAACGCCAGGCGGCGAGATTTTTTCCGAGACTTTTGCCAATGGTCAAGGCGATTTCGTCATTCAGGATGTCATACGGCCAGAAGAGTTGGGGTTTATTTGGGTACATAATTCGAATAATGCTTTAATGAAAGCGAGCGCCTACTACAGTGGTCAATCCTATGCGAGTGAGAGTTGGTTGGTGTCGCCTGCTATTGATCTTACGGGCGTTGCTACAGCCTCATTGTCGTTTGACCAGGCATGCAACTATTATTCTCCGCCCCAAGATTTCTTGTCGGTGATGATCTCTAACAATTGTAACGGTGATGTCACCACGGCCGATTGGACGGTATTAAACTTGGATAGTTGGCCGCCAGGAAGTGACTGGGTTATTGTATCATCAACTGCTGACTTGACTCCTCACGTGGGCAATATTGTGACTATTGCTTTTAAATACACTTCTGACCAATACACCAATCCGACCTGGGAAGTGAAAAACATTGTAGTACAATAATTGTTCCAAAGCTTCTACAAATTGTTGAATATTAATCCAATGTTTTTCACTTTTAGGCCTTGACAGAATTAATTTGCTGTTATATCTTTGCGGCAATAATTAATTCATAATACTATGTACACTGACAACGATTTTATTAGATTAGACTGGGCTGCGAAGAATATGCTTCGCGACAAAAGTGATTTTGAGGTGTTTGAGGGGCTGATGACAGTGCTCTTCGGGGAGCCGGTCAAGATCATTGAACTGCTGGAGAGTGAGAGCAATCAGGAGACGGAGAAGGCAAAATACAACCGTGTGGACGTTAAGGCCAAAAACAGCAAGGACGAAATCATCCTGGTGGAAATCCAACTTGAACCGGGATCGGCTTACATGCAGCGCATCCTGTTCGGCGTGTCGAAGGCCATAACCGAGCATATCATTACTGGGCAGGACTATTCCCATGTGAAAAAGGTGTATTCCATCAATATCATGTACTACAACTTTGGTGATGGTGAAGACTATTTGTATCACGGCACGAACCAGTTTGTGGGTGTTCATACAGGCGATACGTTGCAGATGGCCGAAGGTAGAAAAAAGGAGATCAAAGGAGGGAAACCTGCCAATGTGTTCCCTGAGTATTACATTCTCCGTGTGACAAAGTTTGACAAACAGATTGCAGAAACACCTTTGGAGGAATGGATGCTGTACCTGAAAACGGGATACATCAACCCTGATACTACGACACCTGGCCTGCAGAAGGCTAGGGAAAAGCTCCGCGTGTTGAGTATGACCGATAAGGAACGGTGGGCATACGAGCAGTTTCTTAGCAACAAATGGTATGAAAGGGATATCATCGATTATGCCGAGACGCAAGCTTGGAATAAGGGTTTCGATGATGGTTATTATAAGGGAGAAGAGAAAGGAAAAACCGATGAACGTGAGAGGATTCTCGGTAAGTTGAAATCCTTGGGTCTGGGTGAAGATGTTATTACGGAAATTTTTAAGTGATAACAGGTTTTTAGTCGTTTTTGTGTTATCTTTGCACCATCAAAGAATAACATGGAGCCATGTCTGAGAATTTAGTCATCATTCCGACCTATAAGGAAAAAGAGAATATTGAGAAGATTATCCGTTATGTCTTCAACTTGCCTATGGCGTTTGATATCCTGATTATCGACGACAACAGCCCCGATGGCACCGCCGATATCGTGAAAGGCATGATGACGGAGTTCTCAGAGAGGCTTTTCATCTTGGAACGCCCTGGTAAACTGGGATTGGGAACCGCCTATATCATGGGTTTCAAATGGGCGCTCGAACGCGACTATCAATACGTTTTCGAGATGGATGCCGACTTCTCCCACAATCCTGACGACCTGATCCGCTTGCACGATGCCTGCGCCAACGGTGCCGACCTCTCGGTAGGCTCTCGCTACAAGACCGGCGTCAACGTGGTCAACTGGCCCATGGGTCGCGTGCTGATGTCGTACTACGCCTCGGCTTACGTCCGCTTCGTCACCCGCATCAAGGTGCGCGACACTACGGCGGGTTTTGTGTGCTACACCCGTAAAGTGCTCGAAACCATTGATTTCGATAGGATCAAGTTTGTGGGCTATGCTTTCCAGATCGAGATGAAATACACCGCTTGGAAACTTGGCTTCCAGATCGAAGAAGTGCCGATCATCTTCACCGACCGCCGCGAAGGCCAGTCGAAGATGAGCAAAGGCATCTTCCGTGAGGCCGTGTTCGGCGTGATCAACCTGCGCTGGAGAGGAATGACCGGTAAAATTAAACCTCGCAAGGCATCATGAATTATTACATTGAAAATGCGACACTTGTCAACGAGGGGAAGACCTTTGTGGCAAGTGTTTTTGTTTCGGATGGACTGATCGCAAAGATCGTCCCTGAAGGTGAGCCTTTCGATGCAGGCTCTGCAACTCGAATCCAAGGTGAGGGAAAGTATTTGATCCCGGGTGTCATCGATGAGCATGTGCATTTCCGTGAGCCGGGAATGACGCATAAAGCCGATATCTTCACCGAAAGCCGCGCCGCCGTGGCCGGCGGCGTGACCTCCTTCATGGACATGCCCAATACCATTCCTCAGACCACCACTCAGGATTTGCTTGAACAGAAATTCGACCTCGCCGCTGAGAAGTCGCTCGCCAACTACTCATTCTATCTAGGTGCCACCAACGACAACCTGGCCGAGGTGGTCAAGACCGATCCTAAGCGGGTGTGTGGCATCAAGCTCTTCATGGGATCCAGCACGGGTAACATGCTGGTTGACAAGAACGAAGTGTTGGTGCGCCTGTTCCGCGAATCGCCCTGCCTGATTGCTGCGCATTGCGAGGACGAGCAAACCATTCACGAAAACACGGTCTGCAGCAAGGACTTGGCCGCCAAGGGACAAGTGATTCTTGATGCAGGGATTCATCCTTTTATCCGTACCTCTGAGGCCTGTTACAAGTCCTCGTTCAAGGCAGTTGACATGGCCGATCATTTTGGTGCGCGACTGCATGTGCTGCATATCTCTACCCAAAGGGAATTGTCTTTGTTTAAAAACGATATTCCGTTAAAAGACAAGAAGATAACGGCTGAAACCTGCCCTCATTACCTGTGGTTCGACGATAAGAGTTATGATCAAAAAAGCTTTGCCATCAAGTGCAATCCCGCCATCAAGTCGCATCGCGATAGTGAGGCATTGCTTCAAGCCTTGCGCTCTGGCTTGATTGACACCATTGGCACGGACCATGCGCCGCATCTGCTCAACGAGAAGTTTACCGACGATTACTTCACCAGCAAGTCGGGCTTCCCGTCCATCCAACATTCCTTGGAGCTAATGGCAGCACTGGTTCCCGAAGGCTTCCTCGATTGGCCGCTGCTGGTTCAGTTGATGTGCCACAATCCGGCCATCTTGTACCAAATTGACCGTCGTGGCTTCATCCGCGAGGGCTATCATGCCGATCTGGTGTTGGTTGATCCGAATCAAAGCCATGCCATCTTGAACGCTTCTGAACTCTCGAAATGCGGCTGGACACCTTACGATGGCATGGAAGTCAAGACCCGGGTGACGCATACCTTTGTGAATGGCAACCTGGTGTATGAAAACGGATTGTTCCACGAAGGGCAACCAGGGGAACGCCTTTTGTTTAATCGATAATAAAAGCTTGAAAATGAATAGATTAATAGGTTTTGTATTGTTATTCTTGATGCTTGCCTCTTGTGGCGATGGCCAGACAAGCAAAGTGATTTCATCCTATGACAACGGTCAGCCGGCTAAGGTCAGGTATTATGACAAGGGTGGACAATGCATTCGTGAGGTTGAATATCATGAAGACGGCAAACTGTATATGGAAGGCGGTATTAAAAACAATCTCCGCGATGGTGAATGGACTTCTTATTTCCCTGACGGCAAGGTGCAAAGCAAAGGCTACTATGAGAATGGCATCCGTTTAGGCAAAGCCTTGGTCTATTATGAAAACGGCAACCTGTGGATGGAGGGCCTTTACTCGAACGACAAAATGTGCGGCGAGTGGATCATCTATGATGAGCAGGGTTATGAGATAGGCCGTCCGTTCTATGGCGAATGTGACTAAATGTCGTCCTTCATCTTGTCGATCAGTCGGCGTTCCTTTTTAGTGGGACGTCCTGCGCCTCGGTCGCGGTACTCGCCTTTGTAGGCGTGCATGAACTCAATGCGTTCGTATTCCTCTTTCGGCGTGAGGTCGGTATAGACCTCGGGTACCATCTTGGCCGGAACGCGGTTCTTGATGACGGATTTCACCTGGACTACCTCGTGCAGTTGTTAGTTTTGCACTTGGATCACGTCGCCTTCTTTGACCTCTCTGGAAGGCTTTACGGGGGCATCGTCGATCTTGACTTTGCCGCCTTTGATGGCATCGGTGGCGATGGCACGGGTCTTGAAAAGCCTTGCTGCCCATAGCCATTTATCCAATCTGACGATATTTTCTTCCATTCCGACTTCTGACTTCTGACTTCTTACTTCTCTTTAAAGATCATCTGAATCGGCACTCCAGTAAAGTCCCAATTCTCCCTTATCTTGTTTTCCAAGAAGCGTTCATACGATTCCTTCACGTCCTTGGGCAGGTTGCAGAAGAAGATGAACTGTGGGAAGATGCTCTTCAGCTGGGTGATGTACTTGATCTTGATGTAGCGGCCGCGGGAGGCGGTTGGGGGCGGCACCGAGCCGATGACCTCGAGCATCACGTCGTTGAGTTCGCGCACGGGGATGCGGCGCTCGCGGTTCTCATACACCTGATGCGCCGTCTCCAGCACCTTGTAGATGCGTTGCTTGTTGATGGCCGAGGTGAAGATGATGGGATAGTCGGTGAATGGCGCGGTTCTAGAGCGGATGTCGCGTTCGAAGGCGATGTGCGTGTTGGAATCTTTCTCGATGAGGTCCCATTTGTTGACCACCACCACCAATCCCTTGCGGTTCTTCTCGATGAGTCGGAGGATGTTCATGTCCTGGGCCTCGAAGCCTTGCTGTGCGTCGATCATCAGGATGGCCACGTCGCAGTTTTCGATGGCGCGGATGGAGCGCATCACGGAGTAGAACTCAATGTCTTCCTCCACCTTGCTCTTCTTGCGCAGGCCGGCGGTATCCACCAGCATGAAGTCCATGCCGAAGGCGTTGTAGCGGGTGTCGTTGCTATCGCGGGTGGTGCCTGCGATGTCGGTGACGATATGCCTGTCGGTGCCGAGGAAAGCGTTGATCAACGACGACTTGCCCACGTTAGGGCGGCCCACCACGGTGAATCGTGGCAGCGAGGTGTCGAAGTCGGTGGTATCGCTAGGCAGCAGCTCACAGACCTTGTCGAGCAGGTCGCCGGTTCCGGAACCCGTCATGGCTGAAATCGGGAAGGGGTCGCCTAATCCCAGGGCGTAAAACTCGCTGGTCAGCACCTCTTTGTTAGGCTCGTCGATCTTGTTCACGGCGAGGAGCACGGGCTTTTTCTGCCGACGAAGGATGAGGGCCACTTCTTCGTCCAACACATGAAGTCCTTCTCGGCCGTTGACCACGAACACGATGACATCGGCTTCGTCGATGGCGAGATCGACTTGCTTGCGGATCTCTTCCTCGAAGATGTCGTCCGATCCGACCACATAGCCTCCGGTGTCGATCACGGTGAATTCCTTCCCGTTCCAGTCGCTGCGGCCATAATGGCGGTCGCGCGTCACGCCGCTGGTCTCTTGTACGATGGCCTGGCGCTGCTTCAGCATGCGGTTAAACAAAGTGGATTTGCCCACATTCGGGCGGCCTACGATTGCTACGATATTTGACATGGTCTTCTAATTTGGGCGCAAAGATACGATTTTTTATTTAGGCTTCGTATCCGAATCGTTTCAGTTCCTGTTCGTTGTCTCTCCAATCTTTATCGACCTTCACAAACAATTCCAGGAAGATCTTTTTTCCGGTGAACTCCTCGATATCGACTCTGGCTTGCATGCCGAGCTTTTTGATGGCGCTGCCGCCCTTGCCGATGATGATGGCCTTCTGCGAGTCGCGGGCCACGTAGATGACGGAACGGATGTGCACGTGCTTTTCGGTCTCCTCGTACGATTCCACTTCAACCTGTACGGAGTAGGGGATCTCCTGTTGGTAGTTCAACAGGATCTTCTCGCGGATGATCTCGGTGATGAAGAACCGCATGGAGCGGTCGGTGAGTTCGTCCTTGGGGAAGTAAGGTGGACATTCGGGCAACTTGGTGAGCACCTGCTCGAACACATGTTGCACGTTGGCATTGTGTTCGGCTGAGATGGGGAAGATGGTGGCGTTGGGCAGCTGCTTTTCCCAGAAGGCCACGGCCTGCTCCAGCCCCTGTTGGTCTGAGAGGTCGATCTTGTTGATGAGCACAAACACGGGAATGTCGGTCTTCTGAAGCCGTTCCACGGTTTTTTCCTCAATCTTCTTATCGGTGATATCGACCACGAAAAGAATCAAGTCGGCGTCGATGAGGGCCACGTCAACAAATTGGTTCATCACCTCATGCATCTTGTAAGCCGGATCTTTGATGATACCCGGGGTGTCGGAAAAGACGATCTGGAAATCGTCGCCGTTGACGATGCCGAGGATGCGGTGCCGTGTGGTCTGTGCCTTTGACGTGATGATGGAGATTTTTTCGCCCACGAGTTGGTTCATGAGGGTGGACTTGCCCACATTGGGGCGTCCTATGATGTTGACATAGCCTGCCTTATGTGTCATAATGACATTTTTTTATGAAAAAACTTGCGCTGTATGGATAATTAAACTAATTTTGCAGCCTGATTCATGATGCGGGGTGGAGCAGAGGCAGCTCGTTGGGCTCATAACCCAAAGGTCGCAGGTTCGAGTCCTGCCCCCGCTACTCAAAAAACGGACCCCTTTCGAGGCCCGTTTTTTTGTTCCCTTTTCGATGGAATGGATTGCTTATTCTTCTCCACCAGTGGGTTGTTCCTGCAACTCGCCGTTGATGGTGCCTGTAGCGGTGGCGGTAACGTTGAGGTACTGGATGCCGGTGACGGTGCCTGCGCCTTCAACATTGCCGGTCAAGGTCATGGTGCCTTCGTTCAACACTGCAGTGCCGTTCTTGATCTTGATGTCAAGCAACACGCTGGCATTGCTGCCTTCAACAGGGACTGACCTGTCAAAGTGGAATTCGTCGATGTTCAGCGTGTTGTCGTTCTTGGTGCAATAGAGGGTCACAGGTCTGCCGTCGATCTCGAAGGTAGCGGAGACTCTGTTGTTCTCTCCAAGTTCACCTAAGACGACAGTGGTCGGCAAATTGCCAGTGGTATAATCATCGTCAAGGGAGTAACCTGCAACGGCTTTGTCGGTCTTGACATGGCCGGCGAGGACGACGTTGCCCTGATAGGTTCCGAGAACCGAAACGATAGGCAGTACATAGTCAACAGCGAAACCGGCGGTGTTTTCCTTGCCAGCGGCATCCTTCACCGATACTGTAACGGAATAGGTCGATGGAACGTCTTTAACGAAGACTTCCTCGATAATGGTTTCTCCGTCGGGATTGGTGATCTTTGTGGCATCCTCATCGCTCATAATGAGTTGGCCATTCATGTCGTGGATGGCGAAGTGGAAGCTGGTGATAGGGCTTTTGCTGGTGGCGTTCGGAGCGAGCTTGAATTGGAAATGCAACTCGGTGTTTACCCAAAAGCCTGAGAAGTCGGAGACGAGGTTGTCACCGCTGACAAACTCGACGGTGGGTTTTTGTTCCAAAATGTCGTTGATGGCATTGGGGTCGCAGCTTGCAAAGAACATCATTCCGATGACGCAAGCCAAGGCAAGTGATAATTTTTTCATGTGTTTATTGTTTAATGGTTAATGTTATGCAAAACGAAATATTATGCAAAGATAAGGCCAAATTTCATATTTTAGCTAATCTTTGTGGAAAAAATTGTATTTTTGGCCAAAAAATAGGTTGTCATGCCACTTTGGATGTCCATTTTGCCGCCGTTGGTGGCCATCATCATGGCCCTAATATTGAAGGAGGTGATCTCTTCCCTGTTTTTAGGGATCCTCACCGGAACCTTCATCATGGCCTTGTATGGGGGCTGCGGTCCTTTGGAGGCCTTGGGCGGCGGTCTCCTCAGGGTGGTCGATACCTATATCGTCGGCTCGCTGTATGACGCCGACCACGTCAAGATCATCGTTTTCACCCTGATGATCGGCGGCATGGTGATGATCATCACGGCCAACGGCGGCATGAGGGGTATCGTCAACTGGCTATCAAAACGGGCTCGCGGCCCGCGTTCGGGACAGCTGATGACCTTCGTGATGGATCTTTGCGTGTTTTTCGACGACTATTCGAACACCTTGGTGGTGGGCAACACCATGCGCCCGCTGGCCGACAAGCTCCGCATCTCGCGCGAGAAACTGGCCTACATCGTCGATTCCACCTCGGCTCCCGTGGTGGCGGTGGCCTTCATCACCACCTGGATCGGGGCGGAGCTGAGCTATATCCAGGACGGCATCAACCATCTGGGACTCGACATGTCGTCGTATTCGGTGTTTTTCCATTCACTGGCCTATAGCTTCTATCCTTTCCTAACGCTTTCGTTTGTGCTGATGATCGTCATGAGCGGTCGCGACTTCGGCCCGATGCTCAAGGCGGAACGCAAGGCAAGGATGGCTGAGGTTCCTCAGGCTCCCGAAGAAAACCAAGCGGAGAAAAGCGGTCATGCCATCGATGCCATCATCCCCTTGGTGGTGCTGATCATCGGCACCATCGTCGGCTTGATCGCTACGGGTTACGACAGTGCGGTGTGGGTCGATGCCAACGAGGGCTTCTTCGCCAAGCTCTCCGCAACCATCGGTGCGGCTGATTCCTATCAGGCTCTGCTGTGGTCGTCGCTGTGTTCCATCCTGACGGCCATTGTGGTCACCTTGCTGCGTCGCAAGCTGAAGTTCGGCAAGATCATGGAATCGGCAGTGGAGGGTTTCAAGTCGATGTTCAACGCCGTGGTGATCCTGACGATGGCTTGGTCCATCGCTTTGGTAACCAAGGACATGCATACCGCGGAATTTGTCTCGCAACTGTTGCTGCAATGGTCGCTGTCGCCCGCCCTGGTGCCGGTGATCACCTTTGTGTTGGCGGCTTTGATCGGCTTCTCCACGGGCACTTCGTGGGGCACGATGGCCATCCTCTATCCCTTGATCCTCCGGCCTCGTGGCTCCTGTGCCACGACCAAGGCATGACGACCGAGGCTGCCATGCCTATATTTTACAATGTGGTGGCATCCGTGATGGCGGGTGCTGTCATGGGCGATCATTGCTCGCCGATTTCCGATACCACCATCATGAGTTCCCTCTCCAGCGGCTGCGACCATCTGCAACACGTAAGCACGCAGATGCCGTATGCCCTGACGGTCGGCTCGGTGGCCTTGTTGTTCGGGGTGTTGCCCGCCGCCTTGGGATTCCCCTCGTGGGCAGCCTTCCTGGTGGCCATCGCGGTTCTGGTCCTGATTGTACGTTTGTTTGGTAAAAAAAGTCATATATAGCCTATGAAAAGAATCATCATCATACTGTTTGGCTTGCTGATGGCACAGTTTGCCTCGGCGCAATGGACGGTGCGTAGTGTGCCCAATACGCGTTTGGAAAGCAACTCCATCCATGTTTCCGATCCCGACGGCTACCTCTCGGATAGTGCCGAGAGTGCCATCAACACGGCGTTGTGCGGCATTCGTGACAAAGCCGACGTGTTTGTGGTGACCCTGTATAGCATCGGCGACGATGATCCAAAACATTTTGCCACGGGTTTGTTCAACTACTGGGGCATCGGTGATGCTGAGACCAACAACGGCGTGCTGCTGCTTTTTGTGGAGGACCAGCGTGCCCTGGAGTTTGAAACGGGTTATGGTGCCGAGGCTACCTTGACCGATGCCACCTGTTCACGTATTTTCAACCGGACCATCGTGCCGTATTTCAAGGCGGGCGACTACGAGGGCGGTCTCTTGGCAGGCATCGCCGATATTGTGGAGGTCTATGGCGGCGAAGTGCCGATGGGCATCATGTCGGATATCCAGCAGAACGCCTTGATGGATGATGATTATGGCGACGACTATGATGATTTGGGTGGCGAAATCATCTACGTGATCTTCATGATATTCTTCCTTCCCATTCCGGCCATCTCATTCATCAGGTGGTTGGTCAGCTTGGCGAGCTACAAGAAGGAGAAAGCCAAACAGCAGGGCGAGGACTTCGAGGTCAAGAATATCGACGGCATTGACTTTATCACCGAAGCCAAGACCGCATGGTCGGGCAGTGCTTGGGTGGGAAAGGGTTTCATCAGGTTTTTGGTGTATGGCATTAGCTTGATCGTGATCTTTTTCGTGGCTCTTGACTATGTCCCTTCGCTCATGCCTGATTCCCCGGTGTTTGTCCAGGACTCATGGGCTATTGTGGCCACGATACTCGTTTATAACACTTGGGCTTGTCTCGTCCAGAATCTCATGTTGCTGCATGAGGCGAAAGTCAGGGCAAAGAATTCAAAAAGTCCCAGGATCATTTACACTAAGGCGAGGAAAGACGGCCATACCATCCTGACTTGGATTATGGCTCCATGGCTGTGCTACTTCTTCATCAAGCGACTCAAGAAACTTGCCAATGACGGCGTGGCGTATTACTGTCCCACCTGTGGCAGTCCGATGGAGAAGGAGGATGTTTGTCCCACCTTGTCGAAGGCTCGTGCCAAGGAAGAGGAGCTGGGCGTGTTCAACCATGTCGCCTACCGTTGCGCCTCGGGCCATCAGTTTGTGGAGCGTACCAACGGGTCTCATGCCAGTTCATATGAGTATTGCGGTCAATGTGGTGCCAAGACGGTCAAGGAGGTGACGTCGCGAACCATCCAGGAGGCGAATTACAGCCATGGCGGTTCCAAGGAGAACACCTATAAATGCATGAATTGCGGACATTCGTTCACGAAGACGGTGTCAACGCCTAAACTTGTCCATACCTCCAGCAGCTCCAGCTCAAGTTCAAGCCATAGCCATTCCAGCCATTCCCATGGTTCCTTTGGTGGTGGCCGTAGCGGTGGCGGCGGCTATTCCGGCAGATGGTAACAACAATTAAAAATAATATGAGTATGAAAAAGTCATTAGCATTAGTTATTGTCGCGTTGGCATGTTTCAGCGTGGCCAAAGCCCAGGACGTTTACGTCGCGGGTATTTCAAGTGACGAAGACGGGAACCTTACCGCCGCTTTGTTCCGCAACGGTTCGCTGCTTTATGAACATAGCTCCGATGTGGATCATGTCTCTTACTCCGTGGTCGCCAATCCCAACAATGGCGATGTGTTCTGGACAGATAGCTACGAGACTTCCAGTGGGTTTTCAAGCAGCGTATTCAAAAACAATGAGGCTTTTCTCAATGTGAATCAAGCTTTCTTGGCAAAGCTATGCTGGTACCCATGGGGCAGCGGCAATCCTAATGATGGCTTGTTTGCCGTGGGCTATCGTAGTGGGACTTCGGGAGGTAATTATGTCGCTGTTTGGCAAGGCGCCGATGCCACACCATTGTATTCACCGGGCTATGACAACGGCATTACCTCGGCAGCTGCCGATATCATCGCGGTGCAAAGTCCTACTGGCACGCCTGATATCTATTTCTGTGGCAACCGTGAAGTCGAGGGAGAAAATTATGACATTGCCACGGTTTGGAAAAACGACGAGGTGCTATATACCTTATCGGAAATGAACAGTGTTGCCATGTCGATGGACTACTACAACGGCCATCTCTATACGCTTGTTCTGGATGACTATTCGGATCATGGTGTGTTGAGGCTCTTCCGGGATGGCGACTTGTTTGAAACGGTGCTAGAGAATACCAACAACTATTTGCGTCCGGAAGTCAAGATTGTGGGTGGCGATATCTATGTGTATGTGTTCTGCGACATGGGTACAACCAGGGTGTGGAAGAACGGTGAACTGTACTATACCTACGAAGATGTGCCCATGATGGAGGTTGATGCCGCTGGCTTTGATGTGACGAGCGACGGCGTATATTTCGTCAGCATGGAATACGATATGGAACAGCTACAAGGAAATTTCTTTGTGTTAAAGGACGGAGGCGTCATTGCTGCGTATGATATCTATGAGTTGACGCAACTTTCCGACATCTGTGTCGTGATGGAATGTGCTGATAATGAAGCTCGTGAGGTGCCTTATTTGGAAGACTTCGAGATGGGTGCCACCGACTGGGAGTGCTGGACGGTCACCGACGAAGGCGCAAACTGCGACGAGGGAGGTCTGTATTACAATTCCTATTGGCATCGCGCCGGTGCGGAAGAAGGAGTGTCACCTATTACAGGAGACCACTGTGCCTTGTATCAATGGAACGACGGACAAGAGCAAGAAGGATGGTTGATCAGTCCTCTGATTCATATCCCATATGGCGTGATGACGCTACTTTCGTTCAATACCTACGAGAGGTATTACTATGATATGCAGTATGAAGGCGTGTGGATTTCTACAACAAATTGCAATCCAAGCAGTTTCACTGAGATCTGGATCCAGGAAAACCCCAGTGACGAATGGAAAGAAGTGGATATCGACCTTACCGACTATCAGGCTCAGGATGTTTATATTGCCTTTAAATACTCAGGTCTTAACGGCCACAGTTGGTTTCTCGATGACGTGCGCGTAGTGGATATGCCGCTGCCGCCTTCGGCTGTGGACGAGGCAGGGCAAGACACGTTTGTCCTTTATCCCAACCCCGCCAACGAAAGCATCTTTATCGACAGTATGGAGGATACCTGTGAGGTTCGCATATACAACAGTCTGGGTGCTTTGGTGAAGGTGATCACGGTCGTGCCTGACCAAGAGATCGGCATTAATGATTTGGCCAACGGTCTTTATACCTTACGTTGTGGCAATCGTTCGGCTCGTTTTGTCAAAAACTGATCAAAATGGAATCTCTCATCATTTACGAAGGTTTCGGGGCCAAGCTCTACATGCAAGGCGAAAAGGCGTATCTCGATTACCGAGGCGTTACCTATCATTTTGGGCTGCAGCCGTTTGAGCCGACGACTGTCATAGCGAAGGTGCCTGACTCGATTTATGAATGGAAGAATTGGGTTTCCTGTATCCACAACGGCTTCGACATTGACTGGGACTGCAAGCAGCTGTTGGAGAAAGGCCTTACAGGCAGAACCATCACTGGTAACTTCTACAACGCCGAACATTTCTGCAAGCTTATCATTGTCGCCATCGACAAACTCGTCGATTGTTCCATCGGCGAGCTTGAGGATGAATACGAAGACTTACTTTCATTTGAGAACCGAACCGTTTTTTTCACTGCGGAAGGTGTGGAGTTCGGACGTTATGGCGAGGTGCCTGACGATGATCCCGCTGTTGCTGACGATTCTGATGAGGATGACGAGATTTTACCTGAAGACCAGGAGCTTTACGTGGTGGTTGACGGGGTGGAGTATGCCCTCTCGCAGGAGAAGCAGTCGCTGCATCTGTTGAAACGCCACGGTGGAAGGAAGAAAGACCATGTGCATATCCATCAGATGCCTGACGCTGTCAACGACCATATCGAAGAGATGGGCAAAAACGGGGAATTCCTGCTTGGCGAGAAGACTTGCGACAACGAAATGTTTTGTCGGATACTGGCATACGCCGTCCGTGCCGGGAGAAAGAACTACAATCTCCGGGAGATTGAAAAGGCTTTGTTTTAACCTTGATCGGTCTTCTTAACGAAGTTGTTAAAGAATTCTACTTGGTATTTCTGTCCTTCGTACTGTTGTACCTCGTCGTATTTATATACCAGCTCGATGCCCACTTGGTGGAACATCTCCTCTGACTCGGCTCCGTCGTGGTAGCGGCGTTCGCACACTACGCGGACGATGCCGCAGTTGATGATGAGCATGGCGCAAGTGCGGCAGGGTGTCATGCGGCAGTAGAGGGTGCTGCCGTCCAAGGCGATGCCTCTGCGGGCAGCTTGGCAGATGGCGTTTTGCTCGGCGTGGACGGTGCGGACGCAGTGTTGGGTGACGCTGCCGTCTTCGTGGATGGTCTTGCGGAACAGGTGTCCCACGTCGTCGCAGTGGGGAAGGCCCTTGGGTGAACCCACGTAGCCCGTCACCAGTATCTGCTTGTCCTTGACGATGACGCAGCCGCTACGGCCACGGTTGCAGGTGGCGCGTTCCGAGACGGTGTCGGCGAGGTTCAGGAAATAGTCGTCCCATGAGGGGCGGACGTGGAGCTGTGTGAGTACCTTTTCCACCTGTTGGTACAGCTCGGGTACGGAGCCGTCGTTCATGAACACGAAGTCGGCTTGTTTGATACATTCGCCGAGGTTTTGCTTGTTGGGGTCGGTGGCGGTCATCTCACGTTCCTCGTTGGCCTGGAAGGTCTCGAAGCTCACGTGGTCGGTCTCCGAGCCGCGTAGGTGGATGCGTTCGTAGCGGGTGTGCTGGTCGGCATCGACGGCAAAGAGGTAGAACTCGCCTTTTTGGCGCAGCGAGGCGATCTCACCGGGGGTGCGCACGCTCTCGATGACGGCGTTTTTGCCTTCGGCCTTGGCGCGTTCATAAAGCTGGTCGGTCACGTAACTTGGACAGTTCTTGGCACGCAGGTCGTTGCCGACCATGGTCAGCGTGTCGCGGTTCACCTCCAAGCCACGGCGTTGGATCTCTTCGGTGAGATACGCCCTGACGGAGTAATGTACAAAGCCTTTGTTTTTGATCAAATAATCGACGATGGTGCCTTTGCCTGCTCCCAACGTCCCGGTAATTCCAATAATGATCATATCTTTTATCTTTTATCTTTTATCTGCTCCTTAATTTCTTCCACCCATTTCTTGATGTTGGCAGGCTGGAAATGTTCCATCTTGTCGAGCAGCACCTTGGGGTTGTCGCTGACGATGAGGTTCTCCAGATGGGGGCGTTGGATGAAGCCTTCGTGCACGGCATGTTCGAGGAACGACAGCAGTTTGTCGTAATAGCCGTTGACGTTGTAAAGTGCCACGGGTTTGTCGTAAACCCGCAGTTGGACTAGCACCTCCACCTCAAACAGCTCGTCCATGGTGCCGTAGCCGCCGGGCATGGCGATGAACCCGTCGGCCATGTCTTCGAGGATCTTCTTGCGTTCGGCCATCGAATCCACGATGATAAGCTCGTTGATGTCCTTGTAACCCACTTCCATGTCCATGAGCTGTTCGGTGATGGTGCCGATCACCTTGCAGTGGCGTTGCAGCATCACGTCGGCGATGATCTTCATGAGGCCGACGCTACCGCCGCCGTAGAGCAGCTCACATTGGCGTTCGGCCAAGGCTTCGGCCAGTTCGGCGGCTTTTTCGCGATAGATGGGATCGAAGCCCATGCTGCTGCCGCAAAAGATGCATACTTTTTTCATCCTTTAAAATTTTTGCAAAGGTAAGGATTTATTGGAAAGTCTTGTCGCTTTTTTTAGTTGAAAAATTCTATATGAATTAATAAATAACTATAAAATATTTTTACTACCTTTGTTGATTAAATGTTTTCATTATGGAAAAGATAAAGATAATCAAGCTAAAACCGATTGGGGTAGGGTATTTTGGTGATATATATGATCAATTTCGTGGAAAAGTTAAGGAAGCTTTCGAATTTCTCGTTGCTCAAAAAAGTGGAGACCTTATTGGGGTTTTCCATGATGAAGAGATTGGTGACATTGATTTGGTTTGGGGTAGTGAAGAAGATCATAAAGGTTTAGAACACATCATCGTGAAACATGTGGGGGAAGGCAAAGACTTTTCTACCGTAGCAGAAGCGTGTTCTATAATAGAGACTGTTATATATCAAGGGAAGAAAATTAAAAAGCGTTGGGATAAAGTAACATTTGATCACAATGGAAATAGAGTGGTTGTCAGTAAGAATGTTAGGGATACTCAAGGAAGAATAATTTGTGAGAATAAAAACTGGGTTGTTACATCTTTCGATAATAACAACCCAAAATCAAAAAAGAAGGCATCTGATATCACCTTAGTAACCCCTGATAACACTTCTGAAGGCAGGGCTGTCACCTTCGATGCTAATTCTTAACACTTGCAAAAATACACAAAAAAAACGGTTTCCGCAATAGAATCATCGAAAAAACACGAAAAAATAAAAAAAGGCGAGCAAACTCGCCTTTTTTTGGTGCTTTTTTCGCAATGACGCGTAGCGCGTCACTTGTTATTCAACAACGATCTTCTGTGTCTTCACCTTGTTGCCGACGAGTCTAAGCACATAGACGCCCTTGGCCAAATTTGCCAAGCGGATGCTGTTGCCGTTGACCTGTTCGGTGCTGACGATGCGACCCATAACGTCGATCACCTGGAGGGACGCATCGCATGCGTCCGTTGTAAGGATAATCTGACCGTTGCTGATGAACGCGAAGTTTTCGTTATCGTTATCGTTTCCGTTATTGATGGCACTGAATACCAGGCGGAAGCGGCTTGGATAGTCGTCGTTCGAGGCGTTGAAGGTGTAGCTCGGGTGGGTGAGCAGATCCACGTCGTTGCCGGTGATGTTGTCGATGAGGTGGAGGTAATCCATCTCTACATCCTCAACGTTCACGCTGATGGTGTATTCACCTTCCTTGTTGGCCACAAAGCTCACAGGCATCTCGCCTTGGGCTTCGGCACTCACGATGGCGTATTCCTCATTGCCTTGCGGGATGAAGATGTTGGCGCTTTGCTCACCGAAGTAGAACTTCTCGAGCTGAGTTCCTTCGTTGAAGCTCACGATGGCGTTGTCGAGGGTTTCAGTGTTGTTTCCACCACGGGTCGCAGCAGTTTGAGACAAGGTCATTTGAAGGTTGCCATTGTTGGCTGAGCCATCAGGTTCTGCATCTAAGAATTTGACAGTGCCATCGCTTGCTGCTTTAATGAGAATGCCAGTGCAAGGAGCAATGGCGGCATTTGATGTTCCAGTTTGAGCCGTGATACCCGTGTGAGCATCGCTAAGGGTATAGTATGCTTGGTTGGGATACGCATTGAATGTGTAAGGATTGCCAACGAGGTTCCAACCAGCGGTAACTGTAATGGTGTGATTGTCATCGTAAGGCTTGACGGCACCTGCAAATTCCAAAGTGGCAGCTTCGCGTCTGGCATAGAGGTAACCTTGTCCGTTGGCTAAATTGAAGTTGGTATTTCTGTAGTTTCTCCACATAGGGATAGGATCGACATCTTCAAGCCAATAAAGGTCGTAATTGCGAATGATGTTGTCACCTGACCCCTCATCGGCAGGAAGCATGTTGGAAACAGTGCTTGGATTCAGGTTGTTGACATTGATAGGCGAAGCAATGAAGTACCAGCCACCATCAGCTTCTGTGCCCCATGCTGCGATGTTCTTCTCCACCGTGGCTTGGACCTCGCCGTCTTTGGCACCAGTGCTGGCGAATTTCAATTGGCCACCATCTTCGATAACGAGGTTGGCGGCAGTGCCACTATTGGTCAAAGCACCAGTAACCGTCAATGTCGCACCAGATTTCACTACAATTGCTGCTGTAGAAGGAATGGCTAAATCTGTTGTGGACATGTCTGACGGAACAGCTGCATGAGCAACAGCC
>Ga0265301_10000980_pt1 | contig 39109 bp, 37 predicted proteins | sample AusTroGonzalo_MG_2_FD_193488 | JGI IMG/M metagenome (GOLD analysis project Ga0265301, IMG submission 193488) | Bovine rumen microbial communities from tropical cattle in Woodstock, Queensland, Australia - Gonzalo_04 | ecosystem: Host-associated > Mammals > Digestive system > Stomach > Rumen ...
TATGCAGCCGCGTTCCATCCAGAATTTTTCAAGTCTAACGATCATTTCCTGAAAGGTAAGTCCTTTCATTTTGGCCTCCCAAAAAAATTAGCGCGCGAATATAGCACAAAGATGCTTTAAGTCAAAAATTGAATAAGAATTAAAGGAAAAACTCGGACATAAACCGTTCGATTTCGAGGTTTGTTTCGGAAGTTCCCGTTTCAGCAGCCCCTTTCATGCCGAGTTCTATTTTCGCGATACGTTTCAAGGCCTGCAGAACAGTCGAATTTTTGTATTTCGCGGCGATCGTCAGGGCGTTGCTGCGCATATAAAAAACTTTCGAAGCGGCAAGATACGATGAAATTTCGCTGTTTCTCCCTTCGTGAGCCATGATTTTTATCTGCATTATCGCCTTAAAATGCTTGAAAAACATCGAAATCATTACCGGATTGACCTTCTGCTCCGCTTCGACGACCAGAGTTTCGCGGTAAAGCGCGATCGCAGCCGCCTTTTTCCCCGAAACGAGGAAATCCATAATCTTGAAAATCACCTGCTCGCTGAGATCGTTGAGAACGACGGACATTGCATCGTAAGTCATCGTCTTTATCTGCTTGGCTTCGGCGTAAAGTTTCAGCTTTTCGATCTCGTTGTGGATGAAAAACATATCCTGATTCGCGCCGTTCTGGAAAAACGCAATAAGATTTTCGTCGGGCTGGAACGGCTGGAATTCGTTCTTTATGAAATTTTTGAGTTCAACCGTTGACGGAAGCGGAACAGGAAAATAGATTTTAGTCATTTTCTGCAATGATTTGAAGAATTTGAGTCTTTTATCGACTTCATTCAGAAAGACTATCAGAAAGTTCGCTGTTTCGCATGAATCTATATATTTTTCCAGGATTTTCTGATCCGTTTCGGTAATTTTTTCGGGAATATCGAGAAGAACGATCCTGCAAGTTGCAAAAAGAGTCATTTCACTTGCAGAACCGATTGCTTCCGTAACGGCATTTTTATTTTCACCGGCATCGAAGAAACACACTTCGACACCGTTTTCACCGTCTGACAAAGCGGAAATCTCGGCTTTCATCGTTTTTAAGACATAGCGTTCCGGACAGTGAACGAAAAAAATCCCGCCGCTTTTGCTGAAATCAATGAAATCTTTTATTGAAGGGGGATAATTTTTCATGGCTACAGCAAAATTTTAAGCACGCTCTGGATGTCGTTTTCATCAACTATCCCGAACCACCCGTTGAGTTTGTCACGCGCCTGGCTGATTATGTCGTTATCGATATAAGAAGTAACTTTTTTGAGTGCGACATAAAGCGCCGTCAAGTCGTCGGCATAGCCGACTATCGGAATAAAATCGGGAATAAGGTCGATCGGAAGAATGAAATATCCGAGTGCGGCAACAACAAGAGCCTTTTCAGTCACAGGCATCTTGTCGCTTTTCATCGCATAAAAAAGAAGCAACGCCGCAAAAACGACCTTCGTTCCGGCAGTCTTGCCGTATTCAAGAATTTTTTTGAAAAACGAATCTTCACTGAAGTGTTTTGAATACTTAGCACCGTTGTCAATAACTTCCTGAGCCGCAGCATTTTCTTTGTCTTCGTACATAAAAACCTCCTTATTCATAAGTTGCGGTTAATTTTCTAATGCAATATTTCGGAAAGTCAACCCGGAAAAATCATTAAGAACGATTTTCATACATGATTTCCATTCCGGTTTCCGAATATTCGCCGTTCATGTCTCGGAGTTCGAAAATTTCGGCGTCGGAAAGAGAAAAAAGTGCAGTTTCAGAGCCCAGAACGAACGACGCGGCGAAAGTTGCCGGCTTGGTCTCGGCATTTTCGCGGAAAAAAGTGATGTTTTTCAAAGTATAGCCCGATTTTGCTGCCGAAAAAAGGGCGAACTGCAATCTCGAAGCCGGAAAAATCACTATAAATTTTCCACCCTTACGCAGAATGTTTCCGGAAATCTCAAAAAAATCGGCAAGACTTCCCGCAACTTCATGTTTGGCAAGCGCCTTTTCAGAGTCTGCACTTAAATGACCGCTTTCTTTGGCGAAATAAGGCGGATTTACAAAAACAAGATCGTATTTTTTCCTTTTTGTCTTCGCGAAACCGGCAAAATCGGCGCAAAACGGAGAAATTTCGCCGGAGAGAGAATTACTTTCGATATTTTTTTCGAGAATTTCATAAAGAGATTCCTGAATTTCCACGCAGTCGATTTTTGGCAGAAAACCACGTCTTTTCAGGACGATCGAAACAATTCCGCTCCCCGCCCCTATCTCAAGTGCGGTATTTTCAGAGCTCAATCCTGAACAGATCCTGTTCACGAACCATGATAAAATCATTGAATCGGAATTGAAGCGATAACCGTTTTTGCTTTGGTATAACTCAGTGGATTTATTATAGATTTTGTTTAGTGTCAGTTCGGTTTCAGGCATAAATCAAAGAATCTTTCTGAAAATATCTTCTTTTTTAATAGCCCCTTCGCGGAGTATTTCAAAATTGTGGTGCTCGACTCTGACGATCGTCGAAGGAATATTCGTCGGACTTGCGTGATGCTCAAGCGATATCGAGTCGTCGCAGATGAGAACGCCGTCGATCGCGCCGTCAAAATACGAAAAAACGTCAGTGTAGTTCGTCGCCGGAGCCTGTCCCGTGATATTTGCGCTCGTGCTGACGATCGGATGACCGACTAAGTCTATGAAACTATTGACGAAAGAGTACGGCGAGCAGCGGATTCCGACATAACCTGTTCCACCCGTTATAAAATCCGGAAGATCGGGTTTGCATTCGTGGATAATCGTGAGCGGGCCCGGCCAGAAAAATTTTGCAAGTCTCTGCGCAACGGGAAGGAAACCTTCAATAAGCTCAGAGAGCATTTCCTCTTTTTTGTTGTTTGAAATGAGGACGGAAAGCGGTTTATTCGCAGCAATTCCCTTGATCTGCTTGATCCTCATAACAGGTTCTTCCTCGAAAATTATCGAACCGAGTCCGTAAACCGTTTCTGTCGGATATGCGACAACCTGACCGTTTCTGACTTTCCATGCAGCTTCTTCGATTGAAAGGATCTCCATACTTACACCTCTTTAGCCAAATCTTGGATTTTATTATCTTTTACTTCAACTTCGTCTTTCATTTTCAGCTTATATGCCTTCAATGCCGAAGCAAGTTTTTCATCATTCAGAGCAAGAATCTGGACTGCGAAAAGTCCCGCGTTCTTTGCACCGTCGATTGCCATTGTCGCAACCGGAACCCCCGAAGGCATCTGGACCGTCGCATAAAGCGCGTCAAGTCCGTGGAGAGCGCCGGAATCAAGAGGAACCGCGATTACCGGTTTCGTCGTATGTCCCGCGATTACGCCCGCAAGATGTGCCGCCGCACCTGCACCTGCGATAAAGCAGGAACCGTCGAAATTCTCTACCAGAGCGACCGTTTTTTCAGGTGTTCTGTGAGCTGAACTTACATGAACCTCGAAGTCTACACCGAATTCCTTGAGGACTGCGACAGCTTTCTGCATTACTTTCCAGTCGGAATCACTGCCCATGACAACCATTACTTTGTTCATTTTTTAACTCCGTTACCTTTGTTTTTATTCTGAATTTTCTGATACATATCCGTAAGTTCATCTATTTTTTTCCGCAAAATATCAAGACATCTGCCGACTTCATCCCTGCCGTTTTTTCCTTGAGAGGAAGAATATTTTTTTATCTCTCCTGAACACTTCAGAAGCTGGTCGAACGCCGAAACGATTTCTTTGGTCAAAACATCCGGATTTGTGTTTTTTGCAAGAATTATCGATTTTCCGTTTGAAACCGTAGCGTCGGTTTCATCAATAATTGCCGTAATGTATTCATTATCGGCCGCCTTTGCCGCAGCGAGACTCATCGTCAAGGCCTGCAGCCTGTATGCAAGAGAAATTTCACCGATAGCCGTCGCCTGATACTTCAAAGTGAGAAGCGTTGTTTCTGCGCTGTCCGCAAAAAGAAGAGAGGAAAAAGAAAAGAGAATTATAAAAATAAGGGAAAAGCGCTTCATAAAAACTCCCCGAAAAAAAGCGCGTTATTATACTTTTTTTGGTGAAAAAGTCAAAAAATCGGGAAGTTTCGGGAGGCTTTGCGGTTGTCGGCGCCGCATTGTTAAGGAGTTTAGGGAGCCTAGGGAATTTAAGGAATCTAGGGATTACGGCGCGTCGAAAAAAAGGTTATTTTTTCCCTTCGGTGTATTCTACCATCCAGTTGTAATGGTCGCGGAAGATCTCTTCAACGTTGCGGAACTTCATTCCAAGTTCTTTCTGAACTTTTTCGGATGAAGCGTGGAGATCGCTTTTGAGAATCCTTGCACTGCCGCGTGTGATAACAGGTTCAACATTCTTGAAAAAGCGGTAGAAAAAGTTTTCAGCCAAAAATCCCATGGTGTACATGAGCCAGTAAGGAAGCGAAACACTCGGGCGTTTTCTGCCTGAAAGTTTTTCTAAAATTCCCATCATTTCGTCGTTTGTGACATGACCGCCGGTAAGAAGGTAGAATTCACCGCTTTTCCCCTTTTCGCCTGCAAGAATTATTCCCTCGACGACGTCTCTGACATCGACCCAGTCGAATCCGCCGTAAGCCGGGTAAGCAGGAAGTTTGCCTTTGCGGAAATTCATCTCCATAGTTCCCATCTGCGACGGACGGAAGTCGTTCGGCCCTAAAATTCCGACGGGACAGACTGTTACTGCGTCGATTTTTCCTTCTTCGACCGCTTTCTGAACGATCAGAGAGCCTTCTGCCTTCGTGATTCCATATTCGAGCATCGCTCTGTCAGGGTTGAAACCCATTTCTTCAGTCGCGACAACGCCTTCACCGGGATCTCCCAGAGCCTCGATCGAACTGACATGGACAAGCCTTTTCACATGGTTTGCGATGCACGCTTCAATAACGTTTCTGACACCGTCGACATTGACTGTTTTGATTTTGTCGTAAACACCGCATTTTATCGAGATCGCAGCTGCGCAGTTGTAGACAAGATCGGCTCCTTCAAAAGCCTTTTTCAGCGATTCGAGATCTCTCGTGTCCCCTTTTACTTCCTCGAAATCGAGCCCTTCGATCGCCTTTCTGACTGTAGTCGCCTCGTGAATGAGGATTCTCGGCCTGATACCTCTTTTGTTCAGTTCGCGGACAAGATTATTGCCTACATGACCGCTTGCACCAGTGATAACTATCATTTTCCCCTCCAGTGATAAAAAAACAAACAGCGAAATATAACGATTATTAGATATTTTTCAATTAAGCAGGGTTACAGACCGGATAATTTTTATTTCACTTTTTTTCGCAAATCGAGCTGAACGCCGCATCAGCCGCCATGCTACGCGGCATAAAACGCAGGCATATTGCTCCGAAACGGTTCATTAAGCGCGGCATGACAATCGGCTTGTTTTTAAGAAGCGCATCAACCGCCTCAACTGCTGCAGGATAGCTTTTCCCGATCGTTTTTTCGAGGAACCACGAGCGTTTCTGCCCCGCCGTTTCGACGAATTCCGTTGCCGTGAAACCGGGACAAAAAGCAGTTACGCAGACATTTGTTCCGTTTTTCTTAAGTTCCGTTCTGAGAGCCACCGAAAAATTCATAAGAAACGCTTTCGTTGCGCCGTAAACCGCATAAAAAGGAGTCGGATTGAACGCCGCAAACGATGCTGTATTCAAAATCCATCCTGAATTTTTCGCCGCAAAATCCTTCACGAAAAGGTTGGCAAGAGTCATTGCCGAAACAACATTGAGCTGCACCATTCTGTTGAGTACCGCAGCATCCTGCTTCTCGAACCAGCCGTACATTCCGTATCCGGCGTTGTTGATCAGCATATCGATATCTTCGCCCTTCACTTCAGAATACAGCTTTTCTGCGGCATCGAATCCGGAAAGGTCCATGACGATGACGCGCACGCTGACGCCGTATTTCTCAATGATTTCTGCTTTGAGAGCGTTAAGTTTATCCTCGCGGCGTGCCGTGATGACGAGATCCATCCCCTTTTTTGCGAGAATGTCGGCAAAATCGGCTCCGAAACCGCTCGAAGCACCCGTGATAAGAGCTTTTTTTCCTTTAAGATCAATCATTTACATTTACATTACAACGGCTGAGCAGCCGCCGTTTTTTTTCGTTTCTTCCCCCTCTATGTCATCGTTGATATATCCGCCTGTGTCCGGCTCGGAATCTTCTACAGTGTCACCGTCAGCCGCAATCTCTTCATCCGGAGTTTCATCAATATCGACGATATCTGATTCAGTACCGCTGTCGTCTTCATGATTTTCTTCACCTTCAGGTTTTTCTTCATCTTCAGGCTCTTCTTCCGGTTCTTCTTCAGGCCAGCCCTTCCAGTTTACAGGTGCACAGTAGCCGTCTTCGTTGCAGACAGCATGTTCGTTGCTGCAATCGGAATCACCGCGGCATTTTCTGTAGCATACTCCGGATTTTGACCCCATCTGCGGATGGCAGAGGTAACCTTCATCTGTTCTGCAATCCTTATCCGAAGAACATGAAGCAAGACAAGATGTTGTCTCTCTCCTTCCGTATGTCACACATTTTGCCCCGTCAGGACAGATTGAATCATCGTCATCGAAACATTCCTGTGTGCAGTAGCCGCCTTCGAACCATGCGTTGCATGTTGTAAACTCTCCGTCGCACTCGTCATCGTCTGCACACGAACCTCCGATCGGAGACGGAATTTTTTCACATTTTTTCTCGTCGTTGCAGAAAGAACCTGTATTGCAGTCCGAATTTTCACTGCAGTGCGGAAGACAGACTCCGAGAACGTCATTCGAACAGTAATATCCTTCTCTTTCGCACGGTTTAACGCTGCTGCACTCAAGTGCGCAGATATAATTCCGCCTGTCAGCCGTGGTATCAAAAGGTTTTGTTCCGTCTGGACACGGGGTTTCGCCGCTTTTTACAACGCAGTAACCTTCGTTGAAAACCCAGTAGCGTCTTTCCTTGAAACATTCGACGCGGTCAAGCGGAAGCGAACTGCTGACACAGTCGGCAGCTTCTTCACAGGTTTTTCCAGCAGTAAGTTCTTCCGCGCAGCCTTCATCAACATAGCCGTCGCAGTTGTCATCGATGTGGTTTCCGCAGATTTCTTCATTTTCTCCGTCACACATTGGCATTCCGGCAGCAAGGCGGGCAGCTTTTTCGAGGTTGACCCTGCCGTAGCCGAATTTTACGCTGAAACCGTTCTCGTCCCAAAGTCCTGTCTCTGGGTAGATTTTGTCCGCGCTTTTTTTCAGAACAGCTATCGCCTCCTCAAGCGTAAGATCAGGATTTATGCTGAATACAGCGCCGAAAAAGCCAGAAACGACAGGAGCTGCCGCAGAAGTTCCCGAAAACACAAGAGTATAGTCATTTTTGTAATCGCCGTAACCGGGAATCGCAGTCGTAGCTATGCCGACCATCGGAGTTTCCGAAAGAGACGGAGCAATGACCGTCGAGGCGTATCCGTAGTTCGAATATTCCGCTCTGGTATCCCACGCGGTAGAAGCGTTTACCGTTACGACTCTGTTCTTTACATCGGCACCGTTCCTTTTAAAAACGAAATCATATTCGAGAAGCCGTTCATAGGATGAATCGACACCGTCGTTTCCCGAAGCATAGACAACAACGCCGCCTTTTCCGCCTCTTCCGTTCTGCATGAAATTCTGAATAGCTTCGACTTCACCAGGCGAAACAGGAATTATGCCGTAGGAAGAATCGGGGCCGAAACTGCAGTTTATCGTGGTGATAGCCGGATCTGCGACATATTTTTCGTAAACTCTGATCATTGTGCTGTCGGAACTTGCTGTTCCCGTAGTTCCTTCGAGATATCTGACAGGATAAAGTCTGCACCAAGGACACATTCCGCTCATTCCGGTTTCATTGCCGACACCGGCGCTGACACCGGCGCAGGTCGTTCCGTGACCGACACTTGAAGCGTAATAATCAGCATAAGGCGAACCTTCAAGCACCGAAGTATCCGGATACCCGCCCTCTTTATTTTTCAAAGCATCGTAACCCGGTTCGATATTCGTCAAATCTTCGTGGTCAGGCACGATTCCGGTATCCATTATCGCGATTTTAGTGTTTGTATCAACTTCGATATTGTTGGAATTAAGAAACTCAAGCATCTGGATGAATTTTGTATCGGCATTTTCCAGGATCACAGCCTCATCGCCGTAATAATCCCTGACATTTCCCCTGTTCTGCAAGTGCCACTGGACATCGAAGTAAGGATCTTTCGGCGCACTTTCCGGCACAAACCTCAGAGTTGTTTCGCGTACTAAATCGGGGAATGCGTAACCGTCGCCGTTTTTCACGATTTTTTCGGCAGTTTCAACGCTGTCACCCTGCACCGAAAAGGCGTAAAGCGGGTAAGCCGGCAGAATTTCGTCAAGTTTCATTCCGTATTTCTTTTCCATGTATTCAACAGATTTTTCACCGCGCCAGAAAAGCGTTTTTTCCGCAACGACAGGCATATCTCCGAAAAAATAGACCGGCAGTCCGCCGCCGTTTCCTTTAACCAGGGAAAAAACAGATTTTCCCAGATTCAGACGGTAAATTTCGTTTTTGGGCACTACCGATGCGGCATCACTTTTTACCGCGCTGAAACTTTCCGTTTTGTTGATTGAAACACTGGTTCCGTCACTGTAAAAAAGCTCTGCGCCGCATACAGTCAGAACACTAAAAAAGATTGTGAACACAAGAAAAATCTTTTTCATCAGATACCTCGATAAAAATTCAAAGAAAAAAACGTATGATTATATTTGATTTTTTATAAAAATCCATAGAGTTTTTTTAAGATTATCAGAGAACAAGAACCGAGCAGCCGCCGCTTTTTTTCTTGTCCGCAGCTGCGGCATTTTCATCATCGGGAACCGGTTTTTCCGAGCTGTCATCTGCTGCGGCATTATTATCGACATTATCATCATCAGACTGAACTGCGCCGTCATCGTCCGGAGCACTATCGCCTTCATCCGGAACTGTATCGCCTTCGTCCGGAGCAGTATCGCCTTCATCCGGAGCAGTATCGCCTTCATCCGGAGCAGTATCGCCTTCATCCGGAGCAGTATCGCCTTCATCCGGAGCACTGTCGCCTTCATCCGGAGCACTGTCGCCTTCATCCGGAGCACTGTCGCCTTCATCCGGAGCACTGTCGCCTTCATCCGGAGCACTGTCACCTTCATCCGGAGATGTATCGCCATCGTCAGGAGCAGTATCGCCATCGTCAGGAACTTCCGCTTCCTCCTTGCATTCTGCTGTGCAACGGCCGTTTACCCCGTTCTCTGCACCGTCATCACATGTCTCGCCGTGACCCTCATCTATCCTGCCGTCGCCGCAAAACGATGTAATCCCCTGATTTTCCTTGCATTCTGCCGTGCAGAGCGTACATTCGGTCTCGCCGTAAAGACAGTTGTTTGTCTCACCGTTGCTGAAACTTCTGTCACAAACTTCGCCATTAGCTGTATCTATGCTGCCGTCACCGCAGTATGAAGTTATTCCGGCTGCTGTCTTGCACTGAGACGTGCAGACTGTGCAGCTTGTTTCGCCGTATGCACAGTTTGTTATCATGCCGTTGTCCGAGGCATTATCGCACTGTTCATTGCTTTGTTTAGTGCCGTCGCCGCAGTAAGCAGTATTTCCGGGAACCAGCTGACAAGTAGCAGAACATACTTCGCAGCTTGTTTCGCCGTATTGGCAGTTTGTTATCCTTCCGTTGTAGTAACCGTCATCACACATTTCTCCGTAGCGGGTATCAGTTGCGTAGTCACCGCAGTATGATGTCTGCCCGTCCTTTTCCCCGCATGTTACCGTGCAGACTTTGCAGCTTGTTTCGCCGTAAGCACAGTCCATTACGCCGTTGTTTTCGCCGTAGTCGCAAGCCTCTCCATCATCAAGTTCGCCGTTTCCGCACTGCTGTACACAGTGACTGTTTTCATTGCAGACCGCGCCGTTTGCACAGTCCGAATTGCTCGAGCAGAGCGGCAGACAAACTCCGAGAACTTCATCTGAGCAGTAGTATCCCGCTCTTTCGCAAGGATGAGTACGGTTACATTCAAGCGCACAAATATATTGTGAACCTTCCATGTCAAAATATTTTGTTCCGTCAGGACACGGCTTGCCGTGTATATTTGATACAATAAAGGATTTACTGAAGCAGTAACCGTCTTTAAAAACCCATGAAAGACGCTCTGTAACACACATAACGTCATTAAGAGTCGAAGAACCAGGCTGGCGGCAGTCTTCAGCGTTCGTACACGGTTTTCCTGTTGTTAATTCCTCCGAACACCCTTCGTCGACGTAACCGTCGCAGTTGTCATCGATGTGGTTTCCGCATTCTTCATCTTTTATTTCCGCACACATAGGATAATTTTTGGCGAGACGCACCGCCTTTTCAAGGTTCACCCTGCCGTAGCCGTACTTTACACTGAAACCGTTCTCGTCCCAGAAACCTGTTTCCGGATTGATTTTATCAGCGCTCTGCTTGAGGATTTCTATTGCCCTTTCAAGCGTAAGATCGGGATTTATGCTGAATATCACGCCGAAAAGACCTGAAACGACAGGAGCAGCCGCGGAAGTCCCGCTGAACTGGATTGTATAGTCCGAACCGCTTGACGGATAGTCGCCATGCCCCGGAATCGCCGTTGTCGCTATACCTACATAGGGTCTGCCGGTAAGCGACGGGGCCGCAACAGTAGAGGCATAGCCGAAATTCGAGTATTCTGCTCTCGTATCCCATGCGGTAGATGCGTTGACAGTGACGACTCTGTCCGTGACTTCGGCACCGTTTCTTTCAAATTTAAAATCGTATTCGAGAAGACGGTCATAGGAAGAATCGACATCGTCGTTTCCCGACGCATAGACAACAACGCCGCCAAGACCGTTTCTTCCATTCTGCATGAAGCTTTTAACTGCTTCGATTGTGTCAGGATATACATGAGATGTACCGTTCGAAGGCATAGGACCGAAGCTGCAGTTTATCGTGGTTATCCCGGGATCTGCCGTATATTTTTCATAAACCGCAAGAAGGTCGGAAGAGAGATGAGATGTCGAACCGTGTCCGCTCTGCCATCTCACAGGATAAATTCTGCACCACGGACATACTCCGCTTACTCCTGTCACGTTACCGGCTGCAGCGCTGATACCGGCGCATTTTGTTCCGTGATCGACATCGTCGGAAACATTTTCGTCAGGATAGCCGCCATCTTTATTCTCCAAAGCATCGTAACCGGTATCGAGATTTGTAAGATCCTCATGATCCGGCGCTACACCGGTATCCATTATAGCAATTTTGGTACTTGTATCTGCTTCAATTCCGTTTGAATACAAAAATTCAAGCATCTGAATAAACTTAGTGTCTGCATTTTCAAGAATATCCCCGTCCAGATCCTTGTTGGAATAATGATATTTGCCAGTTCCGGTATTCTGCAGATGCCACTGAACATTGAAGTGAGCATCCTGCGGTGTGCTTTCCGGCACAAAATGAACGGTTGTCTCGCGGACAATATCGGCAAACGCGTAACCGTCGCCGTTTTTCACTATTTTCTCGGAAATCTCAACGCTGTCGCCCTGCACAGAAAAAGCGTAAAGCGGATAACTCGGAAATATTTCGGTAAGTTTCATATTATACTTTTCTTCCATATACTCGACCGGTTTTTCACCGCGCCACAGCAGCGTTCTTTCGGCAACGACAGGTTCGTTTCCCAGAAAATAAACGGGAAGAGTGTCGCCCCCTTTTTTTCCGCTCCCGCTGACAAAAGAATAGACATATTTTCCGGTATTCATGCGGTAAACAGCGCCTTTCTGATTATCCGCATCCCGCGCCGTGGTTTTTACCGCGCTCAATTCCTCCGATTTTTTCATCGGAATGCTTGTTCCGTCGCTGTAGAAAAGCTCTGCGCCGTTAGCTGCAAAGATACTAAAAAAGATTGCGGACATAAGAAAAATCTTTTTCACCCCGGGCCTCCGTCGAAATTTAAAGAAAAAAACAGGGGATTATAGCCTGTTTTTATTTTTTTTCGAGCATTTTTACGATAGCAGGGTATGCGAGCTGACAAACCGTCCGTTTTTTCAGTTTCATTCCGGCTGTTTTCATCGCTTTGATCTGCTTTTCAGACGGGAAAACATAAGGATAAATGCCGTACATGAAGGGAAAGAAGTGATAGCTGAAAGCATAACTTTCGGCCGGAGACGCCTTCGGATCGAACTTCCTGAAGCACCTGTCAACTGCATCGAGAGAGGCTTTGTAGACCCTTTTGAACTCCAGCAGATTTTCATCACGGCTGTTTTCTTCGATCGCATAAAGGTTCATGCTGAGAAGTTTCAGGAGCTGCACCCTGTTCTGCAGCGAAAGTGCCAGCATTTTTGCGAGTTTTGAAGCCGTGAGCTTTACTTTCGTCTGTTCTATATTTTCAAGTTCTTTGATCCACTTTCCGTATTCACGCTGCAGGAGCGCCAGAAAGATCTCCTCCTTCGTGTGAAAGTAAGTGTAGATCGAGGTCCGCGTGAAGCCGCTCGCCTTCCCTATTTCGGCAAAAGTTATTTCGCTGAAAGTCCTGCTCTGATAAAGCGTTTCGCAGGCATCGACAATTTTTTCTCTGCGTGCATTTTTGATTTCAGGAACATATTTCGGCATTTTCTTCTCCTATACCAAACGAATTTTTTATTTTATCTCGACAAGTCTGTAGTTTCTGTTCCCGAGTTTGATTTCAGCTGCGTAATCAAGCGTGTGAAGTCCCTGACGCGATTCGATGCGCTCTTTCAAAGATTTTGAATCGGTCGCCGCCCAGACCATGTCTATCGAAGCCTGATCTATTGCAAGCGGGTCAAGTGAAGCGACGATTCCGATATCGTGCATGTCAGGTTCAGTCGGGTTTCCGTTGCAGTCGCAGTCAACGCTGAGGCGGTTGAGAACATTGATGAAAGCGATGTTTTTGCCGCCGTTCATAGCCGAACACACTCCTTTAGCCGCTTCAGCCATAGATTCAAGGAAGTCAAGCTGATCTGCCGTGACCCAGCCTTTTGTCGCCTGACCAGCAGAATGGATGTAGATTTTGCCCGAATTTTCAACGTCGGTTCCGCTTCCGAAGCCTATCGAAAGGTTCTTTATCGCGCCGCCGAAACCAGCCATCTGGTGCCCTTTGAAGTGCGAAAGAACGAGGTATGAGCCGTAATTTTTGAAGTGTGTTCCGACATAGTCGCCTTTCACAAGATGTTTCGCCCCCTCGATCGGGATCAGCATTTCGCCTTCCTCATCAAGAAGGTCGAACGGAGCGATCTCAAGGTATCCGCGCTGTTTGAGCGCTTCGAAATGAGCTTTGTTCGTGTTGCGGTTGCCCGGATAAGCGGTGTTGCACTCGACTATCGTGCCGTTTATTTTCTGGATGAGGTCCTTTATCAATGCGGGTCTCAGGTGGTTCGACTTTTCCGATTCGCCCGTACTGATCTTGACTCCTGTTTTGCCTTCAGGCTTCCAGCCGAGAATGTCGTAGATTTTTACAAGTGCTTCCGGAGTGATTTCTTTTATGAAATATACTACCGGCGCGTTTTCATCGTTTGTCTGGTGGGGAAGCATAGCTTTTTCCTCCGTTTTGTTCTCTTCCGCCGGAGCGGGAGTTTCGTTCTGAGCTCCTTTTTCTTCTTCCTGTTTTTCTGTATTTTCAGCTACTGTCTGCGAAGCCTCGGACTTGCTTTCAGCCTTTTCCGAAGCCGATTTGCAGGAAATTACTGCAAACACAAGAACCGCTGCTATAAGTAAAAATTTTTTCATGGTTTTCTCCTTAATTTGCTTTCAATTCTCTGCGTCTTTCAAACACCGCGAGCACTGCGAATACCGCAAGTCCGCAAAGAATGATTATTGTTCCAAGAACAGTGTCTTCCCGGCTGATGTCGAAAAACGGCTCTCCGTCAAGAACCGAAGCGACGCCGTCAACGCTCCACATCAGAGCCGCAGCCCAGAACATAAGCGTTGTAGTGAGAAGGCTCTGCGTTCTCATTTTTGCCCAAAGCGCGGTAAAAACGACCGCTGCGATAATTGTCATTATGAGGCACATCATCTGCCTCCTTCGTTCGCCGGAACCTGCTTTTTACCGCGCTCAAATGCACTTGAAACGCCGACGATTACCCCCCATACGGCTGTTGTGAGAAGTGCCATCGCAACACCTGAAGTCGCCATTTCATGCAGCATTACAGGTATTTCCTCCGGTGTATTGAGAGCAGTGAGGAAAGGCGGGAAAATAGAAATTTCACCGTGATAAAGGTGTTCTACTGCAAGCAGAGCGGAGCCGCCGTAGAGCATTTTTTCAAGCCAGCCCACTTTTTTGTCGATAAAATCGAGCGTTTTTTCGCTGCAGTGAGCCTTTTTAGCAACTTTTTTTGCCGCCGAAACAATAACAGCCTCGGCAAGCGGAACTGTGAAACATGCCATTGAAACCTCCAAAAAAAATCAGTTAAAAACGAACTTCCATCTCGACACCATGTCAGAATAAATAAAAGTGACACCGTGTCAATTTTTTTGTCGGAGCGCGGGCAGCTTGCCCTCATTGAAGTGTAGAGATGTCATACCATGGCGTCTCAGCCCCTCAGCCAACCACCATAATACATTAGACTTTATCAACAACATTTACACAAATATTTTATTGCATATAAAACGCAAAACTTGATTTTTTGGAACATTACGATAAATATATTAGGCACTTGTTTCTTATGATAATTTAAAATTCAAAAATTATCAAAAGATTACTTTAAAATCGTTCTTTAAAAACAGATGAACCGGGATAAAAAAAGAAGTCCGCAGGCCCTGACACTGCATAGCAGGAGAAGGATCACTGCGGCTCACGTGCGGTATTATAGGCAAAAATGCCTGATAATCAAGAAAAAAACGGAGTTTTTCGATATGGACAGCACTTTTTACAGCGATTTGGAAAATATATTCTCTAAATCAAGACTTTCGGCCTATAAAAAGGACTCGCCTGATGATAAAACCGCTTTAGCTCGATACTTATATAATATTGAATTATGCAAATCATTGTATGCTCCATTGAATGTTTTTGAAATTTCTCTGCGCAATACTATTGATAAATCGCTTTGTACTTTTGCCGGGAATAGTGATTGGTACGACACTCTTCCATTTGACAGCAGCAGTAAAAACAAAATTTTTGAAGCAAAAAAGAAAATATGCAAAAAAGGAAAAGCTTTGACTCACGACAGAATCGTTGCCGAATTTACTCTCGGATTCTGGACTTCAATAATAACAACACGCTATTCTCAGGCAGCTTTTCAAAGTTATATCATCAAAAATAATTTAAAAAAATGCCCTGCTTCATCCAAAAATATAAAAAATTTACAGCAAATTTTTGAAAAAATGCGAATTCTCAGAAACAGCGTTTCGCATTACGAGCGGATCCTTCATTGGAAAGACTTGCCACAGCAGCACAACCAACTTTTAGAATGCATAAAATGGCTTGATGAATCAGCTTTTCAGCTTTTATCCGAGATCGATTTTTTTGATTACATTTTTAGTGCCGGAGTAAATCCCTTTCTTGTACTTGTTTCAAAGAAATGGAATCGGTAAAAGTCGTAAATTTGTCGGAGCGCGGGCAGCCTGCCCGCTTCAAGATCACAATTTGTGACCTTGAACGGAAATGGAAATTATTTTAGTGAGTTATTGTCTATTGGATTCCCTGTTCGATTTCTTGTTTGCACATATCCTTTCGACATCATGTCAGTTTAGAACTGTGCTTTGCACAAACTTATGAGTTCATTGTATATTTTGCCGAAAGATATGCCGGTTTTGCGGCTGATCTCGGCGACGCTTTCGTATTCCGGCGCGAAACGCTTGCGGTTGTTGTGGATGAGAAGTTTGATCTTCGCGTTTCCGTAAGGTGTCTGGACTGAAAGTTCCTCGCGTTTAAGAACTGTCCGTTCCATTACGCAGCGGCGGATCCCGATAGTTGTTGTGTGGTTGAAAATTATATCTTCCATTTTTTCGACATCGCAGTTCCGGCAGAGAACGGTTAGCATATAAGCCGGGCGGTTTTTCTTCATTAAGCAAGGTGTGTAGAATGCGTCGAGCGCACCGGCTTCAAAAAGCTGCTCCATAGCAAAACCCAAAGCTTCTCCTGTCGAATCGTCGATGTTGGATTCCAGCTTAGTGATTTTATTAGGAGTTTCTTCATGCGTTTCTTCTAAACTCTCAGGTTCTTCGATCAGAAATGCGCGGAGGATGCTCGGTTTTTCATAGTTTCTTTTCCCTGCGCCAAGCCCCGTTTTTGCGATTTTGAAAAGTCCGGGAAGCGTCCCGTCTGTCCTGACTGCGGCGGCGATCGCGGCACCGGTCGGAGTCACAAGTTCGCCGTGAGTTCCGGTGATCCGAAGCGGCAGAGCGTATTTTTCAACAATGTTTACGACCGCGGGAACGGGAATTGGCAAAATCCCGTGCTGACACCTGATTTCACCGTGCCCTTCGCAAAGTTCAGGAATGAAAACGCGCTCGATCCCAAGATCATCGAAGCAGAATGCGAACGCAATGATATCGACGATCGAATCGACCGCGCCGACTTCGTGAAAGTGGACTTCTTCAAGCGGCACTGCGTGAGCCTTCGCCTCAGAGGCAGCAACTATCCTGAATATTTTTTCAGCCAGATTTTTCGCATTTTCAGAAAGATCTGTTTTAGCAATAATTTCAATAATATCGCTTAAATGCCTGTGTTCATGGTGATGGTGGTGTTCTTCTTCATCTGCGTGCTTGTGGCCAAAAAGATACTCCGTGTCGTGGTCGTGGTTTTCGTGCTTATGATCCAGAATCACATTGAAGTCGCAGCATTTTATCCCGTTTTTTACCACGTCCGTGATCTCTATTTTGAAACCCTCCGCAGGGATCGAATCAAGCGTTTTGAGAAGCGCCTCTTTATCAGCACCAAGGTCAAGCAGCGCGGCAACAGCCATATCACCGCTTATTCCCGAATTGCACTCGAAATACAGATTTTTTCCAGTCATTTTACTCTTCCTCTCTCAGCCAAAAAGTTTATCTGTGATGCGATGTAGGCCGCTCCGAAGCCGTTATCGATGTTGACGACCGAAATGCCGTTTGCACACGAATTTATCATCGTGAGAAGTGCGGAAAGCCCTCCGAAGCTCGCTCCGTAGCCGACAGATGTGGGAACTGCGACGACGGGAACCGAGACCAGACCGCCGACAACACTCGCCAGAGCGCCTTCCATTCCGGCGATCGCAATCACGCAGTTCGCTTTCTGCAGAAGCTCGGTTTTGGAAAGGAGCCTGTGGATCCCGCTGACACCGACATCGTATATCCTTTCGACGAAACAACCGAAAAATTCGGCACTCTGCGCTGCTTCCTCGGCAACGGGGATGTCGGCAGTTCCGGCAGTGCAGACCGCTATGTTGCCGATAAGATTTTTCTTCTCTTTCCGGGCAGTTATGATTCTCGAAATTTCATCGTACTTTGCGTTTTCAAGGACGCTTTTCACGATTTCAAACTGCTCTTTCGTGGCGCGTGTTCCCATAACTTCGCCGTTTTCCGCATAAAGTTTTGTGAAAATATTTTTCAGAAATTCGTCCTTTTTTCCGGGACAGAAGACCACTTCGGCGAAACCTGTCCGTTTTTTGCGGTCGGTATCGAGTTCCGCAAATTTCATAGCGTCAATTCCGCTCATTTTTTATCACCTCGTTCATGCCTTATTTCCTTTTTTTATGTCCGAAATTGTAGCCTATGATGATCGCAGGTTCAAAATATGCCGTCTCTTTTGCAAGCGAGATCCCGTATGTCACTGAACCCATCAGATACCAGTTGCCGTAGAAGAATCTTCCGAACCTGATCTCAACCGGAAGATTCAGATCCATATCGACAAAACCGAGACCGGCGCACGGGCTGAAACCCAGCAGGAAAGGCTTGTTCTGCAGATCACCGATCTCCATCATAAGTCCGGCATTGATCTTGAAAGGTACGAAAAACTGGTCGTACCTGCTGTAAGGATGAACTCTGCTCAGAAAACCGACTCCGAAAGTAAAATAAAAGCCCGCTGCAAAATTTTTCTTCACGGGATAGGCAAAATCAAAACTCAGGTGACCGTCCATGCCTACCGCTTCGAGGTCATAGAATTCCATCGGCATGCCGAGACCGCCGTCAAGGCCGATAAGCCAGGTGTGATCTCTCGAACCTGCAACATTTTCTTTTTCATTTTCGACCGTCTGAGCGGAAAGTATCGTGCAGAGCAGCATGAAAATGGCGATAATCATTATCTTTTTCATATCCGGCCTCTTATTTTTCGATCAGTTCTTTGTGGTCAAGGAGGATCGTCTTCGCCGTGCCGACTTTATCATCAAATTCAAACATCGACATAGCATACCACTTTTCATAATCCGGCGCCCAGTAGCGGACACCTGCGATGCCGTTTTTCTTTCCCCATGAAACCAGATCGCCGTAGAGTTCAGCCTGACCGGACTGAGAGTGTTTGTACTTGTCGAACTTTTTGTTCCAGCTCTTGAAGGGGCCGCTCATCTTTCCCGACGGATACGAAAATTCAGCAATGAAAACAGGAACTTTCAGCTCGTGATTTATGCGGACGACTGTCCTTTTGAGCAGATCCCACTTGTCGATCGACATTGAAGCGGCGCTCGGATAAAAGCTGATGCCAGCCACATCCACGGCAAATCCGTTTTCTTTCAGAGTTTTGAAGAAAGAGACCGTGGAACGGGTCGTTGCGACTACGGTCGCTATATGCGTGGAGAATTTCAAATTGGAAGAATCGATCTCTTTCTCGGCGTAGGCTTCTAAAACTCCTTCTTTTACTGCAGCCATCGCCTTTGCTTCATAATTCCAGAGATTGTCTTTGAGCCAGTAGACATGAAAGAGCGATCCGGTGTATTTCATCAGCCCCGAAGCATCCTCAAGATCAGTATTCACCGCCGTTTTCAAGCCTATGGCGATGCCCGCGAAACCGTTGTTTGCCTCGTTTCCTATGTTCCAGTTGTTTACCGTGCAGCCCGCTTCAAGAAAGGCGTCCGCCACGAATTTTCCGTATGCCTTCAGCACCGCTCGGATCTCTTCGAGCGAGAGCTCCGACCACTTTTTGCCGTTCATCAATCCGTTGAATTCGGGATATTCGTCAAAATCAGGAGCCTCCTGCCTGTCCATATCCATGTAGATGTGAGCGCACATTATTTCGGGATTTATCGGCACATCAAGCGTTGCCGCTATACTGCAGAGCTCCATAGCCTGATCGAAAGTGTGGACGTTCGCGTTTTCGTCCTCCTTGCCGTTAATGATGTTATTCAGAGTTCCGTCTTCGTTTCTCGTCACGCGGCGCTTCGTCCCGATGCGCACATACATTTCCGTGGATCCCAGTTCGTTGTATATCGTTTGAAGTTCCTCAGCCGTTGACGCTGTTCTGTCTCCGATCTTGAAACTGTATCCGTCTTCAAACTGATTGAGAGAAAAAGGACTCAGTGAAAGTGCCACGCGAAACGGCTCGTTGCTTGCAGGCCATTCAGGATAGTCGCAGGATGTGAAAAACAAAGTTGAAAGCAGTACAGCTGTCAGGATCATTTTCTGTGTCATTTACATGTCTCCTTCATTTAATCGTTTCGTTCATGCTGCCGCTTCTGAAACCGGTCAAATCCAAGGTTGTGTAGACAAATCCTAAACTTCTGAAATATTTAGCTATTTCGTCTTTATTTTCTAAAATTTTCCTGAAATCTTCAGGTCTGACTTCAATACGCGCCATATTTTCGCCGTGGATCCTGACGCGTAGCTGCGAAAAGCCTTTTTCGCGCAGAAAATCTTCCGCCTTTTCAACCATCTTCAGTTTTTTTTCCGTGATTTCCTCGCCGTAGACGAATCTCGAAGCAAGACACGCCGCGCTCGGTTTGTTCCAGCACGGAAGATCCATCTCTTTTGAAAGGATCCGGATCTCGTTTTTCGTAAGTCCGCATTCCAGAAGCGGGCTTTTTATGCCGAGCTCACGAATAGCCTGCATTCCGGGGCGGTAATCACCTGTATCGTCGGCGTTGCTTCCTTCACAGACCGTGAAAATTCCGTTTTCTGAAGCCAAGTTTTTGATTTTATTAAATATTTCTTTTTTGCAGATGTAGCAGCGGTTTTCGGGATTGTCTTTAAAACCAGGGATTTTGAGCGGATCCAGTTCAAGAACAAACTGCCTGATATTCTCATTTTTGCAGAAATTTTCGGCATCAATAGCCTCTTTTTTCGGGATAAGCGGCGAAATGACTGTGACGGCAAGAACATTTTCCCCAAACTCCTCGTGCGCCACTTTCAAGAGAAAAGTCGAATCGACCCCGCCCGAAAAGGCGATAGCGGCACTTCCGAAAGATTTCAGAAGTTTCCGCAAGTCCGAAAGTTTTTTGTAAATTTCTGTCAAATCACTCTCCATGATCCCGACACCGTGTCAGAATAAATAAAAATGACACCACGTCAATTTTTATTTTGACAGAGGCATATTGAGACCGCAATCAAACGTTCGAATAGAATGGAAGAGAGGGGGATAATCTCAAACCCTGAATTCCGTGTTTTTCGTCTAAAAAATGTCTAAATCGACAAAGTTTTTCAATTTTTTGTAAAAATTTAACTTACTGATTTTATTTTGATTTTTCATCAATTTCGTCTAAAAATGTCTAAAATCTCGTCTAAAAATGTCTAATTTTCATCGCATTTAGACATTATCCATTCTCTTGCGGTGCTTTTCGGATTGACAGTTATTTTTCCGTCATTTTTCAGGTTTTGCAGAATATTTTTTATCTTGGTTTTCTTTTGCTGCTCGGTTAAATTTTCCGATAATTTCGGCAAAAGAATTTCTTCAAGTTTTGACTTTTTCGCACTGCCGAATTTTTTGATGTAGTCAAGAATTATTTTTTTGCAGTAATCATCATCAATTCCGAGCTGATTCATATAATCTGTTTCCTGATGCGTGATTTTTGCAACAGCAGAAGAAATCATGTAATTGTTTTTCCTGCCTTCTATCAACTTCCTGGATTTCCGAGCAGCAGAATCGCGGTATTCGTTATTTTACCGCGAATGCAAAGTTTAGCCTTATTAAGAAATGTAATATCGTTCCAAGTTTCCATATCTTTCTGCAAATGCGGATTTTTCTTTGCGAACTGAATACGGGCAAAAGAAAGGGCTTCTTCGGATAAATCATCCAAAGTAGCATCATTCACAATCTGCGCGCTCCAATCCTTTTTGATGTTTTGATTTCTAATCCGCTCGATTTCACCTATATCGAGAGCGACAAGACTTTCGCCGCTTCTGCCGTAAAAATGACCTTTCCAGGCGACAGGCATCCCCTGCGGAGCTGCCGGAATCTGAAAAAGGATGACATCTTTCCCGTCCACCGTGCAGCGGTATGTATCAAGAAACGAAAGCATCGGCGAAGTGTGGTTGGATATCTCCAGTTTATATTCATTCAGCTGTACTTCGGATATGCTCGTCCCGACAACCTGCTTCTGATTGTTGATTCCGAACAAAATCCACGAGTATGCCTTATCCGCAAGATTTGCCTCGTTGCTCAAAGCTGAAAAATATTTTCCGAAATCGTCTTTGCTGAAATTCTTTTTTGCTTCCTTAAATTCGAGAACTTCGGATTCTGTGTCCGCTCGCAGCAAAGTTTTCAACAAATCTTTCACTTCGTTTTCAGTCATTTTTTCTCCTTATATCTCTTTCGACATAGGTTCCATCCACTCGCACATTCTGCGGCAATTCCCGCTTAAATTCAAGGGTGAATGCGCCGGATTTGAGTTTATTGAGTGGGGGCATTGGGTTGCTCTTGAGAGTTTTTCATCTAAAAACTTGAATTGTATCTAATCCGCGTTTCTTACACAACGGACATTAGTCCAACTATCTGTCTTGGATCTGGACTCCACTTCTCCGTAGTATTCGAAGTCGATGATCCACACAGAATTTGTAGCATCTGATCGAACAGAGGAAGACCAATAGTCATTTCTATCTCCCAATTTGCTGTATTTGCCAGTTGAATCAGAAGAACAGCCGTCACATGCATCATTTCTGCACTTACTGGAAGAAAGACAACTGTCAGTAACTCCGCATTCTCCTCCACTTTCTGTGTTTGAACAATTCTGAATAAGCGTTCTCAGCTCGTTAATCGTCGGCAAATGCCAGTCACTGTATCCACAATGAGTCAAGTTGTTGCAATATTCAACAGCTTCTTCCCATTTCATGTAGGATTTTGCTTTTGATGACCAAATCTTGTTGCCAATGTTATAACAAACATCTTTGCATTTGCCTGTTGATGAGTCGCACTCTCCTTCGCATATCTGATCAGTTCCCCAAAGACCGTCGTTGCAATATTGAGAATATGAATAATATGAACCTACGGCACTGCATTTATATTCTCCCGTTGTGCATTCCGAAGATTTACATTTTCCTGTTGACGAGTCACATCCGTAGGCACAATATTCGTCAAGTTCCCAGTATCCGTCACTACAAATCATTGAGTTAGTTCCTGAACATTTATATTTGCCGGCAGTGCATCCATAGTCGTTGTCAATATCGTTTACGACATCATCATCGTCATTTTCCTCAAAATAATCATCCCTACAGGTTTTTGTTGAACTATCCCAAGTATAATTAGCTTTGCACCAGCAGAAGTATCTTGTTTCGTCTATCGGTGTGCATGTTCCGGTAGAATTCTCGACATTAACACACGGATTCGGTTTACATGGTGTTGTGGCTGCAGAATCACTATCGTCAGTAATCGAATTATCAGAATCATCTTCCGTATCTACATTGTCATCATTTTGTTCCGACAATGTATCAGAGATATCATTATCTTCGTCTGGCATTGTATCTGAATTGTCATTTTCAGAATCGTTTTGATCGTTATTGTTTTCATTAGTTTTTTTGATGCAGATATTATTTTCGACATCACATTCAAGCCCTTTGTTGCAGGTCTCGTTCGGATAGCATTCGCCGTAAAGCGAACCTGTTTCTCTGCCTGAATCATTACCATTATCAGCAGTTTTTCCAGAATTGCCGCCGTCGCCACATCCAAAAATCAAAAGTGACAAACAAAAAAGCACGAAAATGATTAAATTTTTCATAGGAACCTCAAAACAAAAAGATTCATAAAATCAAACGCGGATATGATAAGGAAAGTGTTGAAAAATGCAAGTTAAAGCATCGATTTAGCGCAAAGAATTGCCTGGCTCAGCCAGAAAACGCTAAGGCAAACATGGATTACATTACATCGGCTACACCAGCGCGATCGGCGGCGAAGAGATGTTTGAAAACTGCGTAGAGAACTACGGAACCTACATCATGGTAGAATGCGACGCTCCGAAAGAAGGCGAAGCTGAAAAAGCCGAAGCTGAAGGGGAAAAGGCTGAAGGCGAAGAAGAGGAAGAAGAAGCAAAACCCTTCCTCGACAAGGAGAGCGACAAATACTACTGCGACAAATATGTCGGCGAACTCAGCGAAGAAGAACTCATCAAATTCAAAAACGCTGACGGAACCTACAACTTCATCTACCCCGACTACGACAAGGACGACAACGTAACCGGAATGCACAAAGAAGAGAACGTCACCCTTTACAAAAACGACCTCAACTACTTCTTTGCTAACAAAAGGAGTGCCTCGTTTTCGTAGTCGTCGCGATTATGAAGAGAAGATAAAAAAAGGGCTTCCCGAAGGAAGCCCTGGAAATTACTGAAAAATGAAGTAACGCCTAGTGGGGAACGATACCGAGAAGGATGCCGGCCGCGATTGCGGAACCGATAACGCCTGATACGTTCGGAGCCATAGCGTGCATAAGAAGATAGTTCGTCGGGTCAGCCTGCTTACCGATGTTCTGGGCAACACGCGCACTGTCCGGAACTGCCGAAACGCCTGCGCAGCCGATGATCGGGTTGAGCTTGTTGCCAGGTTTAAGGAAGCAGTTGATGAGCTTCGCGATGAGGACGCCGCCTGCTGTCGAAATCATGAACGAGAATGCGCCGAGAAGGAAAATCTTGACGGATGCCGGTGTCAGGAAGGTCTGCGCACTTGTCGAAGCGCCGACCGTGATACCGATAAGTACCGTTACGATATCGATAAGGGCGTTGCTTGCGGTCTTCGAAAGTCTGTCCGTAACGCCGCTCTCCTTGAGGATGTTGCCGAGCAGGAGCATTCCGATAAGAGGAAGTCCGCCGGGAGCGATGAAGGTGCAGACGATGAAGGCGATGATCGGGAAGACGACCTTTTCACGTCTCGAAACGACACGCGGAGGTTTCATCCTGATGAGTCTCTCCTTCTTGGTCGTGAGCAGCTTGACTATCGGCGGCTGGATTACCGGAACGAGAGCCATATACGAGTAAGCTGCGATCGCGACTGCGCCCAGAAGGTGGGGAGCCATGAGACCGGTCGTGAAAATAGCCGTCGGGCCGTCAGCACCGCCGATGATACCGATCGATGCAGCCTCCTGAATGTTGAAGCCGAGACCGATCGCAACAAGGAACGCCGCGAAGATACCGAGCTGCGCACCGCCGCCGATAAGGATAAGTTTCGGGTTGGCGATCATGTAGGAGAAGTCCGTCATCGCGCCGATGCCCATGAAGATGAGCGGCGGATAGATACCCTTCAAAACGCCGAAGTAGAGGTAGTTGAGAACTGATCCCGGATCGTATACGCCGATCTGTACGCCGGCAGCCGTCGGGATGTTTCCGATGAGGATACCGAATCCGATCGGGAGAAGCAGAAGCGGCTCGTAATCCTTGGCGATAGCGAGGAAAATGAAGATGAACGCAACCAGCATCATGATGATGTTGCCAAGGGTGATGTGTTTTACCGCTGTAGTGTTGAAAAATCTCGCAAGGAAGCTTCTGTTCTTCTGGAGATAATAATCCATCGTGCCGGATGAACGGAGCGAGAAGTTCACGAAAAGCGGCGTGACTTCATACTTCTTGCCGAAGTTTTCGACGTAAAGGCTGCGGATGAGCGTGATGTCTTTTACGGATTCGCCGTTCAGCATGTTCTTGAATTTGCCCTGCTCTTCCTTGAAGTTGATGAAGGCTACGCCGTTGTCGGCAAGGAACAGCTCTTTATCCGTGAAATGCATTACGGTATTGTCATGGAAAGTCGCAGTGATTTTGTAACTCTGCTTTTTCGGGTCGAAGGAGTCGAGATCGACGACCTTCAGTGACGGATCGTCCTTGCGCTCCTTCTGGTTCGGAAGGACCGCCTCAAGACCTGTGATCATAAGGTAGTTGCCGATGTTTTCGTCTGCGACTTTGAGCGAATCCTGCATCGTTTTGTACTCCGGAGTTCCGGGAAGGACTGAATCCGTGACGACTGCCGCGTATTCGATCTTCTTCTGCGGAGTGTTGTCGAGCAGGCGGTATTCGATCTCAAGTCTTACGAGAGAATTGTTCTCGAAGTTGCCGGTAAAGGAATCGCCCTGATTCTTTTTCAGCGTGAACCTAGACATCGCCTGATGCTTCTGGATCCTCTGACCAGGATCGATATTCGGAGCAGGCTGCGGATTCTGTGCAGACTGCGGATTTTCCTGATACTGCTCAGGAGGAAGCGGCTTCTGCTCCTGGGCGAAAAGCATAACGCCGAAGAGAAGGAGCAGGATGAATATTATGTTTTTCTTCATGGGAACCTCTTAGCCGACAGTTAAAAGTGTCTGATGTTCCTTAACGTTGTCGCCCTCTTTGACGAGGATCGCCTTGACGACGCCGCCGTTGCCGGTGTTGATGTCGTTTTCCATCTTCATAGCCTCCATCGTCATGACCTTCTGGCCGGCAGATACGGTGTCGCCGACCTTGACGAGAATCTTCATGATAAGTCCGGGCATCGGAGCGATAACCGGATTGCCGCCGGCCTCACCTGCAGCAGGAGCTGGAGCGGCAGCAGGAGCCGCAGCAGCAGCGACCGGAGCAGCAGGTCTGCCCGCAGGTCTCGGAGCGGCAGGAGTGAACGCAACAGGTTCGCCGCCCTTGTAAGCGATATCGATGTCGTAGGTTTTGTCGTTTACGGCAACCTTTGCGGTCGTGCCGGCAAAATCCTTGATCTCGACATCAAATTTCTTTCCTTGGATCGTAAGTTCATATTTTTTCATTGTTATTCCTCACTATTTTTTTACTGCTTGCCATCTTTTGAAGCGACGAGCCTGCTTCGCCATGCTCTCGCTTGTCCACGGATTGTTGTTGTAATACTGTTTGACTTCAGTCAGGCAGATCTTGTCTGTGCTCTCGTTGAGATAGAGCGAAAGTCCCGTCATCGCGGCAACAAGCTCGAGCTCGGATGCCGGAGCCGCCGGAGCCTCGGGCTTCTTCTCGACAGGAGCTGCCGGAGCCGGTGCAGGTTCAGCCGGTTTCTGCGCATCTTTGCCTGCAAGTCTGTAGAACTGCGAAAGAACGATCGCAAGGACTGCCAGACCGCCGAGAACGACGCAGATGCCGATGACCGGCAGCATTTTTACCAACAGTTTGTCGGCATGGGAAAATTCAGCCCAGGCGCCGACCGTGGTTTGGATCAGACTTAAAGAATGAATCATCGCGCCCTCCGATTAAAGCGGAATATTTCCATGCTTTTTAGCCGGGAGCTCGTCACTCTTCGTCGAAAGCATCTCGAGAGCCTTGATAAGTCTCGGTCTCGTGGTCTTCGGCTCGAAAATGTCGTCGATATATCCGTGCTGTGCAGCGATGTAGGGATTTGCAACGTTCTCGTTGTAAAGCTCCTCCTGCTCAGCGAGGAATTTCGCCTTGTCCTCGGCAGCCTCGAGCTCCTTCCTCATGATGATCTCAACAGCGCCCTTTGCACCCATGACGGCGATCTGCGCTGTCGGCCAAGCGTAGTTCATATCGCATCTGAGGTTTTTGGAAGCCATAGCGAGGTAAGCTCCGCCGGTCGATTTTCTGGTAACGACAGTGATCTTCGCGACTGTAGCTTCGCTGTATGCGTAAAGCATCTTCGCGCCGTGTCTGATAACGCCGCCGTACTCCTGACCTGTTCCGGGAAGGAATCCGGGGGTATCGACGAAGGTGATCAGCGGGATGTTGAAGGCATCGCAGAATCTGACGAATCTTGCAGCCTTGTCGGAAGCGTTGATGTCAAGGCAGCCTGCAAGGACGTTCGGCTGGTTCGCGACTATACCGACCGATCTGCCGTTAAGTCTTGCGAAACCCGTGATCATGTTGGTCGCATAGAGCGGCATGACCTCGTAGAAAACGCTGTTGTCGACGACCATCGAAATGACCTGCTTCATGTCGTAACCCTTGTTCGGGTTTTCCGGGATGATCTGGTTGAGAGCCTCTTCCATCCTGTCGAAAGGATCGGTCGGCTCTACCATCGGGGGCTCCTCGGCGTTGTTGGAAGGCAGATAGGAGAGAAGCTCCCTGATCGCCGCGATGCTCTCCTCTTCAGTTGCATGAGAGAAGTGAGCTACGCCCGATTTTGTCATGTGGACGCCTGCACCGCCGAGATCTTCGACCGAAACATCTTCGTGAGTAACGGTCTTTACGACCTTCGGACCGGTGAGGAACATGTATGAATTCGAATCCGTCATGAATACGAAATCTGTAAGTGCCGGAGAGTAGACGGCGCCGCCTGCGCAGGGACCGTAAACCGCTGAAATCTGCGGGATCACGCCGCTTGCAAGGGTGTTTCTCTTGAAGATCTCGCCGTAACCGTCAAGCGCATGAACTCCCTCGGGGATGTTCGCGCCGCCGGAATCGTTGAGACCGATGACCGGTGCACCGACCTTCATCGCGAGGTCGAGGACCTTGCATATCTTTTCGCCGACGATCTTGCCGAGCGAGCCGCCAGCGACAGTAAAATCTTGTGCAAATACAAATACTTTTCTTCCGTCTATAGTGCCGTATCCGGTAACTACGCCGTCACCGATAGCGGCATCTTTGCCCGAACCGCAGCGAAGCGCGTCGATCTCCTCGAAGCTTCCAGCGTCAAGCAGCTTTGCGATCCTCTCGCGTGCCGTAAGTTTGCCCTTTGCGTGTTGAGCATCGATCCTCTTCTGACCGCCGCCCAGCTTGCCCTTCTCTTTTTTGGCTCTCAGTGCAGCCAATTTTTCTTCGATTGTTGCCATTTTTCTTCCTCCATGGACTCTAAACTATTGATTTTAATGGTGTTTTGTCTCTTGTGTGAGTTCAAGCAGGATCTTCGTCCCCTTCGGGTGGACGAATGCGATCCTTGTTCCGTGGGCACCGTTCCTCGGTGTCTCGTCTATCATTCTGAGACCCTTCGACTTCATCCATGCGATATCAGCCTCGACATCGTCACTGCTTATCGCAAGGTGCTGGATCCCCTCGCCTTTTTTCTCAATGAATTTTGCGATCGGGCTATCGGGCGACGTCGGTTCCAAAAGTTCTATACGGCTCTCGCCGATGTTGAAAAAACCGACTTTGACCTTCTGCTCCTCTACAATCTCTTCGCCAGCAGCCTCAAGACCGAGGATATCACGGTAAAGCTCCGTAAATTCCGCAATGTTGTTGACCGCGATGCCGATGTGATTGATTTTTCTTGTCATAGCTCCTCTCCTAAAATTAGAGTTAATAAAAAAAGTTAGGAAGAGTACAAGTACTGTCTCAAAATGCAAGATAAAATTTTCTGCTTTTTTAGGAAAAACGGCTACAATCTGCCGCTTTGAATTGATTTTCGGATAATAACGCGAGGTAAGATTTGTACTTTCCGCCGCTTTACATCGGGTCGATAACAGTTTTCTGGGGGTTTTACACCGGCTGGCCGCTCTTTTCCGTCGCCGCCGCGCTCTGTTTCGAGGCGTCGTTTCTTATCAGGACGCGTTTCGATCTCAAAAAGGAGGATTTCATACGGATCTCGGATCTCAGTTCGGTTTTCATGATAGTCCTACTGATCTGGTCGATCATAAAAAACGAGCCGCACAGGATCTTCCTCTCCTTCCTCTCCACCCTTCCGGCAGTCTTCATGCCGCTCCTCTTCGCCCAGCTCTACAGCACGAGCGACTGCGTCGTGATAGGCACTAAAGCCGGCAGGCGGGTCCACTCGCATACGCCGATCGACATCAGGAAACTCTACGTTTTTTCAATAGTTCTCGGCATGACAAGCATCTCCAGGGAGATCGACGCGCTCTACATTGCCGCGCTCTTCCTGACAGTGCTGCCACCATTCGTCATGCCGCCTCTCGACAAACTTTCGGCTCGATCCGACAGAAACAGACTTGCCGCACTGGTCCTGATACCGCTCACGGCCCTGGTCGCAGCGATCGTCATCGGCGGGAACTACACGTTCAACCGGATGATGATGAACTGGTACAGAGACTGGATGGCCGAAAACACCAATCAGTTCAAAACGACGACCTCAATCGGCGATATCGGCTATCTGAAGCAGTCGAACCGCATCGAGATAAGGCTCTACCCGGAGACCTCTCCGGAACTGCCGGTATATCTCAAGCAGGCGGATTACAACAAGCTGATAAACAACACCTGGTTTTCAAGATTCCGGCGGACGACGCAGATTTTTCCGGAGGATGACAAAGAGTGGCAGCTCTTCGGCGAAGGCGACGGCAGCGAATCGATGGGCCTGAGCGTCAAAATGAAGAGAAACGGCGCAGGCGTCCTTCCTCTCCCCCAGGGCAGCAAAAGAGCCAAAAATATGGATGTCGCCGGCGTGAGCCGCGGCGCCTTAGGTGCAGTGACCGTCAACGAAGGTCCCGACATCCTCGGTTTCGAGATAACGTTCGACAAGAACGAACGGTTCGAAATCGCCCCGAATCACCTCGACTACGATATCCCGTCAGGCGAGCGCGAAGTCATCTACAACGTTATGGAGAAGAACTCGCTCTTCGGCAAAACAGACGCGGAAACTCTTGACAACATTGAAAGATTTTTCAGTTTAGGTTTCAGTTACACCCTTCTGGTTTCCGGTAAAAGCGGAGATTCATACCTCGATGATTTTCTCAACAAAACGAAGAGCGGACACTGCGAATACTTTGCCACGGCGACAGTTCTGATGCTCCGGAGCGCCGGCATCCCCGCCCGCTACAGCGTCGGATACCTGATCGACGAATACAGCGATATCGAGGATGCCTACATCGCGAGAAAAAGCGACGCCCACGCATGGGTCACGGCATATATCGACGGCGAATGGATAACAGTCGATACGACACCCGGAACGCCGGAATCCTACGGTTTTCTCGCCTCGCTGACCACCCGGGTCTCAGATATTTTCGACTTGCTGAACATGAAATACGAGAACTTCAGACGCAGTAAAAGCGAGGAGATCAACAACACTCTCATCATCTCGGTGACGGTCCTGATCCTCTTCCTCATGGTACGAGTTTTTATCAGGAGGAGACATTTCAGGCAGGAGGAAGACGGCAAAAAAATCAGGAAAAATTTCGGGCTGCCCGATTCGCCGATCTACGGGATCCTCAAAAAATTCGATGAAAAAGGGCTCCCGAGACACGAAAACGAAACGCTTAGGAAATGGGCGGAAAAGAATTCCGAATCCATAAAAAATATAAATGAATTCATGCAGTTGATAAAAATTCATGAAGAACTGAGATTCAAAGATCCGGGTGACGGACTGCTGAAGAGAGAGCTGGAGAATAAGGCCCGCGAGTGGGTTTTGAAATCCGAATTCGATTAGTCTCCGCTTTACTCATTCAAAACGATTCGTATAATCCGGCGTTTTATTTGGAGGTGTTTATGGGATATCAGGTTGTTGCCAGAAAATGGCGTCCGCAGCGGTTCGACGAAGTCATCGGCCAGGAGCATGTGACTTCGATCCTGAAGTATGCGGTCTTAAAAAACAGGACGGCTCCGGTATATCTCTTTACGGGTATCCGCGGGACCGGAAAGACGACACTTGCCAGGATCTGGGTCAAGGCTCTCAACTGCCTCGATCTGCAACCGGACGGCGAACCCTGCAACAAATGCGCAAGCTGCCTTGAAATAGCGGAGGGCAAAAGTCCCGACGTCATCGAGATCGACGGCGCGTCGAACACCTCGGTAGACAACGTCCGCGAGATAAAGGAGAATATCTCCTACATGCCGATACGTTCAAAATATAGAGTCTACATCATCGACGAAGTCCATATGTTGAGCAAAGCGGCTTTCAACGCACTTTTGAAGACACTCGAAGAACCGCCGGCTCATACGATTTTCATACTGGCGACGACCGATCCTCAGAAAATACCGACGACAGTTCTGAGCCGCTGCCAGCGTTACGATCTCAAACGTCTCTCTCTCGAGGATGTCACCCGCCAGCTGGCGAAGATACTCGATGCTGAAAAGATAAAATATGATTTAAACTCTCTTTACGAAATAGCTAAAGAGGGTGAAGGAAGCATGAGAGACAGCCAAACGATCCTCGAACAGCTCATAACGTTCGGTGGAGACAAAGTTACAGAAGATGAAGTAAGTCTTTTACTCGGCACATCAGACAAATATCAGTTACGGAATATCATTCAGTCGATTTCGAAACACGACTCGAATTCAGCGATTTCATTTGCCGGAGAAATTTATAAAAACGGCAAATCAATTGAAAAAGCCGCAAAGGATATCCTGCATCTTCTTCATCATATTTTACTCTACAGTGAACTGAAAAGTACAGATTTCATCGATTCTCCCAACGAAGAAAAAGAGTGGATAAAATCCATATCAGAAATCCTTACAACAGCCGATTGGATAAGGCTTTTCAGATTTTGGAATAATGAATATGAAACGATAAAGGATTCTGATTTTCCGCTCATGATTTTTGAAACAGCGATTATTTCATGCTGTAAGATGCCGTCGATGTACGACTTCACTTCATTTGTAAACAATATAACCAATCTTCCGTTGAATCAGAAATCAAATCTCGAAAACGCAACATCAGACAACCGGATTCATGAAAATAAAATAGAGAAAACCGCATATATAAATACGGATATTTCAAATCAGACTTCGAAAACCGTGACTGAGAATAAGCCGGAGATTCCGGCAGATAACCGTTCGATAGTGAAAAATGAAAATATCGAACAAAAAACAGCGCCGGAAACCGGAACAAATGATGCAAAAACTCCGAACTGGACTGATTTCTGCAAATCTTTCAAAGAGAGCGATCCCTACTTTTACGCCACGATCTGCGGCTGCAAGTATACCGAAAACGACTCCAAAATAACCGTCTCGATACTCAACGAAATACAGCGCGGGATCATCAGCGATCTGCAGCGTGAATTCGGCAGATTTTTCGGTTCGGCGAAACAGCTTGAACTGATAGATTACGAAAACGGTACATCGATACTCGCCGATGAAGAGGCCGCCAGAAAGGAGGACCTCGATAACAAAAAAAACATGATCCTGAACAGCAGTGCCGTAAAGTCTGCCATGGAGTTGGGATTTCAACTTAAACAGGTATCCGTCGAATGAGATCAAGAGCCGATAAAATTCTGGGAGCACTTGCCTCTCTGATCTTTTTCTCCATGTTTTTTCTCTGGGGATTCAGGGGTCAGTTCTGGACGGTTTTCACAGCGTTTTTTCCGAAGTTCCATATCGTTTACGCCCTGACGGCTCTCGCCTTTTTCCTGATCTCTTTCTTTTTTAAGGATCGTGCGACAGCCCTTTTCAACTTTCTGGCAAGGCACCGCTACAAATTCATGCCACTTACGGCATTTATCCTCTCATCGCTGATCGCCGTTTACGTATTCGACTCTATCCCCCACGTCATTGACGCGGCACATTTTCTGTGGACGGCAAGGACATTCATCGAAACCGGAACATTCCACCTTCCCGCTTCCGAGCTTTACGAATACTATCAGGACACTTTCGCTCTGGAACACAACGGACGCTTCTTTTCACTCTTTCTGCCGGGATTTTCAGTTTTTCTGGCTCCTTTCGCGCTTTTGGGGATACCGCAGTTCTTCTCTCCTCTTTGCAACGGGATCGCCGTTCTACTTCTGGGAAAGATCGCCGATATAGAGTTCGAAGATGACAGAGTTTCATTTTTCGCAATGATTTTCGCCACTTTAAGCTCATTTTTCCTATTCATGTCGGCTTCGTTCATGACACACACCTTCAATCTGGTACTTGTTTTATTCTCTTTATATCTGATTTTGACATCCGACAAAAGGGCCGTCAGATTTATAGGAGCCGGCTTCTGCTCGGCATACCTTCTGATGATCCGTCCGCAGAACGCCTTTTTCGTCTACTGCGGCATACTGGTCGTAATGTTTTTAAGAAAAATGAGGTTCAGGGATGCCGTCGTTTTCACCCTGCCCTTCATTTTCATGGGCTCACTCCTGATGCTCTACAACATCTTTTACACAGGGAAACCTTTTGTATTTCCTCAGGATATTTACTTTATGATCAGAGAGCCCTACCCCTTCTGCCACAGAATGGGTTTCGGTAAGGGCTGTCCGAATACCGAAGGGATCTACCTGCCTGACGAAGGGCTGACGTTCACCTATGCCTATCACGTCGCGTTTGCAAGGCTCACGCAGATGAACTTCAACATGTCGGGACATCCGCTGATTTTTGTCTTTCTGGTGACCGCATTTCTTTACTCTTTCAGGAAAAACTTCGAGCTTTCTGTGTTTTTCTTAATATTTTTCGCAGGTTACTTCTTTTTCTACCTTTCAGGCAACCTCTTCGGCCCCAGATATTTCCTTGAGGTCATCCCGCTTCTGCTGATCCCGTGCGGATATGCCTTCTTTAAACTCATGGATTCAAAAAAGACTAAATATTTCAAGCCTTTGATAGCCGCAGTCCCGCTTTCTATCAACATCTTTCTCTGCGCCGCGATCATGCCGACCCTGCTTGAGCGTTTTTCCGACACATTCTGGAACACAGACCGCGCAGTCGAGGAGGCTATTGAACAGGAACATATTGAAAACAGTGTAGTTTTCATCCCGCCGCAGTACAGCAGCGTATTCCTGAATCTGATGGACAAGCCGCCCTTCGACCGTCACGGCAACCTGATACTTCTCGATCTCGGCGAAGAGAATCTCTACGCAACTGCCTATTTCATGGAAAAATATGACCTTCAGGATGCCTACGTTATCGATTACTACGAAAGAAGTGCAATAAAAACAGTTGTTTCACCGATCACGGAGGCTGTGCGTGATTATGTCTATTTTGAATTCGAGGACAAGAGGCTGCCCAAGACCGGGAAACCGGATTACGGCGTAAATTTTGCTGCAAGCGAGGAGGATCCCAAGAAATTCTATCCGGTAAAAAGCATTGACGTCGATGTCTCGAAAGGCAACCTCTACGCAATGCGTTTCGATGAGCTGAACAGTTTAAGTTATTACGATTTCACCCACCCGATACTTGAAGCCGGAGAGTACGAATTCAACCTTTTCTATCTCTCGGACAGGTGCGGGACCCTGATCGACGTTTCGGTCGACGGCGATTACGTCGGAAGTTTCAGCTCCTACTCCGGCTACCAGGTCAGAAACGCCTTTACCGCATATCTCAACCTTGACGCTTCGAATCACGAGTTCAAACTCACCCCGCGCTACGGAAACTCATGCCTTATGATAGATTCGGCGGAACTTTTGCTGATTTCCGACTAAATCGGTCGATTTTTTTTCGGAAATACCTATAATACTATAGTAATTTTTGGAGTTGGACATGAAAAATACATCATTTAAAGTCACACTTTCTCTTATCATGACGGCACTGCTCGCAGTTTCGTGCGGTTCCGGCGGCGGCAGTCAGTACGAACCAGAGGAAAAGATCCCCTGCGTGAACATTGCCGACTGCCCCGAAAACTTCATCTGCGACACCGAAGAGATGTTCTGCGTTCCGGGCAACAGCAAACCTGTAAACCCGACTCCGGACGGAGACGGCTCGAAACATGACGGCGACAGCAGCCCATCAAATGACGGAGATACCCCGGCCAGTGACGGCGATACACCCTCTCACGACGGCGACACTCCAGGCCGCGACAGCGACCCGCATGGTCAGGACGGAGATCCTGCCGGCGGCGACAGCGACTATCAGCCCTCACCTGACGATGACACACTTCACGACGACTGCATCCCGGGTACGGTTGAAGAGTGCGAATACACCGGTCCTGAAGGGACAAAGGACGTAGGTATGTGCAAAGCGGCGACCCGGACATGCTCCAGCAACGGAGTATGGTCACAGTGCGAAGGCGAAGTCTGGCCGGTCGCCGAGAAGCCTGAATACTCGAACTGCAGCGACGGACTGGACAACGACTGCAACGGCATAGCCGATGACGGTCTCGATATCGACGGCGACGGACACCCGGCTTGCAGCGACTGCTGCGAAACCGCCGATCAGTGCGAAGACCCGCAAAACGCCTGGAATATCGAATATGACGCATGTGACAAATCGGAAGATTCGCAATACAAATGCGACGGATCGCTTATCGACGGATCCACATCTCCGGAAGACTATGCAAAGGCGATCGGTATCTGCAGGGATCTGGTCTCAGCCAGGATTTCAGCCCCAGACGGAACAGAGCAGGTCCACTACGGAAGTAACAGGATCATGACAAAACTCGGCACTCAGATAAAGCCGACAAGCGGAAAGTACATGCTTGCCCTCGGCACCGGAACTGTCGCCGACCCGTTTGTTGAAACCAACGCAGGTACATCTTCGCAGGTGCCTTCCGACTGGGTCGCTGCAAACGACGGCTCGATCTCCGGACCGACCTCCTGCACCTCATCGTATTCTATCAGCACCTCGACCGTTCACGATGCCGTGATGCTTGAGCTAAAGATCAAAGTCCCTGAATATAAGACTTCGTTTTCATTTGACTTTTTTTACATGACGCACGATTTTCCCGACAGGATATGCAATGCGAGACATGATATTTTCCTTGCCCTTCTAGATTCGGAATGCAACGAGTCATCCCAGTGCACGACTAAAAACCCGAATGACAAAAACATCGCAAAATTCTACGATTATCTTGTCAACGTCAACCTGACAAAAACCGTCTACATGACACACTGCATAGAGGGGACTTCAAACGCCTACATCAACTGCCGGGGAACCTCCCTGCTCGATGGGACCGGCTTCGACAGCTATGCGGGCACGGGCTGGCTCACGATCAGAGGGAATGTCGTGGATCTTGAGGAGATGACGCTCCGACTGGCCATCTGGGACAGCGTCGACGTTGTATCCGACTCGCTCGTTCTGATCGACAACTTCAGGTGGTACGAAACATACGCCCAGCCTGGTATCCAGCCTATAAATTACTAGTTCAGCGGAGACCGTCATGAAAAAAACTATAATTTTTTCAGTAATTTCACTCCTTTTACCGCTCCTTTTTTTAGCGTGCGGTGAAGAAGAGGATGACCCGATATCCGGTAGCGGCGCCAGTGACGCAGACGGTATCATGTCCGGCGATCAAGACGATACGACCGTTACTGATGACACCGATACGACTGACACGGATGACTCAGGCGCGACTGACACTGATACAGACTCCGGCGACAGCGGCCAGGTAACAGGAGACTGCGAACCGGGTGAAACCCAAAAATGCGAATACAACGGTTCCGCCGGAACTGACGGGGTCGGGACCTGCCGGGCAGCCGAAAGGAGCTGCAAGGATGACGGGACATGGGGCCCCTGCGTCGGGGAGGTCCTTCCTGTAATCGAGATCGGCGAAGCTCTCTGCTCTGACGGACTTGACAACGACTGCAACGGCACGGCTGATGACGGGACAGATTTCGACGGCGACGGACACGGCGCCTGCTCCGACTGCTGCGAAACCGTAGAACAGTGTCCGGAACCGAAGGAAGCCTGGGATTCCGACCAGCACGACTGTGAATTCGGAGAGATGATGCTTTACAAATGTGACGGAGATCTCAGTTCCGGCACGAAAACTCCGGAAGACTACGCAAAGGCTATAGGCATCTGCCAGAACCTCGTTTCTGCCAAAATAACCGCGCCCAACGGGTCGACCAAGGTTTATGCAGGCAGCCACGCAATTCTCCAGAAACTCGGAAACGTTATCAAACCAAGGGCCGGCTCCTACATGCTGGCGCTCTCATCAGGCAATGCGACGGATCCCTTCACCACTTACGGCAGCGGTCAGACGACCGGAGCCCCTGCCGACTGGTACACTGCAAACGGTAACGAATTCCCTTCAGCCCCGGTGTGCGGTTCTTCCTCCTCATCCGGCAGCAGCATGAGTAATGACGTAAATGATGCAGTAATGCTCGATCTGACGCTCAAAGTTCCGGAGACTGCAAGATCATTCAGCATGAACGTCTACTTTCTGACCCAGGAATATCCCAGGTGGATATGCTCGGAATACAACGACTTTTTTGTCGTTCTTCTTGATTCTTCATACACTTCGAACGACCCCTCCCTGCAAAATCCGGCAGACAAGAACCTTGCCATGGATGCATCCAAAAACCCTGTCGGCGTAAATCTTGCACCTTCAGGACTCTTCACCCAGTGTATGCCGGTTTCAGGCTATCCGGCCACACAAACGTCATGCGTCGGGACCGGGGATCTGGAGGGAACAGGCTTTGAAGAAAACGGCGGGACCGGATGGCTGGTCACCCGCGGAAATGTCGTCGGCGGAGAGGAGATCAGACTTCGTTTCGCGATCTGGGATGTCTCCGACCACGCCTTTGATTCACTGGTCCTCATAGACAATTTCAAGTGGGATGTCGCCGAGTACACGCCCGGCACAGGTCAGATGTAACTTACTGTTCGTAGATAGGTTCAAAATCAGAAGCCGGATGTCCGCAGAGCGGGCAGATGAAATCAGCAGGAAGCTCCGCGCCCTCGTAAACATATCCGCATATCTTGCATCGCCAGCCGATGATCTTTTTTTCGGTATTGACGACAAGTTTCGGCTTGATGACTTTTTGATAGCCGATATAGGTTATCGGACTGCTCTGACTCAGCGTTTTAGCATCGGTGATCTCGGCGATAAAGAGGCTGTGCGTCCCCAAATCTACGGTCTTTACGACCTTTGCTGAAAGCACGGCACAAATTTCGTTAGTCAGATACGGGTTTCCAGATTCATCCAGCACATAAGGGAAGTCTGCGAATTTATTGACGTTACGTCCGCTCTGATAGCCGAAGTTCTTTATAGTTTCGAAGGTGCAGCGGCTGTCAAGGACCGACAGCGCAAACGAACCGGACTGCTTGATCATTTCGCAGGTCAGATTGCTGTTCATAACCGAAACCGCGATCCTTACCGGGTCGCTCGCCGCCTGGAAACAGGTGTTAGTGATGCAGGCGTTGATCCTCCCCTCGAAATGCGATCCGAGAACAAAAACGCCGTATTGAAGGCTGAAAAGCGCTTTCTGATCCATTTTTCTCTCCGTCAGTTAAAGTCAAAACATATAAAACATGCCAGATCCACAAACATGATCACTCACCTTCGACGACACATTTCAGTGGAAATCCGCGTCTCCTCGCCTCTCCCGTCACAAGCGCGACCTTTGACTCGGCGATGTCGCGAACGTACCTGCCGGCGACTCCGCGTCCGGTCGTGTGGATCTTCATCATGATATCAAACGCCTCTTCGCGGTTCTTCTCAAAAAAACGCGTCAGGGTCCAAACTACGAACTCCATCGTCGTGTAGTCATCGTTGAGCATTACCACATTGAAAAGCGGCGGCTGCGAAATCGTTATCCTGGGCGCCTTATATATCTTAGGCGATGATCCGTTCATTGAATATTTACCTAATCATCCTGAAAGTTACAACCGGCGAATCATTGCCGTCGACGAAACCGCCTGTTTCGATACCGTTTTCAATATCCCGCCTGAAAAACCTTATAGCCGCCCCCTCAGCCGTCTGAGCCAGATAGTGCACCTCAACATCTCTGAAGTCACACTCTTCGCTCTTCAGACAGCCGAGCATCGCACGGACGTAGGCGACATTGTTCATGTGGTGCGCCATGTCTATATCGAAAGAGCGGACCTGGTGTTCGCCCAGCAGTTCACAACCCGTAAAATCCCTCTCCACCGCTTCGAAAGGCTCGTCGAAGATGCTCGTTTCGAGGAATTCGAACTCGGGAGGGAATATCTCCTTCAGGTTGCAGAGCCGTTTCGTTTCAAGGTTGAGGACCGCCCAGTCCCCCTTGCCGTAAGCGATCGTTTCACCGTTTTGCGTCATCTGGTACTGCCTTGTGCACTTGAACCCCTTGCAGTAGTTAGGCCATGTGGAAACTTCAACAAATTCA
>Ga0265301_10000981_pt1 | contig 39075 bp, 62 predicted proteins | sample AusTroGonzalo_MG_2_FD_193488 | JGI IMG/M metagenome (GOLD analysis project Ga0265301, IMG submission 193488) | Bovine rumen microbial communities from tropical cattle in Woodstock, Queensland, Australia - Gonzalo_04 | ecosystem: Host-associated > Mammals > Digestive system > Stomach > Rumen ...
TAATACAAGAGGGGAAAGATGGCGCAGACGCTAATCACTTCCACTGTACTGCTAATATAGGAAAGTATTATGGTATGAAGAAAAATGCTAATGGTAAATGGTGCTTTGTATATGAGAAATCATTAACACCTGATGAAGCATTTTATATTGATCCTAAATTTAATAATATAATAAACGCTAAAGGCTATAATTTTAAGGAGGTGCCAACAATGAAAAGAGTAGGAAATCCAGTTCCTAGAAACACTAAAGTAAATCAAATAGAAGTATTACCTACTGCAACTAGTCTAAGAGCTAGAAAAGAACCAGGAACATCTGGAGAAGTACTTGGTTATATCAATGTAGGAATATATGACATTGAAGATACTGAAGGTGCAAAAGACGGTTATGACTGGTATAAGGTACAAGGTATGTGGATTGCATACAGCCCTGATTGGGAAGTACTTTTACCAAAAGAAGAAAAGACACCAGAGGAAATACAAATAGAATATAAAATACGTATCTTAACTGCTATTGATGAGTTCTTAGATAGCTTAATAATTTGAGACAACATCGAGACAACATTTTTATGAAAAACAGTTAAAAACAGTGGGGTTGGAGAATATAAAAAACCTATAAAATCAACGTAAAATCAAGCTATAAAACGTTAAAAATATTCTCCCCGACTCCACCATTAATAAAAATAACCCTTATTTTATAAGGGTTTTATTATTTTATAGTTGCTCGAGACAACACTTGAGACAACATTTTTCAAAATTTTAATTTATTTATGTAATCAGTAAGCGTGTTTAAATCACTCTTATACATGTGTGAGTATGTATCTAGTGTAATAGATACTTTTGAGTGTCCTAGATACCTAGAAACGAGTGTAATAGGCATGTTCTGATTAATAAGTAAACTAGCACAACTATGTCTAAAGTCGTGTATACGAATAGTACGTAAATTAGCTAGTTTAGAATACTGCATATTCTTGTTAGATATGTTAGTGTCTTTAAATGGTGTTATACCACCAAAAACAAACCAACTATTTCCAAAATTAGTATATTTCTTATACTTTTGGAAATTTATTTCCAATTGAGACATAATATTATCAGGAATCGGCAATATTCTATTTGAAGTTTTTGTTTTTGGAGAGGAAACATAAAATTCAGTACCTTTTAATTTAGTGGTTAGTGTCTTCGTGATACTAACCTCTTTTTTTATTGGATCAATGTCTGTATAAGTTAGTGCTTGTAGTTCTCCTTTACGAAAGCCCATAAAGTATAGCATATCGAACCATAAACGCCACTCGTCATCATTAATGACACTTCTAAATTTAGTGTACTCATCAAACGTGTAGAAATCCATTTCCTTTTTAGTGTTTCTAAGAGTAATATTCTCAATGAACTTTAACATCTCATCACTCGTATTATGGTATTTATTAGAATACTTGATTAAACAACGTAGCATACCTAGTATTTTGTTCTTATAAATTGCTGATAGATCCTTCTTTTCTATTTCGTTGTATAGCTTATTATATATGTCTAGGTTAAAATCATTTACTCTAACGTTGTCTATTGGCTCTAAATGACCGTATAACACGTTATATTTAACGAGAGACTGTGGTTTAATCTTAGGCTTCATATACTCGTAATATTCACGTTTAACGTCTTTAAAAGTGATTCCACTACGGTTAACCTTATTCTCTGATACTTTTAATCTATATATAGCTTCCTGCTCTTTAGCTTCCTTAGCTGTCATATATCTAGGAGACTGATACTGTATTGTTTTACCATATATATCTTTATATCTAATAATAAAGACGTACTTACGCCCATCCTTAGTTGGAGTTCTCTTAGTTATCATTGAATCTCAAATCCTTTTTTATCAAATCATCGATAGAAACGCCAAAAAAGTTTGCTAAGTTTGCTAAATCTACTGCATTTGGTTCTCTAATACCTTTTTCCCAATTCCCAATTGCAGTGTTACCTTTATTACACACTTTGGCTAATTGCTCTTGTGTAATTCCTTTTTTAGTTCGCAAATATTTTATGTTGGTAGCTATGAAAGTCTGCATATCTTCACCTCTAAGCCTTATTATATACGCATTTACACATTTTGTGAAGAAATATATTGACATCCACAAAACGTGGAGTTATAATTGTATCATAGAAAGGAGAAAGATAGGATGAAATTTACAAACGATCCAAAGAGAATAGCAGCTAATATCAGAGCCGAAAGAAATAGAGCTAATCTATCACAAGAAGAAGTTGCTGCTAAGCTAGGTTTAACAAGAAAAACATATTTAACTTATGAAGAAGACGCTTCTTTATTAAGATTAAGAAACCTAGTAATACTTGCCGATATGTTTGGGTGTGATATAAATGCTTTTTATTTGCCTTAGAAGTCCACAAAACGTGGAATATAAAGATAAAAAAAGAGCACCCAAAGGTACTCAAAGAAAATATAAATGTTAATCAACGAGTCTTTAAAAAAGAAAGGAGTGTGAAAAATAACACCACTTTATTCGAGATTAACGCCTTTATAATAGCACGTTTCTCTGAATAAAGCAATATTAGAACAATTGGAGGAATCATGACAGTAGTAAGAGTAGTAAAAGACAAGAACTTTATAACAATGGGTAAATATCATTTAAAAGAAAAAGATATGAGCCTAAAAGCAATTGGACTATTAAGTATAATGTTAAGTTTACCAGAAGATTGGGACTATTCAGTTAATGGGTTAGCTGCTATTCGCAAAGAAAGTAGAAACACAATTAATGAAATATTGAACGAACTAGAAGAATTTGGTTATTTAACTAGAACACGTATTAGAGATAGCAAAGGAAAGCTGCAAGAAATCGAGTATGTGATATACGAGAGTCCAAATCTCAAAAATCGAGATATGGAAAATCAAGATCTTGATAATTGGGAACAATTAAATAATAAAGAATTAAATAACTTAAATAATAAGAAAGAAAATATAAAAGAAAGATTTAAGAAACCTACTTTAGAAGAAGTAGAAGCATACGTTAAAGAACGTAACAGTAGTGTTAACCCAAAAGTCTTCTTTGATTATTACGAAGTAAATGATTGGAAAGATATTAAAAACTGGAAGCAAAAGTTAATAACATGGGAAACACATCAACGTAGTAATAAACAAGAGCCAAAAGAAACACTGCCTAATTGGTTTAATAAGGAGCCTACTAAATCTGAAATTAGCGAAGAAGAAGAAAAAGAGTTTCAAGAATTACTAAATAGCTTTAGTTAGGAGGCTATATGAGAAAGCCAAGAACAAAAGACGATTATTGGTATCAGAAGATAATGGACGCTGAACCTAAAAAAGTATATCGAGAGTGTCCTAAATGTGGATGTAGAGTTGGAATACCAATAATCTACAATACAAAGTTTTGCTATATGTGTGGCAGCACCATATATGCAAGTTGGAATAAAAATGAAGCTGCCAAAAGAAAATATAAATTTATTAAAGAGTTAGAAAAGAAAGGAATCAAAGCAAATGATAAAAAGATTATTAGAAAAAAAAGAATACAAAAAGAGATACAGAGAACTACAAAAGGTAGTAAATGATCTACTACTAGAGAAACATAAACTAATTGAAGAAAATGAGTTCTTCAGAAAAGAGATAAGAAAATTAACTAGAGAAAGGAACATAATGCGTGGTGGAGTTGCTAGATAAACCATACTTAACAATAAAAGACGTTATGGAACTAACTGGTGTTGGTTACAAATCAGCAAGTGGAATAGTAAAGCACGCCATAGACTTAGCAAAGTTTCAAGACTATTTACTACCTAGAACAAACAAGTTGATAGCACCAACGAAGATAATACGTGAATTGTTAAAAATATGAGGTGAATTATGAGTATATTTAAAAACTTTTATAAAGAATATAAAGAACTACAAGACGAAGTAAAGTACTACTCTAGGGAGAACTTCTTAAAAGAAGAACGTTATAGAAAACTAAACAGAGAATATAAGCTACTAGAAAAAGAGAATCAAGAACTAAAGGAAAGATTGGAGGTATTAGAACATGGAAGAAAGACTACCAGGGGAAAACGTAACACTAGAAACAAGAGTACTAGCAAACGAATCAGTAAATAAAGAAGTTAGATACACACAAATACTAGACGTGCTAGGTGATAGAGAAATGACAGCTAAAGAGATAGCTAACGAAATGTGGATGAGAGAAATAATACCTACAAATGAACGTAATTTCGTTTCACCAAGATTAACGGAGTTATGTATATCTGGAATAGTTGAACCAGTAGGAAAGAAGAAATGCTATTGGACTAATAAGACAGTAACAGTATATAGAAAGCGTGAAATAAATGGATGATATATACGTAAAAAAAGAAGACTTAAACAGATGGGTAGCTAAATACTTTAAAGATAAAGAACTAATAAGCGTTGGTGAACTAATAGGCTGCATAGAAGACCTAGACAGCGAAGTAGACGCATTAAAAGACAAAATAAAAGACATAGAAAGAGATATAGAAGATAACTATAAACCAATTGATCCAGCAACACAGTATAACATTAACGAGAATTGGTTTCATTAATGGAGGGAATTATGGAAAAGAAAGAAAATATGAATTTATACGAAAAACTAATGAATATACAAATGGAGCTAAAAGCACCAAAGAGCCAAGTAAACCAGTTTGGAGGTTTCAATTATAGAAATTGTGAAGACATACTAGAAGCAGTAAAGCCACTATTACAAAAGTATAGATGTACTTTGAAAGTATCTGATGAACTAGTAAACATTGGTGGTAAGAATTACATCCAGTCAACAGCAAGATTAATTGACTTAGACAGTGAAACGAGTATTGATAATACTGCTTATGCTAGAGAAGCTGATTCTCGTAAAGGTATGAGCGAAGAAATGTTAACAGGTAGTTGTTCTAGTTATTGTCGTAAGTACTGCTTAAACGGACTATTCTTGATAGACGATACAAAAGACGTTGATTCAGAGAATATAGAAGAACTACAAAAAGAAGAATTAGAAGAACATTTAAAACTAATTAGTGAGTTTAACAAACTAGCTGATGAAGTAAATCTAAATAGAGAAGCATTATACGAAAAACTAGGAGTTAAGAGCAATTCTGAACTACCAAACAGCAAATTAAAAGAACTAATTGGAACAATGAAAAAGAAAAAGGAGAGTAAATAATGAATCTTGATGAATTTATTGAAGAAGCTCCAAAAGGAGAACTAGTTGAAGTAAAAGAAGGTACTCTAATTGTTGCAAAACAAATGCAAGACAAGATTATAGAACTAGAAACAAAGAAAAAGGAGTTAGACAATGCTTCTAAAGAAATGAAAAAACAACTTGAAGAAGTTATGAGAAACAATAGCATAACTGGTTACGAATCAAATGATAAACGTATCAAAATATCTCTAGGAGAAGATACAACAGTTTATGACTTAGACAAAGACATGTTATGGGAGAAATACCCTGATATATACAGAGAGTGCAACGTAAAAGAGACTAAACGTAAAGGATCACTAAGAATAACAATTAGGGAGGAAGAATAATGGATTTAATAAACGTAGATAAGAACGGAAACAACTTGCCAGTAAGAGTTTACCGAGACGAAAAAGGCAAATATACAGTAGCAATACCAAAGAAAGTTGGAGAAGAATATCAAAATAGATACTTTCCAGTAGAGTTCTTAAAAGGAGTAGAACTTGAAAACAAATCAGAAATAATCATAAAACACGCATTTATGACGTGGTTTGATTGGGAGTATGAAGACAAAAAGGGAACTAAATTCTTATTTAAGATAACAGCATTTGAACAAGTTGAAAGCAAACAAGAAAAGCCTGAAGAAGTAACACCACAAAATATAGATAAGTGGGAAGCAGGCAAGAACATAGAAATATCAGAAGACGAGCTACCTTTCTATTAGGAGGTAGCTAATGGAGAGATTAACTTTAGAAGAAGCTGCAAAGGAACTAGATAAACTAGAAAACGATAAGAATTATTGGGAGAATCGTCTTGAGCAAATAGTTAGTCTAACAATGCCACGTAGTACTGATATAGAAAACGAGAGGGTGGATGGTGGTGCTAGAATAGACAAACTACTAAAATACACCGAACTAAAAGAAGAACTAGGAATAGACGATACTCTAAAATACATAAACGATAAGATACTAACATTGAATCAATGGATCGAGGGAGAATTAAAACGATTAAATAAGTATGGAGAGACCGAAAGACAAATAGTGTATCTAAGAGAGCATAAAAAGATACGAGATAAATACACCAATAGAATAAGACCAATGACATGGCACGAGATAGCACGAGAGACACATTATTCTGAAAGGTCAGTTAGATACTTTTATGAAAATGCAGTAAAACAAAGAACGAATCTATAATCTCAGGGGGAGTGGTTGAGATTGGAGAAGAAAATGGAAATACGAGACGTTAGAGAAGAATTAAATAGAGTGCTTATTAAGACGAATTTTGAGGATCATAACAACAAGAAATATTACAAAGTATGTAGAGAAGACTTAATAAGACTGTGTATAAAACTAATAAAGTTAATTGAAAGGGTAGACAATGAAGGAAATTATAGAAAGACTAAAGATTTGTATTAAACGCAATAGACCAATGCTAATTAGACCAGAAGACGCAGAAAAGATACTTGTCGAGCTAGGTATAAGAATATGAAAATAACATACACTAAAGAAAACACGCATATAGAAGACAGCTATCAAATAAAACTTAGGAAATCAATGGAGAACGAAATAGAGTGGGTAAAAGATTGTCGTAAGGCAAGAAAATACCCCGTAACAAGAACTACTAACTCATACGTTAGAGAGTGGAAAGGACATAATCGTTTGTATAATCTCGGACTATTTAGAGAAAGAACTAAAGATGTAGACTTAGAAGAAAATATTTCATTATGGAAAGAGATTATATGGATGATACTAGGAATATGAACGGAGAAATATTAACGCTAGAGACAGCACAGAAACTAGCAAGAATCGACATAACACTAAAATACATTGACGATAGATTAAGAAAAGCATATACAACGTATAACTTAACTGGAGACGCAGTAGTTATGTTACAGTGCGTAGAAGCGTTATTGAAAGGAGATTTGAAATGGAAAGACTCACAAATATAACGCCAATTGATGAATACTACAATGACATGACAAAAGACGAGGTATACGAATCATTTTTCAATACATATCAATTACTAGACTTGTTTTGGAAACAAATGGATGATTTAGAGTTTGCTTTAAACACAGTAAAAAAGACGAAAGATACAGTTAAAGTAGATCAAGTGCTTGATATTCTAGAAATGCAAGAGAAAGAACGTATTGCAGTAATGAACGAACATTTAAGAGAAAAAGAGGTTGTAATTGTATGCAAAGAGAAAGAGAACTAGAAGAAAAGATAATCGTTTTAAGAAACTATCAGAAAGTTAAAGATAAGAAAATGAAATTAATGGAAGATAGAATTGATAGACAAAATAAAATAATAACTTTGAATAAAGAGAGAATTGCAGTAGCAAATAATTACATAGATCAAGTTATTATGTATAAAGCGCCTAAAGAGTTGTGGGAATATTTAGAAAGATTGCAAGACATAATAAATGGAAATAATTGGAGTGAATATGAAAGAAGAACTTAAACAATTTGATATAGACATAGATAGCATTAAAGAAAATAACGATTTGATAGGTAATATTTATGAAGCTATAAGACAAATGCAAGAATATACTTTAAAAGATAGATTTGAGGTAGTGCTAAATAACAATTTAATAGAAGTAAAAGAAAAAATGACCGGTTTTAAAACGTTACTAGGTTGTAGAATATCTTATGACAATTTAGATAAAAATATATCATTTATTGTAAGAGAAGATACGGAACCAACTTATGAAGAATTGGCAAGAAGAATAAACAAAGCAATTTCAAAATTAGAGTGTATGTTTGCAAATGGAGACGAAAAAACAATACTTGATGACTTGTTGGAAATAGACAAAGTTTTAAGAGGCAGTGATGATAATAGAACATATTAAATTTAAAATTAGATTATTTATAGTCAAAATTATATATAGATTTAAACATAAAAGAATTACAGTAATATACAAAAATAAGGAGAATAACAGTGAACGAAACAATATATTATGAGTGCAACGAGGAAAATTACAAGTTTGTATTAAATGAACTTAATAGTAAAGACAAAGAAATAGAAAGATTACATAACATAATAAAACAATATGAAGAATATTTAATAGCAAGTTTTAATACATCACAAGATACAAAATATCTTGATGATTTAATGAAATTAAAAGAACTAAAAGGAAGTGATAAAGAGTGACAGGAAAAGCTAAACAAGAGTTATTAGATAAAGCAATAAAACTTGATTATAAAAGTAAAATACCACTATTAAAAGGAATATTTATTATTCAAGAAAGAACTTTGCACGATAGTGGTTATAGAATAATGAATATAATAGGACATACTGAATATAAAAAAGAATTAGAAGATTTTAAATATTATTCTATAAGTTGTTGTAGTGACGTTGTAGATTTTAGTCCATTATTTGAAAAATATATAAAGGGTAATTATTCTATGGGAGATATTCATTTAGATATAAATAAACATGGAATAATACATATATGGACAAATAGCAATAAATGGTTAAAATGTTGGGGAACTAATTTATCTAGTTGTGGTTTTGAATTTGTCGATTCGGAAAGTGAGGTAGAATAATGGAAACAATGATAATAATAGCAATACCAATAATAATTGGAATACTATTGCAGATAATGATAGATAACAGGAAAAGCAAGAAATGAAAGAACAATATAGTTGGAATTACAATATCAAGATCAAAACTAAACAAGGTTTATATGAATACGAAGATAAGTTAGAGAACATAGAAAAGTTAATAGAAGAACATAGGAACGAAGAAGATTTAGAAATAAGTGCAACAAAGGAGGAACAATGCAAGAAGAAAGTATTGAAAAAGCAATTGAGATAATATCAGACAATATCTACAATTCAAACATAAACGTAGTAGACAAATACGAGCTACTACTGAATATAAGTTATTTTCTAACACATTACGAAGAACAAACAAAGTCTAAAGTGATGAAGAAGGTACTTAAAAATGAGTGATTTTTGGTTAGGGTTCAGTGATTTTTGGTTAGGGTTCTTTGCCGGTTATGTAGTAGCAACAATAATAGACGTAATAGTTGAATTAATATGTATCAAGACCGGTAGGAGTGATATAAACACATGGGTAATTGAAAACAAGTCAAATGAGCCACCAAACGAGCCGATAGACGAAGATTAAGTAAAAGATAGTATAAAGTATCGAGAAAGAAGAAAAATAAAAAATAGAGGTATTTAAAGAAGAAAGGAGAACAATGTTAAAAATATTAGAATTATTTGGTGGAATCGGTGCTTGTAGTAAAGCACTAGAAAAACTGAATATAGATTATGAAATTGTTGATTATGTTGAGATAGATAAATATGCAGTAGCTAGTTTCAATGCTATACATAACACAAACTTTGAACCACAAGATGTATGTAACTGGGACAAAGACATAGAAGTTGATTTAATTATGCACGGATCACCTTGTCAAGACTTCTCACTAGCTGGCAAACAAGCAGGAGGAGACAAAGACAGTGGGACACGTAGTAGTTTAATGTATGAAACATTAAGAATAGTAAATAAATTAAAACCCAAATATGTTATTTGGGAAAATGTAAAAAACTTATTAAGCAAGAAACATAAACATAATTTTGATGAATATATTGCCGAAATGAGTGGGGGGGGGTACACTTCTTACTATCAAGTATTAAATGCTAAAAATTATGGTATACCACAAAACAGAGAAAGAGTTTTTACAATATCAATTAGAAACGATATAAAAAAAGATTTTAAATTCCCACCAGCTCAAGAGTTAAAATTAAAATTAAAAGATATGCTGGAAGAAAACGTTGATGAAAAATATTATTTATCAGATAAAATGATAAATTATATCAGTGCAACTGGAACAGAAAATTTTAAAAATAATGATAGTAAAATTAATTTAGAAATTGCTAGACCAATTACAACAGACCAAAACAAAAGAGCAGGAACAACTAATTATTTAAGTGAAGATTTACCTGAAAATTATGATTTAAATGGGAAAGCATACTTAAGAAATTTTGGAAGTAAAGGAAAGCTACAAAAAGAAGATTATTGCGACACGTTGACGGCTTCAATGGGAACAGGTGGGGGCAATACTCCAATTGTTATAAGAAAATATGGTGTATTTGATAATGAAACACAAAAGCACCAAGCTGGATCAGTTTATGATAAAAATGGGCTAGCACCAACTTTAGACACAATGCAAGGGGGGTATAGGCAACCTTGTATAGAAGTTAATAATATAATTCAAGTGGGGCAATTAGATTTAACTGATAAAGAACCGAACCCACAAGACGGAAGAATATATGATTATACAGGGTTAACACCTACGATAGACACAAAACACACCCCTAAAATACTTATAAAAAATGCTACTAAAAAAGGTTATTTGGAAGCGTTTGACGGTGACGGCGTAGATATTTCTGGACGTATGCAATACCACCGAGGAAACGTACAAAAAAATATGTCTCAAACGATAACCACCCAGGGGGGGGACAATGTAGGAGTAGTTCTTTATGAATAATTTGAGAATCAGAAAACTTACTCCAAAAGAGTGTTGGCGTTTAATGGGCTTTGATGATGAAGACTTTGAAAAAGCTTCTAAAGTAAATAGTAATACTCAGTTATATAAACAAGCTGGAAACAGTATTGTTGTAAATGTATTAGTAGCAATTATAAAAGAATTATTATTTTAAAACAAAAAAAGAGAAGCTATAAGCTTCTTTTTACATTGATCTTAATTTTTCCATAGCATATCTTATAAAATCTGCGTTAGTCATGCCTTTACGTTTTAACATTTCTTTTAATTCTGCGTATTCTTCTTTTTTTATTTTAGCACCAAATGTAACATAATTTTCTTGCGTGTATCTTAATAAATAATCTAGTCTGTCTTTGCTTGGTTTATTCCTCTCCATTGATTTCACCTCGTTATTATTATATCACGTTATACATTAATGTCAATTATATTAATATACCAGTTCCAGAAATATCAAAGCCGATCCATTTTGTTGTAGGTTGTTCTTTTACATATATATCTTTTAAACTTTTATAACAAAGTAATTCGTCATTTTTTAAATAATATCTTTCTATTTTGTTTACTGCTGTTTCTTTCTTTTTACTTGCTATTTTAAATATTCTATTATCTTCTAGAGTTATAGTCCATAATGTTGTAGCTTTCATTTTAAAATCTCCTTTCTGATTCCACAATTGCATATTTTGGTAATTTGTCCCATTTATAATAATCAGCTAACCATAAATCATTTTTTATTATTTCTTTTAATCTATTTTGTGCTATTTCTTCGGATGGACAAGAGCACATACAAAGCCCATTTGATAATAATATTATGTTATAAAATCTTTTCATTATTTATTTTCCTCCGTTTCATCGTCTAATGATACATATTGATAACTTCCATTTACTTTTCTAACACGATATAATTGTTCTTTTCTACTGTATTCTGAAGCTTGAAATTCTTCTAGCAAATATTCTTGTGCTTCTCTATGTGTGCAAGGCTCATCAGTAAAATTCTTATAAAAATTTACTGGTATTTTAAAATAAACAATGTAGTTAATAACTTCTAGTGGGCTTTTAAACAAACTTTCTTCACACATAAAATATTTTTCGTATTGTTCTGCAAATTTTGGGTATTGTTTTATAAACTCCTCTGTGAAATTGTAGCATTTTCTACAATCTCCAAATTTTAAATGTATGTAATTGTCCTTTGCCCCGTAATAATCTATATTTTTATTAATATCTAACTTTTTCATTTTTATATTTCCTCCTTTAATAATCGGCTAGCGTAAAACATTGGAGCCATGCTATAACTAGCTGTTTTTATATATTCTTCATCACAATATGGATCAATATGTATTTTTCTTGTTTTCTCTTTTGTTTCTCCTTCTTCTATGTATGTTATTGTTTTATCTGTTCTTTTAATTACTTCCATCCAGAAAGTACTATCAGCGTCACAAATAAATCTTGTTATATATTTTTTTCCTATTTCAAATTTTTTCATATTTTTATTTCCTTCTTTCTCTTAAATAGTCGGAGGCTTTACCTTACAACCTCCGGAGGTTCTTTCATTTTTTAACATTTATATTTTCTTTTATCTATTTGCCCAGTAGCCATGTGTTGAAACATGATCCCCGTATCTTTTCCAGTATTTTTTTAATCTTTCAATATATTGTTCTTTTCTATCGTTCATTAACTCGATGAAGTCTTTTTCTTCTTCAATTGTTAAATATCTTTTAAAATATCTTTCGTCTTTATCGTGAGCCCAACCACAAGCCACAACGTTTTCATGTTTGTAATAATGTGATGTAAAATAGATCCCGTTATAATCATATTGACCACTAGCACAACCATTATTATTTAATCTTTCTTTTTCTTTTAGATATTCTTCTAAATTTCTACCAGGTATATTATACCTATTGTATAAAATGAAGTTGTTTTCTGTTACTTCTGGCGCTTCTGTTTCATCGTCATAATACATTGTTTTTTCAATTGATATTTTATTAACTTTTTCTAGTTCTAATATTAAACCGTCTTTTGTTTTGTAAAAATCATAGCTCTTTAGTAAATAATCTTGCATTTTTTCATCGTTCCATAATTCTTTAGCTAGATCTTTCTTTTCGTCTTCTGTTAATTCAATAATATTTTCTAATTTTTTTGTTTCTTGTGTCTTTTCGATTGTTTTGCTTTCTCCGTTGTAATTGTTTGACTTATACCAACATTTTTTAATACTGTGCCATTTAAAACCGTTATTTTTTAATATGTTTCTTTCTTCTGGTGTTGGTATACCTTCAAAGTATAGCTCGATTCCGTTTTTCTCCTCGTTTTTTCTTTCTTCGTATTTTGTTATAATATTTTTCATTTTCTTTACCTCCTATAAATCAAATATTATTTTAAAATTTCTTTATTTCCGTACTTGCTTATTATTTCGGCTAACACTAAGAACAAAGCAACATTTATTATTTTTGATATTATAAATATTGTTGTGTCTTCACAGTCAGAACCGAAGAAGAAGAAAAGCAACATTTCAATTGTCATTAATATATAAGTTGGTGTTTTCTTCAATTGGTATTTTTTCATATTTTCAACTCCTTTTTTTCTTTGTTCTTAATGTATCACGTTATACATATATATTTTTAACATTGATCTTGTGAACTTCTCAGCCGGTTTTCTTTCCTTTACTTGCCACACCTGAATTGGTATCGTGTAGGGGAGTGCCTCGTTCTTCAATGTCAATTACATTGTATCACGTTATACATATAAAGCCAATAGCAATTTTTCAATTGCTTTTAATCAGTTGTCATGTTGCCTTGATTTGTTGCACTCTTTCCAACTGACACATTCATTGTATCACGTTATACGTTAGTAGTCAACAAAAAAATGAAAAAAAGTTTTCACGAGATCTAGAGAAAGTACACGAAACCCATATAAAATAAGGACAAAACGAGTGTAAAAAAATTTTGCAAATTATAGCAACTTTGCCAACTCTTGCCACTTTTTAGGTAGTATACTATATATAGTGATACAAGATATACAACGGAACTAAACCGACAGCAAGCAACATACTTGTTGCGCTACTAGATAGGTGATATTATGATTAACAAATCAAAACATAGCAACAAATTAACCGAAGAAGATAAAAAAGACATAATAACTCAATACGTCTTAGATAGAAGCATAGAGAACCAAGAGACAATATGCAATAAATACAACATTACACGTCAAACAATTTGGAAACTATCGAAGACTATAAACGAAGAACAAAGAAATCAGATTATCAATGATAGTATAAAAGAGTACAACAAGGAGTTTACGAAAAAGACGGCACTAATCATTGATAAGATACTAAACAGAATAAACAAAGAACTAGACGAAGCCGACAAGATACAATTAAGCCAGTTAACAACGTCTTTAGGTATTCTATACGATAAAATGAGATTAAATGAGAATTTAAGTACTAGCAATAATAGTATAAATATAAATATTAAGATAGAATAATTTACTTCCTATAATACACATTATGTTGCCTTGTAGAGCAACCTAGCCGAGCGTGTCAAGGCGCTAGAGAGGCGCTATGGAGTAGTACATACATACAGATATACGCACTCCCCTCCCTATATACGCCACCCTCAAAAACGGGACTCCAAACACGCCATAGGGTACCTATATATACACATACACACATACCTAAAACAAATGAGTATAACAGGATCGATAAATTGTTATCTTAAATATAGCATAATAAGAAATAAAAGTAAATCTAAATGATTCCTTTCTATAATAAATGACGAGCATTCATGTCAATAACTGTTGCATTCACCTCCGTACATAAGTACACTGGAGCAAGCCACTTGATAGGTGGCTTAATGATTATTACTAGCAATGAGGTAGTAGTCATTAATAGATCTATCAGAAGAAGCAGTTCTCAAAGGTCTCTGCACAAAAGAGCTTACCCGTATTGGCACATTAGCCGTATGCTACTTATTAACCCCTTATGAGTAGCATTGAGTAGATATATTTCACCTGCCAAGGTTAAAAAGGTAAACTATTGCAATAGTGTATATCTATTCAATGGTGCTTATAAAGTACCCCCCCGGTATCTAACGATACGGGGTATTTTTTTATAACTTTTCTGAGGTACTATACCTCGAGAACTGGAGAGAATATGATAGAATTTACTGTTTATGGTAAGATACAACCGAAACAAAGACCAAAATTTGTGAGAAAAGGTGCATATATACAAACATATACACCGAAAGCTACTTTAGATTATCAAAAACTAGTAGCTGATAGTTATTTGGAAGAATATGGTAACTTAAAACCGTTAACTGGAGCACTAATCATGGAGATTAATGCTTTTTTTAATGTACCAAAGAGCTATTCTAAAAAAAGACGAGCAGAACTAGTTGGAAAACCAAATACACAACATAATGGAGACGTTGATAATATTGCAAAGAGTATTTTGGATGGACTAAACGGAATTGCTTATGATGATGACACGATAATATATGATCTACATATAAGAAAGTACTACTCCGATGATGATAATGAGAGAGTTGAGGTAAAAATATGGAAAGATTGATATATTGTTGGTTTGGTGGAAACGAAAAGTCTGACATAATTAAGAATTGTATCGAATCTTGGAAAAAATGTATGCCTGATATAGAAATAATTGAGATAAATGAGAATAATTTCAATATTCATTACAATAAATACGTTGAAGAAGCCTATAAAAACAAGAAATGGGCGTTTGTATCAGATGTAGCTAGATTATGGGCGTTATATGAATTTGGAGGTATCTATTTAGATACTGACGTGTTAGTTTATAAAGATTTGCGTGATTTAGCAAAGAATTGTGTAGCATTTACGGGTTTTGAACAACCTTATTACCCAGTATGTGCAGTAATGGGTAGTGAGCCTAAAAATGAAATAATTAAGCAAATGTTAGATTGGTACAACGATAAAATATTTGAATTAAAAGAAAATTGGTATGATTACACTACAAATACAGTAATAATGAGTGAAATACTCGCAAATAATGGAATTGATAGAAATAGATTTGAAACACAACAAGTACCAAACATGAAAGTATACGATAAAAAAACAATGGACGAGTACTGCAAACATTTAATGTTAGGATCATGGGGGTAATATGTTCAAGAAAAAAGAAAAACAAAAGAGTTTATACATATACCACTCTAGATTTTGTGAAATTGGTGGCGTAGAAACGTTTTTATACAATTTTGTGTTAAATCTATGGGAATATTACGATATAACAATACTTTATGATACTGGAGATTATAAACAAATACGAAGATTTATACCATACGTTACTCTAGAACACTATGATAAGGGTAAAAAATACGAGTGTGATATATTTATTCGTAATTCTGTTTGGGGAACAGTACCAATTAACGTAACTGCAAGAGAAAATCGTTATATTGAGATGAGACATGCAAATTATAAGTATTTACACGATAATAAGATACTAGAAGCACAATATAAACCATTTAGTAGAACTAATGAGGTTGTTGGTTGTGGTTATTTTGTATCAAAAATGAGCAAATTAGTGCTAAAAGACAACCCTACAACGATTCAGAACATACTAGCGCCGACTATCAAAACAAATAAAGTATTACATTTAATCAGCTGTACGAGAATTGATCCGGACAAAGGTGAAGAAAATATGAGAACTTTATGTGAAATGCTAAGAGCAGCAAAGATAAAGTTTGATTGGAAGATATTTACTAACGGACCACACGGTTTAGAGGGTGAAGAAATACATTATTATGAGCCTCGTTATGATATATGGGACTATTTAGCTGACGCTGATTACACCGTTTTACTATCTAAAACAGAAGGACTACCATATACAGTACAAGAAAGTTTACAATATAAAACTCCTTGTATCGTAACAGATATACCGGGTTGTACTGAATTAGTGCAGGATGGTATTAACGGCTATGTGGTGCCTCTTAATATGAAATTTGACGTAAGAAAACTATTAAAAATACCAATTCTAAGTGATTATGATAATCACGCTAAAGAAAAATGGTTAGATTATCTCGGAGGAGGAGTATATATGAAAAAAGTTGCAAAAAAAGAAGAAACAATGAAACTAATCAAGATGGAAGTAATAAATACTGATGAATATGATAGATATGGTGAAATTGTTAAACTAACACCAAAGAATAATAAACTATTAGGTTGGGTAATTGCAGGAGATATTCTTGAAGTTACTGATGAAATTGCCGAAGATTTATTAAAACGTAATTTAGCAAAAAAGATTGATGAATAATGGCAGAAGATAAAGCATTAGACGTAAAAATAACTAAAAAACAAAACGAATTTATGACTAGTGAAGCCTTTGAAACACTATTCGGAGGTGCAGCTGGTGGTGGTAAGACATACGCACAAATAATAGACGCACTTGTTTATGCTTGTAAGTATGCCGGTAGTAAGCAAATAATCTTTAGGCGTACCTTTCCAGATTTGGAACGTTCTGTAATAAGAACGACACAAAGCCTATACCCTAGAGAAATTGCTAGTTATAACTCTGCTAAACACGTTTGGACATTTAAAAATGGTAGTTTAATAGACTTTGGTTATATTGATAACGAACAAGACGTGTATCAATACCAATCAGCTGAATATGACGTAATTCGTTTTGATGAATTAACACATTTTACTGAATACATGTATGTATATATGATTTCACGTTGTCGTGGTGCTAATGAGTTTCCTAAAAGAATAAAAAGTTCGACTAACCCGGGTGGAGTTGGACACGAGTGGGTAAAAGCACGATTCATAGATATTGGTAAGCCAAATGAGATACATACAGTAAGAAATGAAGTGGGAACACAAACAACAAGAGTGTTCATCCCTAGTTTTGTAACTGATAATAAATATTTAATGGAAGCCGATCCTGATTACATAAAACGTTTGGACGCTTTGCCTGAAAAAGAAAGAAAAGCGTTAAAGGATGGTAATTGGGACATATTTGACGGGCAATATTTTACTGAGTTTGATAGAAAAATTCATGTAATAGAGCCTTTTGAGATACCACAGGAGTGGGACAGATACAGAACTATCGACTATGGTTTAGATATGCTATGTTGCCTATGGGTTGCAATTGATCCAAAAGGCAACGAATATGTCTATAAAGAGTTATACGAGCCTAATTTAATCGTTTCTAAAGCAGCAGCTAGAATATTAGAGGTGAGTGGTGATGACAAAATTAAGTTTACTTATGCACCACCGGACTTATGGAATCGTAGAAACGATACTGGAAAGAGTGCTTGTGATATATTTCGTGAAAATGGCTTGATATTAAGACGTAGTGCTAATAATAGAGTGCAAGGATGGTATGCAGTAGCCGAACATATAAAGCAATATGAGGCAACTGATGAGCAAACCGGAGAAACATATATAACTAGTAAGTTAAAGTTTTTTAATACTTGCATAAATATAATTAGAACTTTGCCAATAATACAACACGATGAAAAAAATGCTAATGACGTAGCAAAAGAACCACACGAATTTACACATGCACCAGACGCATTAAGAGGCTTTTGTATTGAGAGAACTAAAGCCACGAGAATTATGACGGATGATGAGAGATTATTCCTAGAGAGCCAACAAAATAGACGTAAAGAAGGCATATTAGGTATAGCAGGAGCAGTAGCAACTCGTGGTTATATGAGTTATGGAGGGTAAATGAAAGTATTTGTAATAATTATGTTAGCGCTTTTATTAGCATTTGATATTTTTGTAGTAATTGAATACTTCAAATTGATAAAAGAAAACAAAGAAAAGCCAGTAAAACCGGAACTAACTAGAGAAGAAAAAGAAAAACAAGAGCAATTAAGAAAATCATTTGATAATTTAATGAATTATGATGAGAATATTGCTAGAAAAATAAGAAAGTAGGTGTCTAAATGGAAGACGAAAAAGAAGAAAAAACTGATATTGAGAAAGATTGGGCACTATACGAAGCAGGAATTAGATACAATAACGCATTATATGGTAGTGATAAGAACTACTATGAAACAATAGACGCAAATATAGCATTTGCAAATGGAGATCAATGGAGAAATGTAGTTGCTGATGGACTACCTAAACCAGTATTTAACATAATTAAACGTGTTAAACAGTTTAAAATTGCTAGTTTAAAGACTGATAACATAGCAATTTCAATTAGTCCAATGGAATATAGACCACAAAGTATGGAACCAACCATGCAAGAAAAGGTTAGAGATACTGATTTAGCCAATGCAGAGATAAGAAACATACTAGAAAACATAAATTTCGACTATCTTTCTAGAACACTTTTAGGAGATGGGTTCGATACTGGAGACTGGTGCTTACATTGGTATTTTGATTTTGACGAACAACCATTTAAACAAAGCAACCCAGAAGTAAGAGGTTTAATAAAAGCCGAAATAATAGACGCAACAAATGTAATGTTTGGAAACCCTAACACTAGAAAGGTTGAAAAACAACCATATATCTTAGTTATTGGTAGAGATTTAGTAAGAAATTTGCGTGAAGAATACAAAAAGAACAATAGTGATGAGGGTTGGAGATACATTGAAGCTGATGATGAAACACAGCACCAAATGGGAGACAATGGTAAGGTTGAAGCAAACGCAGATGGTTATAGCAAAGCTTTGTATGTAATTAAGTATTTTAAGAGAGATGGCAAAGTATTTGCACATAAATTCGTACATAATACATATATTTATCAAGATAGAGACACAGGACTAGACTACTACCCAATAGCATTTAATAACTGGGAAGAAGTAAAAGGATCATATCATGGTAGAGCAGAGACTACTGGTATAATACCTAACCAAATAGCAATAAATAAAATGTTTGCTATGGTAATATACCACTTAATGCTAACTGCTTTCCCAACAGCAGTATATGACGCCGATAGAATAGAGAACTGGACTAATGAAATTGGAGCACAAATACCGGTTACTAACCTAAATGGAGATAGTATAAAAAGTATTGCTGGTTATCTAGAACCTGCAACAATGTCTAGTCAAATAATGAACGCTATTGAACTAGCTATGCAGTATACAAAAGAAACACTTGGAGTTGGAGACGCCTCTTTAGGAAACGTAACAATGAATAACGCAACTGCAATAATAGCAATACAAAAGAGTGCAGCAGTTCCATTAGAGAACGTAAAGGCTGCATATTATCAGTTTGTAGAAGACTGTGGAAGAATAATGATTGACATGATGGCTACATATTACGGAAGTAGACCAGTAGTTATTGAATCAGATTTAGGTAGACAAGTAGAAATGTTTGATTTCAGTAAATTAAAAGGTATGTGGTTACATGTTAAAACGGACGTTGGTAGTGCTAGTTACTTTAGTGAAATAGCAAGTATGCAAACACTAGATAACTTATTAAATAACGGTATGATAGAGTTTGTAGAATACTTAAAGAGAATACCGGATGAATTAATTCCTCAAAAACAAGAATTAATCAATAGTATTCAAGCTAAAGATATGTATAAGACTGCTATATATAATTTAATGGGACAATTTATTGATACATTACCACCAGAACAACGTGCTAACTTAATGCAACTAAACCCTGAACAAATGGAACAAACAGTACTAGAAATGATGGGAGCATTAGATAACGGAACAATGGGGATGAGTCAAGTACAAGATATGGAAGCAATTGATATGAACGATCCGGGTTATCAAGAAATAATGGCACCACAAACAATGGTTGAAAGAAATGATACTGAGGCTATGAATAAAGTTGCACAAATAGGAGGACTACAATCGTGAAAAAGAAAGATAAAGTAGTTGAAATAGTTGATGATAGAGACTGGGAAGTTGAATCAGCTATGGAAACATTAAAAAGATATGCAAAATTAGTTGAAGATAAAAAACTCAAAGACGAAGCTATTAAAAAACTTGAAGAAGAAGCAAAGAAATATCAACAAGTAGCAAAAGAAGTTAAAGATTAGATACGCAACATAGGGAAGTAAGAAATTACTTCCTTTTATTGTGCACCTAATTGCACACTGCCAACCATAGCAGGAGAGGAGAATTTATTAAATGGAAAACGAAGTAGAAAACAACACACCAGTTGTTGAAACGGAAGTAACCGATGATGATTTCTTTGATGACGTTAATGATGAAGTCATTAATGACGAGGGAAATCAAACCGAATCAAACGATAAACAGGAGTTAGATAGTAGTAAACCAAACGAAACTAACGATAGTAAATCAGACGATACGGAAGTGGACTATAAGCCACTATTAGAGGCGTTAAGCAAGAAAGTTAAGTACAATGGTGAATCAGTAAATATTGAAAATATTGACGAGCTAATAACCAACTTTCAAAAAGGACTTAACTATGACAAAAAGCAAGAACAATATGAGAACTTGCAAAATAGTAAAGTTGAACAATACGTCTCTAAAAAAGCAAGAGAATTAGGTATGTCAGTCGATGAATATATCGAGCAAGTTGAGAATTATGAGAGAGAGCAAGAAAAGAAGAAAGAACAAGAAAAGCTTGAACAAATGATAAACAACGGAGTACCTGAAGACGTTGCTAAAGAAGTAATTGCAACTAGTCAATTAAGAAAGCAATTACAAGAAAAGGAAAATCAACTAAAAGAACAAGAAGAAAAAGCAAAAGCCGAAAACGACAAAAATAAACAATACGCCGATTTCGTAGAGCAATTTCCTAATGTTAAACCAGAAGATATTCCTAAAGAGGTATTTGAGAAAGCACAATCTAGTACGCTTGTAGAAGCATACAAAGATTGGAAAATCAAAGACTTAGAAACAAAATTACAAATCAAAGAGCAAAACGAAAAGAACGCAAAGAGTGCTATTGGGAGTGTTACCGAAACGGGAACAACGAAAAAACAAGAACCATCCGATCCGTTTCTTGAAGGTTTTGACTCTGATTAAAAATTTATTTAATAAGAGGAGGAAATAATTATGGGCGTTAATTTAGCCGAGAAATACGCTTCAAAAGTTGATGAGCGTTTTAAGTTAAAATCACTAACTGAATCATTTATAAATCGTGATTACACTTGGGAAGGTGTTAAAACTATTCATGTATATTCATTACCAACAGTTGCATTAAATGACTATAACAGAAGTGCAACAAGTAATAGATATGGTAACCCAGCTGAACTAGAAGACACAGTTGCTGACTACACTTTATCACAAGATAAAGGGTTTACTTTCATAATCGACAAAGGAAACAATGTTGACTCTATGAACGTAAGAGGAGCAGGTAAAGCACTTCAAAGAGAAATTGATGAAGTTATCGTTCCTACAAAAGACGCATATCGTCTAAGAAAGATTGCTGCTGGTGCAGTAGGAAATGGTGGTTATGCAAGTGCTAGTGTTAGTGCTTCAAACGCATACGCTAAATTCCTAGACGGACAAAAATGGTTAGATAACCATAAAGTACCACTAGCAGGACGTGTAGCTGCAATAAGTGCTACTTTCTATACATATATTAAACAAGATAGTACATTTATTAAATCTGGAGACATGTCTCAAAAAATGTTAGTAAATGGACAAGTTGGAGAAATTGATGGAGTTAAGTTAATTAAAGTTCCAGATAGTTACTTACCAACTAACTGTGCATTTATTATCACTCATCCAAGTGTAACAGTAGCTGCTGATAAATTAGCAGAATACAAAGTACATGACAACCCACCTGGAATCAATGGAAACCTAGTTGAAGGTCGTGTATACTATGACGCATTTGTACTAGAAGCTAAAAAAGACGGTGCTTATGCTCACTTTACAAGTGGATCAATGTAAGATTAAATCAAAGGAGTTTTTCCTTTGATATAAAGGGGTTACAAATAGTAACCTCTTGATATGAGAGGAGAGATTAAATGAAAGCAATAGAAGTATTCACACAAGCTATGGCTATGATTGATGAAATTAGTGATACAGGAGAACTAGACACAACTTCCGTAGCCGATTACAAAGCAAGAGCTCCTTATATACTAACGTCATTACAAAATGAAATAATTGGTGTTGAAAATCGTTATCGTAAGTATGACTCATATATTAGACCAGTACCAATAACTGATTTAGATAACCAAGACGTACAAGTAGACGATATACAAGCAAACACGTTATTAGTATATGGTTTAGCAGCAAAGTTAATGAGTGATGAAAACAAAGCACTAGCAAACTTTATGCAACAAGAATTTGAACGTTTAAGTGGAATATTCTTGAAACCTAAACCAGTTAAACCAGAATCAAGAGAAGACAAATATGACGCTTCTCTATCATATTAGGAGGTATTTATGAGTACAATACCAACAAATACAGAAATAGCACCATTTGTAATAAAGAAATTTCTAGGTTTAAATCTAACTAACACAGGAGATACACAGATATTAGATGGTGAATCAGGAAATATGACTAACTTCGTAATAACTGATGACTTTAAACTTAGAAAATGTGATGGTTATAAAATGGTTTATGACTTTGAAAACCAAATAAAAGGTACGTACACTTTCAATACTGGAACTGAAACATACCTATTAATAGTTGCAGATGGCAAATTATACAAAATACCACAGTCAAAGCTTGATGATGACTCAGAGTGGGAAGAATTAATTCCAACGTTAGTAGGTAGTGTCGGTGATTACGATACTACCTTTTTTTCTTTTGATAAAAAAGTATACATACTAAACGGACATAAATATTGGTCTTATGATGGAACAACACTAGCCGAAGTAGAAGGTTATATACCATTAGTATATTTCAATGCACCACCAACAGGTGGAGGGACTGAATATGATCCTATAAACCTACTAACGGGAAAGAAACACATGTCATTTAATGCTGATGGAACAGCAACTACATATCAATTAGCCGAAAAAGGTATTGATAGCGTAGATAAAGTTATCGTAAATGCTACTGAGGTATCAACCGGTTATACGGTCAATGCAACTAATGGAACAGTAACGTTTACTACTGCACCAACTGCTGGAACTGATAACGTAGAAATATACTGGACTAAAAACGCAAATACTAGAAGTTATATTGAAGGTATGAAAGCAGGAATTGTTTATGGTGGAGACGTAGACACAAAAGTATTCTTGTATGGTAGTAGTAGTGAACCAAATAGAATACGTTATAGTGCAACTGCAAATGGAGCACCAAGCGTTGAATATTTCCCAGCAGTTAACCAAGTAGATGTCGGTCCGAGCAACTTTATGGTTACTGATTGTACTAGACAATACGATAGATTAATCGTTACTACAAATAGACCAGAAGCATACACGATAGGTATTGATTTAATCAACGTAAATGGTTACTCAACTCCTAGTGTAGTAACGCTACCATTAAACGAAGTACATGGTAATATTGCGTTTGCACAGGGACAAGTAATAAACAATGATCCAGTAACAATAGAAAAAGGGCAACTAATAAGATGGAAGTCAACGAGTATACGAGACGAAAGAAATATGGAAGTTATTTCCGACAAGATAAGAGACGATTTAGTTACTATGGACTTACGATATGCAAAAACTTGTGATTTCCAAGTAAAAAATCAACTATGGTTATCGTATGGAAACAAAGTATACATATATAACTACTACAATAAGACGTTCTCTAGATTAGCATTACCAATAGACGTAGATACAATGCAAGTGGTAGGTAGAAATATGTATATAACAAGTATTCAAGGAGAATTATTCAAGTTTGATAATAACTATCAAACATTTGAAGATTATGCAATAACTGCACATTGGGAGATGAACTTCTCTAACTTTGGACTACCATACCAAAGAAAGACAATGAGAAAACTATGGGTATTAATGCAACCACAATCAAAAGCAAGTGCAGAGATAGGTTATATATCAAATAGAAATGAATCACCACAAAAAAGAACAATATCTTATAAATTAACGTACTTGGATGACGTTGATTTTAGTGATTTCACATTTAAAGTATCAGCAGATCCACAACCTTTTAGGTTAAAAATAAAAGCAAAGAAGTTCACAAACTTAAAAATAACAATAGATAATTCAAATACTGATGACTGTACTATTCTAGAACTTGCTTTAAAACTTGAAGGAAATGGAGAAAGTAAATAGGAGGTAAAAATGGCTTTAACAAAATTAACTACAAACTTAAACAACATACAAGCATTACACGATAGACCAAATGTTACGGATGGTTTAACAGCCGATGAATTAAAAGAGAGATTTGATAAAGCAGGAAATGATATTAAGTCTTATATAAACAACACTTTGACAGAAGAACTTGATGACGCAATAGCAACAACATATTCAAAGGACGAAATAGATGGTATGATTTCCGGTTTGAGTAATACATATTACAACAAAACTCAAATAGATAATACAGTGGCTACATTACAACCTAAGATAACAGTAGGTACTGGAACACCAACAGGTGGTTCTGATGGTGATATTTATATCAAATATTCGAGCTAGGAGGTAATATATGGCAAGATTTGAAGGAACTACAACGCTTCATGGTTATAAATTACGACTAGACGTTAACGAAACAAGTACAGATCCAAGTACAAACACAAGTGTAGTATCGTGGGCGTTGTACATTGTAAATGGAGACGCAAGATTTGCTGCTTCAAAGTTTAACTATGAAGTAACGATAAATGGTTCAAAAAGAGCCGAATATAGTGGTTATGACGTAGATACAACTGACGTAGATAATTACCAACCACATTATTTAACAAGTGGAACTTATACAATAGATCATAACAATGATGGTTCTAAAACAATATATTGTTCTGCAAGTTGTAGTAGTAGTTATACACAATGGTCTCCGGGTAGTGGTTCTTGTGGTGGAGATTTAACTTTAACCACGTTGAATAGATCTGCTAAAATTGATTCCTTTAGTGGTAATGATATAGATACCGACTTTTCAATAGGTTATACGAAATATGTAAACGATTGGACTTATTACTTAACTATGATGATGACCGATAACACTCAACTAGATAGAGTTGTATATAACACAAGTGGTACTATATATAGACTACCGGAAGCTGCAAAAGATATAATTTACAACAAAGTAGGGAATAATGACACAGTAGATATTAAAGCAAAGATAGAAACATACAACGGAGGAACAAAAATTGGAGAAAGTAGTACTATAACAAATACATGTAATATTAACAGAAATGTATGGGTAAATGTAAATGGTACTTGGAAAAGAGGTATACCACACGTCAAAGTAAACGGAGAATGGAAAAAGGGAATACCTTATATAAAAATTAATGGAGAATGGAAGAAGGCGATATAGAGTGAATTATGAACAAGATTTAGCAAAATTAAAAGAAGCACAAAAAAACGCAGCAGTTGCCGATATAGAAGCACAAAGAAATGCTGCACTATCTAATTTACAAGCCGAAGAAGCTAGAATTAAGCCTGAATACGCAGCACAAAGAAGTACTGCAAATGCAAACAATAGAGTTGCGGCTAGAAATTTTCAAGAATATCTAGCAAATACAGGTAGAGCAAATAGTGGAATCGGAGCACAATATGAAATGAGTAGGCAAAACTCATTACAAAATGGTTTAAATGCAATTAATGCAGCAGAAGCTCAAAGTGTAGCAGATATTGCTAGAAGAAGAACTGACGCTGAAAATGCTTATAACACTAACCTAGCAGGAATTAACGCACAAGTTGAAGCTAACTACATTGATAACTTACTTAAACAAAGACAACAACAATGGGAAAGAGAGTTTCAACAAAAACAATTTGATGAAAGTGTTAGACAATATAATCAAAATAGACAAGATAGTCTTAGAAGGGCTTTTAGCTCGGGTGGAGGTAGCAGTAGTTCAAGTAGCAAAACTACTAGCAGTGGTACAACAAATACGACAAATGAAACAAAATCAAATGACTATAACATATCAGCAGTAAGTTCTCCTAGTACATTTAGTTCTAAAACAGCAACACAATGGTATGTTAAGAACGCACAAAACATAAAGACAAAATCACAATTAGATAGCGTAATAGCAAGTGGTCTAAAGAGTGGAGCAATAACAACAGCAGACGCTAATAGAATATATAAAACTTATGGCATAGGTTAGGAGGTGCAATATGGCAAAAAACAAAATGACTGATGATGAGATAAATGAGTATATTAAATCAAAACAAGTATCATCAGATCAGTATGTAGCACCAACAGTAAAAGTAGGTAGTGCGCCAAAGAAAACAACAACTAATTCAAATAGAGCCGAAGCAGTACAACAAACTGTTACAATGCCTACTTTAAATAAAAATAATCAAAAAACGGATGATAAGATTGCACTATTCAATAATGCAAATCAAAATATACAAAATCAACAAGTTAATGAGTTAAACGAGAAAAATAAAAATAGTGGACTATTTAAAGGTGGTTCTTCTAATTTCCTAGAAGGTTATGCTAATACAATGTGGGACACAGGTCTTAACATTGGTAAAGGTTTCTTTCAAACACTTGAAGGACTTGCAGATTTCTTACAATATAAAGCAAGTGATTCACAAAAAATGGGTAGTCAAGCATTAGAGAAAGTATTTGGTAAAAATGCAATCAGTGATTTCTATTCAGGAACTAGTAATTGGTTAAAAGAAAATGCTAAATTTGATAGTACTGGAAGTTTATTTGGAACTAATGAGAACGCACAAGATACATTATTCGGTAACCAATGGAGAAACGATATAAACGAGAAATCATATCTAGGAGATATGGGAGACTCAATTGGTGAAGGAATAGGAAACATTGGTGCTATGGCAGCACTTAGTGCAGTTGGTGGAGAAGTACTTGGAGCAACAGGAATTGGAACTACTGCAACAGGTTCTTTAACAACAGGTGGTAAATTATTACTAAGTGGTGGATCTAGTTATACAAGCGCTTACGGAAATGCACGAAGTGAAGCGTATAAAAATGGTGCAACTGATGAAGAAGCTAGTAAATATGCCTTCGTAAATGGTTTATCTGAAGCAATAAGTGAACAATTCTTTGACGCTATGCCGGGTATAAAGAGTGTTGGAGTTGCTGATAAATTAGGTATCAAAGATTTCTTAGGAAAGAAGATACAATCAGGAATAGGAAGCAATACTGCAAAGATATTTATGAGACTAGCCGGTGGTTTTGAAGAAGGTGCAGAAGAAATGATTTCTAACGCATTAACTACAATGGGAAATGATTTAATGCACATGGTTGATGAAAGTTACACTTATGGTATGGAAAATAACTCCGGTAACCCTATTGAAGATGGATGGAACGCATTATTTAGTGAAGATAGTCTTAAATCATTTATGAGTGCAGGGTTTACTAGTGCAATACTAGGTTTTGGTGGAGACGTTTTAACAAGTGCACAACAAACACAATTAATAAATGCTTATGCAAAAGATAATGGTATTACATATAAAGAAGCAAAGGCACAAATTGAGGCTATGAAACAACAACAAGAAGTTCAAAAACAAGAACAAGTACAAGAAAATACACAAAATTCTGAAAATACTGTGCAAAATGAAGAAAAATCAGCTCCAATTACACAGCCTACTGTTGAAACAGAAACGCCTAACATAGAAACAAACCCACAAAATAATATAAATACTCAAACAAACCTAGAACAAACGCAATTAGACCTAGAAGACACCAATAACGAGGTGCTAGAGAATAAAGAGCAAAATGATAACCTTGCAGAACGTAAAAATGAAGACGTTTTGAAAGTAACTAATAAGCAAACTGCTAAAAATGTAGCAACTAAGTTAAATGACGCTATAAAAGGTAATGATAACACAGAAGATTTCCAAACAATGAAGCGTAACATAGAAAAAGAAACTGGAAAGAAAATGAGAAGCTGGGTTGAGACATCAACAAAATCAACAGGAAATACAGAACTTGTTAATTCTATGAATAAAGAGAAGATAACATACGAGCCAACTTCAAACAAAAAGAACCTAGATAGTGCAAATAGAGAACTAGCAGGTTTAACTTATGAACAAAAAGTAGAAAAAGCAAAAGCATTATTAAAAAGTGATAAAAGATTAAAGTCAACTGACGTGGCATTATTAGAAACAGTAATACAAGAAGCACAAAAAGAGGGAAAAGTTGACGATTTTATAGAATTAGTACAAGATACTGCAATACTTGGTACTGAAACAGGGCAAGTAGTACAAGCGTTGTCATTAATCAAGCAAAGTGATCCAATGACACAAATAGATACTTTAAGAAAACTAATTGAAAGAGAACAAGCAAAAGGAAATAAAGTATATCAAGGAGTAGAAATTAAACCTCAATTAGTTGAAAACGTATTAAACTCATATAACGAGGATGGCAGTTGGAATCAAGAAAACTTTGATAATGCTATGGATGAATTAAAACAAGATATAGCCGACCAAATGCACGTTAGACCTACTGAAAAGTTAAACGCATGGCGTTATTTATCAATGTTAGGAAACCCTAAAACGCATATAAGAAACGTGGTAGCAAATATTGCTATGGGAGGTTTACAAAAAGGTAAAAACAAATTAGCAGCAGGAATTGAAGCAATTACACCAATGAATAAATTAAATAAATTACTTGGTGGTAGTGAAGAAGCAACAAGAGGGAAGACATTAAAACGTTCATCACAAGAGATAAAGAGTTATGCTAATGAAACAATAGACGCATACTTTAAAGAACACCAAGCAAAGAGTAAATATAACGAGACAATGGGGAACTTAAAAGGAGATCTAGAGTCTCGTAGAGAAATATTTAGTGATAAGACACTAGCAGGTAAAATGTTAAACAAACTAGAGAAAGCAAACTCAAAAGCACTAGATATAGAAGACGTTGTATTTAATAAGAAAACAACTAAACAAGCATTTGAGAATTTCTTAACTGCAAGTGGTCTTGAAACTAGACAAGATATAGAAAATAACCCTGAAATAGTGGCACAAGCATTAGAGTATGCAACATTTAAAGGAAATGAAGCAACTTTCCACCAACATAGTCAAACCGGTACTGCTTTAAGAAACTTTAGAGAATCACTAAGACAAGGTAGTAATTTAACTAGAATAGTTGGTTTAGGTATGGACGCAACATTACCTTTCATCAATACACCAATTAACATAGCAAAAACAGGTATAGAATATACACCGGGTTTAGGTATGATTAAAACAATATCAGACGTAAATAGTGCACCAATGAATATGAAAGCAGACGTTTTAATTGATAGTATATCTAAACAATTTGTAGGTGGTATGTTAGCAGCTGCCGGTTATTTCTTAGCAAATTCAGGAATACTAAACGGAAAAGGTGGAAATGATAAGGATGAAAAACTAGAAAAGAACTTAGGTAAACAAGACTATTCAATAAATATTGGTGGTAATACTTACGATTTATCTTGGTTATCTCCTAGTGCTATGCCTTTATTTGTAGGAGTGGAATTATATAACACATTAAAAGACAACAAAGAAGTTAGTCCTGAGATGGTTATGAATATACTAGCAAGTACAATTGATCCGTTAAGTGAGATGAGTGTTATATCATCAGTAACGGAAGCTATGCAAAGTTATTCTAAAGGTACACAAGCATTACAAGATATAGCAACAAGTGCATTTACTAGTTATATATCTCAATACTTCCCAACATTAATGGGACAAGTAGCAACGCTATTTGATGATACACAACGTAGTTCTAGTGGAAAGACAGTTAGTGAAAAACTAATAAATCAAGTTAAATATAAAATACCGGGTTTAAGAAACACACTACCAGAGCAAGTAAATGTATGGGGTGATGATAAGAAACTAGCAGATAACCCAATACAAAAAGCGTTTGAGGCTTTCTTATCTCCTTCAAATAGAAAAGAATTAAAAGTTGATGATACAACAAAAGAAATCGAAAGAATATATGACAACACAGGTAGTGGTCTTCCAAGTTTATCATTGACTCAATCACCTAAGATTGACTCTGAATACGTTGGTTTAACAACTGAAGAATATACAAAATATAAGAAAGATTATGGTAAAACGTCTAAAGAATTACTTGATGAATTAGTAGAACTAGACGATTACAAGACTGCAACTGACGAGGAAAAGAAGAAAATGATTTCTGCAATATATGATTATTCAACGTATATTGCTAGAAAGAATATAGCAGACGATAAAAACATAAAATACGAATATAAGCAAAGTGATGGAACAGGTTATAACTACCCTAAATATTACTTATCATTAAGTAAGGAAGACTTTGCCGAATATGTAGCAAAAAAATATAACGAGGAGGATGAGTAATGGTAATCATTAACAAAGATACGTTAGACATGGAAACAATAAGAGGCAACACTGCCTCTTTTGCTTTTAAATGTAAGAATAAGACCAATAATTTGAGTATGTTTAAAGATGGAGACACAGTATACTTTACAATACGAAAGATTATCGGTGGAGACGCAATATTACAAAAGACTTGTAGTTCATTTCCAGACGATATATGCACGATAGAAGTATCTCCAGTAGAAACACAAGCACTAGACGAAGGCAACTATATCTATGACTTAATATTACAACGTGCTAGTGGAGAAGTAGACACATTAAACCCAAATAGAAAATACTCGAATTATAGTGTTAAGAAAGGAGTAAAAAATGAATAACGACAATTTTATGCCAATGTTTGAAATTGAACTTAACGCAGGAGTTAAAGGTCAAAAAGGAGACAAAGGAGACAAAGGAGATCAAGGTATTCAAGGTATACAAGGTATACAGGGAGAGCAAGGTATACAAGGTATACAGGGAGTTAAAGGAGACACAGGTGCAGCAGGTAATGGAGTAGCTAAAGTAGAACAAACAGCTGAATCACATATTAGTGAGGGAGTTAACGTATGGACATTAACTGAAACAAATGGAACAACAAATGCTTTTAACGTAAGAAATGGAGAAAAAGGAGATAAAGGAGATACTGGTAACGGAATTGTATCTACTGAAAAGACGGGTACTTCAGGAAATGTAGACACATATACAATCACATACGATAATGGAGATACTGACACTTTTACAGTAACTAATGGAAATGGAATAACTGATATATCTAAAACAGGAACATCTGGTTTAGTAGATACTTATACTATAACGTTTGATAACTCAACAACCGAGACATTTACTGTCACAAATGGTAACGGAATTAATGACATATCAAAAACATCTACTTCAGGGTTAGTAGACACTTATACAATAACATTTGATAATGGTAGCACTGAGACATTTACTGTCACTAATGGAGAAAAGGGAGACACAGGAAATGGTATTGATAGTATCGAGAAAACTTCAACAAGTGGCTTAGTAGATACATATACAATAACTTATGACAATGGAGATACTGACACTTTTACAGTAACTAATGGAGAAGATGGAGATGTACAAGATGTAACATTAGATGGCGTAAGTGTTGTTAACAATCACGTTGCAGAATTTAGCAACTTACAAACAACAACAAATTTAACAACAACATTAACTGATTCATCAACAGATACTGAGTACCCTAGTGCTAAATGCGTATATGACAGTCAAGAAACACAAGACGAAACAATATCAACATTAGAAACTAACCTAGAAGAAACACAAGCAGAACTAGACTACTACAAGACAATCTACAATGTACTACCAAAAGTAACAGGTAATGGAGAAAGCATTACATTAAATAATATAGGAGAAAGTATATTAAAACTTGATCCTAGAGGTCAATGCAAGCAAGACGGAGAGCCAACACCAGATTCCCCTCAAGAAATACACGAGGTTAGTGGAGATAATGAGATAGTAGTATGTGGTAGAAACCTAACTGATGAAAGTGTATTAAATCAATACAAAGTAAGTGAAGATAGTGAAGCATACATATTTCAAAATAATTCTTTATATAGTCAAAACTTAACACCTAATATAGTATTCAAAGAAAACACACAATATACTATTCAATATGTTGCAAAACAAATATCAGGAAACCCTAGATTAAGAATACATTACACAGATGGAACAGAGCAAGATATTGGAGAAACTGCAATATCAACAACCTATGAAAAATATACACAAACTTCAAATGCTAGTAAAACAATAGATTATATTACAGAGGGTTATGGCTCTTCAGGTGGCTCACAAAACTTCTATATTAAAAAGAATAGTTTTTGCGTAGTAGAAGGAACTGATACAACTTATTATCCATACAATGGAGATACATACGAACTAGATTTAGGTGTAGAGAATTTATTTGATAAAGATAATGTTGTATATAAAGACCACAAGATATTAGATAATAATGGTAATGAAATAAATGATAGCACAGGTGGTTATACACAAATGTATATACCTGTATTGCCAAATACTGAATATACAATAAGTGGGCTATCATCAAGTGGAAGCAAAGATATTTATTATTTTGATAGCAACAAAGGTTGGCTAGGGCATAGAGGTTTTTTTGGTGGAACAAATTATACGTTCACAACACCAAATAATTGCAAATATATAGATATAATGTATTACATAAGTGGAAATGATTTTAATACATATCAATTAGAACTAGGAAACAAGGTAAATAGTTATTCACCTTATGGACAAACACCAATCAAAATGAGAGGAATAGGAACTTATGAAGATTACTTTGTTAGAAATAGTGGGAAGAATTTAGCAAATATAAGTGTATTAAATGATATAAGTGGTATTCTAGTTAGTAATGATAAAATTAAAATGCCTTTAGCCTCAAGTGGTAATGGTGGAACAAGCACAAATATAAAATTATCTCAATTATGTCCTAACTTAAAAAATGGAGATACTGCATATTTACAATTTATAAGAAGTTTAGGTTCATCATATAACAACTTCATATATATTGGAGAAACAAGATGGAATAATGGAGAAAGTTTACAAATAACTGATACACTTTTAGATACAAATATTGTATTGTATGGAAATAGATATTCTAGTGGAGAAACAACACAATTAACAATAAGTAATTTTATGGTATCAACTACAAGTGGTGCTATGTATGAACCTTATGGAACAGGACAATGGTGTAAGTATAATGCTATTGGGAAAACAACATTAACAGATAGAGAGTTTTTATCATCAGGAACAGTCTTTGGGGTTAATTGTCAAAATGCTTCATATCCATTATCTGATAGTTTAAGTGGTGGAAGAAATTACAATTTTTATAGTAATAAAGTTCATAAAGCAAACGAACAATATTCTCAATATGGTGCTTATAGAAATGGAACAAATCTTGTTGTATTAACTGATGCAAATGATACATTAGAAAACTTTAACTCAAAAATAACAGGAAGCATATTATGCTATGTATTAGCAAAACCTTATTTAGAACCAATAACAAATGAAACACTTAAATCTCAATTAGACATTATTGAAAAAGCATTATCTAAAGATGGAAAAACTAACATTTCACAGGTAAACAACGATAAGCCATTTAAGATTACTGCTACTGCTTTATTGAAAGTGAGTGGTGAGTAAGTATGGAGATAGGAACAATAATTAGTATAGGAGCTGTGGTGATTTCACTTACAGCTCTTTTACTTAATAGAAAAGATAAGTCTAACAAAGACACTAAAGACGATGGCTACAAGTGGGGACAAATTGAAGAAAAACTATCTAATATAGAAAAAGCATTAGCCAAAATAGAAAACAAACTTGATTCTTTTGATAAAGAAGTAGACGAAAAAATAGATAAAAAGATACGTGAACATGTAGAAGCATATCACAAAAGAGGGAGAAAGACAGAATGATAGAAGAAATGCAAGATATAAAAAATGAACTTGATGATATTAAATCTAAAATTGAGAATAACTTTAATAATATTAACAGAAATCGTGAAGATATAGACCATAACACTGGTGCAGTAGCTCTATTACATACTTTAAATTCAAATAGTAACAAATATTTTGTTATCTGGATCATTACGTTTATGGCTTTTCTTGGCTCAATTGGTTATATTATTTACTTAAAAACTGAATATTCAAGAGTAGAAACAGTTGATACAGAAGAAGTAGAGCAAACTAACGAGGGTGGAGGAGATAATAACTACACTCGTGCAGGTGGTGATATAAATGGCTAGTCAAAAAGTTAAAAGAGTAGTTAAAACTGTTCAATATGTTAGAAATTCTCAAACTACAACTGATAGGCAAGGTAAGAAACACTGCAAGACATGTGGTGCTTACATTGGAAATCGAGGAAGAAAGTAGTGCTAAGATTTGAATTTACTAAACAAGAAGTTAACGAAATTAAAAACAAGATATACCTTAGTGAATTACAAGAAAGAATATTTGAATATAGATTAAAAGAATATAGCATAACTAAGATGGCTATGCTAGAAAACGTAAGTGAAAGCACCATAAGTAGAGAGATAAAGAAAATACATAAAAAGATTTTAAAAATAATCTGACAATTTATAGAAAAATTATAGACAATTTTACTTCCTTTATATATGTGATAATTGATGTGAAAGGAGAGGAATAAGACTTATTAGAACAATTTAAAACGTTGTTTGAGAAGCACCTCTCCTTTATTTTTGTTTTTGGAGGAACATTATGTTTACAAATTATCAACAACCAAACATCGATAGAATCAACAATCAAATAGCAGAATTGGAGAAAATGAGAACTCAATTACAACAACCACCTGCTATAAATCAAACATTTCAATTATCACCTAGAGAAACTATTAAATTTGCAAATTCATTGGATGACGTTCAAAGAGAGTATGTAATGGGAGATACACCGTTCTTTTCAAAAGATATGAGTGTAGTGTGGGTTAAAAACTCTAAAGGAGATATAAAAACATTTGAATTAACTGAAATCGTACCTAAAGACGATAAAGATATGCAAATAGAGTTTTTAAAGTCACAAATAGAAGAATTAAGAAAGGAAGTAAGAAGAAATGAATCAACTAATACAAATGATGTTACAAAACAAAATGCAACAGATTCCTCAGGGGATGATGAAGCAAATGGAGAATCAACTAAAAAGAAGAAATCCACTAGCGTTTAGAGAATACCAACAAGCAAGAAAAGATAATGTTGATCCAAATGAATATTTAAACAAGATTGTTAACAACTTTAGCCCAGAACAAAAGCAACAATGGCAATCATTTATTAATGGTATTAATGCTCAAAAATAGCATTGATATAGAAAATATTTAGAAAGGAGAGACATGATGAACAACGGAATACAACCAACTGTGGAACTAGCTACTAACAATGGAGCATACCCATATTTCCCAATGATGATGGGTGGTAACGGTGGATTTGGTGGTTATGGTTCTGATTGGCTATGGATCATTGTACTATTTGCTTTATTTGGTGGATGGGGAAACAATGGTAATGGTGGAGTATTTGGTGGTAACTTTGATGATGGTTACGCTTGGCTATCTAATGGTCAAAAGGAAATCATGCAAAACACAAACAACGGATTCGACACATTACACTTATCTAACCAATTAGAAGGAACTAGAAATTCAATTGATAGTTTATCTAAACAAGTATGTGATGGTTTCTATGGAGTAGAAATTAGTGCTAACAACAGACAAATAGCTGACATGCAACAAAACTTCAACAATGCAATTACTAACTTACAATCATTTAACTCATTACAAAAGAGTTTAGATACATGTTGCTGTGAAAATCGTCTAGCTACTTGCCAAACTCAAAACATAGTTCAAAGTGAAGGAAGTGCAACTAGATTTGCAGACGCTAACAACACAAGAGATATTATTACTAACGCTACTGCAAATACTCAGGCTATTCTTGATAAACTATGCCAACTTGAATTAGATGGAAAGCAATCACGTATAGACGAATTAGAAAGAGAATTATCTAAAGCCGAATTAAAAGCTTCTCAAACAGCTCAAAACGCCTTCATAGCACAAGGATTTGCTAATGAAGTAGACCAACTATACAACAGATTAAGTAACTGTCCAGTACCAAGCACTCCAGTATATGGTAGAACACCAATATTTACTTGCAACAACAATGGTTGTGGGTGCACTGGTAACGGGTACTACTCAACAATTTAAAGCATGACTATGAACCTGATTACAGGAACTTGCTAACTATGAGATAGACAAGTTCTATCTCTTTATTTTTGAAAGGAGAAAACATGATACAAGCATTACAAATAACACCTGAAATCCTAACGAGTAATACTGACAATCTAAACTTTGATTTAGTTGATTTAAGAGGAAGAAATGCTAACTGTTGTGGATGGCTTCAGTACAATCAAGGTGGTAGTGATTTTACTATCATTGGTGGAGGCTTATTTGAAGTAACATTTAATGCAAATATAACTTCTACAACTGCTGGTAATGTTGCAATAGCATTAAAATCTTCGACTGGAACTGACGTTGAGGGAACTGAAGTAGACGCAGTAATTGCAACTGCTGATGAATATACAAACGTTTCTTTTACTAAACTACTTAGAATATGTCCACGTGTAAATACAACAATAGCAGTAGGAAGTTTACCAGCAATAGGTGGAGTAACACCTGCTGTTACAACTGAAATCCCAACTTTAAAAGACGCAAATCTAATAATTCGTAAACTAGCATGAACAGCATAGAAAACTTAGGCTTAATATTACAAATGTTAAGTTTAGAAATACTATTTAAAGACTATAACAACACCGATTTAATGCAAGAATTACAATTACAAGACGAAATGTATTTTAAAAAGATAATTGAGCAAAATAAAGAGATTATTAGCCTTTTAAAGAAAGGAGAACAAGATGGAAGAAAAGATAATTGAAAAAGCTGAGGAAGCTATAAAACCATTACTTGAAGAAGGTATAAATGTTAATAACGTGGAATTTATTTATAAAGTAGCAAAAATCAAACACATGGCAAAGGAGGACAAAGAAATGAATTACGCATACGGAAATAATGGCTATGGTAACTATGGAGCAAATTATGGTGCTTATGGTAACTATGGAAGATCTCCAGGATTCAACTCTTACGGAAACAACTATGGAGAGAGCTATGGTAGACGTGGCTACGACATGAAATATCGTGGGGAAGAAAACCTAGATAGACTAGCAGGAGATTATGGTAGATATATGCAAAGCAGAAGTTATGGAGACGGAGAAGAAAAAGATAAATCATTTTATTATATGATTAAATCATTAGAGGGGTTTATAAAAACAATTGACGAAGAAGCAGAATCTCCTCAACATAAACAAATGCTAAAAGAAGTATTACAGAAAAATATGTAAGGTACTTAAAGAAAATATAAATGTATAAATTCTATAACAATAATTCGTTAGGGTTATTTGAAAACGATTGCACAATAAGAGCAATAAGCACAGCAACAGGAAACACTTGGGACGATACATACAAGCATTTAAGCAACTTAGCACGTCTACAAGGAACCATGATGGATGATAGAGACTTTATTCGTGATTATTTAGATAATAGATATAAAAGGCTTGAAGATATACCAATACATGTAGGCGAAGTAGCAGGGGCTTACCCTGATAATATTCTATTAATTACGATGAACGGACATATTACCTGTGCAAAATACGGAGTTATATATGATAGCTTTGATTGCCGAGATAGGGTTGCCGAATATTGTTGGATCGTTAAATAAGTTAAAGAGACGTACTAATTTAGTATGTCTTTTTATATATATTTTTTCAAAGGAGGTAAAAAAATGGAAAAGTATACAAAAGAGTGGTGGAAGAAATGGCTAAAATGTGCTGGAATACGTGCAATAAAGACAGTTGCACAAACAGCAATAGCTAGTATAGGTACTGCAACCTTATTCAACGAAGTAAACTGGCTATTAATACTTAGTGCTAGTGGACTAGCTGGAGTACTATCTTTACTAACTAGCATAGCAGGTTTACCAGAGTTAGAGGAGGAATAAATGGAATACGCAATATACCCTTTTAAGGACATGAGAATTACTCAAAGACACGATGAAGGGAATCATAGGGCACACAATATACCATTTATAGATTATTCTGATAAGCCCTGGGATGAAGGAAGTACTGACGGAGGTAGACAATGGTTTGATCCTAGTAATTCTTTTAAAATAGTAGAAATATTAGGCTTAAATACTACTGCTACAACAAATAGCGTTAGATTAGAGAGCGTTAATAAGTTAAAAATACCATATCAAGAAGAACCAGTAATACTTGAAATAACACTTACTCACATGAACGAAGAAACGATTAAAAAAATAAAAGTAGGACAAGTAATACATCCACACGAATTAGTAATACAAGAGGGGAAAGATGGCGCAGACGCTAATCATTTTCACTGTACTGCTAATATAGGAAAGTATTATGGTATGAAGAAAAATGCTAATGGTAAATGGTGCTTTGTATATGAGAAATCATTAACACCTGATGAAGCATTTTATATTGATCCTAAATTTAATAAT
>Ga0265301_10000982_pt1 | contig 39055 bp, 48 predicted proteins | sample AusTroGonzalo_MG_2_FD_193488 | JGI IMG/M metagenome (GOLD analysis project Ga0265301, IMG submission 193488) | Bovine rumen microbial communities from tropical cattle in Woodstock, Queensland, Australia - Gonzalo_04 | ecosystem: Host-associated > Mammals > Digestive system > Stomach > Rumen ...
CTGATGTTCCTGAAGGCGTAATGGTTGAGAGCGGACTGGAATACAACGCTATAAATCAAATCAGTGGCTATAACGGTTCTGCTATTGCACAATATGGACATGAAGCCCAGTGGCTCGTTCACGATGACACATTGGTACATGCTTCTAACTCTGCTCAATATGCTTTGGGCGTCAACTTGAGTGCTGTTGCTCAGCTACTTGGTGTTGACGAGACTGTGCTGTTTGAAACAACATCAACTTCAGGTTCACCTATGACTGATACTTTTAATTTGTCTGGTTCAATGGTGGATTATGAAAAAATTAAAATACTTTATAGACCTTGGAATGATTCTATTATACCTGAGTGGTTTGAATTTGACTACAATAAACGAGGCAACAGTAATATAATGCGTAGAAGTACAACATTTACGATTAACCCATTGAGATTTATTGTGTGTGAATTTAACTTTAGTGCTGATAATTCATTTAGTGTCAGTGATGTTAGATTTGCAGATAGTTCGTTTACAACTACTACTTTGGATAAGTCTAGAGGTACTATATACAAAGTCATCGGTATCGGCCGCAAGGCATAAGGAGAATTTATGAATACAATTTATGACGGAACATATGTAATCGGTCAGACATCAGCAACGAATTTCCAAGCAGGTCCAGGTATTTCCATTACACAGCCATCGGAAGGAACTGTAAGGATTTCCAACGATGAAACGGTGCTGTGGAGGGGAACTACTACTGCATCTGGAGACATTATGAACCTTTCAGAACCATTTACTAATTTTGAGAGAGTAAGAGTTAAATCAAATGCTTGGGAACGTATATTTTATAATGAAATAACATGTACTCAGGCTAAACTTGATTTCGGTAATATGTGGTCTTTAGGTGATGGAACACATGTACAGTATATTGCTCATTCATATTCTGCAAACGATGCCAGAGATAAGTTAGTATGGCAAGCATCTAATACTGCTTATTTGCCAAATGTTGGAACTAAGTCCTGGAGTACAGCTTATCAGATAAAAGAAGTCGTCGGCATCAACCGCATCAGTGGAGGTAACGCATAATGAGTGAAATCAACGCAATCGCAACAAATAATTATTTACTAGCTACTCAGCAAGAAGTATCGCATGACAATACATTGAGTGGTTCTGGTACTACTGCTTCTCCTTTGAGTGTTGTATTGTCTGGAACAAACGATGCTAATGTGAACAACATAGTAGTGACTGCTAGTTTACCTTCTACACCTGATGCTAATACTTTGTATTTAATACCGGAGGCATAATGATTAACCTTAATGGGTCAAATGCGAAAGAACTATACTATGGTTATACACCGATTGGTTCGGCTTATCTTGGTAGTGATATGATTTATCACCGATATGGAACTTATGTTGATGTACTTTATAAAGCCCCGGCTGGAGTAGGACAACATTCAGGAAATTTATCTGGTAACATCTATGATTATGATATTATTAGATGTTATTGCCGTTCAATAGGTGCGTCAGGTGAAGCTTGTATGGGTACTGTATATTGTCCTAAAGATATTCCATTAACCGGTGGTAGACCATTTTTATATTCTCAATTTGGTGCAGGTAATTTCTATTTAAATGCTGCCACCATTACATTTAATAATGGTTCAGCTTTTACATCAACTGGATTTAACACTTATCCATGTATGCAACAACAAACAACAGCAACTGCTGGTTCTACTAATTCATTTGTAAGAAATAACACTTACGCACAAGATAATGCTTGTGTTCATATGATTATTGGTGAAAAATATTATGGTAATAGGGATTTGTTGTTTAGTGCTACTACAACCGCTAGTTTACCACAAACTATAAATCTTAGTAATCCCTATTCTGCTTATGATAGATTACAATTTAAAATTTCTACAAATGTTCAACAAGAACCAACACACCCCGAATATGTAGGTTATTGGACAGAACACCATAGTATGCAAAATGGAAGTGTAAAAATCACTTTAGCAGCAGGAACTTATGCTTTCTATTATTATCAGTTTGTAGGTGGTTGGGATGATGCCACTACATTAAAAATGAATTTAGCAAAAGCATTAACTTGGTCTACTACAACTACAGGTGCTGTTGGTGTAAATACTGCTTATTCTGGTCTATTTTATGTTTCCGAAATTTGGGGGTTAAAAGAATGAGAGAAGTAACAACATTATTATATGGTCCAGCATTAGAATCAAGTAATAGAAGTACATCAGTAGTATTAAATGATAAAATTGAAAACTATGATATAATAAGAATTTATTGTGGATATAAGGATGATGGATTTACAATAAACGAAATAGAAGTTGCAGATAGACCTTGGACAGGAACAATAAATTTGTGGACTTTCTATCAAGGTTCTTCATCTAAAGTTGCTATGGGTTCTATGCGTTGGAATGACTTTAGTTATAACAGTTCCACGAAAACCCTAACAGTAAAAAGAAGTGTATTAACTTATTTGAATGCAGGAAGCAATAATTATAACAATACAACTAATACCGATTGGGGTCCGAAGCCGATATATAAAATAGTAGGTGTTAAATTCGTGGAGTAACTATGGAAGACGTTTTGACGCAATTTCTAAATTCGGGTCCCGTAGGTATAGTCTCGGCAGCGATAGTCTATCTGATTATCGCATTGCAGAGAAAAGATACGAAGTCTAAGAGAGACGATGCTCAGGACGAAATGGATAAGCGCATAACTTTATTGGAACACGACTGTGAATTTATGAAGTCCCAGCATGCGTTGTTCGGACAGAAACTCGACAATATCATGGATATACTGACAAAGATTCAAATAGAGCTGGCGAAGAAGGAGGATAAATGATAAATTCGGCATTCAGTCTTTCTTTCAACGGCAAGGCGCTTCTGAACAATTCCAAGGAAATGCTCTGGCAAAGAATTATTTATGAAGTAACCACGGCAACAGACGGTAATGGAACTATTACAGCATCACCTATGTCCGGAGTTTCAGGAACTAATGTCACGTTGAGCAACACGCCGAATTCTGGCTATACCTTCTCTAGCTATGACATCACTGGTGCAGCATTGACAGGAAGTAACTTTAAATTTACAGGTTCTGACGTTACTGTAAAAGCTTGGTTCAGAGATCTTAATACCGCTGTCATTGGCGGACGCACGTACAGAACGGTGACTATTAACGGAGTAACTTGGCTTGCCGAGAACTTGGACTACGGTTCAACCGGTGTTTATTACAATAATGACGAATCGACTTATGGCTGGAACGGCTTAAAGTACGGAAAGCTCTATACTTGGGATGAAGCGGTTGCAGCGGCAAACGAAATCAGTGGCTGGCATTTAGCAACAGCAGCAGAGTGGGATGCTTTAGCCGATGCCGTTGGAGGTAAATCCGTTGCAGGTACAAAGCTCAAATCATCTACAGGATGGTCATCTGGTAATGGAACCGACGACTTCGGCTTTGCGGCTTTTCCCGCTGGTTACCAGTATTCGGGCTACTTCGTCAATTTAGGCAGCAACGCGTACTTCTGGACGGCCACTGAGACCTCGTCTTCCTACGCCTACAACCGTTACTTCTCTACGGGCGCATCGATGGGTTCGTACAGCTACTATAAGTCACGCGGTTACTCTGTTCGTCTCGTCAAGGATGCTTAAATAAATAATACAGAGGTTTTATAGATGAATATCGTTTCCAGAAATAATAGATTGCTGCAAGGTTCGCCCATTTATACAGCAGGTGGGGACATGTTTACGAGTGGATTGGAATACGAAGACGGAAAGATTACTGGATATTCCGGTTCCGCTTTCGGTCCTGACTGTCCTTGCGATTCCGCCGCAATCGTAGATTCCGCATTCGACAAGTCTACCGCATGGGTAGAAGAACAGAATTACCTTACGGCTCACCAGGATGTTTCCAATTTGCCGTATGTTCAGAATTCTTCTCTTGAATTTAACGGAGCGTTGATTTCGGGCATCTCGGGTTCCGGTTTCTACGCGGTTTCTGCAGACAACGCGAACTACGCCGACCTGGCTAACAGTGCTTCTGAATCCGAACATGCTATTTCAGCAACTGTATCGCAGGAAGCCGTTCATGCGGGGTCTGCTGACTATGCCAATTCTGCAAATTCTGCATTGAATGCCGAAGTCGCTAACGTTTCCTATACGGCCTTGACCGCCAATTTCCTTGACGGCGGATGGGAACTTGACGAAAGCGGTAATATAACCGCCTATAACAATTCTGCTTTTGCCGGTTCTAATGGCGGGCAGTACGAAGGAATTTCGCCTATAGTAGTCAATAACGAGGAAATGAAGATTTCCGCCGAATCGGCTCGCCTAGGCGTACAGGACCCGTTATATTTTGTCGAGGATAGCCAAACTGCTACGGTTATCGGTATTCATGATTCTGCCTTTCCTACATTCGAAGGAACACCCGACGGAAAGATTTCAGCCATTAATGGATCTGCTCTCGATGCTACTTCTGTCACTGAATATAGCGGCGGCAATAACATTGATATTACTAATCATGTTATAAGCGTCACGGGTATCGTCGACAACGCATACCATGCAAATTCCGCAGACTATGTTCAGATGGCCGTTTCTGCACATTCAGCAGAGCTCGCCATTACGGCATTGAACGCAGCTTCTTCGAATTCTGCCACTTATGATTCTTTGGGACGCAAGATTGTAGATACGTACCTTACTGCACATCAGGACTGGACGACTACTATTCAGAACGCATCCGGCAACGCATACAATTCTGCAGTTAACTGGGTCGTTGACCAGCACTATCTGACGGCTGTCACAGGCGACAACACTCCGTATTCAGCAGGAGCGAATATCGACATTACTGACCATGTCGTTTCCGGCAAGGACTGGACTGACGAAATTACGGCTGCTGCTAATTCCGCATTTACGGCGGCTACGGCGCAGATTCCTTCTACGGCTAACCTGCCTTATGTAGAGAATACAGCATTGGAATCCAACGGCATATTGATTTCCAGTATTTCAGGTTCCGGTTTCTATGCTACTTCCGCAGATAACACTTTCGAAGCCGACCATGCACATGAAGCCGATTACGTTCTTTCCGGCTGGGAATATGACGAGAACAACAGGATTTCTGCATATAACGGCTCTGCATTTGCCGGCCAGGGCAGTACAGGCGGTATCGAATACGAAGGCATACTTCCGATTGTAGTCAACAATGTCGAACATAAGATTTCTGCACAGTCTGCAAGGTTAGGAGTTCAGGATCCGCTTTACTTCGTAGAGGATTCAAATTCCGCTACGGTTATCGGTATTTCAGGATTGCCAGAAGTCGAAGGCCTCATGTACGAATCCGGTCTCGGTTTGACTGGCGGACAGATTACGAGCTATAACGGTTCTGCTTTCTCTGCCGCTGGCGGCTCAACTAATCCACAGGTTCCTGTTATCGGTTCCGGTTCAGTAACGATTTCGAAGCCTTCTACTGCGGTCGTTATTTCCGGTAAGGATTACAGTAACGATATTACTGCCGCATCTGCCTATGTCTACAGTCTTGTTACTGGAAATACACTCCCTGCGTCTGCTGACGAGGCTTGTAAGGTAGTAACTGCAAATTCTGGATATTGGAATTCTGTCTATAACACGGTCAATACGTATTCTGGTACTTGGACTGGAGGTGGTGGAGGAGGAAGCGGTCCTTACATTCCGTATACTTCTTACGATGTTTCTACGGCCGGCATGGTTACGTATAAGCTGAATTCCGGTATATCTGTCAATTCCAATTCTGGTCTTGTTGAAATTGTCGCCGAAAATAACGCATACAACAACGAAGCCCATTTGCACCTTATGCAGAATAAGACTGGTGATAAGGCATTCTGGAGCGAACTTGACGGCGCAGGCGAAACATTCTTCATGTTCTGGAATTCCGCCAACATCAATACCGGTGACGGTGCTTCTTATACTGCCAGCACTACCGCAAAGCTGCAGATTCAGAACGGCATGATTTACTATTCTGCTACCAATGGTAACGAATGGTATATGAATACCAATAACTACAATAACTGGCAGTCTGCATATTCGTTCATGAATAATTGGTCTGTAAAGACACAGGTCGTCGGCTCTACTGCACAGGCGACAGGTTCTGACATTCTTTATATCGTAACGGGGTCGTAATGGGATTGATACTTAACGGCAATGCGCCGAGCAAGATGTTATACAACGGGGCGGAAGTCTCGTTGTATTTTAACGGTTCCAAAATTTGGCCGACAAAAGCAAATCTGCCGCCATATACATTACGTTTAAGATTTGCAGATGGAGTTATACCTACAAATTCTAAAGGTACATTAACGCAGGTATCATCATCACCTAATGTATGGGACTGGACGTATGATGGAAGCTGGTGGCAAGCATGGGAAAAATATGATACTTTATTGGAAGTAATAGATGGCAATACATCAAATGTAACAGCTATGGCATATCTGTTCAATGGTTGTACTTCGCTTACATCTGTTCCACTATTTGATACATCTAGTGTTACGAATATGGCATATCTGTTCAATGATTGTACTTCGCTTACATCTGTTCCACTATTTGATACATCCAAAGTATCGAATACGTACAATATGTTAAATAATTGCTACAAAGTAGCATCAGGTGCTTTAGCATTGTACCAGCAGGTATCATCACAAACAACACAACCATATCATTATCAAATGTTCCGTAACTGTGGTCGCGACACGATAACCGGCGCAGCAGAACTTGCTCAAATTCCGAGTGGTTGGAAATAAGGAGTTAACATGTCAGATTCTTTAGCTTTCAATAATGAAACTTTATTATATAACAACCAGTACGAGTTTTATTATCCAGATGATCCTTATAACCCGTTAAATCTGCCGGCTAATACGGTCAGAGTCAGAACCAGCGACGGAAATGTACCAATTAAGGACACAAATACTAGATATGAAACAGCTACGTTAGTTCCAGGTACTACAGATGTATACGACGTATACAAGAGCGGTGAAAGTTTTACAGACTTACTTTCGGGCTCTAATAACGTAGTTGAAGTATTAGGCGCTAATACGACGGACATTACAGATATGAATGAGATGTTCTATAATTGTACATCGCTTACATCTGTGCCTTTATTTGATACTTCAAAAGTATGGAAAATGACCAAGATGTTTTATAGTTGTGCATCAATTACGACTGTACCTTTATTTGATACTTCCAATGTAAAGCTTATGGAATTTATGTTCTATCATTGTACATCGCTTGAATCTGTACCTTTATTTGATACTTCCAATGTAACAGATATGGGGTATATGTTCAATGGCTGCACATCACTTACAACTGTACCATTATTCCATACTTCTAATGTAACAGATATGGGGTATATGTTCTATAATTGTACATCGCTTACTAAGGCGCCTTTCTTCTTTACTAATAAAGTGACGAATATGCGAGGTATGCTAATGCGCTGTACATCGCTTACGATTGTGTATCTATACGCTACGTCCAATGTAACAGATATGTCAGAGATGTTATTTAATTGTACAAATGTGCGAGCCGGTGCCTTGGCATTATATAATCAGGCGTCTACACAGGCAACGCCGCCGAGTAGTCATTCTCAAACGTTCTTTAACTGTGGTTCAAATACTGTACAAGGCGCGGCAGAGCTCGCCCAGATACCGGCTGACTGGAAATAAATATTTTAAGGAGATTTTTAAATGTCTGCAATTGTCAATAGTCAAAATGTCACATTCGCGGTAGGCGGCGGAAACGGCGCAAGTATTTCAGCGGATTTCGTTACAGGCCAGGGCTCTCAGGAAACGGTTCCTTGCAAGTCCCTTCATTACGTCAATACCCCTCAGGCGGGCCCTAACGGCCTCGTATTCGAGGATATGAGCGGCAACCAGGTTTCTGCACAGGTCATTCCGTCGGGTCTTGAAAGAGGCTTCGTATGTACCAACGGCGGGAGCAATTCGGTTTTCGTAAAGACCGCGGTTACTACTGCAAACGAAACGGCTTCTTCTGGATGTTACTGGGAAAGCGGCGAGTCTAACCCGTTCGTATACCTTACTGACCTGAACGACCAGGGAGCACCTCTTCCGATTTATATCCCTGCGAGCGTAGTCGCGGACATCTATTACGAATGCAATACGATTTCGTATGTGACCCACGGAGAGAACGTCCTCTTCGGCCTAAAGGAAACTTCAGGTCAGGACGACGCGGATTTCGTCGCTTCGTCTTATCTGAACTTCGCTCCGTCTTCTGACGCTGGCGCAGGCGTAAACCATCCAGGCTGTTTCCTCAGGGTCTATAACTCGCAGCAGACCGGTTTCTACGTATATCCTGCTTTCTGGCAGGGCTACGGCGGATATGGTTCTACAGGTTCCTATTCTGTAGGAGAGGACAAGTTTAGCATCCGATACTTCTAGTCTATAAATAAATCATGGGCTAATGTGCAGCTTAAGCACACAGGAAATGATTTATGAAGAAAGTATGTAAACAAGAAGCACCTGTTGAGCCAGAAACTCAGCAGGTTTTAAATTATAAGAAGGACCTAGAAGAAATCAAGGACCTCTTGAGGATTATTGCGGAAAAGATTATCGACCTAAGACCTACAGGAGGTTTCTAATGGCTGGCGGTACACACATCATACGTATGAAGAAAAGGCACGCCCAGATGAAGTTCCTCTTGGAGAATTTCGACAAGCCTGTTGTCAATATCGACGGCATGGGCGAAATGGAATACGACAAGGAAGGCTATTGTCCTACTGGTATTACCATGGCTTTGTTGAATTCGGGCGCCGAAGAAAGAATGGTCGGAGACAAGATTACTCCGAAACAGTTCTCTACTTTCATGATGCACATACAGTCATACTTCCCTAAGAAACTAAAGGTACGTAAAGACTGCAAGGACGTATGGACATACCATACTTTCAATAACGAAATAGGCGAAGAAACACAGGCCTTATTGGACGAATGTATAGACTGGTATCATGACATGAGGGCGCAGGTTCTAAACCTGTTGTCGTTCAACTACTTTACGCAGGGCAAGATGCAGTATATCGAGCTCATGAAGAGACGCTGGAAATCCAAGTACTCTGAAAAGGTAGAACAGGCAGTACAGGCAGACGTCAAATCCGACAACAATATTAACATAATATTCGAGGACGCTAAGCCAGAAGATTATGAACATTAGGTACAAACTGTTCAGACACCAGAGGGAATTGCTGGAATGCAAGGATGACATGGTTTACCTTCGTGCAGGCCGTGGTTCAGGTAAGTCGTTTATCGCGTCATTGATAGCCGTCATGGCCCTTTTGAAAGGTCAGAGGGTACTTATATTAGCCCAAGACTATAGGGCCCTTACGGAAGTCATTATGAACGAAATCGTACAGCGTCTGTTCGAGATTCTAAAGCCTGAAGAATTCCAGGTGCATCGCGTTTCTATGAAGATTACTTACGGTAAAACCGGTGTAATCTATTTCTCGTCGTATTCTAACATGGACTCCATAAGAGGTTTCTCCAAGATTCAGCTTTCAATACTTGATGAAGTCTGCCTTGCCCCGCCTAACCTTTTCGAAGTCCTGGCGTACTGTCAGAGAGACCTGGATGAGGATCCTAGGATAGTGATGTGTTCAACTCCTAGGCCTGCCAACTGGGTTACAAGTTTCGTAAAGGACAGGAACGTTAAGGTGATTACTGCGAAGACGTCGGATAACTACCGTATCAAGCAGAAAGAAATCGAGCTCATGAAAAAGACCTGTCTTTCAGAAGAACAGTGGTTGAGAGAATTCGAAGGCGTAGAATGCGAAGACAACAATTCCGGCGTACTCTTTACGGACGCTATGTTGGAACCCGCACCGAAGTCAGGAACAACGGTTTCGATAGGAGTAGACTGTGCAGGTTACGGGAAGGACTGCAACTGTATCGTAGTAAGGAAGGGAAACAATGTCATAAAGGTCATAAGGAAAGTGCTCGCATCGGCGAAGGACCTGTTCGCGGAAATCAAATTAGTCATACACGAATTCGGCGCATCGAATTTCTCTCATATCGCAATCGACCAGGCGTACGGACAGGGCCTTTACGAACTGTTGATGGATTCCGATTACAAACATATAACGTATATGATTCCTTTCGGCGGTTCGCCGGAGGATCCGGCTTACCTTAACAAGAGAGCCGAGATGTACGTCACTATCAAACGATACATAGACGAGCACGGCATAAACGGTATCGACGACCAGATGAAGGAAGAACTGAAGGCTACGAGATATGAACTGTCGCCGCACGACAAGGTACAGCTGATAAAGAAGGAGGATATACGTCTCATTTTGAAACGTTCTCCTGACTCCGCGGACGCCCTTGCGCTTACTTTCTCCATGCCTGACATACCTAGGGGAATTATTTCAGAACGTAAAACGCGACAGGCCGCATATATGGGCTAAATCGCTTTTATAAATAAATCATAGCGAACATGGCGCTTACCATGCAATAAGGAAAAATATATGATAAACGATGAACTTGAAGTTCCGATGGAAACCGAAGTTGAGACGACAACAGAAGTTAACTCGGAACCGGGAGTTGCCGCCGACGAAACAGCTTCGTCAACTGTTTCCGAAGAAAATGTTAATACTGATGAAAAGGCTAATCAGGGACACAGGGAATACACGCCGGAAGAAAGAGCAAGTTATTCTTTCAGGAAGCAGCTGAACAAGCAGAAGGCCAAATACGAAGGCCAGTACAACAACCTGCAGGCTCAGTACAACGAACTTCTCGAACGACTCAACAGGCTTGAAAACCCGGATAAGTATGCCCCGCTGAACAGAGGACAGTTCCAGGACGACGACAGCTATATCGATGCGTTAGTGCAGCAAAGATTCGACAACATGTGGAATCAGCGCTTGCAGGAAGCACAGCAACGTTACCAGGAACAGGCACAACAGGACCAGGAAGTACAGGCATATAAGTCCCGTCAGGATGAAAATGTCAAGAAACTGTTCAAGACGCCGGAAGCGGAAAAACAGTATCGTGAAACGATCGGAATCGCTTTGCAGAACGGCTTGGGAGACTTGATTGATTCCGACAAGGAAATCGCTCAGTACATTATGCGTTCCGACATGGGCCCGAAAATCCTTTACGAAATGGCTATGAAGCCAGACATCGTATCTGAAATGTTCAGCGACAACGTAACACCAATGGACCGTCAGTTCAAGATTAGAGAACTGGAAAATAACCTGAGGGCTTCCATGGTAACACCGGCGCCGGTAATCGGAAAGCCAGGAATCAAGAGCCAAGCGTCTGCAGGAAGTATTTTCGACAGTGACGAATCCATCCTGAATTACTTAAGGACGCACTAAACTTTAACATTTTTAAAAAGGATTAAAACATTATGGCAGATAAGAATCTCGGAAACAAGTTTTCCAACAACCACAAGACCAAGCTCATCGCAGGCGAAGTCTACGACAACCTCCCGTACCTCAAGAAAGCCCACAGCTACATGACTCAGGGCGAACTTGAAGGCAAGAAATACGGCAAGACCTATTCCATCTATATCCCGGATCCGGGCCAGGTCATGGACGGCCTCGAAGCCAATCCGGATGCAATCAACGAAGTCAAGGTCGACGTGACCCTTCAGAACAAGAATACTTCCGTTGAACTCGACGCATGGAACAAGCTCACCGATATTGAATCTTTCACTAACGAAATCGCAAAGCCGCGCGGTGTCAAGCTCGCACGTTCTATCGAAAAGGACGCAATCGACCAGACCATCAACAAGGCTTTCCAGATTGCCGTCGGTTCCGCAAACTTCAAGACTTTGACTGACATGTCCAAGGCCCTTGACGAAGTCGGTGTTGCCGGTACTAAGGTTTCCTTCGTGAAGCCGACTGTCGCAGGTGAAATCGCAAACGGCGGTCTCGCAAACTTCATCCCGTCTGAAATCCAGACCAAGATTTATAAGGACGCTTACCTCGGTCAGTATGCCGGTGCCTCCGTTATCGAAGAAAGCTTGATGCCGATCGTTAACGTCGCTGGTACTGAAACCGCTGCTATGGCTGTCACTGCAATCTCCGGTAAGGGTGCAGAATCTGCAACTGTCGTCGGTTACGATGTCGCTTTCACCGCTGCTCCTGGCGTTCCGTTCAAGGTCAACGCTAAGCTTATCGGTGTCGACGGTATGGAAACCGATCAGGACCTCTACATCATCGCCGACAAGGACGGTAACGTTCCGGCTGTTCGCTTCGCTGTAGAAGGCCACAACGTCAACAACGCAAACGCTTGGGTTCCGACTGGCTATACCACTGCTGCTCCTGAACTCGGTGTTGCTTCCGGTAAGTATGCTCTCGGCCAGTGCCGTACAGAAGACGCCGTTGGTTTCGATACCTATAAGTTCTCTGACCTTCCGGGTTCTGAAAACGAAACGGTTTCCGTTAACAACGTCTCTCTGAAGATGAGCACCTACGGTGACGGCAAGTTCATGACGACTCTTACACGTATCGACGCTCCGTACTGCATTAGTCTTCCGGATCCTCGCAAATCTGTTGTCGGTTACTTCAAGATCGGCTAATATAAATTGAAATAACGATATAAAAGAGTTGAGGAAGTTCCTCAGCTCTTTTTGTTTTTCTCTCGCCATCTTCTTTTATGAGCTTCTGACATTCTTCGTCTAGTTTCTTCTGATGGATGTGTTCCAATTTTTGCATTTCTTTTATTTTTTATTGCTTCAGGGAAACTGTCATTTTCCTGATGTGTACACCATCTTAAATTTCTAATATCGTTAATATTCATATTGATTGGTTTATGTGTTTTATGGTCTACGCACGGTTTATTATCAGGATTTGGTAAAAATGTTTCAGCTATAACTCTATATACCCGTGTAAGTTTCCCATTAAATTTTACTGTTTGGCGTAGTTTAGAGTCATATATTATTCCATTCAAACGTTTAAGACGACCCATATTTGAAATTTCAATAATTATATTTCCTCTAATAGGTTTGTTATTTGTTTTTATCCATAATTCTGTCATAATAAATAATATAGCAATAAACATACGTTTTGTAAACGTTTAAGGATAAAAATAATGATTTCAGTGAACGCACTTCTAAATCAATGTTTTCAAAGATGCTCACTAGTTGGGGATGCTCAATCCTGTACTGGTACGCAGGCCATGCAGGGCTTGAATGACCTCAAGTGTCTTATCGCAGAGCTCAACGGCCAGAATCTGATTCTTTCCGACGTAGAGACTGCCGACGTAACCAAGAACGGCATCATCAGGGTCATGGAAGAACTGCCTGACGGATGGGAAGAAGTCGATACACTGCCTGCCGCATCTAGCCAGCTCGTAGGAAAGGTAAGGAAATGCGGAAATAAAGTCTACGGCTGCGAGGCTATCCCCGGCACGTATACTTTCGAATGGGTGGAACGAGCCGACATCAAGTGGCCGGATTTGATAATCAAGCCTCTTCCGGACCGAGTCGTAACCCTCAGCCGTAAGCTCGGAAACCGTTACGTACAGCTTTTCCCGGGCGAACGCCAGCTGCTGGATTCCAAGACAAAGCTCGGCCTTCCGACTTTCTATACATGCGAGACGCAGCTCGAACATCATAAGGTAGAAAATATCGAATACGCCTATGAAGTATTCATTATCGAGACGGATTCAGTCCAGTCCGTACAGTACAGGGTTACTTACCTTAAGGGCCTTCCGGATTTGAAGCTCAACGACAAGCTCTATTATTCAGAAAAGATTATCTCTATCCTTGAGGACGGCGTATGCGCAAAGCTCTGTTTACGTTACAAGCTCATGGACATCAAGCCGGTATTCGACGAGGAATTTGCGAACGCCGTAAGGTTGCTTAAACGTGCAAACCAGTCCAACCGTCCTATGGTATACGAAGGAATCGGCGGCTCTTACTTAGACAGTTTCTATGACGGACTTTGCCCGCGTTCCTGGTAAGGAGTATAGATGGCTAAGAATATTACATACAGTTTCGTAGGCGGTTCAGCCAAGACAAAGAATCCGAATATCCAGGGCGCGGCAATCAGCCGCAACATGTTTACGGGTTTCAACGGTACGAAGGACGACGCTCGCCGCTTCATGCAGTCTTGCCCAGGTATCAAGTATCTTCTTTCGTTAGGCGATTCAGGTCAGGTCGACGGCATGTACGTGCCTTCAACCGGCTTGACTTCCATGAACTACGCTCCTTCGTTATTCGTCGCATATAACGGTTCTGTTTACCGTATAGATAACGGCTACAATGTCGAAGTTATCGGTTATTACACTTCTGGCAACAAGGTGGAATTCGCAGAATCCGGCGGCGAACGTGCAATCCTGTTATGGGTAGATTCAGTCGCAATCCACGGCTATGACCTCAAGAAGGGTGAATCGGTTTCTATTACGCTTCCTAAGAGAATTACGGAAAGCCTTTACGTACGTCCGACACATATAGCTGTCGTTTCCGGTTCTATCGTTATCAACGACCTCGGTTCCGGCTACGTCTATTATTCGAAACCTTATCCTCTGTCACAGGAAGAGCGCCAGGTTTTCGACATTGTTGACGGTCAGGTTCAGTACGAATCCGACAAGATTACAGTCAAGACGAGACCCGTAGATTCCGGCGAATACTGCTTCCTGGACGACTACGGTGTACAGATGTATTTTAACGCCGAATCTTCTTCTGATAGAGTTACAGCCATTTATTCAGTTGGTGCGTTACTAACACTTTACGGCCCGTCTTCTATCGAATTCTGGCAGAGAGGCGACGCTGAAACCTATCAGACATGGCAGAGAGTTTCGTATACGATTAACAAGGAACAGGGCCTCGAGGCTAAGTATTCCTTGGCTTCAGTCAACCAGACACAGTTCTGTATCGGAACCGGTAAGGCTAACGCGAAGTGCGTTTTGATGATTGACGGTACCAAGGTTTCTAAGATTTCCGAGGAATGGCTAGACCGTATCTTGAACGCCAACGAGATTTCTAATACTAGGGCATGGACGTATTCCAAGAACAACCACAGCTTCTATATCTTTACTGTAGGAAATGAAACCTACTGCTATGACATCATGACGGGCGAATGGCATATCAGAAGTTCCAGAAACTTCTATAATTCCAAGAACAAGCCGTATATGCCGTTGTACGCCGTATGGTTCAATAACAAGATTATTACCGGCTGTTGCGAGAACGGAAACCTCTATGTGCTCGACGACGACTATTACAGGGAAGATTTCAATGCCAATGATAGTTTACCTCTATATCGCGTTAGGCAGACTCCGGTCATTACGGCGGACTACAAGCCGTTCGTAATCTATCAGCTGTCGCTCGAATGCAACGCAGGTTCTATCGAGAATTACAACAAGCTCTCTACGTGCCTGTTGCAGGTTTCCAACGACGGCGGATATACTTTCGGTAACGTCATCGAGGCCGGTCTCGGCGAACGCGGCGAATATTCGGCACGTCTCAACTGGCTTAATCTCGGCCGTACAAGACAGTGCGTTATCAAGGTAATGTTCTCTGAGGATTCCGATTTCGTCATTTCAGATTCTACATTGAGATTCGACATCTTGAATACCCCGATTTAAGGAGTAACTATGAGCAAGATAATTACTAAGATACTTGAAATCCTTGGAATTATTGTAATCAACAAGGTTTTGGAGAAGAAAGATGCTTATAAATCACGGAAGTAAAATCGCAGACGTTCTTCAGGCTATTCAGGGCTCATGGAACAACGTTGTCGATAACGACTGGCAGGTTGTAGAAATGGGCACTATCAAGTTTTACAGGAAGATGTGTAAGGAGGGCAATAATGTCCTTCCTTCCACTTTTCTTAAGAACAGAAATAACGTCGTGGGCTATTGGGCCTTTACTAAAAACAACGTAACAGGCGGTGTAATTACATTACAACAAGAATACATTACACTGGATTCTAATGCATTAGTCATCATTATTGGGATTTAGACTTATGATATTGTTCTCTAGCATACTTCCGTCTAGCGTCAATACCTATCTTTTTGATACGTTTTTGATTCTTATAACGTGTATACTCACGTTGTGTTTGGAAGTCTATAGAACGTTCACCAATAGGATTACTAGTTACTCTGTTATTGCAATTTTCGCGAGATGTAACCCATCTGAGATTTTCAATTCGATTGTCAAGTTTATTACGATTAATATGGTCGATTTGATATTTTTCATCAGGTTTTTGAGGGCCAAAATATTGCATAACAAGTTGATGTATCAACCTAGTTTTCCCAGCAATTTTAATTTTTCTATATCCATCACGACTTATGCATGGAATAAATTCTATACCTGTTTTAATATTAAACAATTGTCCAGAATCTGTAAGATAATATTTTTTAGAAATTTTAATTTTTCGCATAAGTATAATATAGCAAATTTAACTAACATTGTAAATGTTAATAAATAATTACAGGAGACTAATTTATGGGATTCGGTGATATAGTATCAAATGTTTTCGACCCGGGCGATATTTTCGGCTATCGCGGCGGAAAGAACGTAGCTGCGGCAAACGCGGCTCTTGACGAGGCGTACGGAAAGGCTGAAGACGCGGCCAACCAGAATAACGCCCTTTACCGTCAGTACATGGACAAGGTTAACAACGCCTACGGTTCCGAGGCTTCCAAGATGGGAGACCGCGTACAGGCCCTTGAAAACCTTACTCCGTATGACGCAGGCCAGTTCGATTACGACAAGTCTATCGAGGATTTCTATTCCAAGGCTGCGAACCAACGTGTCAACAAGGCCACTAACGCGATTACGAATTCGATGGCCAATGCAGGCAACATGTTCAGTTCTGACTATACTGACGCTCTTGCCGCAAAGCAGCAGGCTCTCGCTTCCGAAGAATGGGACAAGGCTTTCGAAAAGTACAATGCCGACAGAAGCCGTGCATTGAACGAATTCAGCACCAATGCGAATATCGGCCAGCAGACTTACAGCAACATGTACAACAAGAACAAGGACTTGCTCGGTATCAGCCAGAACGCACAGGATAATACCCTCAACGCTTTCGGTACCTATACTCAGGGTCTTGCGAATAACAATTCTATGCTCGCCCAGAATGCGGCTAACATCGCACAGGCAAAGGCTGCGAACCAGCTTACGCAGAACAAGTCACTCTTAGGTAAAATTTTCGGGTAAAGAAAATTCAGAGTTTACAAATGGCGTAAAATTTACTATATTTAAGGTATTATGATGGAACAATGGAAAAATACAAATAATACTTGCCCTCAAATGAAAACGATTATAGCGGTTTCCAACTATGGTCGTTTGAAATTACGTAGTGGCGAAATTAAAGATAGTTATTACCGTCAAGTAATGCGATATGAAGGAAAAGCTACAAGAGTTCATATTGTTATTGCAAAACTTTTTATACCCAAAACAGAAGAAGATATTAAGTTAGGCAGAAATTGTATTGACCATATATCTCATTCTCCAGTTGGGATAAATATTAATGATATTCGTAACCTTAGATGGTGTACATATAAGGAAAATAACAATTTTGAAGAAGCTAGACAGCATAAAAAAGAAATTGTTAGAACTTCTAAATGGTGTGAAAACATGTCTAGGGGTATGAAAGGAAGAATACCATGGAATAAGGGAAAACGAGGCGCCCAAGTTGCATGGAATAAAGGTTTAACCAAAGCCTCAAAGGGTGGATAACTTATCATTCCTTTAATTATGGCAGCAATTTCCATGGCTCAGAAGAAGGCACAGAACGAAAATCAGGAACTGCAGAATCTTCAGAATAATATGCAGACTCCGATGCAGACTATGCCTCAGACCCAGTTTCCTACCATCAATTCTGTATTCGGTAACCGTTAAGGAGTATAGATGGGAATAGGCGGATGGTTTAGGGGCATGCTTGCCCGTGTTTTCAGTTCTTCAGGTCCGACACGCTCTGACCTGCCTTCCGTTATTGGAGAAAAGGCGGATAACGGTTTCGATTATCCTATTATCTTCGTACCGGGGCCGCCTAATTTCAACGCTCTCCGTAACAGGACCGTAAACGACGCGGCATTGCCTTTCACCCCTGAAGAATATAAAAAGATTCGCGACAATATCGAATCCCGTAAGGACTTGAATCCGTACGTAAAGCAGGAAATGATTAGGGAAGTAATCAAGACGAATCCTAAGTGGGTTCCAGACGTGAATACAGAACCTAAAGAAAAGCTTTCTCCGTCTTCTTCTGCAATCAGGAGTTTACGTATTACGCCGGATAACAAGATTAAGATACAGTTCGCGAACGGTTCGAAAGAATATACCTACACAGGCGGAAATACCGTAAGGGAAGCAGCTCAGTCCGTTCTGGATTTGATTAACAGCAAGAGTATCGGCCAGTCGTTGAACAGGAAGACTCCTGGAAGCTGGGCACAGAGACATTATGACGCGAGCGCCGTAGGTTAAATAAATATTACAGAGGTTTTATATGGCATTGACTAACAATTTTTTACCACAGACTTCTCTCGTATTCGGCGTACGCGACTTCGCTCCGCAGATTGACGCCATACAGAAAGGCGATACACAGGGACTGCAGAACGCTTTCAAGTTCGGTACGCAGGTTTACGACTACCTGCAGGGACGTAAGCAGGCTAACCTTATAGAACAGGACACTAAAGACAAGAAAGCTTTAGAAGACCAGATTGCTGCAGATACACAGCAAGTTGCTGAACTTAAAGAACAGCTTGCTGCACTCAAAGGAGGTGTATAATGCCGTTCGATTGGAGATTTAGAAATTTTAAGCGTGACCCGGAGCCGTTTCTTAATGGCGCTGTTATAGATGCAGAAAATGCACGTAATAACTTAGTACAAAATGCCGGAAACGACATGGAAGGTTATACACCTCTGGAATCTACTCTTGCTGCACAGGCTATGGAAGGTTATAAGCCGGTAGTTCCTGCTACACAAAGCCAACTTGCGGCTGGTGCAAGTCAGGCTATGCAAGGCTATACTCCTAACAGTGCAGGTCGTCCGTCTGTTCCTAATGATATGCATGGCGGAATGGGACAACCGGATTTAGAAGGCTACGGTGAAAGTTTACAAGCTGCTTCGGATGCCGCTGCGCAAGCACAAGCTAAGGAACAGCAAATTGCAGATATTGAATCTCAAATTTCTGCTCTTGAAAAGCGTATTGCTGAAAATAAGACTAAGTTACAGAAATGGACAGGAAACGCTGACCAGATTGCCGCTATCGAAGCCCGCAAGATTAATTCTCAGGATCCTACTTCTATCTGGCGTTGGAAAGTCGACCGTGATGAAGCTCGTCGTATCGCTAATGCTCAGAATAAGCCAAACGATGTTGCAAGGGCTAATGCACTTATCGAAGCTAACAACATACTTGACAGTATGATTATCAATGACAGTCTTGATACTCCGACCAAGAACGCTATGCTTTCTAAACTTGCTGATGTAAAGACTAATCTTGAAAAGAATGGACTTCCTACAAAGGACGTAGATAAAAAAATTGAATTACTTAAAGGTAATGGTGAACAGACTACACGTGAACAAGCTAAAACTGATTGGAAGGGTTTAAAAGGTAAACCAGATTTAACAAGTAAAGAAATTCAAACTGCTCTTGATGATAAGAATATGAACTGGGATCCTGATGAACGTAAGGAAGCTGAAAATCTTAGAGATAAACTCAAGAAACACGAAGCTGCAACCCGGGATGTTAAGAATATGAAAAATTGGTTATCTACAATGGGCATCGATTATAGTCTATTGGATTCTGACGAACAGAAATCTTGGCAAGAAATGTGGAAAGCTCAAAAAAAGGGTAAGTAAATGGCCGTAATATCGAAAGAAAAATACGAAAGATTAAAATTACTACCGGAAAAGTATCGTTCTGACCAACAGCGTGAAGATATAGTCGATTTCGAACGTGCAGAAGCGCAAGCCCCTACTATGGCTCAAGTTCGTGCGGCTGTTAATTTACATAATACTTTAACTAAGAATCCGAGCTTAGTTAACAGTAATCCTGTTGCAAAACAGAAATTAGACGAAGCTCTTAAAATTATTGAAGCCGACCGTGCTTATGCTGCAGTAAAAGGCGGGCGTGTTAAAGACGCATACGTACAGCCTGTAAAACGTATTCCTGACGACCTTATTAAAAATAATGATTTTAATTTTAACTGGAAGTCTGCGTATGAAAATACAAAGGGCGAAAAGCTCAGAGATACAGAAGCGGATTACGATAAGCTGCAGAAGTTTATCGATTCCAATATGTTCAATGTAGATGACCCTGTAAGTCTTCAGAAGATTGCATATGATATGCACATGTACAATCCGAATACGATGAAGTGGACAGATTTCATTAATTCTGAACAGGGTGAAGAATTCAAGAAGTACCTTGCCGACGTTCGCGAGAACCAGCGTAAGACTGCTATCAAGGATATATTCGATAACGAATCTAACTTTGCAGTAGATTTCATGCTTCCTGTTGCTAAGGAAAATGCAAAACAGGCTTTATTGAAAAACGAAGAACCTAATTTAGGTGCTCCGCTTGCATTCGATGCCGGTACCAACTTGGCTATGTTGGGCGGCGGAAAGCTAGGCTTGGTTGCTGCGCCTGCTATTACTAATGTAGGTCAGGCAGTTTCTAACGATATGGATCCTGCTGTAGCCGGTGTAAACACATTACTCGGTGCAGGCACTAACATGCTTATTCCTAGAGTTATGGACAGAGGTACTCGTTATCTTACTGTTCCTGGTAAAAAGTATTCTCAGCGTGTAGATGTCAAGGGTAGAACAGACCAGCTTGCAAAAGAAGCTGCAGATACAGAAAAGAAAATCTTAGACGGTGCTGTATTTAAGCTGAAGAGCAAATTCAAGACCGATGCTGAAGGCATGCCTTTGCCTACTGAAGATTTGGGATATGTCAGTCAGACTAAGAAAATCCTGTATTCTGATAATCCAGAAAAGGCTATCAAGGAATACGGTTTGAAAGACTATACTGTAAAGCCATTATATGAAGCTCGCAAGCACGATGCAGGCATTATTCCTGAAAAGGAAATGGATGCATATAAGGCTAATAATAAGCTTGCGCGTAATAACTGGTTTGAAGATACAAATGTTGGTCTACAGACATTAAGACATCCAATACAGAATATTAAAGAAAATGCTGAAATGATAAAAGGCGCTGTAAATCTTTCTAAAGCACGTGAAAACGAACGTAATCGTATGTTAAAAGCATATAGTGACGATGTACGCGGTGCCTTCAAAAAGCCACGTGACAAGGCCGTAAAGGATGTATTGGAAAAGCTTAACAAAGGCGAAAAGATTTCGACATTCGATATGAAAGAACTTTACGCCTTAGGTTACAATCCTAAAGAATCGTTAATTTCTTTCTTGTGGAGAATATCGCCTGAAACAGCAAAGAATTACTTGTCTAACTTTGCAGGTCGTAATACTTCTGCAGGAGCTACGATGACTCTTCCTAACTTGTTCTTCGGTACTAACCTTAATAAGTTCGTAGAAGACAAGAAGAAAGGCAAACCAAAAATTTCTGAAATCTTCGGAGGTGAATAATGTGTGACGGTAAAAAGAAACCGCGCCCGAAAATCAAAGACGTTTTTGGTCGTTAGTTTTCAAGAATATCAATGGAAAGGGACTTAGCCGGTTCCTTTCCTTCTATTTTATTCCAATTCTTTACACAGTAAGCAGTAAGGCAAACACTATATAATGCGATAGCAGCGATAGAACCGAAACCGATAATCTTCAATGCAGTAATGAATTCGTTTACGGCGAGAACATAAATCAAAGTCATTGCGATGGCGATAGCGATAAACTGTTTCATGGTAGGCTCCTTTGTTGTTTACCTTTATAATATAGTAAAAGGGAAGACGTTTGTCAACCCTTACTATAAGACTTTTTCTTTCAGTTTACCCGTTAGCCAAGAATACTGAGTTCACGGAGAAGCTTGTTGTTTTCGGTCTTCATGCGCCACTTTTTGCCTTCGTTATAGGCGTTAATGAATTCTTCAGCTGTCATGTCGATTAAATACTTATCTTGTCTCTTGAGCTGGAAAGACCTTCCAATAGGGGTGAAATACTTCTTGTCGAGTTCTTTCTGTTCAGCAGTCCAGTTCTCGTAATTCTTAAATTCTTCTGGAGTAGTACGTCTGTGATATGCTTCCCACCATTCCTTGTTTTCGACAATCTTGACTTTCCTCATCTTGCAGATGCAGTGGTCTTCACGAACAAAATAACGACCATCGTTACCGGACCATTCCTGAACTTTCACATATCCGGTACGGGAATTGATGTCGATAAAACCTTCGTTGTTGATGAGGTTCTGTGCTTCGTTGTAAGTAATCATTGTTGTTCCTTTTGTTGATGTTGTTGTTCGTTTATGTCATTAATATAGTAAAATAAAAGGTTCTTGTCAACCCCTTTCTCATAAAAAAGTGTCCAGACGATCCGGCGAACAACAAATAGAAGGAACCACAATAAACCGAACCGCCTGGACAATACTTAATCTAATACCTCCAGTATTTTTTCTACTTCTTCGTTATGCATGATAGTATTCAACTTGAAATCTATCTTAGGCAATATTTCCTTTACGAAATGCGTGGCGAGCCTGAAACACGCGTTCTCACGAGCCTTTGCGTCAGTCATGGCCCAGCTCTTCGTCATTTCATATGCAACAGAGACATAATTTGTTTCTAATCCGAAATAACTAGGTATATCTATGCATATATGTACCGAAGTCCTAAAGTCAATAGGCGACACATATTCAAGTTCTCTTACTTGGAAATATATGCCTTTGTAGCTCACGGAGCTAGTTCCAGAATAGAGCTGCTCCACTAGTCTTAAAATCATTTCTTCAATCATTTAGAAATCAAATACCTTTTCATATTCACTCTTTACATCGAGCGTCTGTGCATAGTTGAAAATTTTCTCATCGTCCTTAGTGAAATAGCTGATAAGGCCATATTCGATTCCGGCGTCCTTCATGGAATAGTATTCATCCCAGCAATGATTGACGAATTCATCAGGCTTGATATTGTTCCTGAGAAGCCAAGCCATGGTTTCGTCTTCGTTTCTTACATACTTGTTGTTCTTAGTATCGACGAAAATGAAGTTCCAACCGTACTTGCCGAAGATAATGCACGGAGTCATGGAAGTGAGATAAATTGTAGTCTTGTTCATTGTTGTTCCTTTTGTTTGTTGTTTATATAAGTAATATAGCTTAATGTTTCAATCTTGTCAACCCTATTCATTAAATTATTTTAAAGTCGCTAGATAATATTCATTAATAAGATTTCTGAACATTACTTCCGGTTCTTTCTTGAGATAAGTAAATATATCCCAATAAGACTGTGCATCGACTATGCCAATCTGAAACACTTTCATAAATTCTTTAAACCAGTCAGTATATCGCGTTATATCATAGAAACTATTAGGTACATGATTCTGGTCAGAAACCCATGCTGTATAGTTATTGTCGTGAAATACGATCTTGTCAAACTGCCAGAGGTATTTGTACGGTGCATTAATGTCTATTCCGTTAATCCAATTGATAGGATTAAGGTCATCTTCAAGCTCTTCGTTGAATTTGTCCATTTCTTCTTGAGTGAACATAATGTACTTCTTTTGGTTGTTTACGTGTATGAATATAGCAAAAGGGCCGACTCTCGTCAACCCTCTTACATAGTTTTTATCGTAAAACTAAATTTACATTAGATAAACATAGTATTTGGTGTGCTGCATACAGAAAGCCATTTGTTTAAGTGGTCTTCGGATTCTAGCCATTCGCCGTTCTTGTTAATGAAGTCATATTGCCATTCAATAATTTCTTTCCAATGTGTTTTGATATTATTGAATACATCGTTAAGTTGTTCTTTAGTCGGATTATCAGGAACTTTACATAACGGGTGAATACAGCTATATGGAGAATCTTCAAAATCACTGCCCATCAGAATAGAACCAGAAGCACAGCATTCAGTAAACTTTAATTTACTCTTGCAACGATTAAAGATATTATTCTTTAGCGGCGCTATAACGATGTCTGGTCTAATTCTGTTATATTCTCCGATATACAAATCAGTAGATTGCCATGGATGTAATTGAATTTTCTCTTTAATACAGTCGAGGAAATACGGAACGTCGGCAAAGTAATGAAGGTCCATATTGTCGATATTTGTAATTAACCATTCCGGCCATTCACCGACATAATCACCTCTCAAACCTGTTACTCCAAGTTGATATTGAGGATTCATAGGCTGCGGAGGTCTTACATGTTGCATCGCGGATGCTGACAATACTAGAGGCTTTTCTCTAAAGAAATCCTTACGTTCTCGCGACCACAACGAACGTTCGCAAACGTTAGGCACAACAGTAGTATTCCAGTAATTGAATTTATCATGTAAGATATTAGCAAGATAGTCTGTTGCAAGAATCATGCGGTCGATATACTGCAAGTTTTCAGAAACAATCTTATCGATAACATTCCAATCGCGAGGCTGCAATGAGCTCATATTATAGTCTGGAATGTTCTCGTCTTTATAGGTTGTAAAATTATCGTCGCATTCTCCTACTATAGAATATCCGAATTTCAATTGTAGCTCTTTGTAATTCTTTAACCATGGCATGGGGGCAAACGGTCTCTGCACGAAAATGCATCTGGCCTGTGCCAAAAGGTTCTGGTCAAAGATAGGAATCGGAGTCATGATGATTTTGATGCCGAATTTCTGCGGATTCTGATTGATATAGTTTACATTTTGCTGAACTCTCAATACACCGCAACCGCCGCCACACCATTCCGGCGAAATACAAATAATCAAATCCTTATTTACCATATGCTACTCCTTATATAAATTCCTACCACAATATGGACAATAATTAACGTCTATACATTCCCAATCATAATCATCATATATCATACGTATAAAGTATATGCCATCTAAATATTCAAGACGTATTGGTATTGTAGTAGAATCATCACTAACTAAATGTTCATGATTATTAATGAATTCTTTGTCACATAGTTTACACATTTAACTCCTCCTTGAGCCATTTCTCCGCTTATAATTAAAATAGTATCTTTCATATTAAATCTTTTGTCCCTTTTCCATCAAGTTAATCTTCATTGGGAAAACAGGAACCTGCTTGGCGCACTGCAGCCAGTAAATCGTAGAGGCGCGTTCCGAAAGCATAGAAAGCCATCTTGCCTGGTATTCAGGCCTGTTATCCCTTCCCTCGATTTCCGGCGCCTTACGTCTCTTTATGATTTCGACTGTTTCCTCGAACGTATGGTTCCCTGCGAGCTCGTGCGCCTTCTTCAGTACGTTGATTACGAAAGCTGCCCAGTCTCGGAACTGGCCGTAAGGACACGTAACTATATTATAAGGTATGAAGATATTCCCGTTGAGCACCTGTTCGGAATGCTGCACGAGGTGAGGATATAGGGCCTTGATTGACTCTCCCAGATATTTCAAGTCATCTATGAAATGCATGGAAGCGTACTGCTGGGCTACGGAGCACGGGAAAACCTTAGGCTGCGCTACGTAGATTCTCTTCGTGCAGTCAGGATCCGGCATTCTCCTATAATGAGCTACGGTAACGAAGTCCGGCGGGAAGTTAGGATTCGTCTGTCCGGTCTTGTCTGCCACCTTCTCGGCGTTCATCTTGTCGAAAGCCTTGCATATCAAATCGATACCCGACCACTCCGAATAGAACCTGTGGTCGAGTTCCTTGTTTTCCCTGTTGTCTATGACGGTATAGCCTTCAGGTACGTCCTTTATGTCTTTATGCGTTAAAATAAATTTACAGTCCACGCTGCATATTCTCCAGTTTTTTGTTAAGTTCTTCAATCTGCTGCTTGATTGTTTCGATACTGTCGTTATCGATAATCTTCTGGTACTTTTCGCAAGTAATGAAGTCTTCCCTTTCGTTCAGTACCTTCATAATCAGTCCTATGAGGCGCTGTTTCTTCTCTTCCGGCATACAGGAGCGGGTTCTCTTCTGTTCTAAAATATCGATGAGTTCCTCTGTGCTCTTCTTGTTTAGTCTTCTTATTGCGTTGTAGTCCAGCCACGCCTGCTTGTTCTTGCGGTAATGGATTCTCTGGTACTGCTTCTGGTATTCCCTGTATGCTTCCTTGGAATCGAGCTGCGCGACGTTGACGAGGTTCTCGCCGTTTTCCCTCTTGGCGTCTCGGGTTTCCTTTATACGTCTGCGCTGTTCTTCGTCCCACCAATCCCTCATGGCCTGTGCACGCTTTTCCTTGCGTTCTTCTGACCAGGCTCGCATTGATTTCTTCAGGTGCTCTACCCTCTTGGTTTCGAGTTCGATTCTCCACGGCAGCTTGTTGATTTCCTTGTGGATAGCATCGTGTTCGGATTCGGTGAGCCAGATGAGCTCGTTAGGGTCTACGTAGTAATAGTCCTTCATGGCTATCAGTTCCTTGGCCGTATACTTGTCTTCCTTCCTGTGGTGTAGAGTCCATCCCTCGAAATCTTCAGAACATGCCTTGTCGTAGTTTTCGACCGCATCTATGCGCCTGTCCCTTGCGTATTGGCTGTACTTGTCGTAGATTATCTGCGCCGGCGAAACGTGTTCCCTCTCGGCCAGTTCCTTAATGCTTATTTTTCGTTTATTCATGTTTAATCCTCAAAAATAATTTTATAATATTTATTAGATTAAAATATAGCAAACTTTTATAAACATTTTTGGGTTTCGAAATTATTCCGGATTTTCCTCACCTGGCTTGTCACCCATTTGATCGACTCCACGGGTATCGAACAGCTCGTGCTCGTATACCAGGTTTCCGTCGAGCTTCGCTTCCTTTTCCTTCGCGAGATGAAGGTTGATGGCCTGCGTCACGATTTCTGATACGTAAGCGAACGCGGATGTGTCTTTCCTGTAGTCGTAACGGTTCATGTACTTTAGGAGGGCTATCATAGCATCTTGTTTCATGTCGGTATTGTCGAAAATCTTGTACGACGCCATCCTTCCGTCGATAATCTTGTACAGCATCGGTATCAGTCGGTCGGCTGTAGGCTGGAACGCGTTTAAAGGCCGTTTGGACGCGTACAGGGACTTTCTAAACTCCATGAAGTCCTGAACCTCGGCCCACTTGTCCGGCTTGTTCTGGGTACGCGTACGCATCGTTTTCTCGTACTTATCGAGCCACTGGCCCTGGTCTGCAGGATTTGACTCTATGTACTTCTGTAAAAGTTCCTTGAGGACTTCGTTGTCCACGTAATCGTTATTCTTCTTCGGACGCGCCATCTATAATCTCCCATTTACATATTCCGTGTTTTTTATAATAATCATATTCTCTTGCGTATAATTTTTTATCTTCTATTTGGGTTATACCAAAATGTTCATGAAATTTTCGGCCAAATTCTGTAGTTATATAAGATTTACCTTTATGTGCTAACCCTATTTTATCGCGTTTTGCTTGACTTTGAAAACCACCTTTATGAGGATGCGGTTTACCTATTTTACTTTCTGAACGAAATTTACATAATTCAGGAGTTGCGGCTTTCTTTGAGCTCTCTGACATTTTCTTTTTTGTTTCATCGGAATGTTTACGTCCAATTGGTGAAATAGCTTCACGATATTCTGGATGTTCTTTGTAATATTTTTTCATAAAATCAGAATTAGCTCTAGCAGAAATCAATTGTGCTTCTTCATAATCTTTTGCCATTTTTTCAGCTGTTTCTGGTGATATGAATTTTAATCCTTTTTTGGCCATAAACGTAAAAGCAGTAGCCATGCTTTGTCTATAACCCTTTTTAGCAAGCATATAATAGTAATAATGAACTAAAAAATGATCTGCAAGACTTAATGATATTAAATTGTCAGGATCGTTATCTACAGGCTCACCTAAAGCCTTACTAAAGCTTCTTGGAAACTTGTGATGAAGATTCCTATTAGATACTTTCTTTTTAGGGTAACTTTCGTTTTTTTCAAATATTTCAAGTACCCTTAACCAATATTCGTTTTCTGTTTCAAATACTTCTGTAAAGTCATGTTTCATAATGATACAAATATAGCTTTTTCGTAACCGAAAATTTACATAAATTTAATTTTTTCTGAATATTTGGAATTATTTTCATTTAGGGGGTTTACGAACTGTTCATTTTTTACTATCTTCAACGTCATAAATAAGACAGACGGTTGATGACGCTACTTCGATCGATGTCTTTTAAAGAGTTTTGCATTACTTGGTTATCCAGGTAAAGCCTCCAGGTGTAGTAGCGTCCATCTGGAGGTTTATTTTTTATGTACGATTACGGAACTGAATGTAAATTTAAGAGGTGGCAATCCACGAATATAAACAGTCTCATAAACTGTATTTTCAGCGTAGTACAGTACAAGAAGCTTAAGGTTACGAAAGACGATATAAAGGACTATTTCAGGAAACTGCACGCCATGGACTTCCATATTTTCTTTACTACAAAGATGAGGACAGACTACTGGTCCAAGGTATGCTACAGGGTAATGAAGGTATATCAGAAATACTTCAACGACGCCATGGACCATTACGGGCTCACAGGAGTGCGTATGGACAAAGAAGACGTAAACGCTGCCATGTTTACTATGTTCGGCATACGCAAGCCCAGAGATACGAAAGAATGCGATTACGGGCTAGTCTACGACCATGACTACCTTATGAGTTACGTGTCTGAAGGCGATAATGACTTATATTTCGACATTTACGCATCTATCGCTGCGGATTCATTGCATACATTTATGCCTAGGATATACGGCGGAAAGAATATCTATCCTTTCTCTACTGTGGAAAACGCAGCACATGTACCTTTTGTCATGACCGACAAGGTTTCAATCTGCCTCAATGAACTATGGAATTGGAATACGAAGGAAACAAAGAACTTCATTATAGAAACTATGAAATATTATTTCCACGAGGATTCCATAAAGAATTTACTGCGATATATCAAGGATCACAAAAAGGCTCCAATATGGTATAATGATAATATTATAATATTTAATAACTTAGATAATATATTATATAATATTAAGTATACCAAATCGGAGCCATTGGGTAAAATTGACTCTTACAAGGAGTACTTTAGGTGGTATATCAATCACAGTTATAAAACTATGCAAGATATTCCTTGCACAACGTATCAAAATGAAACACTTTGACAGGTAGTTACTATGAAACAGATAATCCGAGAAATTGGTAATTTGAAAAAACTTGAACACGAGTATCAAAAAGAAATAAAACGCGGCAGTTATATAAAGGAAACCCATATATCACAGTCACCTTATGACCAGCCTTACTTCATAGCAGTACGTGACGGAGTCGAAATCCATTTCATGGTAGGCCATCCTCTTATCCGTGAAAAGAAGAAATACAACCATCGTTACAACAAGGAGTTCGAGGAAAAACAGAAGAAAAAGAAAGATCGCCGTAAGAAGAAATAATTACTATATTTAATACTGTTAACGACGTTATTACTAACATAGTTAATTCCTTAAATATACAGCTCCCGGTTAAGGTTTTTCTCCAAATAACCACAATTTTTCTTAGCCGGGAGCTTCTACGAACTTACGGCCGACCGGGTTACCGGCCTAAAATCGAAACCCAGTATTCTTTTAGACATAATTACCTTCACGTTGGAGCCCCGTACAGAGATGTGCGGGGTTATTAATAGGAGTAAAAATGGAAGACAAAGTTATAGTAAGTAAAAAATATTATGTAAAACGAGACGGAAAAGTATATCGTATTAAAGACGATTCCGAGTTTATACCTTGTATAGATAAAGACGGCTATTATAATTTAGGTTTGAAAGGCCGAAAAAGTAAACTGTTGCATAGGCTAATTGCCGAGCTGTTTATACCAAATCCAGACAATTTGCCATGTATTGACCACATCAATAGAATAAGAACAGATAACCGTGTAGAAAATCTTAAATGGTGTACTAAGGCAGAAAACAATAGAAATACTGTAAGAAGCTTAAAAAGCGGTAATCAAAAGCACGAAGTTGATGAAAAAGAGTATAATAGGGAAAAAGCTAAGCGCTGGAGACATAAGTCCGGAAGGTCAATAAAATATTATCGAAATAAATAATGTACGAACAGGTTCCTCATGTGAGGGTAACGTCCTGAGGTACATTATATGGAAATGACAGAATATAATAATATAATCAAAGACTTTAAGGAATTTCAAAAGAAATCACGTAAAAAGTATAAAGCTTTGATTGATGACATCAAGGAAAACAAAAAATATGTTTCCGGTGACCAATATGGTAAAGAAGACGTAGAAATCCTAGGTAAGGATAGAAGCGAAAATAAGTTAAACATAGTAAAAAATGCTATTAGAACGATAACTAACACTTATCGTGATTCTACATATAGATGGGATGTTACGGATGTTTCTACTAATAAGAAATCTGAAATCCTTAACCAGTTTGGTATAAATTTCCTAGAAGACCCGGATAATGATACTGCAATCGTAGAAGCACTAGAATCTTCTGTTGCATTTGGTCTTGGTGTATTAGTCATAACGACAGATTATAATGTAGATGGTTCGCCTGAGCCAGTCCTTTATTCTATAAAGGATTTAGATAATGTATTTTTGGATCCGGATATTTCCAAAACAAACGGTTCTGACGCATGTGCTGCCGCAATCGTAGAACTTAAATCAAGAAAATGGATAGAAAGTAATTACGGAATAGAATTTTCTGAAATTGACACGCCAGCCGTGGATATTGACCAGGAATATGACCGTAAGGAATACATGCCTTTAGTAACATATTGGGCAAAAAATAAAGAAACCGGAGTAGTATGTTATAGATTGCTAGGTAACGACGTGGTTGAAGAAATCCCGCTGCCTATGACTTATATTCCTGTTATTCCAGTATTCGGTGAAAAGTGTATTTTAAATGATGATTGGAGCTGGACTGGTATAGTTAATCAGATGAAAGGTGTCCAGAAGCTTATAAACTACGCCTATAGCAACATTTTGGTGCGTTTGGCTACCTCCCCGAAGAATACTTGGGTATGCGAATCGGAATCCATTGAAGGAAACGAGAAGTATTTCCGCGATTCCAACAAGACTTTGAACCCGCTTTTGATTTACAACAAGTGGTCAGCCGACGGCAAGCGCGAACTCGAGAAGCCGGAACGTATCAGTAACGAAATCCAGCTCGGGGACGTAGGCGAGATGTTCAGCCAGTCCCTCCAGATGGTAAACAATATCATTGGTATTCCGGCAATCGGTATGGAATCTGAAGTTGAAAAATCAGCAACAGAAGTTCTTACTGCGGAAAAAACTTTCCAAAATAATGTACGAGCCTATATTTACAATTTGAAAGCCTCTCTTAAAGTCGCCGGCATGTGCCTATTTGAACTTGTTCAAGGTCAGCCATTATTTGGTTCAATTAAAATTAATATGATACAGGGACCGGAAGAAGGCCTTAAGAAACAGGAAGCACGTGTTATTCTCCAGCAGATGACTCCGTTGCTCACAGAACCGCAGGACCAGCGCAAGCTTCTGATGGCGATGGCGAACGTCGAACAGGATAACGAATACGTACGTACATTGGTCGAATTGCTCCAGCCTATGCCTACCGCACAGGAAATGCAGGATCAGGAACTCATCAACCAGGCCAACCAGGAAATCAAGCAGCGCGACATGCAGATTGCCCAGCTCTCGAAGGAACTCGAAGACACGAAGCGCCAGATTGAACTCAAGGGCTACGCTCTCGAAAGGGAATTCACTCTCGAACAGTTCAAGCACCGCAACGAGCTCGAAAAGATGATTCTCCAGAGCAAGCTCGACGGCTCGCTTTCCGAAAAGGACCTCGTGGAGATGGCCAACGAGCAGGAAAAGCAGAAGATGGAAATCGAACGCGAAGGCATGAAGCTCGACGCGCAGGCCATGAAGACACAGGCCGACGTAATCAAGGCGGATAACGAGGTCAAGGTTTCCGAGGCGAAGACAAAGCAGTCGCTCGCCAAGGCAAACGAGACGCACGCCAAGACAGTCAACAAGATTATTAAGGAGAAGAAATAATGTATAGAATCCCGGTTATCAACCAGTCTACATTATTCGAAGACATCGACAGGAAAGCCCTTGTCTACGGAAAGATAGAAGTCCTGGACCCGGTTTCAAACAACCCGCTCACAATCTGGAGCTATTCGGACGACGAGTATACGGTAATGACGAATCCGGTCCGCCTCGATATTGAAGGCAGGGTACCGCTTACGGTATTCTGTGACCGTATCGTATACTGCAGGGTGTATGCGTTCAAGGGACTCGACGAACATAACCAGCCAATCTGGGAATTCATCCGCGACTTCTACGCCGGCGAGAACGAGAATTCGGAATCAAGGGAATACGTAGTAGGTCTCGAGGCGCTCAAGGATTTGGATCCTTCTGTCAATTCCTCTGTTAACGTGCTAGGCTACTTCAACGCCTACGACTGCCCGATGAGACAGTATGTCTGGGATCCGACGTGCACCCAGGACGCAGATAACGGCTATATCGTAGCATCCGACGTTTCGTCAATCGGCCGTTGGATTCTCGTATTCAGCGGAGAATACCTTCCTTCCAGCTATTACGGCGTATATCCGGGCCATGTCGCCAATATCAACGCCTTGCTCTCCTATGTCGAATATGTCGGAACCGCCTCTACCAAAACAGCCCCCGGCGTATGGTTCGTGCCGGGCAGCTATAGCGTAGAAACCAATCTCCAGACTACCAAGCGAGTATTGCTCGACGCAGGTACTTCGTTTACATGCCAGTATTTCTACTGCGGCAACCTCAAGGTAATCGGCGAGCCTCAGTCAGCAATCTGTGACTTCGATTTCTATGACAACGAACAGGAAGCACATTCTTCTTGGTTCAAGACGGTATTCGGTTTCCTTACTTCTAATGCAAAGAAATACATACTGGACGCAAAGGACAACTTCGTAAACAAGACTTTACAGGCATCCGTGACGCTCCAGGACAAGATTATCGAGGGCCAGACAAGACTTCCGGTAACGTATACGGGAAGCGGCAAGATTACGTTAAGGAACTGCGTGATTAACGCCGAAAGGATATTCAACTATACCGATATTCTTTCCTTCGCATATATGGAAATCCACGACCACTGGTGGAACAACCCGGCAGACATCGACTTCTACGGCAAGGTTGCTGCGCGTACTATTTCGCTGAACAGCCTCGTAATCGACAACTTTACGAACATGACAGCATACGTGAACGCAGTCGGCGCCGACGGCCAACAGGTGCTCGATATGGCAGGCAGGTCGATTTATAATCTCGAATTGCCGCTGAGCGTAACTGAATTACGAAACGTACACGTGACCAATAATGCCAATATTCCGGCTAACGGCCGTGACATAACGGTTAGAAACTGCCAGTTCGCCAACGCCTCTGTTACCAGCAGGTATTTGACCGTATACGACAGCAGAATCCATTTCTACATGGAGCCTTCTCTGTCCGCCATGTGGGGTTATAATTCAGAACTCCGTTCCGGTTCAGATTTCGTCAACAAGGCTGCACAGTATGTCTTCGAGGACTGCAAGGTAGGAATCAATTTCAAGCGCGTTACGGATAACGATGCAAGGGACGCATTCCTTGAGTTCACCCGCTGCAACTTCGAAAATTGCGTAATCGAATCCAAGACGCTCAGGATGATGAACTGCGACTGCGAAGGCTGTACAATCAAAATCTATCCTTATAAGGACAATGACGTCTACAAGATGTACTGCTATCTCGAAGGAAACCGTTTCATTTCCGGTAATCCTATAGAATTCACCAAGATTGACATTATCGACGGTTCATACCAGGACAACGTTTATGACATCCAGGTTTCCTGGACAATCATTAACAATTTCTTCACCGGAAATACGGAAGGTCTCAGAGCCAGGTATTGGCAGCATAGGACAGGTTCTAATTACGGCAAGACCTTTATCGCCACTAACAAGAACGTTTTGAATGTCGATTACGAAGGTAATACCGGTGATTGTCCGGCTACTGATATGAGAGGCGTTACGATTGCCGATAACCAGGGTTATAAGAAGGAAACCGTAGTAGTCGGATCCGATACAGCCGACCTTTACAAGTACAGCGGTGCCAACAAGCGTGTCATGCCTACGGGCGATAACGGTTATTGGTGGTGGCAGTCTGTCAAGGGCCCGAATACCCTCGTTAAGTATTACAACTGGGTGAACAGCCCGTATAACTCTCTGACTTATGACCTGTTCATTCATACGAACTGGTTCCTGTACCCTACGGCACATGACGATCCTGTCAACAACGGTGACTTCTTCAATATGGCAATTCTAAGCTATAACGACTACATAAGAATCGTGCAGCGCGGCGATGGCGATAGAAACCAGGGCGTCGTAGCGAAGGTAATCTAAAACAAAAGAGGGCTAACCACCCTCTTTCTTTTTTCTACGCCATTCTCTCATGTAAGCATTATACTCTTCACGATGCTTTTGATGTGACCGTACTGTAGCTTTTGACATATATTCTTTATGGTCTATATCACAATGTCGTTCACCATCAGGTAAAGTTACACTTCTATTGTAAATATTTTCTATATGTTTTACCCAACGTAAATTATCTACTGAATTGTCAAGCTTATTACGATTGATATGGTCAATTTCATATTCAGGACCTGGTTTTGGAGGTCCGAAATTTTCCATAACTAATTGGTGTATCTTATGATGACCATCTTTTAATCTTATAGAGTAATAACCAAAAGTATCAATTTTTGGAATATGAATATTTTCGGTTTTTACATCAATTAATTCACCATTCTCTTTTAAAATGTATTTTTTACATATTTGGACTTGTCTCATACTATAATAAATATAATAAGAATTACTGGTTTTGTAAACCCATGGGAAACGTAAAATGAATTTAGTACCTCTTTTTGAAGAAGCCCTGGAATTTCAGAATTATAACGGAACAGTGCTTTCAAACGGTAAAGCCGCAGTCTACTATATCGGCCGTACACGCCTTGCTGATATTTACAATGACGTTGCAGCTGAATACCCGGCAGAAAACCCGAGAATTTTAGACAACCTCGGTATGGGTCCTGTCTATGTCAACCCTGCATTTGATTACGAATTAGTCGTATTCGATGCCTATGATAATGAACTGTTTTCCGTAAAGAAATACATACATTCTAAGGGCGAACATTCTACGGCTAATGTAGTAGTTACGCCATCTGAAAATATTGCGGTATCTGCATGGACAGTTGGTGACGTACAGATCTATATGCCGTATCTGACTGGCCAGCTAGGCAAGGTATACGAAGGTGTCGATCCAATCGTAGTCAATAACGTTGAAGATAAGATTTCGGCTAACCACGTGCCGCTCGGCGTCCAGGATCCGTTATATTTCGTCCAGGACGACGAGGAAGGATGTATTATCGGCTTTTCCGGCCAGACAATTCCGGAAGGAGTCATGAGCGAGAGCGGTCTGGGATTCGAGAACGACAAGATTACCGGATATAACGGCTCGGCTTTCTCAGCAGGTAACGAATATGAAGCAGGATCTTACGTTGATATTACTGATAATACTATTTCTGTTACTGGCTTACCTACTAGTGCAGATGTCCAGAATATTGTGGATGTGGCTACTTCTGGATTAATGCCTTCAGGCGATTACTTGACCAAAGAATCCGCTGACACCCTCTATGCCCCGACCGGCAATTACCTAACCGGATTGCCAGATGACCTAGTTTATTCTGCCGACATTACCGGTTTTGCCACTACAGCTCAATTAGATGAAAAACTTGACAAGAGTGACTCCGGTAATTTCTACCCAATGGACTCAAATCCATCTGGTTATATCAATGAATTGCCTTCCGACTTGGCAACTACCGGTTGGGTCGATTCTCAGGGTTATTTAACTGCCGTTGATATTCCAGAGAGCGCCACTTGGAATGCTACTACACAGACAGTTTCTGCAAATTCTGCTCAGTGGGCCGGCGGTACTGCAAATCCACAGATTCCTGTTACAGGCATTAACGGCATCAAAATTTCTGAATCAGGTGATAAAGTCGTATTCGAAGTTTCCGCAGACTATGCCGAAAAGGATTGGGTTACTGCACAGGGTTATTTGACAGCCGAGACTGACTGGACAGATACGATTACAGCTGCATCTGCAAATGCCTATGAACAGGCAACTGCAGCAATTCCGCCAGCATTTGACCCTTCTTACATTTCTGCACAGGTCGATACCAAATTAAACTCTGCAATTTATGCCGCTGATTCTGGAACGTTTTTAACAGCATTGCCGCAAGATTTAGTTTACACAGCTGACATTGCTGACATGGCTACAACTGGCGATTTAACTGGTAAGCAAGACATTACTGGAATGACAGCCTATGCGACTGTTGAATCTTTGACTGCAAAACAAGATGCTGGTTCCTACCTCAGTTCTACGGACAGTGCAAACTTCTTGTTAACGTCTGATTCTGGTAACTTCTATCCTAGCGATAACCCGTCGGCGTTCATTACAGGTGTCGATTTAACACCTTATCAGTTAACAGCTGACATGACTGCCTATCAACCGGCTGGAGCATATTTAACCACAGGTGATTCTGCTAATTTCTATACAACAGCAAATGAAAGTGGCTTTATTTCCGAAGTTCCTGTCGGTACAATGAATGAATCTGCATTTGAGTATGACGCAAACGACAAGATTTCCGGATATAACGGTTCTGCCTTTGCTGGCGGTTCTGATGTTCCTGAAGGCGTAATGGTTGAGAGCGGACTGGAATACAACGCTATAAATCAAATCAGTGGCTATAACGGTTCTGCTATTGCACAATATGGACATGAAGCCCAGTGGCTCGTTCACGATGATACATTGGTACATGCTTCTAACTCTGCTCAATATGCTTTGGGCGTAAACTTGAGTGCTGTTGCTCAGCTACTTGGTATTGATGAGACTGAAATGCTTGTATCTACTGCTAATAGTGCTTTTACTTTGTCCGAACCATTCTCTAGTTTCAGTGGTGTTAAGATTAAGTTGCGTTGGTGGGATAAAGTTCCAGATAACTATTACGATGTTGAAAGATTTACTACAGCTAAGTGTTCGTTATCCTGGACTTACTTTGATAATCTAAGTGACGGAGGCCCTCTTGAATTAGCAGGTGCTTCATGGACAAGTAATAATGGTTTGAATTATAATCTTGAAGGTAGCTTTGTAAAAACTTTTAATAGTGCTAATACTGCAGTAGGAACGTTTACAGCGGCGCCATATCCATTAAGTATCGTCGGTATCGGTCGCAAATCGTAAGGAGAAAAGTTTATGAACACAATATATGATAACACATTTGTATTAGGCAACACAAGTGCCACAACATATCAAGCAGGTCCAGGTATTTCCATTACACAGCCATCGGAAGGAACTGTAAGGATTTCCAACGATGAAACGGTGCTGTTCGAGACAAACTACAATGGTAATACAACCGCATTTACTCTATCTGAACCCCTTACAGCATTTGAGAAAGTTAGATTTGAGATAACTGGTTATACTCATGTGTATGCAGAAAATACTCATCAAACACCGTCTGCAAATAATGAGGAACTCACAACTTGCTTTACATATTACTGTAAATCTAGTGATGGTGCTCCTTTGCAGATGATGATGGGTACTTATTCATCAAATGACGGCCTGAACTATGGTGTAGTAAGAAACAAGTTTCTTTACATGCCTAATACAGCAACAGTTTGGCAAGGCAACACAACAGACGGTCCTCATATTCAGAAGATCATCGGTATCAATCGTAAGGAGGTTTAAATATGTCAGATATTCAGAGTATTTCACAGAACAATTACATACTAGCCACTCAGCAAGAAGTATCGCATGATAACAGTCTATCAGGAAACGGAACTGTTGATAGTCCGCTGGGAGTGGTGAACCCATTACCTTATCCCATGCAGTTTATTACTACTACAGCAGAAGCTACGGCGCAAAATGTAATTTATGTAGTCACTGGAGCTTAATTTATGAGTATTGTGTTTAATGGACTTGAAACTAATAAAGTACTTTGGAATGGTATTGAAACTTCCGGTTATCTTAATGGTACTATTATTTGGGGAAAAATAGAACCACCTATTCTTCTGACGCCAATGACTACATTTGCTTGGCCTAGTATGTCAAATGGATGTTTCACAATTAATGGTAATACAGTAACATGCCGTGGTGTAAATGGTTTTAAAGAATTACTATATAAGACATTTACAGTTGAAGAGTCTGGTGATTATACATTAGAACTTGATTGGACTTCACCAACTGGTTTAACTTTAGCTGCACCTAATGATGATTACTGGAATCGATTTGGCTTATATATTGACACTTCGCTCAGAATTAATTATGATGGCGGATATCAAGGAGCTATGTCACAGGGTATTATAATGCAGAGAAGTAATGATACGTCAGTTATTACTAAGTCACAGTCAACAACTGTTAGTTTAACCGCTAACACGACATACTATATTTGGCTGAGTTATTCTATATTGGCTGATAACAGAAATCAGACAATTGAATTCACAAAGTTACAATTAGTTAAGCAATTCTAATGTAATAAACAGGTATCGCACCTTAAGGAGAAAATATGGAAGATTTGTTAACAAACGCTTTCAATACTGGTGACATCAAGATGGTCGTAATAGCGGCTGTCTTGTATGTTGTAATTTACTTTCAACGTAAAGATACGAAAACAAAACGTGATGAAGATGCTGATGCAATGGACAAACGTGTAACTATTTTGGAACATGATTGTGAGTTTATGAAACAGCAACATGCTCTGTTTGGTCAGAAATTGGACAAGATATTGGAAGAACTCACAAATATTAAGGTCGAACTAGCTCACAAAGAGGAGAAGAAATGATTAAGACTCTAGCACTGAATGGTAAAGCTTTATTAACGAATAGCAAAGAGCTGGGATGGGGACAGTCTATTACATTACCGCCTTATACAATAAGATTGTTATATAGAGATGGAATAACACCAGACTTCACTAGACCATTAAATCGTGGTGCTACCATTACTCAAGTTTCAGCAGAACCAAATATTTGGGATGTTACACTTGAAAGTAGTGATTGGACAGCATTGTTTATGG